>Ga0210400_10003298_pt1 | contig 14358 bp, 7 predicted proteins | sample IncBWH26MmetaG_FD_155456 | JGI IMG/M metagenome (GOLD analysis project Ga0210400, IMG submission 155456) | Forest soil microbial communities from Barre Woods Harvard Forest LTER site, Petersham, Massachusetts, United States - Inc-BW-H-26-M | ecosystem: Environmental > Terrestrial > Soil >...
GGTCCTAGCGGGCCGGAACTTTGCTTTCAACCATTTCAGTCAATTTGAAAAAATTGCAGAAATTGCGCGAAGTCTGCTCTCCGATCTCATCTGCCGACAATCCGCGTAGTTCGCCCAGTTTGCGAGCCGTTTCCACGACGAAGGCCGGTTCATTACGCTTGCCACGGTGCGGCACGGGCGCCAGATAAGGACAGTCAGTCTCGATCAGCACGCGGTCGAGCGGAACTTCGAGCGCCGCATCGCGAATCTGCTGGGCCTTGGGAAAAGTTAAGTTCCCGGCGAACGAAATCATGAAGCCCATGTCGAGCGCGCGTTTCGCCTGCTCCGCGTTGCCGGTGAAGCAGTGCAGGATGCCGCCGATCCCCCGCGGAGCCCACTGATCTCGGATCATCCCGAGACATTCATCCCAGGCGTTCTGGCTGCCGTCGGAAGGCCGGCAGTGAATCACGATAGGCAACTTCGCTGCCGCCGCCAGCTCCATCTGCCGCGCAAACACCTGCTTCTGCGTTTCCCGCGGAGAATGGTCATAGTGGTAGTCGAGCCCGATCTCGCCCCACGCAATCACCTTGGCATGCCGAGCCAGTTGTTCCATGGTCTGGTAAGCCGCGTCATCGGCAAGTCGTGCTTCGTGCGGATGAATCCCGATAGTCGCGTACATGAACGAGTATTTTTCCGCGAGTTGAACTCCGGCGTCGAGTGTGGGAGGGCCGTCGCCGTTGCCAATGGCGACCATGGTCCGCACTCCAGCCTCACGCGCGCGAGCGATGACCACCTCGCGATCGGCGTCGAACTGCTTGCCATCAAGATGTGCGTGAGAATCGACGAACATGGTCGTTAGTCTTTGGTTTTGTCGTTAGCAAAGGCACAGCCCACGCGAGGGTTTATGTGGGGACGGGCGCTTTCGCCCGTCCGACCTAGCGCAGCGAAGCCAGGTTTTGATCTTTTCTGCGGTCCGACCTACTTCAGCCGTGCACCCACCGGCACATCCTCCAGAAAACTCGCCAGAACCGGCTTCCCGCCCTCGAGCGAAGCCGCAACAATCATTCCGTTCGACTCCAGTCCGCGCAACTTGCGGGGAGCCAGGTTAGCTACGATCACCACCTTGCGGCCCACGAGAGTCTCCGGCGCGTAGGCTTCGGCGATCCCGGCCAGCACCTGCCGCACTTCCGTTCCGATGTCAATTTCCAGCCGCAGCAACTTGTCGGCCTTGGGCACGCGCTCGGCAACTTTCACGATGCCAACTCGCAATTCGATTTTGGCGAAGTCGTCGATGGTAATTTTTCCGTCGCTTGCCGCAACTGGCGCTGGCGCCGCGGCAGTTGGTGGAACGGGAGTCGTTGTAGCCGGCGTCGCCGCTGGCTTCGATTCCTCGACCGCCGGACCTCTTTGCTGATCTTCCATCTGCTGCATCCTTTCAATGGCGCTCTTGTCAGCGCGCGGAAAAACCGGGTGTACTTCTCCGAGTTTCGTGCCCAGCGGCAACTGTCCCCAGGCTAAATCGGCCAACGCGAGTTTCTTAATGTCGCCGAGCCCCATCTGCGCCCAGATGTTCGCGGTCGCGTCGGGCATGACCGGATACGCGAGCGCGGTCGCAATGCGCAGCGCTTCTGCCGAGGTGTAGAGTACGGTGGCTAGGCGGGCCTGACTTTGCGCGTCTTTCTTCTCGGCGAGCGACCATGGCTCATTCTTCACAATGTATCTGTCAACTTCGGCGATCAAGCGAATCCAAATGGACTCCAGGGCTGCGGAAAAACGGTAGTCGGTGTAAGACTGACTACATTCAGGGATAACGATCTTCTCCGCAATCTCCCGGATCACTTCGTCTGCAAGCTCTGGTGATGGAGGTGGTACCTCGCCTTTGAAGTACCGGTTAATCATGGTTAACGTGCGGCTGGCCAGATTGCCGAGGCCATTGGCCAGGTCCGAGTTGTAGCGCTGCACCAGTGCGTCGAACGAAAACGAACCATCCTGCCCAAACACGACTTCGCGTAGCAGGAAATAACGCAGGGCATCGGCCCCCAGCACATCGAGAATCGTCTCGGTGCGCACAATGTTGCCCCGCGACTTCGACATTTTGCTCTCTTCGAACAGCAGCCAGCCATGGGCCACAATTGCCTTGGGCAACGGCAATCCTGCGGCAAGCAGGAACGCCGGCCAGTAGACGCAATGGAAGCGAACGATTTCTTTTCCGATCATCTGGACATCAGCGGGCCAGTATTTCTTGAAAGCTTCCTGTGCACCGGCATGCGCCGATCCGTATCCGATAGCCGTGATGTAATTGGCCAGCGCGTCGAACCACACATAGATCACGTGCTCGGGATCGTCGGGCACGGGGATGCCCCAGGAAAACGTCGAGCGGCTGATCGATTGATCGCGCAGGCCGGAGCGCACAAACGCAACCACTTCATTCCGCCGGGACTCCGGCCGGATGAACTCTGGATTCTTGTAAAGCTCGAGTAACTGGTCCTGAAACGCGGAGAGCTTGAAGAAATAGTTTTCCTCATGAACCGTTTCCGTGATTCGCCCGCATGTGGGGCAGGGATCGCCGGGCTGCGCGCCGTCAACGTAGAGCTCATCGGAGACGCAATATTGGCCCGTGTACGTGCCCTTGTAGATGAAGCCTCGATCACGAAGCTGCCGGAAAAGTTCCTGCACCCGCTTCTTGTGCCGCTCTTCGGTGGTGCGAATAAAGTCGTCGTTGGAAATGCCCATCCGCTTCCATAAATTGCGGAACTCTGCGGAAATCTCGTCGGCATACTGCTGCGGAGTTTTGCCGGCGGCCTGGGCGGCGCGCTCGATCTTCTGTCCGTGCTCGTCGGTGCCCGTCAGAAAGAACGTGTCAGCGCCCAGCAGTCGCTGGCGTCGCGCAATCGTGTCGCAGGCGATCGTGGTGTAGGCATGGCCAATGTGCGGCCGCGCGTTCACGTAGTAAATCGGAGTCGTGATGTAGAACTTGCGAGTCATAAAATCTTAACCACAGAGGCCACCGAGGCTCACAGAGGAATACCCTGTGTGTGCCTCTGGGCCCTCTGTGGTTAATGCTTGCCTTTCTCCAGATATTCTTTCGCCGCTTCCTGCATCACGCTCTTCAGTGGCACGCGATGTTCGGCGGCGATGCGCCGGCAATCTTCATACTCGGGCGCATAATTTGTGACGGTTCCATTCATGCTGGCAATCTTGATGCGGACATCGCCCCATGGGGTGCAAACGTTCTCCCAACGCCGCGCCAGAATCTGCCGGACCTCGTCCCGCCGGCGCACGCCCAGCGTGGTGGTCTCGGTGAAAATCATTTGCGTCAGCTTGCTCGCATCTGCCGGCTTGCATAGAGCAGTGAGCAGCATTCCCGGCCGATTCTTCTTCATCTGTACCGGAACACCGAACGCGTCCAGCGCACCCTCTTCGAGCAGACGATCCATGACGTATCCGAAAACCTGCGGATTCAGGTCGTCGAGATTCGCTTCCAGCACGGTCACGGTTTCCGACGCCGTCTTCGCGGCCAGCATTGACGCCGCCTCTCCGATGGTCAGCCTCACGACATTGGGATGTCCGGGGAATTCGCGCGTGCCGGCCCCGTAGCCGGATTTCTCAACTGTTATCTCGGGAAACGGTGCGAAGCGCGTCGCAAGAACTTTCACAATCGCAGCTCCCGTGGGAGTCACCAGTTCTGCTTGCAGCCCGGACGAATACACGGGCGCATCTCTGAGCAATTCGACCGTCGCCGGAGCCGGAACCGGAAACGTGCCGTGGGCGCACTTCACCATGCCGCCGCCCACGTTCAGCGGCGAGCAGATAATTTGATCTACTCCGAGCGCTTCTGCTCCCACCGCGGCGCAGACGATGTCGACCATCGCATCCACCGCGCCGACTTCATGGAAATGCACCTTCTCGATGGATGTGGCATGGATCTTGGCCTCGGCCGCGCCCAAGGCTTCAAAAATTGCGATCGCAGTTTTCCTGGCCGTGTCGCTGATCGAGGCCTTGCCGATAATCTCGCGAATCTCGGTCAGACCGCGGCCATGACCATGTTTGTGTGGCGCGGGTGCTCCCGCCCGCGAAACCTCGTGATCGGAAGAGTGTTGGTGCTCGTGAAGTTGCCCGTGGTCGTGCTCGTGATGATGTCCTTGTTCGTCCGCGTGATGTTCGTGATGATGACGATGATCATGATCGTGCTGGTGTTGAGTTTGCGGGGGCGAGAGCCTGCCCTGAGCCTGCCGAAGGGGCGACGCTGTCGCATTCTGGTCTTGCTGCGCCCAGTATTCTTCCCGAGGCAGATCCTTCTCGCCGTCCACCCAGACGTCGACCTTGGTGGCGGAAATGCCGCTGCGCACGGCTCGGGAAATTTCCAGCCGCGCGCCCACGCCCAGAGCCTCCACCGTCTCTTCCAGAACTTGGTGCGGAATTCCGGCGTCGATCAGAGCGCCGAGGAACATGTCGCCGCTCATGCCGGAAAAGCATTCTAGATAGGCAATGCGCATAAGAAAACCGTCGTTGGTTCGTTGATCGTCGGCCTGAACCCGGTATTTCGGCGTGCGGCGGGTTGGCTAACGACGAACGACGACGACCAACTTTTTATCATAGGGAACCGTTCCATCTCCGTCAAACCTGCGCCTGCAGCCCGTTCTGGTAAAATCGCTGTTTCTTCAATAGCTTAGAGGGACTTCTTGTATCACTATCTCGAACACCGTCTTGCTCAGCGCGTGCTGGAGTGTTTGCAGCGCCGTTATCCGGGTGCCGCGCTGCCCGGCGTGGTCGTCGAACAGCCTCCCGAGGTCGAACTCGGAGATTTTGCCATTCCGATTTTCCCCTTCGCCAAGCCGCTGCGCTCGGCGCCGCTGAAGATTGCCGAGGCGATTCGCGCGGAGGTCGGCGCCATCGAAGGCATCGCCGAAATGCAGGTTGCTCCACCGGGTTATCTGAACGTCCGCATCGATCGGGGATGGATGGCCGCCGCGCTCGCGTCCGATCAGAAGCCGCCGGTCGAGATTCCTACCGGCAAAATTCTGGTCGAGCACTCCAGCATCAATCCCAATAAAGCCGCGCACATCGGACACCTGCGCAACGCCATTCTCGGGGACTCGTTTGTGCGGCTGCTGCGCTATGCGGGCAGGGAAGTCGACATTCAGAACTACATCGACAACACGGGTGTGCAGGTCGCGGACGTGGTTGTCGGGTTCGTCCACATCGAGAAAAAAACTCGCGCGGAGATCGAGGTGCTCACCCGGCAGCCCCGCTTCGATTATTACTGCTGGGATCTCTATGCCCAAGTTTCGCAGTGGTATGCCGAAGACAAGCAGAATCTGGGCATCCGCCGCGAGACGCTGCATGCCCTCGAAGTCGGCGGAAACGAGATTGCCGGGATCGCTGATCTGATTTCGGTTGCGGTGCTGCGCCGCCATCTTGAGACCATGGAGCGGCTCGACATCGAATACGATTTTCTGCCGCGCGAGAGCGAAATTCTGCACCTGCATTTCTGGGATGCGGCTTTCGTCAAGCTGAAAGAAAGCGGCGTCCTGACCTTCGAGAGCGAGGGGAAGAACAAAGGGTGCTGGGTGATGCGGCGCGCGGGGACTTCGAAATCAGAATCCACCACAGAAGATACTGAGGACCCTGAGGACACCGAGGAAGACAAGATCACCGAGGAAGACCAGAAGGTGATCGTCCGGTCCAATGGGACCGTCGGCTACGTGGGCAAGGACATTGCCTATCACATGTGGAAGTTCGGGCTGCTCGGCCTCGATTTCGGATATCGCAAGTTCTACCGCTATCCCGATCAACACGACTGCTGGATTTCAACGACCGCTGGTGAAAAGGATCATCCTCACTTCGGCGACGTGGCCGAAAACTACAACGTCATCGACGTACGACAGTCGGAAGCGCAAAACACAGTTAAGGAAGCCCTGCGCGATCTGGGTCACGGAGAAGCCGCCGACCATTTCACACACTTCTCTTACGGGATGGTGGTGCTGACTCCAGGCTGCGCGGCCGAGCTCGGCTACAACCTGAGTGAAGAAGACAAGGCTCGATCCTTCATCGGGGTCAGCGGCCGCAAAGGCTTCGGCGTGAAGGCTGACGATCTGCTCGACCAGCTGATCGCCTCGGCCAAGAAGGAGGTCGACTCGCGCCATCCGCAGCTCGCTGACGGCGAGCGTCTCGCGATTGCCACTCAGATCGCTATCGGCGCTCTGCGTTACTTCATGCTGAAGTACACCAAGCAGTCGGTGATCGCATTCGATTTCAAGGAAGCTCTCAGCTTCGAAGGCGAGACCGGACCTTACGCGCAATACGCCGTGGTGCGCGCCACCAGCATCTTCCGCAAAGCTGGATTCGATCCCGAGACTTTCCTGGGCGAGGCAGGCGGAAAGGTTTCGGCCAACGATCTGGCGAGTTCGCTTGCGGGCGAGGCCGCCGACGAAATCTGGGAGCTGTGGCTGGCGTCGTCGCAGACCTCCTACGTAATCGACAAGTGCATCGCCACCACCGAGCCCGCGCACCTCGCGAAACATGTTTTCCGCCTGGGGCAGCTATTCAATACGTTCTACCATCGTCATCCCATCCTCACCGAAGCGGACGAAACGCGAAAGACATTTCTTCTGGCGACGGTGGCCGTGGTCCGCCGCGAGATAATTCGCTGTCTGGCGGTTATGGGCATTACGGTGCCGCCGGTCATGTAGAATACGTGGCACTGCGGCGCGTCGGGTCGCGCCGCGTGTCTTTCTCCATGCACAATGTTGCGGCTCCATCCGCGCCGTCATATTCGTGGCCTCGCCGTATCATCGTTTGGCTGCTCTTGTTAACGCTGCTCCTCGCCGCCGCCGGCATGATCTACGAGAACATCTTCGAGGCTCGCGACCGCCGTTTTAATGTCATGACCGGCAAACGGTTCGACGTGGGCGGATACCGGATGCACATTGACTGTGCAGGCGAGGGAAGTCCCGCGGTGATTCTCGAATCCGGACTGGGCGACACGTTCGCATCCTGGCGCAAGGTGCAGCCGCAGATCGCGAAATTCGCCCGCGTGTGCTCCTACGATCGCGCCGGACTCGGCTATAGCGATTCCAGTTCGCAACCTCGCACCAGCAAAGTCATCGCCGGGGAACTGCACGCGCTGCTGCAGGCCGCGGGCATCGCGCCGCCTTATGTCCTCGTCGGCCATTCAATGGGCGGATTCGATGTCCGGCTCTACGCCAGCCTTTATCGCAACGAAGTTGCCGGCATGGTGCTGGTCGATGCGTCCCACCCCGACCAGGAGAATCGCTTTCCGCCCGAGCTCAAGAATATGGAGGGCAGCTGGGTGCGCGAGGCCGAGTTCCTCGAGTACGCCATGCCGCTCGGTATTCCCCGATTGCTGGGTCTGTGCGACGACGACGCTGTGCAGCGCGCCGCCGAATGCAACTTTCATACGGCGGCCGAGAGCATGGCAGAACTGAAAAACTTTCCCGAAAGCGCGGCTCAGACGGCTGCCAGCGGTTCGCTCGGCGACTTGCCGCTCGCGGTGCTCTCGCACGACCCGGATAAGCCGTCCTCCGATCTCCCGGCCGATGTCGCCAAGCCGGTCAACGACGCATGGGAGAAAATGCAGCAGGAACTCTCACAGCTTTCGACTCGCGGCACGCAGGTAATCGCGAAGAATAGCTCGCATTATATTCAGATGGATCGGCCCGACGTCGTCATCGATGCGGTTCGCCGCGTGGTGGATCAGGTGCGGGCCGGGGTGCCTTCGGCATCCTCGAAGCCAAACTGATTCATCCGGCTGGCGCTCACGGCTGACTCCGCCCATCAAACCTGCTAACCTTTTTTCCTCACCTTGGAATTTGCGCATAGCCGGCGCTTCCGCATTTCAGGAGCCCATGATGAAAGCAACCAATCGGACTGCATCGGTCGCGATCCCTCTAGTTTTTCTAGGGATGTTTCTAGGAAGTCCATTTTCGCCAGTCTTGTCGCTCGCGCAGGACGTTTCCACCGCCCCGGAACCAGCAGTTCCTGTTCATCGTCCGCGAATTGGGTTGGCTCTCAGTGGCGGGGGCGCGCTCGGACTGGCCGAAATTGGCGTGATTCAGTGGATGGAAGAGAACCACATTCCGGTCGACCGCATTGCCGGAACCAGCATGGGCAGCATTATCGCCGCTATGTATGCCACGGGCATGTCTCCGGCAGACCTGCAAAAATTCGCCGAAAAGATTGATTGGGACGCAGCGTTTCTTCCCGAGCCGGTTTATTCGCAGCTCTCCTATCGTCGCAAAGAAGATCGGCGCGATTTTCTGATCGACGCGCGCCTCGGTCTGAAGCACGGACTGCGCGGGCCCAACGGGTACAATCCCGGCCAGGGCGTGGGGCTGTTGCTCGATCGCATCGCGTTCTCCGAATCTGGCGCTGCGAGTTTCGACGACTTGCCCATCCCATTCCGCTGTGTCGCCACCGACATGCTAAGCGGGGATGGAATTGTTCTCGATAACGTCCCGTTGGCGCAGGCAGTGCGCGCGTCCATGGCGATCCCCGGCGTATTTACTCCGGTGGAGATGAACGGCCGCGTTTTGGCCGACGGCGGCATGGTGCAGAATATTCCGGTTGAAACCGTCCTGGCAATGAATGCCGACGCGGTGATCGCCGTCGAACTGCATCTTCCACCGGGGAATCGCACGCAACTCGAAACCCTCACCGGCGTACTCAACCGCGCTGTGGACGTAATGGTCACGCAAAATGAGCGCCGCTCGCTGGCACTCGCCCAGGCGAAAATCAGCGTGGATATGACCGGCTTCACAGGGACAGATTACTCCCGCGTCAAGGAACTGATTGCACTCGGATATAAGAGCGCAGCCAGCCAGTCGGCCGTTATGCTGCCATACGCAATTCCCGATCCCGCGGAGTGGGAGGAGTATCTGGCGGCCCGCACCGCGCGTAAGCACCGGCAGCCCGAAAAAATTGAAGCTGTCGAAGTCACCGGCGCTGATTCTGACACCAACATCCGCATCCAGCACGAGCTTGCCAAGGAACTGCGCGGGCCGCTCGACCTCGACAAACTCGACACCCAACTTACGCGGATCGCCGGAGAAGGCCAGTTCGATCGACTGGGCTACGAGGGCTTTACGCAGAACGGAGTTCCGGCACTGCGCGTCACTACCCACGATAAATCCTATGGCCCGCCGTTCGTGGACCTCGCCGTGAATGTAGACGTTTCCGGCGTCGCGGCCTCCGACTTTTCCGCGGGCGCGCGCGTGACCTTTATGGATATCGCTCACCATGGCGGCGAGTGGCGCAACGATCTTCTTTTTGGCTCCAGCAATCTGGCGGCGACCGAGTTCTACCAGCCTTTGGGCCAGTCGCCATTTTTTGTTTCCCCGTATGCCTTTGCCTCGAAGTTTGCCCGCAACTCTTTTACGGGATTGACGCGGGTTGCCGTCTTCGGCGACGAGCGTGCGGGCGGCGGGGTCGACATTGGCTACGACTCCGGTCGGCGCAGCGAACTCCGGGTCGGCTATGAAATCTTCGAAGGCAAGCTGAGTCCGCTGATCGGAGCAGCGGGTCTGCCCATCGTCAACGGCAACACCGGAGAATTCCGCGCCCGCTATGTCTGGGACGGGCAAGACAATCCCTCGGTGCCCTCGATCGGTACCCGCGCTGTAGTCACGCTCTCGCGCGTCTTGCAGAGCCCCGGACAGGCGCATCCCATCGGGCAACTCGATGTGCAGACTTCCAGTTTTCTCCCCGTCGGGCCGAAGACGTCGCTCTTCTTCGATCTCTCCGGAGGAACCACGTTCCGCGGATCCGCCGGGCCGTTTCAGGTGTTCGCGCTGGGCGGCCCGTTTCGATTGGGCGCGTATCTTCCACAAGAATTTCTGGGGAATCACTACGCTTACTCGTCGCTCGGATTCCGTCGCGAACTTTACCGCCTGCCCGCGCTGGTCGGCGGCAAAATCTACTGGGGCGGATGGTATGAGGCGGGCGCGGCCTTCGGCACGGCAACGCTCGATCCCGGACCGGTCGCGGTGCGCGGCACCTTCAATCTGGGAGTGATCGCCGACACCATCGTCGGGCCCCTGGCACTGGCCGCGAGCGTCAGCCCGACGGGACAAAGCCGGATCAACTTCTCGATGGGGCGCCTGTTCTGAGTCGATCCGCGGTTCGGGACGGCGAGTCTTGCACGGGCACTCTAGTTTCGCTTCGACGTCGCGGATTGATATACTTCGCCTCGCCTCATTGGAACACACGTTGATCGCAACCTGGCCGTCCGGAGGAAAACTGGTGCGCTTGATCAAATTGCATTTTGCATTGGGTGTGTCGGCGGCAGCACTGATTGTTGTCTCCGCTTTTGCGCAGCAGTCTTCGCCGCCGGCTCCGGCGAAGCCGCTGTTCACGCTGCAGGAGGTCATGATTCCGGTGCGCGACGGAGTTCATCTGCAGACGGTGATCCTCACCCCGGTCGACAAGACCGGCCCACTGCCGATTCTGTTTCGCCGCACTCCCTATGGTGTCCCTGAAAAGCCGCCCGAGCAGATGCCCTCCTCGATCAAGGAACTCGCGCAGGATGGCTACATCTTCGTCATCCAGAATCTGCGCGGACGCTTCAAGTCAGAAGGAGTATTCAACCTTTCTTCCTGGGTCGACCTGAAAGATCCGAAAGCCACCAACGAAACCACTGATGCGTACGATTCGATCGATTGGCTGGTGAAAAATGTTCCCAACAACAACGGCAAGGTCGGAATGTATGGCGTCTCCTACGATGGACTGACCACCGCGCTCACCCTGCTTCATCCCCATCCGTCGCTGATGGCGATCAGCGAGCAGGCCTCGCCCGTCGACCAGTGGATGAACGACGACGACCACCGCTTCGGCGCGCTTCGCGAAAGTTATGACTTTGAATACGCCGTCATGGAGCAGTCCGATAAAAACAAGAACACGCATTTCGACTTCGAAACCTACGACACCTACCAGTGGTATCTCGACCTGGGGCCGCTCTCAAACATCAATGCGAAATATCTCCACGGTTCGATTCCTTATTGGAATTCCAGTGTCGAACATCCCGACTACGACGAGTTCTGGAAGAAGGAAGCGTGGGTCAGCCAGCTTCACGCGTCAACCGTGCCTAATTTGAATGTTGCGGGATTCTGGGATCAAGAAGATCCATGGGGCCCGTGGCAGATTTTTCGTCACGCTGAAGAGAACGATCCGCAACATACGAATTTTATGGTGGCGGGCCCGTGGTTTCACGGCGAATGGGCGGGAGGCAAGGGAGACAGCATTGGACTCATTCCGTTCGGCGGGCACGAAACTTCCCGCGAATTCCGCGAGAACATTGAGGCTCCGTTTTTTCGCTACTATTTGCACGGGCAGGGAGACAAGCCAGCATGGCAGGCCAGCACTTTTCAAAGTGGATCGAACACGTGGCATACCTACGCCGCGTGGCCTCCGAAGGAAGCGAAGCCTACCAAGCTATACCTGCATGCTGACGGAACGCTCTCGTTCACCGTGCCCGACGCGGCTGCGGGGAAGATGGTGCATGACTATCGCGAATATGTTTCCGATCCCGCGAATCCCGTGCCTTATCGCCAGCGTCCCATCTCCCCCACATATCCGGCAGGCGATTGGCGCACCTGGGAGGTCTCCGACCAGCGTTTCGTCGATGGCCGTCCCGATGTTCTCTCGTACGTGAGTGCACCGCTCGACCACGATCTCACCGTGACCGGTCCGCTCGCCGCGAACTTGTTCGCTTCGACTTCCGGAAGCGACAGCGATTTCGTGGTGAAGCTCATCGACGTATATCCGCAGGACGCGCAGAAGAACGCGTGGGCTCCCGACGACGGGCCGAAGCCCAGCCAATATGCCCAGTCGTTGAATGGATACGAACTTCCCGTCGCGATGGAAGTGCGCCGCGGCCGCTATCTCAAGAGCTACGAGAAGCCACAACCGCTCGCGCCGAATAAGCCGGTGGAATGGAACATCTCACTCCGCGATCACGATCATGTCTTCCTCAAAGGACACCGCATCATGGTGCAGATTCAGTCGACGTGGTTCCCGGTGATCGACCGCAACCCGCAGAAATTCGTGCCGAGCATTTACCAGGCTGCGGCGTCCGATTTTGTGCCGGCGACCCAGCGTGTCTATTCCTCGCCCGAACTGCCGTCGCATCTGGTGCTTCCGGTCGTGCCATAGAAAAGGGCCCAGAACAGCATTGTCATCCCGAGCGAAGCAACATCTTTCGCGAAGCGAAAGATGTTGCGCAGTCGAGGGACCTGCTGTCCCAAGCCCGATTCCGATTTCGTCGGCTACTTTCCGCCGGCGATGCCGTGCTGTCCCAGCCACGAAGCCAGTTTCGGTTCCTGCTGCGACTTCAGATCGACGCAGTTATTGATGCGTTCAATCGACTGCTTATAGGTGCGCTCCGCCGCCGCGACCTGGTGCGCGGAAAAAAATTCCGTCACCTGATCGCGTTTCTCCGCATCGCAGAACACGCTGGTCGCTCCCACCACCTGCGCGCTGGCAAAGGGTCCGCCGGCCTTTTCAATCTCTGGCCAGTGCTGGCGAACGAAATCCCACGCCAGTTGCTGACCGTCCGGATTTCCCATCACGCTGGTGATTACCTGCAAGGCATCCTGCGAGCGCACGTCCGGCGAAATGGCAAAGTTCAGCGTGCGCAGCAGCAGTTTCTGATCGCTGAACTGGGGCAGCGTGAACAGATACGTGTAATACTCTTCGGGCGACTTTGGATTTTTCAGGGCCGCCATCACGCGGTCGTAAAAAGCCGCGTCCCCGTTCAAAGCCGCGAGTCCGAAGGCGCCGCCAGCCATTTCACTATCCACCGATGCCGGATTATCCAAAGCTTTGTCCGCGATCTTGCGGGCCTGTTCCAGCACCTCCGGATCGCGCGCATCATAGCCCAGCGCTCCGAAAAGACGCGCGCGCAATGTCCGTTGCTCGTCGCTTTCGCCGGGCTTGGGTTCATATCCAACTTCCTTCATGGCTGGTGCCAGATATTGCCGTAGCCACCTGCGAAACGAATCACGATCGCTGTCACTCACCAGGTACTGGCCAATGTAATTGAGTCGTCCCAGAACGTCTTCCAGCACGGCGCGGTTGCGATCGGACTGCAGACCCTGTGCGAACGCGAGGAAATCGCCCACCGGTTCGCGTCCGACACGAATCGACGCCCAGATGTCGCCCTGCAAGGCGATCCGCTCTGCCGGAGTCAGTTTCGTCTCCGCATCGCTGGCTAGAGCACGAACCGCATCCGGGCCGTAGCCAGTGCGGTAGTAGCCAGTCGCACCCGCATTCACCAGCACCCAGGTCGAGCATCCCGACAGCGTGAAGGTTTCTTCTTTCTTGGTCATGAGCTCGCACTTCGGCGCGCCGTCGCCCGTTGCCGATCCTCTCAGGCATAACGGAATCTGCCAGAGCTGATCGTTGGCCGCTTCGAACTTCGACCGGTCGACGAAATAGCGCTGTTGCGCCAGCGTGACATTCGTCGAGTTGCTGGAGCACTGCGCTTTCACGTTGACGATGGGCGCGCCCGGCTGCTTCACCCACGTGGGCATGATCTTGTCGACGGGCTTCTTTGAAGTCTTCGCCTGCGTATCCCAGAAGTCGTCGGCCGTTGAGTTGGCGTACTGGTGTTCTTTCAGATACGCGTTTACGCCGGCGCGGAAGGTTTCCTCGCCCAGGTACGATTCCAGCATGCGCAGCACCGACGCCGCTTTGCCATAGGCGATTCCGTCAAACAACTCCTGAATCTGCGCCGGAGTTTCTGCCGCCTGATGAATCGGCCGCGTATTGGCCAGCGAATCGGTGTTCAAGGTTCCGCTGGTACCGCTGACATTGTCGAGGTTGTAATTCCATTCCGGTTTCCATTTCTGCACCGGCTTGGTTTCCATCCAGGTGGCGAACCCCTCGTTGAGCCAGATATCGTCCCACCACTTCATGGTGACGAGATCGCCGAACCATTGATGGGCCATCTCGTGTGCAATGACGCTGGCAATGGTCTTCTTGAGGCCGACCGATCCTTGCTTCTCGTCGATCAGAAGAATCACTTCGCGGAACGTGATGCAGCCCGTGTTCTCCATCGCTCCTGCGGAGAAGTCCGGAAGGCCGATCAGGTCGAGCTTGCCGTAGGGATACTTGATGGCGAAATACTTGTCGTAGTAGCCGAGAATGTATTCCGCCGACTCCAGGGCGAACTTGCCCATTTCCTTCTTTCCCGGAGTGCTATAGACGCGAATTGGAATGCCGTCGGCCTCGCCCTCTATGTATTCGAAGTTGCCGACCACCAGCGCGGCCAGATACGACGACATTCTCGCCGTCGTGGCGAAGCGCACGGTATGTTTGTCGCCGGGGCCTGCAGTATCGGAAACGATTTTCTGGTTCGAGATC
>Ga0210400_10003302_pt1 | contig 14354 bp, 13 predicted proteins | sample IncBWH26MmetaG_FD_155456 | JGI IMG/M metagenome (GOLD analysis project Ga0210400, IMG submission 155456) | Forest soil microbial communities from Barre Woods Harvard Forest LTER site, Petersham, Massachusetts, United States - Inc-BW-H-26-M | ecosystem: Environmental > Terrestrial > Soil >...
GTTCGACCCGTTTGGCCCTTTCCACAACCATTCGGCCCCTTCGTTGCTTTCGCCCCCGCGCTCGACGTAAATCTTTCCCGGCTCAGAGCAATTCCTACAAAGCCATCAGCAGGACGGACGTGTATTTTGAGTGGCTTACAGACGGCACACCGTGTGCTTATATAAAGACCAGACGAAGTGGCGCGCAACGGGGCGTTCCAAGGATGACTTCGGCCAGAGGTTTTCTTGGGCGCCCCTTGCATTTATAGTTCGCACCCCCAGCACCCAGCCCTCCCCCCACTCCCCGTTTTCAGCAGGCTCTACGCCAGAGTCAACCGTTCCCGCACGTCGACTCCAGCCTGACGCAAAAGCTGAGCCACTGCCTCCGCCTTTAGGCGCGAAGCGTCAAACTCCACTCGCACCGTCCGCTCCCGGTCGTTGAACTGTACCCGCCGCACTCCGTAGACCTCGCGCATCCCGTCGATGGCCCGCAATTCGTTCTCGGCGGGCGCCGCGCCATAGCGAAAAACCACGTCCAAATAAGTCATGGGATAATCCTTTGCGCCTATGAATGCAAGCGCCCGGAAAGTTCACCGGCCTGAATCCAATATAAAGCATTACCCATCGAAGGAGGCAGAGGACGGATTCGTATCAGGGCACGGCTTCGGCCGTGCCGCTAACGTTCGCCGATCTTAGCCGCGAAGCGGCGCCAGAATGCAGCCCACTGCTTGCCCTGAGCGAAGTCGAAGGGGCCAAGCCGTGAGTTAGGAAGTGGGAAAGAAACAAGCCCCTAAGGGGCGGAAAAGTAGCTCTCACCGGTACTCTCCAGCTCTCGAGGGACTCGCCCCGAAATGTCCACGAAACCGCCAACCCCCGCACTCACACTGGAACGGGACCCCGTCTGCGGAATGAACGTGAATCCCGCCACCGCAAAACATATCCACACGCACGCCGGGAAAAACTACTACTTTTGTTGCGCTTCGTGCGCGGAGAAATTCAAAGCTGCTCCGGCGGAATATCTGGGCGGGACCGCGCCCGCACGTTCGTCCAGCCTGGTGATGCTCGGTGCCACAAAACCGGCCGTATCCTCACACCATTACCAGGCGCTACGGATCAAGCCTGAGACTCAGCCCCAATCTGGCGCGGCGCCTGAAGGCGTCGCCTACGTCTGCCCCATGTGCCCGGAAGTTCGCGAAAACAAGCGGGGCGCTTGCCCGTCGTGCGGAATGGCTCTCGAACCGGAGGTCCCCGTCGCCACAACCCGCACCGAGTATACCTGTCCCATGCACCCGGAGATCGTGCGACCGGGCCCGGGCTCGTGTCCTATCTGCGGCATGGCGCTCGAGCCGCGCACCGTCACCGCCGCGGTGGAAGACAATCCTGAACTCCGTGACATGACCCGCCGCTTCTGGGTTAGCCTGGCGCTCACCGCCCCTCTGATGGCGATCGCCATGGCTGGCATGTTCTGGCACAGAGTGTTCACCCTGGATGGCTTCATAATCCACTTCCATCTTCCCCAACTCGAGTTCTTGCTGGCCACGCCGGTGGTGCTCTGGGGTGGATGGCCGTTTTTCCAGCGCTTCTGGACTTCGCTCACCAATCGCAGTCCGAATATGTTCACGCTCATCGGTATGGGCACCGGCGTCGCCTACGGATACAGCGTCGTCTCCACCCTTGCGCCGCAGGTTTTTCCGGAATCGCTGCGTGGCATGGGAGGCTATCCCGACGTTTATTTCGAAGCCGCGGCCGCGATCACGACCTTGGTCTTGCTCGGGCAGGTCATGGAATTGCGCGCGCGAAGCCGAACCAGCGCGGCCATTCGGGCGCTCCTCGATCTCAGCCCCCGCACAGCGCTCCTGCTCAACGCCGACGGCAGCGAGAACGATGTTCCGCTCGAGCAGGTGAATCCAGGCGACCGTCTGCGGGTGCGCCCGGGAGAGAAGATCCCGGTGGACGGCGTGCTGCTCGAAGGCCGCAGTGCGGTTGACGAATCCATGATTACCGGCGAGTCCATGCCGGTTGAGAAATCGCCAGACAGCAAAGTCATCGGCGCAACCATCAACGGCACCGGCTCGTTCGTGATGCGCGCCGAGCGCGTAGGCAGCGAAACCTTGCTGGCGCGAATCGTGCAACTGGTGGGCCAGGCGCAGCGCAGCCGCGCTCCCATCCAGCGCCTGGCCGATCGCGTCGCGAAGTGGTTCGTACCTATTGTGGTTGCAGTCGCGGTCTTCACATTCGTCGTTTGGTTGTTGCTCGGTCCGCAACCGCGCCTCGCGCACGCGCTCGTGAACGCGGTCGCGGTGCTCATCATTGCCTGCCCCTGCGCTTTGGGCCTCGCTACGCCGATGGCGATCATGGTCGGCGTGGGGCGCGGCGCGCGCGCAGGCGTGCTGATCAAGAACGCCGAAGCGCTCGAGATTCTGGAAAAAGTCGACACCCTCGTCGTCGACAAGACCGGAACCCTTACGCAAGGCAAGCCGCAAGTGATGGGAATTATTTCGTTGAACAAGGACAAGGGCGAGACTCTCCGCATGGCCGCCAGCCTGGAGCGAGCCAGTGAGCATCCCCTGGCCAGCGCAATCGTTCAAGCTGCGGAAGCACACGGGTTGGAGCTCTTGCAGCCAACTGAGTTCGCCAGCGTCCCAGGAAAAGGAATCACAGGCCTGGTCGACGGCAAGCAGGTTGCCGTCGGCAACGCTGCCCTGATGCAGGAGTTAGGAGCCCTCGCCCGCGCCAATACGACCTTCCAGTCGGCCCCCGGAGCAGCCGCCAGCCTTTTCGTCGCGGTCGATGGCAAGTACATCGGAAGCTTCGCGGTCATCGATCCAATGAAACCCTCCACTCCCGATGCCATCCGCGAAATCAAGAACCAGGGCTTTCGCATCGTCATGCTCACCGGCGACAACCGCGCTACCGCAGCCGCGATCGCTCAGCAACTCGGTATCGATGAATTCGAAGCCGAAGTGCTTCCAGAAGGGAAGTTGGAGATCATTCGCAAGCTGCAAGGGCAGGGAAGAGTGGTCGCGATGGCGGGCGACGGAATCAATGACGCCCCCGCGCTGGCACAAGCCGACGTCGGCATCGCCATGGGCACCGGCACCGACGTCGCCATGGAGAGCGGCGGCATCACGCTGCTCAAGGGTGACCTGAGCGGAATTCTGCGCGCCCGCAAACTAAGCCAGGCCACCATGCGCAACATCCGTCAGAATCTGTTCTTTGCTTTTATCTACAACGCCATCGGCGTGCCCATCGCAGCCGGAGTCCTCTATCCCTTCTTCGGCCTGCTTCTGAGCCCCATCTTCGCCGCCGCAGCCATGAGCTTCAGTTCAGTGTCGGTGATCACCAACGCCCTGCGTCTGCGCAACCTGAAGCTGTGATGAGGTGGGGTCAGGCAGCACCGTGGTTGCGGCTTACAGTCTCTCCAGAAAATCGATGACCTCCGGCTCGGTCCAGTCCACCGCCCCGATGAACTTGCGCCGCACCACGCCATTGCGGTCGATAATGTAAGTCTCAGGAAACTTGGACGTTCCGAACAAGCTATTGCTTTTCTGGTCGGGATCCCGCACCGAGAGCAGATTCACATTGTGCTCTCGCAGGAAGCGCCGGTAGTCGTTCTCGTCGACGTCGACGCTCACCGCCAACACCGTCACGCCCTTCGCCTTCATGAATTGCTGCATCCGTACTAGAGACGGCATCTCCTCGATGCAGGGCGGGCACCACGTCGCCCAGAAATTCAACACCAGCACCTGGCCCTTGAACTGGCTCAGCGTGACCGTCCGATCGGAGTTGTGCACTGTGAAATCCGGAGCTGCCATTCCGATCCGCGACGGCCGCGTCCCGCTGTAGCAGTCCGACAGCGTCAGCAGAATTAAAGCAACGGCAATGGCCGCAGTACAACGAAGGAAGTGTCGCACCCAGCTATAATAATGGATTCGGCCCATGGCGGCGACAGATACAGTTCCCGGACGGCCCACCGTGTCGGTAATCGTGCCGGCTCGCAACGAAGAAGCCTGCCTGACCGCGTGTCTTCAGTCGCTCCTTGCTCAGAATGGTCTTGCTTTCGACATTGTCGTGGTCGACGATCACTCCACCGACCGCACTCGCGAGATCGCATTATCCTTCCCCTCTGCGCAAGTCCGAGTCATTGAAGCCGGCCCGCTCCCTCCAGGTTGGACCGGCAAGAACAACGCGGTCATTGCCGGATCCAAAGTAGCTCGCGGCGAATGGCTGCTGTTCACCGACGCCGATACCATCCACCTGCCGGGATCGCTAGCGCGCAGCCTTGAAGAGGCAAAACGCCACGCCGCCGCCTTGCTCTCGTACTCGCCAGAGCAAGTGGTCGAGAGCTTTTGGGAGAAGGCCGTAATGCCCGTGATCTTCGCCGAACTGGCCGCAAGCTTTCGCCCGTCGCAGGTAAGCGACCCCAAGTCCCCGGCAGCCGCTGCGAACGGCCAGTACATCCTGATCACGCGCGAAGCCTACGATGCCGTCGGCGGACACGCAGCCATCTCCGCAAACCTGCTCGAGGATGTCGCTCTGGCCCGGGCGGTGAAGCGATCTGGCAGAAAAATATTCTTCCGCTACGGCGGTGACGCCGTTCGTACCCGCATGTATCGCAGCTTTGCCCAACTCCGCGAAGGCTGGACCAAGAACCTGGCGCTATTGTTCCCCTCACCAGTTCGGCTGGCCGCGCTGCGAACGCTTGAGTCTGTGCTGATCGTTGCCAGCTTCGCCATCAGCATCGCTAGTGCCCTGCGCGGACACCGGCAGCCTGCCGTCGTGGCGGGTATGCTTGGCGTGATCCTGTATGCAGTTTTTCTCGCGCGGATCCGCCGCGCCCATTTTTCCTGGGATGCGAACATCCTCGCCCTGTTCGGCCTACCTCTGTTCTCATATCTATTGCTGCGATCGACCAGGGCCCACGCCGCCGGCAGTGTGTCCTGGAAAGGCCGCATGTATTCTGATCAAAAGGGTTCTGACGAAAGGTGTTTACTGGCAACTGGCCACTGACGACTGGCAACTGTTCTTATGGTTTATCTCACGCGCAAAGCTGAATTCTCCGCATCGCACTACTACCACAACCCGGACTTCACTCCGGAGGAGAACCGCCGCGTCTTCGGCAAGTGCAATAACCCAAACGGCCACGGCCACAATTACACGCTTGAAGTCACGGTGAAGGGAGAAGTCGATCCCCGCTCCGGTTTCGTTGTCGACCTCAAACAACTCAAAGAAGTCATGCACCGCGAAGTGCTCGACGCCATGGACCACCGCTTCCTCAATAAAGAGGTCCCCGAGTTTCTTCATCAAATTCCCACCACGGAAAATATAGCCATCGCGATCTGGCAGCGTCTCGCAACCAAACTCGAGCGAGCGAAACTGCATCGGGTGCGAGTCTACGAAACCCCAGATCTGTTCGTCGATTTCTACGGAGAACCATGAAGCGGAAAGAGAGTTCTACCCTGTGGACCTCGGTGTCCTCTGTGTTGAAGGTTTTCCGCTTTGAGTCCACTTCAAATGAGTAAGGCAAGCAGATGAAAGCTCACCTATCACGCCGTTATTTATTCTCCGCCTCCCACCGTCTCCACAGCGAAGCGATGGCGGATGACGAAAACCAGGCGACCTACGGCAAATGCAACAACCCCTTCGGACACGGGCACAACTACATAGTTGAAGTAACGGTCAGCGGCCCGGTCGACGAGAAAACCGGCATGGTCTGCAACCTTACCGATCTCGATGGCTTCATCGAAAGGGAAGTGCTCGGCCGCTATGACCACGAGAACTTGAATACCCTGGAAGAATTCACGCAGGAAGTGCCAACCACGGAGAACCTCTGCATCCAGATCTACGAAATAGTGCAGCGCGGCTTCCACTTCGCGCATCTGGAAAGAGTAAGGCTCGAAGAAACGATGATGAACTCCTTCGAATACGCAGGCTAAGGTTTTCGAATTCAAATTACAAAATTACAAAATGGCCCCCATGAAACCCCCAACCGAACCGTCGACCATCACCAGCGCCAGCTTCGAAGACCTGGTCCAGGAAATGCTAGTCCGCCTTGGCGAAGACCCGCACCGCGAAGGTCTTGAACAAACTCCGCAACGCGTGCGCAAGTCCCTCCAGTTCCTGACCCGCGGCTACACCGAAGATCCCGAAGCCTTGCTCAAAGGCGCGCTCTTCACCGTCAGTTACGACGAAATGGTGATCGTAAAAGACATAGAAATGTTCAGCCTCTGCGAACACCACCTGCTGCCGTTCTTCGGCAAAGTGCACGTGGCCTACATCCCCAACGGAAAGGTGATCGGCCTCAGCAAGGTCCCGCGCCTGATCGAACTCTTCTCCCGCCGCTTGCAGATTCAGGAGCGCCTCACCACGCAGATCGCCGAGACCATCCAGAAAGTAATCGAACCGCAAGGCGTAGGCGTAGTCATCGAGGCTCGCCACTTGTGCATGATGATGCGCGGCGTGGAGAAACAACATTCCGCCGCTGTCACATCCTCCATGCTGGGCTGCTTCCGCAACGAGAACGAAACGCGCCAGGAGTTCTTGTCCCTGATCCGCCAGCGCCCCAACGGCATGTAGCGCGCAGCAAAGACCGTGTGGCACAGACCGTGTGGGTCGGACACTCCTGTCTGACACTCTAGACTTTGATTTGCTTTTGAGCTTGCTTTGCTTTTGCTTTGAATTCTGTAAGATTGACCAGTGCCCCACGAATCCTCGACTGGCTCGCTGCAGCATCGGGTCGCTCTGATCACCGGGGCCACCCGAGGCATAGGCTTGGCCATCGCCCGGGCCCTTGCCACTCAGGACTGCAATCTGGTTCTCGCCGGCCGCGACCAACAAGCCTTACGCCGCATCAGCAGGGAACTGGCGTCCCCAAAGATTCGAATCCTCGCGCAGCCCTGCGACCTTCGCGATCCGCAATCGGTCGACGATCTTTTCCGCGCCACTCGCCACCAATTCAAGCGTCTGGATATTCTCGTCAACAACGCCGGCATCGCCCACGCCAATCTCACAGTCGACAAGCTGCCCCTGCCGCTGTGGAAGGACGTAATTGAAACCAACTTGACCGGCACCTTTCTGGTCACCCAAGCCGCGCTCGCCATCATGAAACGTGGCGGCACCATTGTGAACAATCTCTCTATCGCCGCTAATCGTGTTTTCGCCGGATCGGCCGCCTACGTCGCTTCCAAACATGGCACACTCGGTTTCACCAATACATTGCGCGACGAATTGCGTCCCAAGGGAATTCGCGTCATCGCCCTGCTGCCCGGCGCCACCAACACCGACATCTGGAACAGTTTTTGGCCGCAAGCCCCGCGAAAAAAGATGTTGTCTCCCCACACCGTCGCCACCGCAGTCGTTAACGCGATCCTGCTGCCGCCCAACGCCACCGTCGAAACCCTTGAGATCCTCCCCACTGCCGGCCTCTTGTAAAAGCGATAACAAAACACACAACTTCTGTTTTCCTCTGTGAACCCCTGCGTCCTCTGTGTTTAAGATTTGTCGATAGAGCTAGACCGCTCCGATCCGGCGTTTACACAAGCGAAATTTCCGTCTAAGATTACGCTCGCCCATCCGACATCACATGGAGGAACTATGAGGAACGCAGCATTTCTCAGCGCAGCCCTGTTCGCCCTCGCCCTCGTCGCAATTCCCGCCCACGCCCAAGACGCAAAAAAGGAAGTGGCCATAAAACCCGCCGACAGTGAGTCCAAGGTCGTGCTCGACTCCTGGAACGACATTGGTCGCAAGCTCATCGCCATGGCCGAGGACTTTCCCGAAGACAAATACGACTTCAAGCCCACGCCCGCCCAGCGCAGCTTCGCCGAGCAGCTTCTCCATGCCGCCAACGCCAATTATTTTTTCACCGATCCCGCCATGGGCAAGCCGATGCCCAAGGAAGAAGATCCCAAGCGCTCTGACTTCAAAACCAAGGCCGACATCGTAGCCTTCGTGAAGAAGGCGTTCGCCGACGGCGCCACTGCCATCAAAGCCAAAGGCGATAAAGGAATGTCCGAGCTGCTGGTCGATCCCTTCGCCCACCAGCAGGTCCGCGTCTTGGACATGACCTACGGCCTCATCGAGCATTCCGGCGAACACTACGGCCAACTCGTCGGCTACTACCGTATGGCAGGCCTGGTCCCCCCGGAGTCGCGCCCCAAGAAATGATCGTGTGGGTCGGACTTCGTGTGGGTCGGACACTCCTGTCCGACGCCTTTGACTTTGATTTTGACCTTGCGGTTGCCGTTAGTGTTGATCTGTGGTTGATGCTCTACGACGGGACGGACTCCAGTCCGTCCCTTTGACTTTTGACCCAGACTCACTCCACTGCGTACGGATATCTCAACCCCCGTTCGCCGAAAAGCTTCACCAGCAGCGCTCCAGAGACGAATCCGCCCACATGCGCCCAGAAAGCCACCCCTCCCATGTTCTGGCCCTGGAAGGCCAGCATGGTGGCGGTCCCGCTCAGAAATTGCAGCGCAAACCAGTATCCCAGGATGATCCAGGCCGGCACCCACAGTACAAGCACAAAAAACCAGGTCAGCACCCGGGCTTTTGGATACAGAATGAAATACGCTCCCAGCACCCCCGCGATGGCTCCACTGGCGCCCACCGTGGGCGCGGTCGAGTTTAAATTCACCGCCACCTGCGTGGCCATCGCAATCAATCCGGTGAGAAGGTAAAACACCAGATACTTGAAGTGTCCCAGGTAGTCTTCGACATTGTCGCCAAAAATGTAAAGAAACCACATATTCCCGATCACGTGCGGCCACGACCCATGCAGGAACATCGAGGTGAAGAAGGGAAGCACGATCGCCGGCAGCGGATACTTGGGCGACCCCGACAGAAACAACGCCAGATGCGAGGGCACCACGCCGAACTGATGAATCAGCAGTTCCAGGCTCCGGGGATCCAGCACCCACTCAAAGAAAAAAATCGCCAGGTTCAGCCCAATCAAAAACCAGGTCACCCAGGGACTGCTATACCGCGGCTGGTCGTCACGAAGGGGAAGCATAAGGAATCTGTTAACTTAGTGATTGAGTGATCGGGCGAGTGAGCAATTGAAAATCTGAGCCGCACCTCGTTACGATTTTCGATCGTCCAATCGCTCAATCACCCAATCACTCAATTTACCCGATTACCAAATTACCAAATTCTCCCATGAATGGCGTCATCATCATCGATAAGCCCGCCGGTTGGACCTCGCACGACGTGGTCAACCGCATGCGCCGCATCCTGGGACAAAAGTCCGTCGGCCATCTCGGCACCCTCGACCCTCTAGCCACCGGCGTCCTCCCCCTCGTCACCGGAGGCCTCACCCGCCTGGCGCAGTTCTACGTTACTTCCGAGAAGACCTACGAAGGCGTAATCCGTTTCGGCTTCGCCACCAACACCTACGATGCCGACGGCGACCCAGTGGGCGAGGTTAGCCCCGTCAGTACCACGCTGGACCAACTCCAGGAACTCGCCGCCCGATTCCTCGGCCTGATCGAACAGGTTCCGCCACCGTTCTCGGCCAAGAAAATCCACGGCGTACCGGCCTACAAGCTGGCAAGAAAGCAAAAAGAAGTAGTCCTGAAGCCGGTGCAAGTCGAGATTAAGGAGTTCGTCATCCTCGCGGTCGAGGGCGAACGTGCCCAGTTCCGCGCCCGCGTGGCCTCGGGAACCTACATGCGTTCCGTCGCTCACGAAATGGGCCAGCAACTCGGCTCCGGAGCGCATCTCGAGTCTCTACGCCGCACCGCCGTAGCCGAGTTCGAAATCACCCAGGCTCACACCCTCGAAGAAATTGAAGGACAAATACAAATAAGGGATTGTGATTCCGACCGGAGCTTTCCTTTCCCGCAGGGAAAGGAAAGCGGAGTGGAGAGCCTGCCCCGAGCAAGCGCAGCGCGCCGAGAGGAACCTGCTGCTTCCAACCATGAAGGCATAGCCGGCCTCTTCGTCCATCCCCGCCAACTCCTGCCCCAGCTTCCTTCCGTCACTGCGGACGACGCCACCGCCGCCCGCATCCGCACCGGCCGCCCCGTCAATCTCCCGGAACTCTCCCGCGCCCGCCAAGTCAAAGTCTTCGCCGGACAAAGCGACCTGATCGCCATCGCCACCCGCGTAGCCGGAACCCTGTTCCATCCCAAAATCGTCTTCGTCAGCGGATAACCTTCTAAGCTCATGTGGGGACAGCCGTCCTCGGCTGTCCAAGGCCGAAGGCCCGTTGCCCTTGACCTTGAAGTTGCCCGTGTGGGTCGGACACTCCTGTCCGACGCTTTTGACTTTGATTTTGATCTTGATTCTTGATTCTTGATTTTGACTTTTCGCCCTTCACCCACCCTTCACCTGCTAAAAATATTCATCCTCCTCCGCAACTTAATTCGACCTTCCGGGTAGTGGTCAATCAAGCGGGTTCCGGCGATTAAGCAGGGAAGCGTCACAGCTCATCTTCCCCAATCGCCCGGATGGTAAGAGATGCGCGCCACAATTCGGCATTGACGTAGCACCCGTTCAATGCTAACTTGTCACCCGCATTTTCTTTCCCCCGCTGTAATCCTCCCCGCCCGCAAGCTGGGCTCTCAGGATTTCCGGTGCAAGGTTTTGGCCCCGCCAGGAGGCCTGAGGCCTCCGAGAAATTTGACGGGTTTCCGAGCGCAGTTACAGGAGGACCTGATCATGAAGCGGATACTCTTGCTGGCTTTCCTGGCTCTGGCTTTGCCGCTGGCAGCCTTTGCGGGCAATGTGGATTTCTCCAACAACGGCGGTACCCTCTCAGGAAGCGCCGCAGGCCTCACCCTTATCGGCTCCACACTCACTGAGGTCGTGGGCCTCAACGGCAACGGCCCCGTCCTTGGCACATTAGGTACCGTAAGCTTCAGCACTGGATCGATGCTGTCGGGAAGCCTCGCTACCTCCGCTGTATTCAACAGCGGCGGAAGCTTCGTCATCACCGGCAACGGCACCAATGGCGTTCCCAACGGCGTGATCTTCAGCGGCACATTCACCAGTACCGTCACGTGGACTTACTCCAGCACGCTCCCCGACGGCTCCGAGGTGTTCGACATCGCAGGCACTGTTTCCGGCCCCTTCGGCTCAGGCAGCACAGCGCAGATCTACGCCGTCTTTGGCTCGAACGGCTTCACGGTAGTGTCGGGAACCGTCGGCAGTGGTAATACGATTATCGCCACCGTGCCCGAACCCGGCACTCTGGGATTGCTTGGAACTGGCTTGGCTGCCTTGGCGGGCGTAGTTCGCAGAAAGAGATTGTTCCCGGGAAAATCCACGCCGCCACTGTGACGGCGATCGTGGAAGCGGCTGTCTTTTGCGCGTTGGTCCGAGGTGACCACACCTTCGACCGCGGCCAAACATTCCCTAAGTTCTCCTGGCCTGTAAACCGTCTCGAAACCCACCTCCTGACGATTGACCAGACCTCGACCGTCCGCAGCTAAAGAGGTCGTCCATGACCACCAACCGTTCCCTGGGAGTAAAGATCCGTGTCGTCGGTGCCTTCGCTCTGTTCTTCGCAGCCCTCACCGTCATGATCGCCTTGGCCGCCCCAGCTCAGCAAGCTGGTACCGGCCAGCCTTCCGCGCAGTCATCCGCGGCATCCGTGCCCTCACAGGTCGGCACACCCGCAACAGCGATGCTTCCACTGCCGCCGGGAGTAGGTAACGCTCAGGGCGCCCCCTCGAGCCGTCCAGCGAAGAAGAAACTTAGGGCAGCCGCCATGGGCCCGGACACGCCCCTTTTCCTTCCTGCGGTCGCCTACAACTCAGGAGGATTCGGCACCCTATCGGTAGCGGTCGCCGACCTGAACGGCGACGGCAAGCCGGATATTGCTGTGGGAAACTATTTATCCAATACGGTGGCCGTGCTCCTGGGCAACGGCGATGGAACCTTCCAGCCTGCGGTGACCTACGCTTCTGGCGGATCTGAGCCTTTCGCCGTCGCAATAGCAGACTTGAATGGAGACGGCAGGCCCGACATAGTTGTGGTTAACTTTGTGTCCGCGAGTGTGGGCGTTCTGCTGGGCAACGGCGACGGAACGTTCAAACCAGCCGTAGTCTATGGAACAGGCGGCTCGGACCCACATTCCGTGGCGATTGCCGACCTGAACGGAGACGGCAAACCCGACCTCGCGATCTCAAACCTGGGCACCCCGAATTACGGAGTTGGGAACTTGGCCGTACTTTTGGGCAACGGGGACGGAACCTTCCAACCGGCGACAACCTACGGCCACGTCCAGAGCGAGTGGGTAGCGATAGCGGATGTAAACCGGGACGGTAAGCTGGACTTGCTTGCGGCCGACCTCCTTAATGTGGGGGTGCTGCTGGGCAATGGCGATGGAACATTCCAAGCGCCGGTTAATTATTCTTCGGGTGCGAATTACGCTTGGTCCGTAACGGGGGCAGACGTGAATGGGGACGGCAAGCCTGACTTGGTCATTGCGAACGCGGATTTGGGAGGGGGGGATTGTAGCGGGGTTGGCTTCGTTAGTGTGCTGCTCGGTAATGGTGACGGAACATTCCAGCCTGCAGTACTCTTCGGCTCGGGAGGATGCGAGCCTCAACAGGTGGCGGTCGTGGACGCGAACGGAGATGGCAAAGCCGACCTGCTAGTGGCCAACGATTGCGACAGTAGCGGTTGCCCGAGTGGTTCAGTAGGTGTCCTCCTGGGCAACGGCGACGGAACCTTTCAGCCTGCTGTAACCTACCTTTCGATAGGGGTGTACGCCACCTCAATCGCAGTGGCGGACCTGAACGGGGACGGCAAGCCTGACGTGGTGTTGGCAAGCGCGTTCTCCACTGGGAGCATTTACGGAACCGTCAGCGTGTTGCTGAACAACTCCACTGGACCTCTGAACCCCACTGCAACCACACTCGTATCCTCGCTCAATCCTTCCACCTATGGCCAGACACTAACATTCACGGCGACCGTGAAGTCGACTTCGGGAACGCCGACGGGAACCGTTCAGATCCTGAAGGGCACCACCGTCGTCGGAAGCGGCACACTCACGAATGGAAACGTGCCGATCCCAGTCTCGTCGCTGCCGGTTGGCCTGAACTCGCTCACGGCCGCGTACCAGGGAGGCGGCGGCTTCGCCCCGAGCACGTCGGCTCTGCTCACTCAGACAGTCAGCATGGCCACCACCACAACCACTCTGGCTTCATCCCTCAATCCGGCAGCCACCGGTCAGCCCGTCACCTTCACCGCAACCGTCACCAGCCAGTTCGGCGGCGCCGCAACCGGCTCCGTAGTTTTCTTCTCAGGTTCGCAAACCCTGGGTACGGGTTCGCTCACTGGGAATCACGCCACCCTGACCACATCTTTCGCTGCCGTGGGAACGTATTCCATCTCCGCCAAATACAACGGCGACGGCAACAACACAGGCAGCACGTCCTCCAACCTGAGTCAGGTCATCATCGCCACGACTACGACCACGCTGGTCTCCTCGCTGAATCCTTCGCTTGTAGGTCAGGCGGTAACCTTCATGGCCACCGTGAGTTCCAGTGCGGGAGCGCCGCCGAACGGAGAACTCATCACCTTCAAGAACGGCTCGGCCATTCTTGGCACGCCTCCGCTTACCGGAGGCATTGCCTCCCTGACCACTTCTTCGTTGGCAGCTGGCGTCTACACCATCACGGCAAACTACGGTGGCGATGCCAACTTCACAGCCAGCACTTCGCCGGGTCTGCGGCAGGTCGTGAACAACACGACCAAGTCCACGACCTCTACCACGCTGGTTTCCAGCCTCAATCCCTCAATCTACGGGCAAAAGGTAACCTGGTCGGCGACAGTAACCACCTCGGGGTCCGTCCCGCCGACAGGCAGCGTGACCTTCTCATGGAGCGGGTACAACATCGGCACATCCACGCTCAATTCCAGCGGCGTGGCCACGCTCAGCAAATCCAACCTTAACGTCTACACCTACCCGTTGATCGCGGTGTACAAGGGCGACACGTCGAATCTTGGAAGTACTTCCGCCATCCTGAACCAGGTGGTAAAGCAAGCCACGAGCGCGGCAACGCTCAGTTCATCACCGAACCCGTCAACCGTAGGTCAGGCGGTAACGTTCACGGCCACGATCACCTCACCCACGGTTGTACCGACCGGCCCAGTTACATTCACGGCGGGGAAGACGGTGCTGGGAACGGCGCAACTCAGCGGAGGCAAAGCCAAGTTCACAACCTCAACGCTGGCGGTGGGTTCGACCACAGTCACGGGAACCTATTACGGAGACTCAAACATCGGGGAGAGTTCGGCATCGGTCACGCAGGTCGTAAATCAATAGCGCGCGGCCAGCAGTCAGTCCTGCTCCGGCAGTCTGGCAATGTCCGATAACAGGTAGTGCGTCAAACCCCAGCCTGAAACTTTTAGCCTTCCCTCGG
>Ga0210400_10003305_pt1 | contig 14335 bp, 17 predicted proteins | sample IncBWH26MmetaG_FD_155456 | JGI IMG/M metagenome (GOLD analysis project Ga0210400, IMG submission 155456) | Forest soil microbial communities from Barre Woods Harvard Forest LTER site, Petersham, Massachusetts, United States - Inc-BW-H-26-M | ecosystem: Environmental > Terrestrial > Soil >...
CCGACCAGCTCCGCGGACGCTCCATGCTGGTGCATCGCGCGGAAATGTTTCCCGTCGAGTGCGTAGTGCGTGGCTACATCTCCGGCTCCGCCTGGAAGGAATACAAAGCCACCGGCAAAGTCTCCGGCATCACGCTTCCCGCGGGTTTGAAAGAGTCTGACGCTTTTCCCGAGCCCATTTTCACGCCGTCCACCAAAGCGACAACCGGACACGACGAGAATATTTCTTTCGACCAGATGTGCGAGATCGTTGGCGTCGAAACCGCCAGCCATCTTCGTGATCTCACGCTGCGCGTCTATAAAAAGGCCGCAGCCTACGCTCTCACCCGCGGCATCATCATTGCCGACACCAAGTTCGAGTTCGGACGCACCCCCAAGGGCATTACGCTCGCCGATGAAGTCCTTACTCCTGATTCTTCCCGCTTCTGGCCCGCAGACAAGTATGCTCCAGGACGGGCTCAGGATTCGTACGACAAGCAGTACGTTCGCGATTACCTCGAGGAAATTCACTGGAATAAGCAGCCGCCTGCGCCCGCGCTTCCCGTGGACGTGGCCCGTCGCACCAGCGAAAAATATCTTGAGGCATACTTCCAGCTCACGGGGCACAGGCTGGATGTGTAATCAAGTTTCTGGTACGATCTCCACCCGCGGGAGCGCGGCATGACTCTCGCGGACTGGCTTATTTGTGCGTTGGTGCTGGTTAATGTTGTAACCGCGGCCATGCAGGGCTTCTTTTCCGAAGCTCTCACCATGGGCGGGTTGGTGGTGGGCTACATCGTGGCTGCGTGGAAGTACCGCGGCCTCGCGGAGTGGCTGGGATCGTTTTTGAAGAACCCGTGGTTAGCTGAGGTTCTCGGATTTCTCATCATCTTTTTTGCCATCGTGCTCCTGTTCGGCATTGCCGCCAGGATCGCACGCTGGGTGATGAAGCATTCTGGGCTCAGCGGTCTTGACCGTTTCCTCGGCGCAGTCTTGGGGTTGCTGAAGGGCGGCCTGATGGTAGCGGTGATCCTGATGGGTATGACGGCATTCACTCCAACTTCGAAGCTGCTGCAGAACTCGCAACTGGCCCCCTACTTCCTCGTAGTGGGCCGGGCTGCGATCTGGGCCGCTCCGGCGGAGTTGCGCGCGCGTTTCTTTCAGGGTCTCGATCTACTCCATCAGGCTCCGCAGAAGTTGACCAGCCCCCATACTTCCCCGCCGAAATAGGCTGCGGTGCAGTGAAAAATTTATCATAAAGAGAGAGATGCATCGTGAAAGATCAACTGGAAGCGCTTGTCCTGCAAATGTACCGCAGCAATATTCTGTATTCCGAAGGCGTACGCGAGTTCAAAAAACGTTTCATCCTGACCGTCCTGCAGGAGAACAAAGGCAACCAGTGCCGCGCCGCCCGCGAACTGGGCATGCACCGCAACACCCTCAGCCGCACCATCACCGAGCTGAAGATCGACGTCCGCCAGCTCCGCGACGGCGTCAAGCGCCCGCCCCGCAGCGCCCGCCCCGTCACCATGGAGAAAAAAATCGTCCGCTGACCATTCCCGGACGGACTCTCTTACTTTCATCTGAGCGACGGAGATTTATAGGTTTGTCATCCTGAGCGGAGAGAATGCTCCCGCGAAACGGGAGCATTCTCGTAGTCGAAGGATCCCTATCAGTCAGCTGCCTTCCAGGGCCTCGATAGGCATTTCCACGAAAACCGCCGCCACCGCACCAAAAAAACCAAAGGCAGCCCTCGCGGGCTGCCTTGGTAGCTAAAGCGCCGTCTCTCTAGTGCGCGGCCGCGGCGGCGGGCTTATGGTGCACCACCGGCTTCGGCGCCGCCTTGGGCACAATCAATACCCCCTTCTCCATGGTCATCATGAACGGAGTCGGGGTATACGACGCGGGCTCGCCCTGGAAGTCAAAGCTGGCTCCGTCCTTCGGGATCATCTTGACCGGGACCTTCTCTTCAAACTTCAGCGTGATATCCGCCTTCTTAGCCTCGATGTCATCCGAACTCCCCGCAATCAAAAACTCGGTCGGGGTAGTGCTGATGATCGTTCCATTCATCTTAATCGCCTTGCCCTTGATGACGTTCCAAATCACGTCCTGATCTGCCTGCGCGCCATTGGCAAACACGAACTCCCAAGTGGCGAAGTCCATCTTTTCCGGCGTAGTATCCTGCACCATCTTGTGCGCCTGTTCAGCCGGCGTGGGTGGAGGCGCGATCGGAACCTGCTTCGCACCGGCCTTCGCCGCTCCCAACACATCCGCCCACCCATCGTCCCCCTGATGGAACTTGATGTATTGCGAGCGCGCGTACTTCTCCAGCGCAGGCTGATTGGCCGCCGGGGCGATCGCCGAAGCCCGCGCCGCGAACCAGATGCCGTTCTGGTAATCGGGCGGCTTTTCCCCCAAATAGGCCGTCGCCAGCGGATACACCAGCCCCAAATCCTTCTGAGCATCAGGATTCGCATCCAGCACGGCTCTAAACGATTCGGCAGCCTTTTGGTTATCCCCTTCCTGCAGCGCTCCCCATCCCACTGCCGCCCAGAAGGTTTCTTTCATCTGCTCCTTCATCTTCTCGAAGTCTCCGTCCGACGTTCCATCCGGTTTCGTGAACTTCGCCAGGCAATCCAGGCCCTGCTGGCCGTATTTTTTGCCGTCAGCCGCGAGCTGTTTGGCGTTGGGGTCGCCGCCAATCGACGCCTGTCGGTCGAAATAGGACAGCAGAAACAGAGCCTGTTCCTGACACGGCTCAACCGCCAGCACCTTGACAGCCGTATCCATTGCTTTCTTCACATTGCCGGCCTGCTGGTAGGTTCCCATCAGAATTTCCAGCGCCTGATTCTTCATCACGCTGTTGGGATACTGCGTCACGAACGCCTCCAGCCCGCTGATCTTCGCGTTGGCATCGGTCTGCTGGCTCGCAGCCACGTAGGCGTTGTACTCCGCCGGGTCCTTAATCACTGGCGGCGCAGCCGGTGTCTGGCCCGTTGGTGGGTTCACGCTCCCGGTTGGCGGGTTCACGCTTCCCGTTGGCGGGTTCACGCTCGAGGTCGGCGGCGTAGACGATTGTCCCTGCGCTGGCGGCGTGCTGCTCTGTGCTACCGCACTCACTGCTACCCCAAGCACAACCGTAAGCAAAATCTTCTTCATCAGTATGGCTCCTTGGATCTTCGGGAAATAACTTTCTTGGGAAACGATTTCTTTAGCACTCAGCAGCAACCGCACTTGGGACCGCTGTGCGTTCAAGTCCTGCTCTAATATGCCGCGGCTTGTTCGCAGCGCCCCGGAAGAAGTGGGTGCTGCCCGAACACAAAAGCACCCTGGCCCTTTTCCCGGTTGGCCGGATTATATGTACCTCTTCCGCCGAAGGCAAGCGACTTCCCATCCGTCCTCCACTTTATTGTCAACCTGCATTCGTCAACCGGCGATTCCAAAATGTGATCGTCACGACCCGATTCTTAGATGCGATTCTTGAATGCAATTGTTAAGATGCGCACAGCAGAACGACGGATGTTCCTCATCCCGCCGCCTCACTCTGCAATCGATCGCAAGGAGAGCCCTTAGATATGGACACCGGACACCCCCCGACCGGGCAGCCTCTCACCGGACAGCCCTTGGTTGGACAAGTCGCCGTCGTCACCGGAGCCGGACGCGGCATCGGCGCCGCCATCGCCCTCAAACTCGCCAGCCTCGGCGCCACTACTGTTCTCTGCGGCCGCACCCAGTCCACCCTCGACGCCACCGCCCGCGCCATCCTCGACTCCGGAGGCAAAACCGAAGTCATCCCCTGCGACGTTACCGTCCTGCACCAGATGGAATACGCCTCCGCCCGCGTCGACAGCACCTTCGGCCGCCTCGACATCCTGGTCAACAACGCCGGCGTCGCCGGCTTCAACGACGCCCTGCACAACCTTCTCCCCGAAGATTGGGACCGCATCCTCAACACCAACCTGCGCGGCGTCTACTTCTCGATCCGCGTCTTCGCGCCCCTGATGATTCGCGCCTACACGGGCCACATCATCAACATCTCATCCCTCGCCGGAAAAAACGCCCTCCCCAACGGCGCCGCCTACGCCGCCTCCAAGTGGGGACTCAACGGCCTGACCTACTCCGTCGCCGAAGAACTCCGCCCGCATCACGTCCGCGTCTCGGTCATCTGCCCCGGTTCCACCGAAACCGAACTCAGCCCCCACGCCGGCAAAGACCCCGCAAAAATGCTCCAGCCCACCGACATCGCCCACGCCGTAGCCATGCTGGTCACCCAAGCCCCGCAAAGTTTTATAAGTGAAATTCTGCTAAGACCAACGCAAAAACCGTAAGAGCGACTTCGGACCTCGGACCGCAGACCTCGGGCCTGAGTAGATTCAGCACCGGGGGTGGAAGTCTGAAGTCTGAGGTCCGAGGTCTGAGGTCTGACCCTCTATTTCTTAAACAAATTATCAAACGCCGCCCGCGCACTCGTCGGCCGCAAACTAGCCGGGGTCGAAGTCTCCTTCTCCCGCGTCACTCGAATCTCATACAGCTCACACTCATTCCGCGTGTCCTTCTTCGCGATCCGCTCCTTCACCGGCTGCATGCACTCAAACCGGCTCCCCGGATCGAAGTACGTGCACTGCTTGCACGAATGCAATTCAAACCCACACTTCGGGCACTGCCCCGTAGCCGAAACTCCCTGCAGCAAAGCCCCGCACTCCACGCACCGAGACACCGCCCGCGTCCCTGGCAGATTGAGCGGTTTAGGCCCGAGCGCATGGTCCCACTTCGGTGGACCGCTCTTGCGCTCCACCGGCGCTTTCCGCGGCTGTTCACTCCGCGGCTCCCCCCGCGGCTCCCGATCGCGATCCTGATACCCATGCTGCCGATATTTCGCCACTACAAAACCCTCCAAAGCACGCGCGCGTATTGTCTCCCCAACCATCCCCGCCCGGCAAGTCCCGCAACGAAGAAGCCTCGAAATTCACCGCAGCGGACACAGAGAAACGCACGAAGAACGTTGAAGCTCTCCCCCTGTGTAACTCTGCGCAACCCCCGTGTCCCCCGTGGTAATGATTTGTACAATAAACCCATGATCCACGAAATCCTCCCCGTCGGTCCCCTGCAATGCAACTGCTCCATCATCGGCGACGAGACCACCCACGAGGCCATGGTCATCGACCCCGGCGACGAAATCGAAGACATCCTCGGCATAATCCGTAAACACAATCTTCAAGTCAAACAGATCGTCATCACTCACGCCCACATCGACCACGTCGGCGGAGCCATGAAACTCCGCGCCGCCACCGGCGCCCCCATCCTGCTCAACCAGAACGATTACGCTCTCCTGAAAATGTTAGACGTACAAGCCACCTGGATCGGCGTGCCGCCACCGGAAAAAGTAGAAATCGACCGCAGCGTCTCGACCGGAGAACTCGTCACCGCCGGATCGCTAACCGCCCAAATCCTCCACACCCCCGGCCACACCGAAGGCAGCATCTGCCTCTACTTCCCCGCAGAAAAAAAGCTAATCGCCGGCGACACCCTCTTCGCCGGATCAATAGGCCGCACCGATCTCCCCGGCGGCAACATGCAAAAAATCCTGCGCTCCCTCCACGACACAGTCCTCACCCTTCCCGACGAAACCGTAGTAGTCCCCGGCCACGGCGAGCTGACAACAATCGGCGAAGAGCGCGAGACCAACCCGTTCCTGGTCAAACGTTGAGTTGATCCGAAGCGATGACGCTGGAGCAACCGTGGAAGAGCGGCCCTTCAGGGCCGCGTCCGCGATCCAGAAAAAGAATGGGCCTTCAGGCCCCGCTCTTCGCCTGGGCTGAAGCTCCTAGTTTATCTTTGCCCAAACGCGACGCTAAAGCGCCGCTCTTCCACGACGCCGCCAGTCACGAACTCAAATACCCCAACACCCTCTCAATCCCCTCCCCAAACTCCCCCTCGCTCGTAATCAAACTCAACACCAAATACCCGTCGCTGGAAAAATCATAAAAATGTCCCGGATGCACCACCACCGCTTTCTCCCGCACCAACTCAATCGCCAACTCCTCATCCGACCGTGTCACCGGAACCCGCAACACCGCGTACCATCCGCCTTCCACGCTCAGCCGCTCACAAGATTTCTGTCCCGCAAGCTGTCGATCCAACTCGGCAAGATTCGCGTGAACCCGCTCCATCAACTGCCGCTGAATATCCTTCCTCTGCTCCAGCAGCGCGGGCACAGCCCACTGCACCGGCGCATTCATCGAAAGATAAGTATCAGCAATCACCTCCAGCCGCCCCATCGCCGCGGCGACCAACTCGCGCGGCCCGCTGGTCACCACCCAAGCCACCTTCATCTGGGGCAGCGCCGCCACCTTCGACAGCCCACTCAGGGTAAACGTCAGGACATCCTGATTTCCCGCAAAACTCCCAAAAGCCTTGTCATCCCGACCAAGCCATTGGGCCGGCGAATGCCGGTCCAATGGCGCGTGGAGGGACCTTGGGTTTGATTTTGCTCCGGACCTCTCCTCGCAATGTCCCAGCCCATAGTCCAAGAACACCTCATCCGCAATCACCGCCAGCCCCCGCTCGCGGCAAAACGAATTCAGCATCTCCCTCTCCCCCGCCGACACAAACGACCCCGTCGGATTATTGGGATGCACCACCACCACCCCCCGCGTACGCTCCGTCACCACTCTCTCCAGCGAAGGAAAATCCATCTGCCACCCATGGTCATAAATCAGCGGATACGGAATCAGCCGCACATCCTGCAAGTCCGCCAAAAACTCAAACAGCGGATAACTCGGCTTCGGCACCAGCAACTCATCCCCCGCATTGCACAGCAACCGAAACACAAACGAATACCCTTCGCTGGTGCTGGTAGTAAGCACGATCCGCTCAGGATCAACCTCGATCCCATGTGTAGCCACGTTGTCAGCAACGTCGCTCCCACCACAACCACTCCGGTCTCGGTAATACCCGCTCACCGCCTCCCGCGCGGCCAGCAGTCCCTTAGCCTGCGGATCGTAATCCAGCGCCCGCGGCGAAGCCAGCGCCCTCAGAATCGCCCGCTCGTCATAGTGCAGCCCCACCCGCGTAGGATTCGAAACCGTCAAATCTAAAATCTTCACCCCGCTCGCGCGCACCTCTTCCAGCGCAACCGTAAACCGGTTCTGCGCCAGCTTCCAGTCCGTCCGATCAGAAAACTTCTTACCTGCAAACATGAATGGATTTTATGCGATGAAAGTGCCGACGGCGAAAAGCTGGGTCAAAGAATGGGCGAAGCTGGAGGAGACACGAACGCCAAGCGTCGGATTCGCGCCCGATAATAGCCCGGCGCTTTCAACGCCGGGAAACCCGCGCAAAATAAAAAGGGCGTCCCGTAGGACGCCTGAAACATATCTGCCGAACCTCGACCCTACCGCTTCGCCAGCTGCGGAATCTCCAGTCCGGGCCAGTCGCGAATCCCGATTGCCGGACACACCAGTCCCTTGCCCGCCGGCCGCAGCAATTGCCGCAGCGTCTGCACCCCGTAAAACAATCCCTCGCCCGTATTGGCCGCCACGATCAGATGTGACCGATCGGAGAACAACAGGTAGCCGCCCTCGCCCACGACCTCGCCGGCACTCAGCCCGTTCCGCGCCAGAAACCGCCGCACCCGCGGATCCTGCAAGCGGGCCAGCACAATCGCGCCTTCCACCGCCTTGCCCTTAGCATTCATGCCCAGAATGTTAAGGTTCAATCCGGACTGGTCCGCAACTTCTTCCGCCAGGGTCTCGGCCGCAATGCGGTCCTCCGACTGATGCCCCAGCAGCACAAAAATCTTGGTCTTGGGCCCCACCCGAAACCTGCCCTCGCGCAGTTGGATTTCTTTCGGCGGAGGCACCAGCTTCACCTCGGGCCGACCATCGGAATCCATCCCGAATGCCGACGCACAAAGCATCACGCTGCAAACCATCGCGCTGCAAACCAGCCCGCAGCCAACCGGCGATATCCGTCTGTTATTCATCCCTATTCCCTGACTCCATAAACCAGCATAATTACGCCACCATTATTAAGCCAGCGTCATTTTAAGCCAACATTGTACGCGCAACCGGTCCCGCCGTACCATCAAACGTTTCAATCCATTCTAATTTAACCCCGTATCGGGACTGATTCCTCTCCAAATCGGGATTTACTTCGCAAACGCTTCCTTATTAACAACATACGGCATCTTCGTTACATCTCCGCCATAATTCCCCTCGAGCACGTCCATCAGCCCCTGCACGCACCGCCCGGCCATCCCCTTCTCCGGATCGGTCGACAGCCGTGTGATCCGCGCCGCGCTGGCAAAGTGCGGCATCAACCGGCAGCGGTCCGCGATCGCCGGATCGCGTAGCGGAGAATCCGCCGGCAACGGCTCCTTCTCATAGACATCCAGCGCTGCCCCCGCAATCCAGTTCTCCCGCAGCGCCCGCGCCAGCGCCGCCTCGTCCACCACCGGCCCCCGCGAAGTATTCACCAGATACGCCGTCGTTTTCATCAGCCGCAAATTCTTCTCGTTAAACAAATGATAAGTCGGCGTCGCGCTCTCTCCCTCCCGCAGCAGCGGTACATGCACGCTCACGAAGTCCGCCCCGCGCAGCGCCTCTTCAAAGGGAACATACTTGATCCAGGCCTGCTCCTTGTTAAATCCGTTGGCGTGGCGGAAGTCGTTCATCTCCTGAATCGTCTTCACGAACGCGTGATTCTCATATGCCGGGTCGTAACACAAAACATTCATATCGAACCCAACGCATTTCTTGATAAACGCCAGCCCAATCCGCCCCGTCCCAATCACCGCGACAGTCTTGCCGGTGACTTCATCCCCCAAAAACGGCAGATAAGGATGCCAGTATCCCCACTTCAGCTCCCGCGTGAGTTGCTCCGCCGCCCACATTTTCCGCGCCAGCGTCCCCATCATGAAAAACGCAAACTCCGCCGTCGCCTCGGTCAGCACATCCGCCGTATTCGTGAACGGAACCTTATACCGGTTCGCATCCGCCCGATTGATGTTGTCAAACCCCACCGCAAACTGCGCCACAACTTTCAACGTCCCCTTCCCCGCCTCGAAAATTTCCGCATCAATCGCATCGCGCAGCGTAGTGATCAGCCCATCAATCCCGGATTTCACCTTCTCCACAATCAAACTCTTCGCCGGCGCCTCCGGCTGCGGATACACTTCGACCTCATATCCCCGCGAGCGTAGCAGTTCAATCGCTTCCCCAATATCGCAAGTAGCAAACACCCGAAATTTCTTATCCATAGCCTGAAATACTATACAAGGGAGAGCAGCGCCTCCAACCCTTTGTCATTCCGACGCGCGAGCGCAGCGAGACAGGAGGAATCTGCTTTGCGGGTGAAGAGCGGCCGCGCCAGCATCGTGGAAGAGCGGCGCTTCAGCGCCGCGTAAAGCGCGCAAAAACAAAAGCAGGGCTTCAGCCCGGTGGTCCCGAATTCACAACGGTTCCTGATAAATTCCCAGCACATTCCCGCCCGGATCCCGAAACCTCGCCGTGATCTCCGGAGCATCCCCACCAATCTCCTGCACGATCTCTCCTCCGTTCGCCACAATCGCCTCCACCGTCGCGGCCGCGCTTTCCACCCAGATGTACACCATCAACCCCGGAGCCAAGGCAGGCGGGCGACCCATCACAAACGCGCCGCTCACTTCCCCCACCCCGTCATCAAACGCAGTCGCTCCGTCGCCGCGCTGCCGCATGTTCCAGTCGAACACGTTCTTGTAAAACTCAGCCGATCGCGCGACGTCGATCGCGGGAATCTCGAGATAACAGATCTTGCCGTTGCCGAGCGTAGGAGACATGGCTGCCTCAGTTTATCCTGCCCTGCGAAACCGCGCCTTCGATTCCGAATCCTCGCCTGTCCCCAGCAGCGCCTGTCCGCCCCGCAAACTCTCCCACGCCGCGTAATTCAGCGAAGGCTCCGCGCTGACAATATCGCGGATCATGTCCCACGCCGCCAGGTTCAGCGCGCCCTCCGGAGGCATCCCCATCGCCAGCGACACCGCGCACTGCGGACAAAAACAAATCCGCTGCGCCCCCGACTTCTGCCGCGGCTTCACTCCCACGGTCTGCGCAAACATATACACCGCCACCGACTTGTGTCCCGCCTCGATCTCCCGCCTGCAGCGTAAACAAGAAATAGATTGCACGGCTTCCTTCCTGGCTCAGGACGAGCAACTGTCCCGTCGGATCACTGTCAGCCACCCGCACTCCACACGACAAGTATGAAGAAAGATTCCCAAGCGGCGCACTTTAGAATGTTGTGTTTTAGAATATTGAACTATGGAATGCCGAACCAAGGATGAGCTTGAGCAACATCTCTCGGACGTCCGCAGGCTAGCAGTAACCCCCGGCCTGACCTCCGAGCAAAAGGATGCCGCCGCACGGGCCGAGCGCTTTGCCATTGGTCTGCTGCGAGAGCACGACTCCACGGGACACAACGGCAAGAGATGTCCCTACGCCACGATAGTCACGCCTTCGTTGGAGAGTTAAGTGGCCCATCCCAACGTCGCGCCTTTTGCGACGTTAGGATGGGAACACTCCAGACTCTTCACATCACCAGCCACCACGCTTCCCGAAACTTCTCAAACTTCGACCTCCTCCTCCCGCTGGCCGGAAACAACTTCATCGCTTTGTATTTTCGAAACTCCTCCACCGGAAACAGATACCAGGCCTCCACCGGCATCACATACGCCGCCAGCACATCGATCTCGCTCGCCTTGTACACACACGAGGTATTCCCATGCGCGTGAAACGTGTATCCTCCCCACTCGCCCGCCCGATGCGCTGATTTCACCTGCACCCGCAGCAGCCTCCGTCCGTTGTCCACAATGAAGTCATACCGCGAACTCTCTCCCCACGGCTTCGACACCCGAAACCCCAACCGCGCCGCCATCGCCAGAAATGCCGCCTCCGCCATCTCCCCGCGCTGCTTCCGCGTCAACGTCACCAAAACCCTTCTCTCATTTCGAGGCAAACCCAAGAAATCGGCTTTCTCTCGACGATGCCCCACAGCCTGCCCAGAGTTTGTCGAAGGGTCTCCCCGATCCCCACGACCAAACTCAACGTCCGCCACCGCCCAAATATCCCCCATCAACAGATCCATGTTCTCTCCCTTCCATCCCCCTCGCGAAACCCTAACCACCAACCACTAGCCACTACCCACTGCTCCTAACTCCCCAAAGCTCCGCCCACCCCGCCCTCCGCAAAAGCGAAAAGCAGGGAGTTCGTCCCACCCAGATTGTCAAAGACCACCGAACGAGATCCCCTGACAACGATCCCCTACCAACACCCGCCCAACAAAAAGCCCCCACCGGACAAAGTCCGTGGAGGCATCGCCACACACCAGTGGCTACCTAAAGTCTAGTCCCTCAAAATCCCCAGTCAAGCAAATAAAATCACACCGATAGTCTTGGATAGTTTCGGGAAGCGCCGATCTCGGGAAGGGCACGACTTCAGTTCTTGAGCCTGCCCTGAGCAAGCGAAGCGCGCCGAAGGGTGCCGTTAAGCTCCCCAAACCGTTCGCGCTTTAGCGCCTGGGAGTCGCCGTCGCTGGCCAAATTAGCTTTCCCGATCTAGCGAGAAGCGCTGTTTGGGGAATTCGGTCAATGAAATCGCTTGGATCATCGCGCAATTGACACCCGGAGCGCGCGATAATCAGTGTGACCTTGACGGGGTGCGAACCAAACCAAACGGCCTCAATCTTTGAGGCCGTTTTTGTTTTGTCGCAGTTTCGGAAACGGGGAACGTCCCCGTCTGTGCCCAGATTTTCCTCAAAGATAGGAGTTGACACTCCCTCTGATTTATTCTACATTGTGAGCATGCAAAGTAGAACAAATAGACCAGATCCTTTGGGCGAGTTTGAAACGTTGGTGTTAATGGCCGTGGTCCGGCTGGGAAGCGAGGCGTACGGCATGCGGATTCACCACGAACTCGAATCCACCGCCCGCCGGAGGTGCTCTCTTGGGGCGCTTTACACGACGCTGGACCGACTAGAAGTTAAGGGCTACGTGGCGTCCCAGGTAGGAGAGCCGACTCCCGAGCGGGGGGGCCGAGCGAAAAAGTACTTTCAGATCAAGGCTCACGGTGAGAGGGCGCTTAAGGAAAGTTACGCGGCGACTCGACGGATGGCCGAGGGCATCGAGCCGCTGCTCGGTGGCGGACTGTGAGCGCCCGGAGTCTGTGGTGTGCGCTACGGGAGGGGGAGTGGTTCGACAAAGTCTGGGCAGCTACCTTCCCCGCCATTTTCATACTCTACCCGCTCGACTTTATCTTGAAGCTGCATACGCCCTGGTTTCACGCGATGATGTACACAACGGGCATTCTGGGTCCAGCCGCTTTTATCGTCGGGCGGTATAGGTTCCTAACTCGAGAATTTCTACCAGTCTATACCCGGCTAGAAACTTTATGTGAACGGGTCGGCATGCGTTGCACGATCCGAACTACACGAATGCGCTGGTTAGTAAACTGCGTGATGCTCTGCATGGCATTCGCAATGCTACTTGGTGTTGCAGGCCCGATTTTTTGGAATCGCAATCTATGGGTTGACGGCGTCAGAGCGCTGGCTAGCGTGTGCTTGTCGGCGGGAGCCGTGTTGATACAAGTACGTCTTTATAGCACCGTGAAGGAAGCTGATCGGCTCATACAATGCTTGGAAGAGGGCCGGGGCTTCGGCGAACTTAGATCTGTGCCACATGCCGCGAGGTTCATCCTGCTCCTGATTCCGCGGCGGCACAGAGAGCATTTGATAGGGGATCTCGAGGAGGAATTCTCCAGCGTCGTATTGCCCGAGTACGGCCTTCGCAAAGCGCGGCTCTGGTACTGGTCTCAAGTGTTGACGAGCATCTGGCCCTTATTTTGGGCCGAGGTGCGACGTATTGCCGGCATCATCGTTCTCTGGAAGAGCGTTCGATAGTCATTGTCGTCCAGAGCTTTCGAAATGTGGGGACATCCGTGTTTCTTCCATGTTTCTTGTCCTCATGCTTCTGAACCTGCCACAGGGCACGGCATGCTTTGAACCTGAAAGTCAGCCTAGAACTTCTTCTAGGAACGTACGCACGGCACTCGATCTGATGACGCGAAGAAGCCCCAGCTTTTCGTACGCGTGTGTCTCGATCCCTACCAGTAAAGGGTCTGCGGTCCAAACTCCACTTGCGGCATCTGCTTTTCTCGGAAACCAGACTCCGGCACCACTGTAGCCCTCCGGTCTGCCGCCTGGAAAGCTCGGGTGAAACTTCACCAGAAAATGTCTCTCCCGGTCAAATCCCGAAAGTGGTTTCTCGGTCGTTGCGACCTCGCCCCAAAAGCCATCTGATTTTGCGGCCTTCCTATGGACCATCTCAGTTCCTTCACGCATCGTCTCGGCCACGAAACTCTGATCGTAAGGATATCCGATGATAAGAACAGGCTCGACCTCAGGCGGATTTGAAAAGTTGCCAGGAAGCTCGCAGAAGCGAATGTTGACTGACTCGGCCATTTTCGGGCCGAGCACAATCGCGGCAAGGTCGTCCCAAGTGCAACGAATAATCTCGTGGACGTCTAGGGCGGCCCGCTCAACCCTCGTTCGTTTCGGCTCGTCCGCCCATTCGATTCTTCCGGTGCCACGGGGTAGGAATCGCAGGTCGGAAGGTCCCGCATCATCGAGGACATGCTTTGCGGTCAAGATGATGTTTGCGTTTCGATATCGGCACGCTGCACCGGTTCCTATCTCCTGCCAAGAAACATTGCGGCCGGGACTAATCTCGCCTCTTCTGCGGACGAGATTAACCACGCCGACCATGTGCCAAAATATGCGTTCCATGAACGCCTTGTTTGCTTCGATGTTTTGTCCGATCTTGTGTTCTTCCACTTCCAACCTCTTATAAATGTGCTAAGCCCCGCTCTTGCGAGCGGGGCTTTGATCTGCACAGATCCTTCGCGCAAAAGACCGCGCTCAGGATGACAACGCGGGTGAGGGTGGACGAATGCGTCCGCCCGTCCGTGTTTAGTACATGTCGCCCATGCCACCGCCGCCGTGTCCACCAGGCGCGGGAGCTTCCTTCTTTTCGGGAATCTCCGCTACCAGGGCTTCGGTGGTGAGCATCAGGCTGGCGATGGATCCGGCGTTTTGCAGGGCGGTGCGAACGACCTTTGTCGGGTCGAGCACGCCTGCTTTGACCAGATCCTCGTACTCGTTCGAGAAGGCGTTGTAGCCGAAGTTGGTTTCCTTCGAATCCAGCACCTTGCCCAGAACCACTGCGCCTTCTTCGCCGGCGTTTTCGGCGATCATGCGCAGGGGCTCGGTGATGGCGCGGCGGACGATGTTGATGCCGATCTGCTCATCGCCGTCCGACTTCACCTTTT
>Ga0210400_10003306_pt1 | contig 14331 bp, 10 predicted proteins | sample IncBWH26MmetaG_FD_155456 | JGI IMG/M metagenome (GOLD analysis project Ga0210400, IMG submission 155456) | Forest soil microbial communities from Barre Woods Harvard Forest LTER site, Petersham, Massachusetts, United States - Inc-BW-H-26-M | ecosystem: Environmental > Terrestrial > Soil >...
TACCCGCGCGTCCGAACGGCGTCGAAAGAAAAGGACGAAGTGCTGCGGCAGAGATTCAAAGATAAGGACCTCGCATACCCGCCGCGCGCCATTTTGCTGCGGGCCTTCAAACAAGAAGCTCAGCTCGAACTTTGGGCCGCGGACGCGGAAGATAAAGCTTTCGTGCTCGTGCGCGAATATCGGATTTGCACCTCGTCCGGAACTCTGGGACCCAAGCGCCGCTTCGGAGACGAACAAGTGCCGGAGGGCTTCTACGAATTAGACTGGTTCGATCCACAGAGCAATTTCTTCCTCAGCCTGCACATCAGTTATCCGAATGCTTCCGACCGCATCCTCGGCTCACATCAGAATCCGGGTGAGACGACGGCCTGAAAACCTTGGTAACAACGCACGCCACTCAGCCGGCGTTGATCGCTTTCTGGGGTAATCTCAAACAAGGCTACGATCTCTTCGAAAAAAATCATCGCCTCCCGCGCATCAAAACCCGGGCTGATGGCGCTTACGCTTTCTCCCCAAATAAGAGTACTTTCTTACCAGTTCGGTGCCCTCTCTGTACCATTGTTTGCGGCAGTACGATCGGCGATTCTCTCTCTGTCGGCATCTCGGAGAGTGAGCTTGAAAGTGTCCCAAAAACTGCTTTTTTCGTCTCCTGTAGTGGCTGCGGCGATCATTTTCGCGGCGGTCTTGCATAGCCCCACCGTCAAAGCAGCGCCAGGACCCGGTCACGCAAGCCGCGCGGGGCTCATGCCGGTCGGAAAGCCCGTGAAAATCAAGGCGCCGCTAGGCCTGCCTCCAGTTCCAATTCCGCCGGACAATCCGCCCACGGAAGAAACGATCGCCCTTGGCCGGCGGCTGTACTACGATCCTGGGCTCTCCGTAGATGGAACCGTCTCCTGCGCAACGTGCCACGCACCGAATCTCGGCTTCGCGGATGGCAAGGCGCTCTCAAATGGCGTGGATGGAAAAAGCGGTTCGCGCAGCGCCCCGACGGTGGTCAATGCAGCGTACAACACGCTGCAATTCTGGGATGGGCGCTCGGCCAGCTTGGAGCAACAGGCGGAAGGGCCGATGGCGAACCCCGTAGAGATGGGGCACACCCTGGAAGGAGTCGTGAAGTTTGCGCAATCCGATCCAACCTACCGCGAGCTGTTTGCGAAGGCCTGGGGCGCGGAGCAGATCACGATCGATCTTGTGACCAAGTCTATCGCGTCTTTCGAACGTACGGTGGTGATCGGGGATTCTCCGTTTGACCGCTTCTATTACGGGGGCGACAAGCAGGCACTTTCGCTGGCGGCGCAACGCGGCTTGAAATTATTCGTCAATCCGAAGAAGGGCAACTGCAGCGTGTGCCACGTGATCGGTAAGAATTACGCGCTTTTCACCGACAACAAATTCCACAACATCGGTGTCGGTGCCGATACCTCGGGAAATTTCGCGGACGTCGGCCTGTATGCGCAGTCGAAAAATACGGCAGATATTGGCGCGTTCAAAACGCCGACACTCCGCAACATCGCGCAGACGGCACCGTACATGCACGACGGCAGCCTGGCGACCCTCAAAGACGTCGTGGACCATTACGTCGGAGGCGGCACATCCAACCCGCATCTCGATAAAGAGATCCACGCCCTCGATTTTCTGACCTTCAATGAGCGGGCCGACCTCAAAGCATTCCTCGAGTCATTGACCGGCACGTTGCCGGCGAATGTGGATCCGCCCGCGGGCTTGTCTTCGATAAAGATGCAAACTGCGCAGAAGCAGTAGTTCAGCGAGGCATCCCTGAGCCTATCCTCAGGGTTTGGAAACGCTCGGAATCTTCTTCGGCGCTGCGCGACCTTCCTGCCGCCAGTCCAATTACGAAACGGGCCGCCGCTTCCCGGACCACAACTCGCCGCAATCTGCTACGATTCCGGCATGAGAAAAACAGCCATTCTTAGCTGTGGCGTCGCGCTGTGCGCCCTTTCCTTTGGGAGCGGGGCACGGGCGCAGACGGATGCTGGCGCCCTCGAAATCATCGCCCGCATCACGCCGACGGGAGCGCGCCCGGAGCCCGTGCGCCAATTCACGTTTTACATCCTCACCAAGAGCTACTCGGAGATCGTCAAGGAAGTAGAAGAGAAAGACCCCATCCCGCCGCGCGATCAGTTTATCGATGACCTCAAGGTTTCTCCCGAGCTGCGCTCCTGGCTCAAGGGCCATGACACTCTCGACTTCACGGAGCCGGGATTCGACAAACTGCTTACTCCGGATGACATCCTCAACGTTCCGGAATTCCTGCTGGCCTACCAGCGCACGAACAGTGGTGGCGTGACCAACGGCCTGCCGAAGCCAAAGTATACGGATGCCGACAAAACGGAACATCCCGAGAAATACGAGAAGCTAAAACAGGATTATCTGGCCAGCCTCAAGAAATTCCTCCGCTCGCGGCCCGAGACCATGTCCGGTGTCGAACTCGAACTGGACGCCGTCAACCCGCAGCGCAAGTGGGCCGCGCTCCAAAACGATCGCCGCAAGCGCGTCCAGCGCGTCGCCCCGGACGTGGCCCAGCTCAAATTTCTCGCCGCCAAGGCGGATACCGATCTTGAGGGGCGCGCCTCGCTATCGGGTGTCGCTCCTGGCGACTATTGGATAAGCTCGCTCAATCTGGACGCCGACGCCGGAGACATGCGCGTGCGCTGGGATGTTCCCGTAAAAATTGATCGCGGCAAAACCATCCGCATCGAACTGTCGAATTTGAACTCCATCGACGCACGCAGATCCGCTCCCTAGCGCCTTCGAGCGCCGCCATGGGCACGCCCCTAAACTGGATTGCCTTCAATCTCTTCATCGCTATTGCGATCGCGCTGGACCTTCGCGTCTTCCACCGCCGCCCGCACAAGATCAAGATTCGCGAGGCTGCCATCGCCAGTTTTGGCTGGGTCGCAGTCTCCGTTCTCTTTGGATTCGGAGTGCTCTATTTTTATGGCGGCCAGCCGGCCCTGGAATTCTTTACCGGCTATCTGCTCGAAAAGGCTCTCAGCGTCGACAACCTGTTTCTTTTCCTGGTGATCTTTCGGGCGTTTGCGGTGGACGACCGCCTGCAGCATCGCCTCCTCGAATGGGGCGTGGTCGGCGCGCTGGTCATGCGCGGGGTGATGATCGCGCTGGGCGCGGAATTGATCGAACACTTTTCCTGGGTGATGTACCTGCTCGGAGCGTTTCTCGTCTACGCAGGCTTGCGCATGCTGTTCTTTAATAAAGGAGAAATTCATCCGGAACAAAGCAAAATCTTCCGCTTCGCCAGCCGCCATCTTCGCGTCAGCCGTGAATATCACGGCGAGCATTTTTTCGTGCGCAACGGGGGCAAGTTGTTCGCCACTCCGCTGTTTCTGGTTCTGCTTGTAGTGGAAATCACCGACGTCACCCTGGCCATCGATTCCATCCCCGCAGTCTTTGGCATTACGCACGACCCATTTATTGTGTACACCTCCAACGTGCTCGCGATTCTCGGCCTTCGGGCGCTGTACTTCCTGCTGGCGGGAGTCATCGACCGTTTGCGTTTTCTGGACGAGGGGCTGGCAGTCGTTCTGGCATTTATCGGCGGTAAAATGGTCGGCGAGCCTTGGCTGCACATTCCAGTGAGCGTGTCTCTTGGCGTTGTGGGAGGCGTACTGCTGATCTCGCTCCTGGCGTCACTACTCATTCCGCCAAAGAAAAAAACCTGAGACTTATTCTCCCTCAAACATCAGCTCATCGATGTAGCACCACATCCAGTTCTCGCCCGGCTCCTGCGACCGCACAATCGGATGCTTCGTGGCATGAAAATGTTTGGTGGCGTGCTTGTTCTTGGAGGAGTCGCAACAGCCGACATGGCCGCAGCTCAAACACAGGCGAAGATGCACCCAACTGTCGCCCATCTTCAGGCACTCCTCGCAGCCCTTGGTCTTTGGCTTCACGCGCTTAATCTGATCGAGGTGGGTACAGTTTTCAGCCATAGTTGTCTCCTGCGGAATCAGACCGCTGCTTGAATTGGAATTCGCACCTGAAATCGCGTATCTCCTGGAACTGATTTTACGGTGATGAGCCCGCGCATTTTTCTTACGATGCGGTGCACCACGTCCAGGCCTAGCCCGGTTCCCTCGCCCACGCCCTTCGTCGTAAAAAAAGGCTCGAAGATGCGCGATTGCACCTCGGGCGGGATGCCCGGGCCATCGTCGGCGATCTCCACAAGCACGTAATCATTTTCGCGGACGGTGCGCACGAGAAGTTTTCCTTTTTCTTTCATGGCGTCGACGGCATTGTCGATCAGATTTGTCCACACCTGGTTCAACTCACTTCCGTAAGCCATCACCTTCGGCAAGTCCGGAGCATATTCGCGGGTTACCAGGATGCCGCGCTTCAGCTTGTGATGCATGATGATGAGCGTCGTTTCCAGGCTGCTTTTGATGTCCACTTCCTGCAGCGGTGCCTGATCCATGTACGAATACTCTTTGATCGCTTTGATGAGATCCGAAATGCGCGCCGTGCTGTTTTCGAGCTCGGCGGCGATGCGCTCCATTTCGAGGAGCGTGGCGAACCGCGTCAGTTCGGCGCCAAGTGAAGTTCCGGCGGCTTCGGCAAAACTTTCGCATTGCGCGTCCGTCAAATTCGCATCCGCGAGAAGTGGCGCCAGTTTCCAGGCATCGGCAACGCTGCGCCGTTCCAGCCAGCTTTGAATGGCTTCCTCCCGCTCTACGCGCGCGAACTCATCTTTGTATTGAGCGGGCTTCAGCGCGGAGCGAATCTCCTCTTCGCGCTGCGCCAGCAAGCCGCAATCTTCCGGACCCAGGGTCGAGCTGCGGCCGGCGACTCGCAGCCGCTGCAGGCAATCGCGCAGCGCCGCCGCCGAGCGGCGCGCCGCGGCGGACGGATTATTCAGCTCGTGCGCCAGTCCTGCCGACAATTTTCCCAGCGCGGCCAGTTTTTCTCTTTGCTGCTCTTCCCGCGTGACGTTTCGAACGCGATCCGTCAACAATCCAACCAGGCGCTGCGAGAGCTCCGGCATACGCTGAAAAAGTTCCGAAAACTTGCTGGCGGGAAACGCCAGCGCGCGAATAGGAAGCACCGCGCGCCCGGTCACGCCGACCACTTTCATTCTGGAGAAAGGCAAGAGCCCGGTCACCTCGCCGGCGTGAACGGTGAAAACCGGGCCATCCTGCGGACCATTCTCCCGCCGCGCCCGCATCTCTCCTTCGAACATCACCAGCATGGTGTCCGCGGGAGTATCTTCCTTGACGATAATTCCACCCACCTCGACGCGGAGCTCTTGCGATTGTGCGACAAACCACTCCAAGTCGGCCTGGGGCTGGTCCACGAATGCGGGCACTTTGCGTAAATCCGCAACCAGCGCTTCGAGACGCGCTTGTTCCTGCGTTCCGCTCATAGGCGTTCTGCTCTCCAGATCTTCTCAGTCATTGGACCTTCGCCAGATACTGGTGCATGAACTGCACGACGACAGCGCCTTCTCCCACGCCGGATGCCACGCGCTTCACGGAACCGTGACGCACGTCACCGACGACAAAAATTCCGGGCACGTTGGTTTCCAGCAATCCGGGGTCGCGATCGAGCGTCCACGATGCCGGCCTTTTTCCGTCGCGGAGAAGGTCTGGACCGGAAAGAATGAAGCCGCGCTCGTCGCGCTCAATCAAGCCGCCCATCCATTCCGTGCGCGGCTGCGCGCCGATAAAAATGAACAGGCTTGAGGCCGGCAGCTTCTTTCTTTCTCCCGAAGGAGAGCACTCGACCGTAATTCCCGTGAGCCGCGATTCTCCTTCGACTTCTACGACGCTGGTGCGCGGCCATACTTCGATATTCGGTGTTTTTTCGATTTGCTCGATCAAGTAGTGCGACATGGTCGCGGCGAGCGACACGCCGCGCACCAGCATCACCACCTTCTCCGCAAACTTCGAAAAATGCATGGCCGCCTGCCCGGCGGAATTCGCGCCGCCGATGATATACACGGTTTCGCCTTTGCAAGCCAACGCTTCGGAGGTTCCTCCGCCGTAATAAACACCCGCTCCTTGCAATGGCGCAATCCCCGGAACGTCCAAGGTTCTCCACTGAACGCCCATCGCCAGAAGCAGCGCGTTGCACGAAATCTCCGAACCGTCCGCAAGCTTCAAAAACCGATACGGGCCCTCTGCGCGGAGGCCCACCGCTTCCTGTGGCGAGAGGATCTCCACGCCGAAGCGCCGCGCCTGTGCGACGGCACGCCGCGCCAGGTCCAGGCCAGTGAGTCCGGAAGGAAACCCGAGATAGTTCTCAATTCGAGAACTAAGCCCGGCTTGGCCGCCGGGGGCTTCGCGCTCGACGATCACCGTGCGCAAGCCTTCGCTTGCCCCATACACAGCGGCGGCAAGCCCCGCCGGGCCCCCGCCCACGATGGCAAGATCGTAGAAATTGGTTTGGGCATGCGTGCGAAGGCCAATTTTATCCGCGACAGCGGGCAGCGGCGGCTCCGGGAGGCGCGTGCCATCGGGAAAAAGGATCAGGGGAAGTTTGTCGGCTTCGGGCCCAAGTGAATCAATGAGCCCGCGCACTTCGGGATCGCTCTGCGCCAGCTCGACGTCAATCCACTGATAGGGGACCTGATTGCGCGCAAGGAACTCGCGTAGCTCATAGGAACGATTCGACCAGCGCGTGCCGAGCACGCGAATACCCTCGTAGAGCGGGCGATACGTCGCGGTCCATTCGTGCAGCAGGTCGTCGATAGCGGGAAAAAGTTTTTCCTCCGGAGGATCCCAGGGCTTCATCAAATAGTAGTGCACGCGCGCCTCGTTGATCGCATCGATGGCTGCGTTGGTGTCCGCATACGCGGTGAGCAGCGCGCGCTTGGCGAGCGGGTGCATCTCCATGGCTTCGGTAAGGAAATTCACGCCGTCCATTTGGGGCATGCGTTGATCGGCAAGCAACAGAGCCACGGGATTGTTGCGCGCTTTCAATTCGCGCAGCGTGGCGAGCCCGGCGCTTCCGGAATTCGCGCGCATGACGCGATAGCGATCCGCATAGCGGCTGCGCAAGTCCCGCTCAATGGCGCGAAGAACTTCCGGGTCGTCATCCACTGTCAATAAGACTGGTTTTGGCATATCCCTCAGATGCGTCGCACACGGTTTTCGATGCGTCTATTGAGGATGGCCGCTCGGCTTCAGTTTCTTTCTGTACCGCCCTCAAGCTACAATTCCTGACGCCCCCATGTCCAGCCCTCTCGCTCAATCCATCTCGGACCTCTCGTCCGCCGATGCGGCCAAGAGGCTCGCGGCCGCGGACGAAATCTACCGCTTGGGCCGCGCGGCCGCAGGATCTGCCATTTCTGCGTGGTGGGCTGAGAGCGAACTTTCCGTGCTGTTACTCGGGCCCAATCCCGCCATCACGGTTGGACTCGCCGTGCAGCGCGATACGTTTGGGCGCATTCGAATTGCCAATGGCACGCCCAGACTGGCCAACGTGCCGCCAGATCAGGATGCTGAGGAGTTCGAACTTCATTTCGCCGGAGGGATTTCCCTGGATATTCTCACCACGTGCGAGCCGGGCGGTTCGGGAGCCATCGCAAAGTACCTGGCGAAGTATGGAGATGGCATTCAACAGGTGGAATTTCGCTGCTCAAATGTCGACCGCGCCTCGCAAATTCTGAAAGACAAATTCGGAATTGCTCCTGTTTATCCTGCCACCCGCCACGGCGCGGATGGCACGCGAGTCAACTTTTTCCTCGTCGCCTCTCCGGACGGCGGCAAGGTGCTCATCGAACTGTACGAGGGGAAACCATTAGAGGTCGTGCCCAAATAGGACGCGGGCAGGACCCGCTATGCAGTTCCCACCCGACGTAACAAGCTTGTCCGCAACGTTAGGTTGCGTCAATCGAATTTGGCTGGGTTTCGAATGGTATGCCATGCACGCAAGACTTCGGCGACGGTCCAGGACTGCGCGATGCAGCCGCGGGGCGTAAAGGGAGCATCGCCGTCGAAAATTTCGCTGAGCGTGCCGAGGCCGCTCGCATAAATCTGGCGGCCGAGCGGCTCGAGGTAACGCAGCGCCGCTTCGCGGTCGTGGTAGACGCGATAGTGCGCGAGAGCGAACGGGCCGAGCAGCCAGCCCCAGACGGTGCCTTGATGATAAGCGGCGTCGCGATCGCGAGGGCTGCCGCCGTAATGGCCTGTATATCCAGATTCGTCCGGCGCGAGACTCCGCAGTCCGTAAGAGGATAAGAGTTGCCGCGCGCAAACGTCGACAACGGCCTTCTGCTGCTCGGGTGCGAGCGGGCTAACCGGCAAGGACACGGCAAAAATCTGGTTGGGTCTAACTACCGCATCATTTCCACCGGGCGCATCGATGACGTCGAAGCAGCAACCACGGTCTGCGTTCCAGAATCTCTGAAAGCTTTTCGTTGCTTTAGCCGCGACTTTTTCGTAAGCGTCGCCCGGCTTCGCGAGCAACCGGGCAAACCCGGCCATTGTTTCAAGCGCGTTGATCCACAGCGCGTTGATCTCCACGGGTTTTCCCGCGCGCGGCGTCACCACCCAGTCCCCGATTTTTGCATCCATCCACGTGACTTGAACGCCGGGAGCACCGGCATAAAGAAGCCCATCAGCCGAATCGGCGTGAATGTTGTAGCGCGTGCCCGCGATGTGCGCATCGATCATGCCGACGAGAACCGGGAAAAGTTTTTGCAGCGTCACGGCGTCTTGCGTCGCTTCGAAATACTGCCGGATGGATTCGAAATACCACAGCGCGGCATCAACGGTGTTGTATTCCGGCTTGCCTCCCGCGTCGGGAAAGTTGTTCGGGAGCATGCCGCCATCAACGTATCGTGAAAAAGCCAGGAGGATTTGCTTCGCCACCTCCGCGCGGCCGGTCGCGAGGGTCAGCCCAGGCAGCGCAATCATGGTGTCGCGGCCCCAGTCGCCGAACCAGTGATATCCGGCGATGATGCTGCGGCCGTCCGGCTCTTCCGGAAGCCTGCGCTTTACGATGAATTGATCGGCGGCGAGGATGAGCTGCCAAAGCCACGAGGGCGCTTCTTCCGCAAGCGCTTCGTTTTTCGCTTGCCAGTCTTGGAAAAGTTTCACTTCATAATTCGCGCGCTCCGCCCGGGCGGTTTCTCCGTCCAGCGAAGCGTTTACTTCCGTGGTCGCGACAAACACGACGCTGGAACCGATTTGCAGTTTTGTGCGAAACAGCGCCGCAAAAAGGCGATCTTCGCGGTCACTAAGTCCCCGCGCAGTTTCTTCCCCCAAGAAGCAGCCAAGGTACCACTCGTGGCGCGGCTCGCAGGTCGCCGCACTGCTTTTCAGATAAAAAGGAGTTGCGCCGTCGAATGCCAGGACCTTCACGCCATTCTCGATCGGCGCGATATTCATGCGCCAGTCGCCGGCATGGGTCAACGAATGGAAGTCGCGATAATTCACCTGCGCTTTCAGTTCCATTTCGAGCGCGCTGCTTCCCCGCACGAGGGTGTACTGAATGTAGATGGTGTTTTCGCCCTGGCGCATCCAGACGCGTTTTTCCACAAGCGCATCAGCGAGCGCGTAAGTCCACACCGGCATCGAGCCTGCCAGGTGAAAATCCTCGAGCAGTAGTAACCCTTGCGGTTCGACGGCGCCGCTAGCCCAGCGATGCGTGGCGAGAGAGAAATCCGCCCCCTCGTAGTGGACTATTTCGTCGATGGCCGACACCAGCTGCGTGCGGCCCACGGGCGGCTGCAGGGCGGCGACCAGCAGTCCGTGGTAACGGCGAGTCTGGCTTCCGGCAACGGTGCCGGACGCATATCCGCCAATTCCGTTGGTAACGAGCCACTCGCGCGACTCGGCAGCGGCAAGGTCGCCGCAAATCTCGCGGCCAAACTGAACTTCCGCCTGTTCCGGCACCCACCGCTCCTAGGTCGCTGAGGATTTCACCCGGCCCGCAATCCAGGCCGGCACAGATTCATTTCTTGCACGAATGTTTCAGCTATCTCCATAGACCGGGATGGCGGAGCCGTGAATGACTCTGGCATCGTCACTGCATAAAAACAGGATGACGCGCGCGATGTCCTCAGGCTTCGGCCACTTCGCAAAATCCGCTTTCGGCATGGCCTTGCGGTTGGCCTCTGTGTCTATGATGCTCGGGAGAATCGTATTCACGCGAACGCCGCTGCCCTTCAAGTCCTCGGCTAGCGAATCCAGCAGCGCCACCGCGGCGGATTTTGAAGCCGCGTAAGCGGCTGCGCCACCGGCATGATCGACCGCCGCCTTCGATGCCACGTTTACGATGGCTCCACGACCCTCTTTCAACATTGCTCTTACCGCGGCGCGCGATAGCGCGTACCCCGAGCGCAGATTCAGAGCCAGCATCTGTTCGAAAACTTTCGTCTCCAGCTCCCACAACTTCACGCCACCCGCGTAACCACCCACCGCATTGACCGTGGCATCCAACCGGCGATACTTCCCGACGATTTTTTCGATCAACTGACGTACGGCGGCTTCATCCGTGACATCAACGGCGAATCCATCGAGCTGTGCGGTATTGACGCCCGCTGTGATCTTCAAGGCATCCAGCTCTTCCTGTTTTCGATAGGTGGCCACGACCTTGGCGCCTTCCTCGAGGAATGCCAGCGTCACGGCGCGTCCCAATCCTCCGGTGCCGCCTGCCACCAGAACCACTTTCCCCTCGAATCTCGCACCCATCAGCGCACCTCTCCGGTCAACGTCTACTCGCCGCTTTGTTCAATCAGTTTTGCGACCAGGCCTGTCCAGCCGGTTTGATGACTTGCGCCGAGGCCGGCGCCGTTGTCGCCATGAAAATATTCGTAGAAAAGGATGAGGTCGCGCCAGTGCGGATCGCTCTGGAAGAGTTCCAATCCCCCTGCCACCGGGCGCCGCCCGTTTTGTCCGCGCAAGAAAATATGGGTGAGCCGCCGGGAAATTTCCGCGGCTACCTGCCATAGATCGGATTCGTTGCCGGAATAGGTGGGGCACTCCACTTTGAAATCTTCGCCGTAGTAGTGATGATATTTCTGCAGGGATTCGACCAGCAGATAATTAACCGGAAACCAGATAGGCCCGCGCCAGTTCGAATTTCCCCCAAAGAGGCCGGTCGTGGATTCCGCCGGTTCGTAGTCAACGCGGCTCGTATTTCCGTTCACATGAACTTCGTAGGGATGGTCCTCGTGGAAGCGCGAAAGGGCGCGCACGCCGTAAGGCGAGAGGAATTCCGTTTCGTCCAGCATGCGGCTGAGCATGCGCTTGAGCTGTTTGCGATTCGCGAGCGATAACAAGCGTCGCACGCCGCCCGCGGAACGCTGCGTCATTTCAATGTGTTCGGGCACGTCCGGATGATTGTCGATGAACCATTGCATGCGCCGCTTGAATCCGGGCAGGCAATCGACGATCTCCGGCTCCAGCGTTTCCACCGCGAACAGCGGGATCAGGCCCACCATCGAACGGATTTTCAGGAAGTGCTCCTCGCCATTGGGAAGTTTCAATACGTCGTAATAAAAACCGTCTTCATCATCCCATAGCGATTGCCCGCCGGCGCCGAAATCGTTCATGGCCCGCGCGATGTACACGAAATGTTCGAAGAACTTGCTGGCCACATCTTCGTAGGCAGGATCTTCCTTGGCCAGCTCAAGTGCGATCGCCAGCATGTTCAGACAATACATGCCCATCCAGCTAGTGCCGTCGGACTGTTCGAGGTGACCGCCGGTGGGGAGAGGCGCCGAGCGGTCAAAGACTCCGATGTTGTCGAGGCCGAGGAACCCGCCTTGAAAAATATTCGCGCCGTCAGGGTCCTTGCGGTTCACCCACCAGGTAAAATTAAGGAGCAGCTTGTGAAAGACTTTTTCCAGGAAGGCGCGATCGGCAGTGCCGCGCACGCGCCGATCGATTTTGTAGACGCGCCACGCCGCCCACGCGTGCACCGGTGGATTCACGTCGCCAAAAGCCCATTCGTAAGCGGGCAATTGCCCGTTCGGGTGCATGTACCATTCGCGCAGCAACAGGATAAGCTGATCTTTGGCGAAATCCGGGTCAACCAGTGCTAGCGGAATGCAATGGAAAGCCAGGTCCCACGCCGCGTACCACGGATACTCCCATTTGTCCGGCATGGACATGATGTCGTCGTTGTAGAGATGCGTCCAATCCTTGTTGCGGCCGTTCCAGCGCTCCGGCGGTGGCGGGGGACCGGCGGGATCGCCCTCCAGCCAGGCTTGAACGTCATAGTGATAAAACTGCTTCGACCACAGCATCCCGGCAAACGACTGCCGCATGACGGCTTTGGCATCGTCGGAGAGCTCTTTAGGGATTCTTGCAGCGTAAAACTCTTCGGCTTCTTTTTGGCGCGTCACGAACAGGCCATCGAATCCAGCATCAAAGTCGTTAGTGCCGGGAACGCCTTCGGCGCGCTCGGCTTCGCCGGGCGAAACTTCTCCGCCCACCTTACCCACACCAGTCTCCATCCCCCCAAGAGGCTCCATGTCGGTGAGTCTCAGCTTGAGCGTGACGAGCTGACCGGGATTAAGTTCAAGCGGGTAATAAGGGGCTACCTTCGTTCCCATTTGCTCGGGATTGATGGCCGCCTTGTTGCCGCGAATTACATATTCGTGGAATGCGTCTTTCACGTAGGGTGACCGATTTTTTCCGCCGAAAAGACGCGCGCTGTTGGTTTCGTTTTCCGTGAACAACAATTCGGGCTGCCCCGCGCACAGCAGCCAGCGCTTTCCGTATTGCCAATGCTGCAACTCAACGCACGCTCTTCCGGGCGGGCCTGTCGCTTTTCGCGCCACCGGCCGCCGCAGATCCTTGCCCCAGGACCACGTGTTTCGAAACCAGAGTTGCGGAAGGATGTGCAAAGTGGCGGCTTCCGGCCCGCGATTTACTGCGGTGATTCGAATGAGCATGTCTTCGACGTCCGCTTTCGCGTACTCCAGGAAAATATCGAAGTAGCGATTGCCGGAAAATGCTCCGGTATCGAGCAGTTCGAATTCCGGATCGCCCTTGTCGCGCCTGCCATTTTCTTCCACGAGAGATTCGTACGGAAATTCGGTCTGCGGATATTTGTAAAGCATGCGCATGTAGCTGTGTGTGGGAGTTGAATCGAGGTAGAAATAATATTCTTTCACGTCCTCGCCATGATTGCCTTGATTCCCGGTCAGGCCAAAAAGGCGCTCTTTCAAAATGGAATCGCGTCCGTTCCATAACGCCAGCCCGAAGCAGATCATTTGGTGACGGTCGCTGATGCCGCCGATGCCGTCCTCCCCCCAGCGATAGGCTCGTGAACGCGCGTGATCGTGCGGAAAAAATTCCCAGGCCGTGCCCCCGGGACTGTAATCCTCGCGGACCGTTCCCCACTGCCGTTCGGAAAGATAGGGCCCCCAGCGCTTCCAGTGCTTCGTTCGAATGCGCGCTTCTTCGAGCCGGCGGTCTTCCGTGGTCTGGATTCGTGGCATGGTTGGATGGCCCTCTCGCGCGAAAGTTTCAGGTTATGGTCGCACTTTCCCGCGGAAAACAGCAGCGCTCACGTCGGAACGCGTGCCTGTTCCGGCAAGCCCCGCGGGCGCCAGACTGACCTCATGCATCGGATGCAGGAAACCGCATTTTGGGTCAGAGTATCTTTACACGAAGATTGCTACTGACAAGGATTTTGCTGATGCCGGGGTGAAACCGGGGGGCCGGGCGATTCGTTGTACTCTAGGGGCCTCCGAAGCATCAGTTCGATGGAAGACAGTTTTGAGGAGAGTAGCCATGTTCGAATCCAGCAGCCGCCCCATTGTCAGCCGCCGTTTGGCGATGCAGGTTGTCAGCGCTCTCTGCGGCAGCGCGTTATTTCTGCTTGTCCATTTGCCGGCCGCACACGGGCAATCCCCGGATCATTCCAGTGATGAACTCCGCAAGCTCAACCAATCGGTCAACGCGCTCATCAAGAAAGTATCGCCCAGCGTGGTGCAAATTCTGGTGACCGGCTATGGCCCGCTTGAAGAAGGTGAACGCGGAAACACCAACGCGGTGATCGGCCGGCAGCGCGCGATCGGCTCCGGATTCGTGATCGATCCCAGCGGATACATTGTGACGAACGCGCACGTGGTGAACGGCGCACAAAAGGTGCAGGTTGTGGTGCCGTCCGCAGAGGCGGATGGCTCATTGGATGCTGCGCTGTCGACTCGAACAACAATCATACCAGCGCGCATTGTTGGAGTGTCCCGCGAGATCGATCTTGCGGTGATCAAAGTTGACGCGGAAAAACTTCCGGCGCTGGCGCTGGCTGTGTACCGAAAACTGGGCCAGGGAGAAATTGTTTTTGCCTTCGGGAGTCCGGGAGGATTGCGCAATACGGTCACGATGGGGGTGG
>Ga0210400_10003307_pt1 | contig 14331 bp, 14 predicted proteins | sample IncBWH26MmetaG_FD_155456 | JGI IMG/M metagenome (GOLD analysis project Ga0210400, IMG submission 155456) | Forest soil microbial communities from Barre Woods Harvard Forest LTER site, Petersham, Massachusetts, United States - Inc-BW-H-26-M | ecosystem: Environmental > Terrestrial > Soil >...
CCGCGAATTTGACATCGGCACCGCCAAGCCCAGCGCCGCGGAGCGCGCGCGCGCGCCCCACCATCTCTTCGATTTTGTCGATCCCACTCAGTTCATGACAGCCGGTGAATATGCCCGCCAGGCGCGGCAAACGCTCGCCGAAATCAACTCGCGCCAGCACCTGTCCATCGTAGTCGGCGGTACTGGACTGTATTTGCGCGCGCTGCTCGAAGGACTTTTTCCCGGCCCGCAGCGCTCGGAAGAGTTGCGCGAGCGTCTGCGCGAGAGTGTGGCGAGCCGCGGCCCCGATCATTTGCATCGAGTTCTGCAGCGCCTCGACCGCGCTGCCGCTGAGAAAGTTCACGCCAACGACATCCCCAAACTGATCCGTGCGATTGAGGTGTGTCTCGCGTCGCGCCAGAAAATGTCCGAACTGTGGCAGCAAGGCCGCGACCCGCTGCAGGGTTTCCGCATTCTGCGCGTGGGCCTCGACCCTGACCGCGCCGCGCTTTACGAACGCATCAACCTGCGTGCCCAGCGCATGTTCGAGACTGGATTGCTCGAAGAAACGAAGTCCCTGCTCGACAAATACGGGACGGCCGCGCGTCCGCTCGCATCTCTCGGATACAAGCAGGCCGTTCAGTTGTTGCGAGGAGAACTAACTCGTGAGCAGGCAATTCAATCAGCCCAGCAAGCCCACCGCAACTATGCCAAACGCCAGATGACCTGGTTCCGCCGCGAGCCGGATGTGCACTGGCTGAACGGCTTCGGGGACGATGAGCCGATTCAGCGCGAAGCTGGAAAGCTTGTCGGGGAGGTCTTAGCTTGCTCCACATAGAACCTTAAAAACACCTGTGACCCGCCCTTCTGCTATCGTTTCTGCATGCCCCGAAACTTCCTCGCCCTCTGCCTCTTGCTGACGCTGGCCCTGCCTGCCCTCGCCAAAGAAAAAGCCAAGCATTCCCCCACTCCCGCCGTCTCCACGCGCGGCGACCGATGGGCGGAGAAAACCCTCCGCTCCCTTACCGTCGAAGAAAAAGTCGGCCAGGTCTTCATGATCTGGTGCCGCGCCAGCTTCCTCAACCTGGAAGCCCCGGAGTATCTGGAATGGCTCCAGTCCATGCAGAAATATCACGTGGGCTCGTTCGCCATGTCGGTGCATCTGGATGGCCCGTTTCTGCTGCGAACCGAACCCTACGAAGCCGCCGAGTTGCTCAACCGCCTGCAGAAGCAATCCAAGCTACCCCTGCTGTTCGCGGCCGATTTCGAACGCGGCGTTACCACCCGTTTGACGGGCACCACGAATTTCCCGCACGCCATGGCCTTCGGCGCCGATGGCAAGGTCGAAGACGCCGAGAATTTTGGCCGCATCACGGCCGAGGAATCCCGCGCCGTCGGCGTGCACTGGAATTTTTTCCCCGACGCCGACGTGAATTCGAATCCCGCCAATCCCATCATCAACACACGCTCGTTCGGAGAAGATCCCCAACAGGTCGGCAACCTGGTCACCGCCTACATCAAAGGCGCACGCGAGGGTGGAATGCTAACCACGGTGAAACACTTTCCCGGCCACGGCGACACGGCGACCGACTCGCACCTCGGCGTCGCCAGCGTGAACGGCGACCGCGTCCATCTCGATTCCATCGAGCTTCCTCCCTTCCGCCAAGCGATCGCCGCGGGCGTCGACTCGGTGATGGTGGCCCACGTCACTGTGCCCGCGCTCGATGCCGACCCCAATCACGTCGCAACAATTTCCACAGCGGTAGTTTCCGATCTGCTCGAAAAGCAAATGGGATTCAATGGCCTCATCGTGACCGACGCGCTCGACATGGCCGGCTTGACGCACCTCTTCGCCAATGACATTGGCCGCGCCGCGGTCGAAGCCTTCAAGGCCGGGAACGACATGCTGATCATCCCCGCCGACCTCGGCGCTTCCTACGAGTCCATGTTGAAGGCCGTCCGCTCGGGCGAGATTTCGCAGCAGCGCCTGAACCACTCCGTCCTCAAGATCCTGAAAATAAAGGGCCACCTCGGCCTGAACACGTCGCGGACGGTCGATCTCACCGCCATTGCCAGCACCGTCGGCAAGCCGGAAAACATCGCCTTCGGCCAGCAGGTGGCCGACTCCGCTATCACCCTGGTGCGCGATAACGGCAAAATGCTCCCCCTGAAATCCAAGGGAACCGCCAAGGCCGGGCTTCCGTATACCACCAGAGAGGAGACCCACAACCAGGTGTTGGCCGTGCTTTTTTCCGACGACATGCGTACCGAGTCCGGCCGCGCTTTTGGTCGCGAGTTTCGCACCCGCATTCCGGACGCGCGCGTAATTTATGTGGATCCCCGTGTCGCCGCCGGCATGAGCGACGAAGTCTTGAAGGCAGTCGACGAGGCCCAAACCGTGGTAGCCGCAGTCTATGTGATTCCCGTCGCAGGCAGGGTAGGCAACTCGGTGGCCATGGCCGACGCATCCGGCGCGCTGCTGCAGCAGGTGCTCGATCATGCCGCGGAGAAGACCACCGTCGTCGCCATGGGGAATCCTTATCTGGCCAGCGATTTTCCCAAGATCGAGAATTACATGTGCACGTTTTCCAACGCCAGCGTTTCCGAAATAGCCGCCATCAAAGCGCTCTTCGGCGAGATTCCGATTCGCGGCCATCTGCCGGTCACGATTCCGAATGTCGCCCAGCGCGGCGTCGGCCTGGAACGCCCGGCACAAACTGCCAGCGCCACCGTCAAAGGAGGGTCCTCACATGCGCAGAACTAAATTTCGGCTCGCCAGCATTTTCGCTTTAGCCCTCGCAACCATGGCCGCCCTGTTCCTGCCCGCCTGCAGCGTCAATGTAAAGAAGGAGCAGAATGGCGAAGACAAGCAGGTCGACATCGACACGCCCGTCGGCGGCATCCACGTCAGCAAAGACGCCAATGTGGCGGACGTTGGCCTGGCCGTCTATCCCGGCGCTCGCCTGAAGCAGGACGATCACGATGGCAACGACAAGAGCGCCAACGTGAACATCTCAAGCTTCGGCTTCGGGTTGAAAGTCGTCGCCCTCGAATATCAATCCAACGATTCGCCCGACAAACTGATCGCTTACTACAAAGACCAGCTCAAGAAATACGGCAAGGTTCTGGAGTGCCACACCAGCCACTTTGGAGTGCATCCGGACGTCAAACATTCGGATCACTCATCTCACGAATTGACCTGCGAAGAGTCCAACGGCAACGACGTTGAACTGAAAGTCGGTACGGAAGAGAACCAGCACATCGTCGCCGTCGAGTCCGATGGCAAAGGCTCGAGCTTCTCGCTGGTGTACGTCCGCACCCACGGCAAAGAAGCGGAGATTTAGATTTCGCTCGTAGAGACGTAGCTTGCTACGTCTCGCCATCCAAGGAGGCACCATGTTTCGCCATCTACCACTCGCCCTCGCACTGTCCGCAACCCTCACGCTGCCCGTCCTCGCCCAGGACTCTCAAAACAAGAATCTCGACATCCAGAGTTCCGTCGGCGACCTGCACGTCGGCAGCGACGCCGACGCGCGCAAGGCTGGCCTCCCGCTCTATCCCGGCGCGCGCCTGAAAACAGGTACCTCGGATGGAGACAGCAACCAGGCGAACCTGAGTCTGTTCACCGAAGCCTTTGGATTCAAGCTGGTGATTTCCAACTACGAATCCGACGACGCGCCCGCCAAGATCATCGACTTCTATCGCGACAAACTGAAGAAATACGGCAAGGTCCTCGAATGCCATACTCAGAAGCATGGCGGCAACGTCGAGGTGCACGATGACGACGACAAGGACTCCAAAGACAAGAAAAGCAAAGAATTGAAATGCGACGAAAACTCAGGGCCCGTCACTGAACTGAAAGTCGGCACCGAGGATAACCAGCACGCCGTGGCCATCGAGCCCCGCGACGGCGGCAAGGGATCGACCTTCGCCATCGTCTATGTGCATGCGCGTGGCAAGCAAGGCGACATCTAGCCGAAGCGCTTCACTACGAAGGGCACGAAGTATCAAGAAGGAAATGCCTGCAGGCAGATCCTTCGTGATACTTCGTGCCGTTCGTGGTTCAAGCTTTTTCTTGCCCGCGCCGTAAACTCAGACCCCCGCGCTTGCTGCGCCACTGGATGCTTTCTGCGATACTTAAAAGACGACCCCTCTTGATTTCCCGATGGAAAACCCTTGCTACAAGTGCGGACAAACGGTGGAAGAAGGCACTCCCTTTTGCCCCCACTGCTCCGCCCCGCAGATTCGCGTAGCGGTGCCCGAGACGTATTCTCATTCGAGTAAATTGAGTTCGCAAACGGCTTACACGGAATCCGAACAATCCAATCCGGAACAAGCTGTGAGCTCGAGCGATCTTTCCATAGCCATTCGCTGGCCCCAAGGTCTGCGCGCCGCGGGTACCGCAGGGTTGATAGCTGGGTTAGGGATGACCCTGATCGGCCTGTTTGGACTTTGGATGCTGGCGGCCGGCTTTCTGTCAGTGGTCTTTTACCGCCGTCGAACCCAAGGGGGTACTTTGCGCCCTGGGGAAGGCGCGCGTCTGGGTGCCCTGAGTGGCGGCATGGGCTTCACCCTCTTCGGCCTCATAACCGTGCCTACGGGGTTTTTCCGCGCCATGATGTCCGAGATGATTGTGAAATACGCGCAGCGATCGGACCCGCAGTTTCAAGCCTTAACCGGAAGCTGGCTGGAACTCCTGAAAACCCCGGCTGGAGTTACTGCATGGCTGTTGGGCTTGTGCCTCTTCATGATTGCCGCTTCGGCAGTGGGCGGAGCTTTGGGCAGCTTCCTGCTCGGGCGTAGGCCCCGGACGTAGTTCTGTATCCACGATTTTCGCTCTGTCCAACGACCCTGCGCTCGTCCCAAGCCTACGCCCTCGCCCTTGCAGCCGCCTCGCCTGCCGCGTATGATGCACCGTTTGCACATTCTCTGATAAATAAATGAATAAGCCCGCCCGCGGTTCGCTGCTCGGGATCGAACATCTCGACGCGAAGGACATCCTGGGCCTGCTCAAACTGGCCCGCCGCATGAATCCGCAGAAGGCCCGTCCGCTGCTCCGCGGCAAGCGGATCGTGCTTCTGTTTTACGAAGCCTCAACCCGCACCCGCTCGTCCTTCGAATTCGCCGCAAAATCCCTCGGCGCCATGACCACGCTGGTGCAATCCTCCGGATCGAGCATCGAAAAAGGCGAGTCCCTGCTCGATACTGGCTACACCCTGCGCGCCGTCGGCGCCGACTGCATCGTCATCCGCCATCCCTCGGCCGGCGCGCCGCACCTGATGGCGCAGCATCTCGACATCCCCATCATCAACGCCGGCGACGGGATGCACGAGCATCCTTCGCAGGCCCTGCTCGACGCTTTCACCATCCTGAAGCACAAAAAATCGCTCAAGGGATTGCAAGCCACCATCATCGGCGACATTTTTCACAGCCGCGTCGCCCGCAGCGCCTGTCATTTGCTCACCAAGTTCGGGGTCAAGCTGACTCTGTGCGGCCCTCCGGAATTTGTGCCAGACGTGGCCGCCACGCTAGCCCCCGGCCTGCGCATCACCCGCCACATCGAAGACGCACTGCGCGGCACCGACGTGATCATGCTTCTCCGTGTGCAAAAAGAACGTCTCGCCGGCCAGAAGATCCGCCTGCAAGACTACATCGCCCGTTACCAGATGACCGCCGCCCGCCTGAAACTGGCCAAGCGCGACGCCATCGTCATGCACCCCGGCCCCATCATCCGCGGCCTCGAATTAACCGCCGAAATCGCCGACGGCCCACAGTCCGTCATCGTCGACGAAGTCCACAACGGCGTCCCCACGCGCATGGCAATCTTGGCGCGGGCGCTGGGGAAAGCAAAATGAGCCACGAATCTCATTATTCGCCTCTACCTTGTCATCCTGAGGCGCCGTTTTTTGGCGCCGAAGAGCCTGCCCTGAGCCTGTCGAAGGGACCTATGCAATTTCCTGTCCGCCGGCCAAGTTGCATGGGTCCTTCGCGCAAAGATCGCGCTCAGGATGACAATAGGAGTTCGACGGGGGCAGCTCGATGACGCGCTCGGAAACCAAGAGTCTCCTCATCAAGGGCGGCCACCTGATCGACCCCGCGGCGAAGATGAACGCCCCTATGGACATCCTCCTGCGCGACGGCCGCGTCGCCGAAGTCGCGCTGCCCAATAAAACTCGCGGCGGCTCTGACGAAAAATTCGACGCCCGCGGACTCATCGTCGCCCCCGGCTTCATCGACCTGCACGTCCACCTGCGCGAGCCCGGACAAAGCTACAAAGAAACCATCGCCACCGGAACAGCTGCAGCCGCCGCCGGAGGTTTTACCTCGGTCTGCACCATGCCCAACACCGCGCCAGTAGTTGACACGCCGGAGTGGGTCACTTGGCTGCGTAATCCCGAGCGCGCCGCCGTCGTCAATGTGTTTCCCATCGCGGCCGCCACGCGCGGCAGCAAAGGTGGAACCCTCACCGACTTCGCCGCCCTGCAGCGCGCCGGAGCCGTCGCCGTCACCGACGACGGCAAGCCCATCCTCGACGACGACGTTATGCGCATCGCACTTCGTCTCGGCGCGGAACTGAATTTTCCAGTTGTGCAGCATGCCGAAGATACGCGCCTCACCGAAAATTGCTCGATGCACGCCGGACCCACCAGCTTCCGTCTCGGCCTGCGCGCCATGCCCGCCGCCGCCGAGGCCATGATCGTCGACCGCGACGTCACGCTCGCGCAACAGATCCGCGAATCGCGCCTGCACGTCGCCCATCTTTCTACTTCCGATGCTCTCAAAGCGGTCCGCCGCGGCAAGCGCGCCAAAGCTCGCGTCACCTGCGAAGTCACGCCGCACCACTTCACGCTGATCGACGAGAACGTCGGCGAATACGACACCAACTTCAAGATGAATCCGCCCCTGCGCTCGTCGACCGACCTCGAGGCCATCCTGGTCGCGCTCGCCGACGGCACCATCGACGCAATCGCCACCGACCACGCTCCGCACGCCGCCCACGAAAAGCAAGTCGAGTTCGAGCGCGCCTCCTTCGGCATCACCGGTCTCGAAACCGCGCTGGCGCTGGCAATCACCAAACTCTACCGCGAACACAAAATTCCGCTGACCCGTATCGTCGAGCTTTTTACTGCCGGCCCCGCCCGAGTCTTCGATCTGCCCGGTCGCGGATCGCTGGCCCGCGGCAGCCACGCCGACGTGACCATCTTCGATCCCAAGAAACGCTGGACCTTCGAAGCTGCGAAGTCGGTCTCGCTCTCGCACAACACCCCATTCGACGGCTGGCAGTTCACGGGAAAAGTTGTCGCGACCATCGTCAGCGGAAGAATTATCTACCGTCCGAATTAAATTTCAAGAAAACGCAGGAGGATCGAATGATTCGCACCGCGCGCTTGGCTTGTCTCTTCGCAGTGCTCACCGCCCTTGCATCTTTCACGCCGGCCCAGAGCAACAATGGAGCCAACGCGCCGTCGGCGATCCCCTCGACTCCAGTTGCCACGCCCGCACCAGCATTCGACGTCAACGCGGCCGTCGAAGCCTATCTATCCAAGATGCCGCCTGCGCGGCGCGCGCGCTCCAACTCCTATTTCGAAGGCGGCTACTGGCTGCTTCTCTGGGATTTTCTCACCACCGTCGTCGCCATGTGGCTGCTCCTGCGTTTCCGCTGGTCCGCTCGCATGCGCGACCTGGCCGAGCGCATCACGCGCTTCCGTCCGCTTCAGACTGCTCTCTATTGGATACAGTTCATCGTTGTCACTGCTGTGCTCACCTTCCCCATGACCGTGTACGAAAGCTATTTCCGCGAACACAAGTACGACCTGCTGAATCAAACCTTCGGTCCGTGGATGCGCGACCAGCTCGTCGGGCTGGCCGTCAGCGTGGTATTAGGAGCGATCCTCGTCGTACCCCTGTTCGGCTTGGTGCGGCGCATGGGAAAGAGTGCCTGGGTCTGGGGCGCGGTTCTGATGATCGTGTTCTTCGCCTTCGTCAGCCTGATCGCTCCGGTTTACATTGCTCCGCTGTTCAACAAGTACAAGTCGCTGGAGGATTCGCGGATCAAGGATCCCATCCTCAGCATGGCGCGCGCCAACGGGATTCCCGCCACCAACGTCTACGAATTCGATGCGTCCCAGCAGTCGAATCGCGTCAGCGCCAACGTCAGCGGCTTCGCCAGCACGCTGCGAATTTCCTTGAACGACAATCTGATCAAGCGCTGCACTCTGCCCGAAATCGAGACCACCATGGGCCACGAGATGGGCCACTACGTCCTCAACCACGCCTACAAAGGCCTGGTCATGATCGGCGTCGTGATCGTGATCGGTTTCGCATTTCTCAACTGGGGCATCAACTTCGCACTCGCGCGCTGGGGCGAAAAATGGGGCGTGCGTGGGATCACCGATGTCGCGGTCCTGCCCCTGGCCGTGATCGTGTTCTCCATTTATTTTCTACTCATGACGCCGGTGACCAGCACCATCACCCGCAGCATGGAATTTGAAGCCGACATGTATGGCCTGAACGCCGCCCGCCAACCCGACGGCGAAGCCAACGTCGATATGCTGCTCGGCGAATATCGCAAACTCGATCCCACTCCGCTTGAAGAATTTATCTTCTTCGACCACCCCAGCGGCCGCACCCGCATCACCGCCGCCATGCGCTGGAAAGCCGAGCACCCGGAAACGGCGTCAGCGGAAGAAATGGCGAGGCCGCTTTTCGACGCCAAGTGAGAGCCCGCTAGCGAAGGAAGAGGTAGTTAGTTCGCCAAGATCCCCATCCGCTTGCCAACGCGCCCGAGCACTTCCAACGCGCGCTGCAGCTCATCCTGCGTATGCGTCGCCGTCATGATGGTGCGGATGCGCGCCTTGCCCTCCGGCACGGTCGGAAACGCGATACCCGTCCCCAGCACGCCTTCTTTAAACAACTCGCGCGAGAAATCCATGGTCAACTTGCCATCGCCAATAATAATCGGCGTGATCGGAGTCTCACTCGCCGGAGTCGACCGCCCTCCGATGTCGAAGCCCAGCAGCCCAAGTTCTTTTTTCCAGAAGCGCGTATTCTCCCAAAGTTTTTCCATACGCTCGGGTTCGCTCTCCAAGACATCGAAAGCCGCGATGCAGGTCGCCGCTACCGACGGCGGATGCGACGTCGAAAACAGAAACGGTCGGGCCCGGTGATACAGAAAGTCAATCAAGTCCCGCGTGCCACAAACATATCCGCCGAGCGCCCCAATGGCCTTCGACAGCGTCCCCACCTGAATGTCCACGCGCCCGTGCACATTGAAATGATCGATGGTCCCGCGCCCGTTGCGACCCAATACGCCGGATGCATGCGCATCGTCAACCATCATAATCGCGCCGTACTTTTCCGCCAGATCGCACAGCGCGGGCAGCGGTCCGATGTCGCCGTCCATCGAGAACACCCCGTCGGTGATCAGCAACTTCCTGCCCGGCTCATCTTTGATGCTGGCTAACTGCTCCTCCGCATGCGCAATGTCCTTGTGGCGGAATACCAGAATCTTTGCCTTCGACAGCCGCGCCCCATCGATGATCGATGCATGGTTCAGCGCATCGGAAATGATGAAGTCGTCCTTGCCCAGCACCGCCGACACCGTCCCCGCATTCGCCGCAAAGCCGGACTGGAAAACTACGCACGCTTCGACATTCTTGAAGCGCGCGATCTTTTCCTCGAGCTCCATGTGGATCTTCATCGTCCCGGCAATGGTGCGCACGGCGCCCGATCCCACGCCGAATTTGCGCGTTGCCTCCAGCGCCGCCTCGCGCAACTTGGGATGCGTCGTCAGCCCCAGATAATTATTCGACGCCAGGTTGATGACTTTCTTCCCATCAAACGTGCACACCGCCGCCTGTTCGTCGTCCAGCACGCGCAGCTTGAAGTGCGTGCCCTTGGCCTTGAGTTCGTTGAGTTGCTCAGTCAGATAAGAGAGCGGATTGGTCCTGCTTGCCGTGGTCATTTCACGCCTCGGAACTTCTTTGCCGCGGATTTACGCGGATGAACGCGGATTGAGAACGAACCAGTCTAATACGTGGAAGATGGGAAGAACGAGTGGGGGTCACCGGTCCGAAAACGTCGAATCGCAAATCGCAGCAGGCATCCCAAGGCCGCGAATTCAATCATGCCGGTCACCACCAGCCAGGAATTCAAAATCCAGCCGTCCCAAATCGTGACTTCGCGGCCGACGTTGGGAAGCATCATGCCACTGCGGAGGCCGATGTAGTTTGTGACGTGGATCGCACGCAGCGCTACAAGTCGAATCGCCACGATCATCCACGCGGCACCGACAAGTCCGAACCAGACCGGTAACCTATTCACCACGATTTCACTCTTATCGTTAGACACCGACGAGTCCCTCGCTCACTGGGAATATCCGTGTTCATCCGGGCAAATCCGTGGCAAAGAAGCTACCGCACCCCATTCGGATACACCAGAATCTTGCTCGCTTCCCCCGTTCTCAGCCGCTCCATTGCCTTGGAGAAATCCTTCATCGGAATGCGATCCGTAATCACCGGATGCAGATTCAGCTTGCCACTCTTCAACAGCGCCGTCATCTGGTACCAGGTCTGGTACATGCGCCGCCCGTTGATGCCCTGTACCGTAACGCCCTTGAAAATTATGTCCTCGGAAAAATTCAGCGAGATCGGCTTCGACGTCAGCCCGAGCAGAGAAATTCTCCCTCCGCGCCGCACAATGTCAAACGCCGTGCGAATCGAATCCGGATGCCCCGCCATTTCGAGCACCACATCCACGCCCAGCCCGCCAGTCTTCTCCATCACGATGGCATGTACATCTTCCTTCGCGGGATTCAAAACGTAGTCCGCATTCATCTCGCGCGCAATGCGCGCCCGGTGCTCGTTCACTTCAATGGCAAACACCGAGGTCGCGCCCACGGCCTTGGCCACGGCTATCGCGAACAGTCCGATCGGCCCGCAACCCGTGACGGCCACTGTCTTGGCCGCGATCTCCCCGGCCAGCACCGTGTGTACCGCATTTCCCAGGGGATCGAGAATCGATGCATACTCCTGCGGAATCGCAGGATCGAGTTTCCAGATATTCGATTCCGGAATCACCACGTACTCGGCAAACGCGCCGTCGGCGTCCACGCCAATGATTTTCACGTTCTGGCAGATGTGCGCTTCGCCCGTACGGCACTGCAGGCACTTGCCGCAGGCCACGTGCATCTCGGCGGAAACGAAGTCGCCTTCCTTGACGCTCGTGACCTCAGCCCCGAACGCCGCGACCTCGCCGCAAAATTCATGCCCCGGAATCAGAGGCGGATGAATGCGGTTCTGCGCCCAGCGATCCCAGTTATAAATGTGCAGATCGGTTCCGCAAATCGACGCAACCTTCACTTTCACCAGCACGTCGCTGCGCCCGAAAGTAGGAATCTTCACTTCCCGAATCTCTGCGCCCGCTGCCGCTTCCGGTTTGACCACCGCCAGCATTGTTCCAGAAGTAATTGCCCCAGCCATAATTGCCACCTGCTAAGTTCGATGCCAAAACTGAATCAAACACAAAACGTTTGATTCTAGCACCGGCAACCGCTCCGGGAACCGCATCGCTTCACCTCGCCGCAAACTCGCAAACCGCAGCTCTGATAACAGCATCGAAAGAACGGCGTCCTTCGAATGTTTTTGAACTGTGAGGTTGGAATTTGTGCGCACTTTTCTTTTTGCAATTCTCTTGATCTACGCCTGTGTTCTCTCCGCCGCGGCGGCGTCCCCGGTAGCGGTGCGTCATAAAGAGGGACTGCTTCACGGCTTCGTCGTACTAAGTACTCTCGACGGCACGCCCATCGCGGACGGCGATCTCACCGAGGTTCCTCAGGGCAACAACATATCGAGCCGCCTGGACTTCCACTTCAAGGACGGTTCCCGACAGGAAGAAACCGTCCTCTTTTCGCAACGCGGTTACTTCCGCCTGATCAGTTATCGCCTGGTGCAGAAAGGTCCGGCATTCCACAACGACACGGAGTTATCGATTGAGGCCGCTACCGGCCAGGTTACGGTCCAATACAAAGACAACGACGGGAACGAGAAATTCGAGAAAGAGCGGCTCAAGCTGCCGCCCGATCTCGCAAATGGTCTCGTCCTCACTCTCCTGAAGAATCTGGGGCCCGAAGCGCCACCCTTCGAAGTATCGATGCTATTAGCCACTCCCAAGCCGCGCCTGGTGAAACTCGCGATCAGCAGCCTGCCCAAAGATCCTTTCTCGCTGGGGGGATCGAGCCGCGAGGCTCTACATTACTCGATCAAAGTTAAAATCGGGGGAGTCGAGGGTTTGGTCGCACCCTGGCTCGGAAAGCAGCCTGCCGATTCGCACGTCTGGATTCTTGACGGCGAATCTCCTACCTTCGTCAAATCAGAGACTCTCTCCTACATCGGCGGCCCGATGTGGCGCACCGAACTGGTAGCGCCGGTTTGGCCAAAGTCGACGACCGCGGAATCGAAAAATGCAGGCTCCGAAAAACACTGACTTGCCACCACCTCTACAATCAGTAGATGCCGTCTTTTCCCCAAGCCAGGGTGAGTTCGATGTTGGTTGCGTTTTCCGCCCTCGTGCTGTCGAGCGCTGCGCCAAGTCAGCCCTCAGCGCCAGTTTCGCGTCCGGAGTTCACCCGCCGCCTGGTTGCCGCTGCCATCGAGCGCACGCATCATTCCGTGCGCTACGTCTCCGAATACGTCCGCATCCCCTATCCCGGCGGGGACGTTCCCCCCGACACCGGCGTCTGCACCGACGAGATTATTCGCAGCTACCGCGCCGTGGGCGTCGACCTGCAAAAAGAAGTTCACGAGGACATGCTGCAGAATTTCGCCGCCTACCCGAACAAGCGCCGCTGGCAGCTGGCTCATCCGGACTCAAACATTGACCATCGCCGCGTTCCCAATCTGATGGTCTTCTTCCAGCGCAAAGGAGAAAGCCTGCCCATCACCAGCCGCGCACAAGACTATGCTCCCGGCGACCTGGTGACGTGGGACCTGGGCGGAAACGTGCCCCACATCGGCATTGTTGTTGATCAGAGAGCTGATCAGAAATCGCCCAGCGGCCGCTACATGATCGTCCACAACATCGGCCAGGGTCCGAAGATGGAAGACGTTCTCTTCAACTGGAAAATCACCGGCCACTACCGCTACTTCGGCCCTTAGAGGTTGCGGGTTTGCCCAGGGCGGCGAGAAATCGGGGGCGGCGGCCATGAGCCCGGATCGCTGAGTTGCTCAGGACTTCTGCGCCTTCGGCACTACGGTTTTGAACTCCTCCGACTTCCCCCGTGGAATGCTCAGCGTCTTCCACTCGCTCGACCGCAAATGTTTCGCCAACAAAACGATCTGCCCCACATGCCCCGCGTAGTGCGCAATCTGCCGGTTGATGGCCTGAAGCACAGTATGCGGCTCGCCCCGAATCGTGACCGCACGCATCACATCTGCCGGTTTGAGCCCCTCGATCGCCGCGAAGACGCAAGCCCACCCCTCTTCCCACCACTTCATGACTTCGACACGCGTAGTCGCACCGGTGGCTTCAAACTCGCGATCGCGAAAGCGGTCGGGCTTCTCGCCGTCACTCGTCAGAAAGTCAGTGAAGCGCGACCGCATATTTCCCGCCAGATGCTTCACCAGAATCGCAACCGAGTTCGACTCTCGGTCGAGCGTGACGAAGAAATCCTCATCGCGCAACTGCGCCATCGCCCCTTCGCCCATGCGCTTGTGCCCGCGCATCTGCCGCCGCGCTTCGTCGAGATAGTGAGCCGCGAGATCGCTTGCCATGACTTCCCGTCCTCCACGAATTCTACGATTGCCCCCAACCCCCGCCCCCGGGAGTTTCAATCCGAATGCGTTCGCCACTCCGCAGACGCGTGCTGAACTTCGCCGGCATCTCCTCGACCGATCCATCGTGACGCGTGATGAACGTTTTCCCCGGCGTCCCATCCGCGCCACCCGACAGTCCCCAGGGCCCACGCGAGCGCCGGTCCGCCAGCAGCGTCACTTCGCAGTCGGTGAGCACTTCAATCTCGCGCACGATGCCGTCGCCGCCGCGAAATTTTCCTTCCCCTCCGCTGTCAGCCCGCAGCGAATATTTTCTCACTCGCAGCGGATACGCATATTCCAGCGCCTCCGCCGGAGTGTTCAGCGAATTCGTCATGTTCGTATGCACGCCCGAGACGCCAGCCTTTCCAGGCCGCGCGCCCATTCCGCCCGCCACCGTCTCGTAGTAAGCGAACGGTTCGCCGGTGCGCGGGTCAACTCCGCCAATGGTCAAATTGTTCATCGTCCCGGCGGCCGCCGCCGGAATGAGATCCGGAATCGCCTGCGCCAGCGCCCGCAGCACCTCGTCCACAATGCGCTCCTA
>Ga0210400_10003309_pt1 | contig 14328 bp, 13 predicted proteins | sample IncBWH26MmetaG_FD_155456 | JGI IMG/M metagenome (GOLD analysis project Ga0210400, IMG submission 155456) | Forest soil microbial communities from Barre Woods Harvard Forest LTER site, Petersham, Massachusetts, United States - Inc-BW-H-26-M | ecosystem: Environmental > Terrestrial > Soil >...
CAAAGCGATCATCCCGGTGGAATCGCCGGAGGAACGGCCCACGATTCATCGTAGCCTCGCACCCGACACGCCCCTCATTGTCTTCGCCAATGAATTCTTCGACGCCCTACCCGTGGAAATTCTCGGGACAGCCGGCAAACTCCACATCGCGGTCGAAGACAATCGCCTGCACGAAACCTGGCTCCCGCCACTGGACGAAGAACTGGAATTCCTCGACCGCTACGGTGTTCATCCCGAGCCCGGCGAGCGCATCGAAGTGCCCATCCTCGCGCAGGATTGGATCGGGGAGATCGCGCGCGCAATAGCACGCGGCTTCCTGCTGATTATCGACTACGGTTACACGCGCAACGAACAACTCGCAGGTCGCCACCGTGGAACGCTCATGGCGTATCGGCACCACTCCGCCAGTTCCGATCCTTACCAGGCGCCGGGCGAGCAAGACCTTACTGCCCACGTCAATTTCACCGCGCTCGCTGCGGCATGCGAGCAAGCCGGTATGCAGGTCGAAAAGCTCTTCACGCAATCGCAATTCCTCATGGGCATTGGCGAGATAAATCAGTTTGCCGACGCCTTCGAAGACTGTCGCGCCCCCCAGGAACGGGCGAAGGTGGCTCTTCAACTCAAACATCTGGTCACGCCCGTTGGGATGGGAGAGAATTTTCAAGTACTGATGGCCAGCCGAGGATAGTTCCCAGTTCCCAGTGAAACGATTGTGAGGGCCCTCTTAGACCTTGGATTACTGAGAACTGGGAACTGGGTCGGGCACCAAATGAGCCGGTACCGAAGGTGTGCACCATTTTCGTTGCTATTTAACATTCCTGAAATATCCTTGCAGTAAACTACGAATGATGAGCTTGCCTCGGAACCCTCGCTCCGCGCTGCCTCTGCAGGTCGCCGCCGTCTGTTACCGGCGGGTGAATTCGCATGCCGAATTCCTGCTGGTCAATACCAACGGGGGCAATAAGTGGACGTTTCCCAAGGGAGCCCCCGAACCCCGTCTCTCGCACAGCCAGGCCGCCGAACGCGAAGCCAAAGAGGAAGCGGGAGCCATCGGGGTCATTGAGCCCCGCCATTTCCACATCTACGTGCACTCTAAGGGTGTCTTCTGGCAGCCCGGAGGCGTGCAGGAATATGTGGTCAAAGCCTTTTTGATGGAAGTCCGCCAAACCCGCCGTCCGGAAGAAGACTTCCGCAATCCCACGTGGTTCGATGCAGGGAAAGCGCGCGCTATCCTGGCCAAAGGCCGCGAAGTGAAATACGCGCAGGAACTCCAGACCGTGATCGACCGCGCGCTCGAGCACATGGGTGTAGCGCGGATGGCTGCGGCTCGCTGAAACAAGTTTCCCGAATCGCGTAGAGACAGCCGCCCTCGGCTGTCCGCCGAGCGAAGCGAGGCGCCCATTACTTAAAGTGACAACTGAGAGCTCACAGCAGCCGCCCGCTCCCGTCCGCTATATTTAAATAGAGACAACCATGATTCAACTCTCCGGCGCCGGCAAGCGCTACGGTCACAAGCTCTTGTTTGAGAACGCCGACTGGCTCATTACGCCGGAGTCCCGCATCGGACTGGTCGGAGCGAACGGCACCGGCAAGTCCACCGTAATGAAAATCCTTGCCGGGAGCGAGTCGCTCGATTACGGTACCATCTCCCGCGCCAAGGGCATCTCCACCGGATACCTTCCGCAGGACGGTCTCACCATGACCGGCCGCACGATTTTTGCTGAGTGCCTGTCCGTGTTTGCCGAGCTCGATGCCATCGAAAAAGAAATGGAGTCGCTCACCCGCAGCATGTCGGAACTCGATCACGCGGGCCCCGAATACTCGAGCGTCGCCGACCGTTACCAGAAGCTTGAACACGAATTCGTCGCCCGCGACGGCTACACGCTCGAAGCGCAGGTTGGTCAGGTTCTCACGGGTCTCGGCTTTCATCGCGACGACTGGACCCGCCTGACCGAAGAATTCTCCGGCGGCTGGCAGATGCGCATCGCCCTCGCCAAACTTTTGCTGCAGAAGCCGAATTTGCTGCTGCTCGACGAGCCTACCAACCACCTCGATCTCGAGGCCCGCAACTGGCTTGAGGAGTACCTGACCACTTATCCCTATGCGTTCGTTCTCATCTCGCACGACCGCTACTTCCTCGACATCACCGTGAAACGCATCGTGGAAATCTGGAACAAGCAAATGCACTTCTACGCCGGCAACTACGATCAGTACCTGGCCGGCAAAACCGCGCGCAAGGAGCAGCTCGAATCCGCTTACAAAACTCAGCACGATCGCATCGAGCAGCTCGAAGTTTTCATCAACCGTTTCCGCTATACAGCGACCAAAGCCAAGCAAGTCCAGAGCCGCATCAAAGAGCTCGAAAAAATGGAGCGGATCCAGATTCCGGAAGAAGAGAAGACTGTCCATTTCTCCTTCCCGCAGCCGAAGTCAAGCGGGCGGATCGTCGCCGAGTTTGCAAACGTCGCCAAAAGTTATGGCGATCACCGCGTCTTTGACAAAGTAAATTTCATGATTGAGCGCGGCGAGCGCATCGCGTTAGTTGGAGTCAATGGAGCAGGGAAGTCCACCCTCATTAAACTGCTGGCCAACCAGGAGCCCTTGAGCGCCGGCGAATACAAGCTGGGTCACAACGTCGAGCCCGACTATTTCGCGCAGGACCAATACAAGGAACTCGATCCGGAAGCTCGCATTCTCGACGATCTTGGCGAACTCTCAGCAGCCTCTACGCAGACCCAGCTGCGCAGCCTGCTCGGTTGCTTTCTTTTCTCCGGGGACGATGTTTTTAAGCGCATCGGCGTCCTCTCCGGAGGTGAGCGCAATCGCTACGCGCTACTCAAAATGCTGCTTCATCCCGCCAATTTTTTGCTGCTCGATGAGCCCACCAACCATCTCGACTTGCGAGCGAAGGACGTCCTGCTGGAAGCCCTGATGAATTACACCGGCACCGTAGTCTTTGTTTCGCATGACCGGTATTTCATCGACAAGCTGGCCACGCGAGTTTTTGAAATCGGCGAAGGCAAGGTTGAAATCTATCCGGGAAATTACGAAGACTATCTCTGGCGGAAGCAGGGAAGGGCCGCGGTCGCGGTAGAAATACCGAACGCGTCCGCTATCTCATCGACGTCTTCACCGGTGCCAGTGAACGGGGACCGCCCGCCCGCCGCCGTGGCAGCCGACTCCAAGGGCAAGCGCCTGAATCCGATCAAACGTCAGCAGATGGAAGGCCGCCTGCACGAAATCGAAGAAGAGATTGCGCGCGCCGAAGCGGCGATTGCCATGTGTGAAACCAAACTCCAGAGCTTTGTGAGCGCGGAAGAAACTCAGCGCAAGACTCAGGAACTGGCCGCCCGGAAGGCCGATTTGCAAAGCCTGATGAAGGAATGGGAGGAGTTGTCGGGGACTCTCGAAACTACCGGCTAGAGCACATTCGGCCACCCGCCCTACTGAGTTAGTTTGCGTAATTCCGGTGAGGAGGACATCTTGCTCGCCGATTGCTCAGCCGCGTCCTTCACCGAATCCGTCACAATCAGCTTGAGGTTCTTGCTGTGAGTGAACATATTGCCCATGTGATGCTTCGAAGATCCCTGCACCGTCTCGATCCAAACTGTCTTACCCGCCACGTCCTTCACAGTCCACTCCAAAAAGACATCCAGTTCGCGGTTGGAAAACGCGCCGATCGTCGTTGTCGCGCCAACATCAACGAATCTTGGCGTCAACACAACTTGCGCATCTCCCGACGAAGGTGGCTCCGTTACGCGGGTCAAGCTGGAGAAAATTCTTCCGAGCGCTGGCTCAAGTTCCGCGCAGGCAATTTTGCCGACTTCAAACGTTTCTTTGATGGTAGCCCAGGACCCCTTCTTAAACTTGGTCTCGCAGAATTCCGGGGTGACAACCAGCGCCGCTCTGAGCGGCAACTTCGTGCCGGATGGCGATACAGTTTGGGCACCGGTCGTTACGAACGCCAGTGAGAAAAGAAGTGCGCAAAACAGCAACACCGCGAGAAAGGAATAGCAAGTCTTAATCATCGTAGCCCTCCTCAAAAAACCAAATCCAAAACAAAGGCTTCGTCTGCGCCGATCCTGGTGATTGGAACCCGGAGATGAGTCTTCTCCCGGGGAGCATTCTTCAGCACCGGGACGTAAAGAAAGCCGTGCGTGGATGTTCCTGGAGAAAGCGTGGTGCTCTGCATCTCTTTCTTCAGCAAGTTTTGCTGAACCTGCGAGACACCCGATATTATCTTCAGGGCGGCAAACAGTCCAACAAAAGGAACCGCCGCGACAGCAAGTGACTCGCCCGCTTTCGATCCCATCTTCGGAGTAGAAGCGCTTGAATCGGCGGGGCCATAAGTAACTTTGGTCTTATCGAATAGGAAGCTGTCCCCACTCGATCCGTTTTGAATTACAACGAAAACGGGAACGAAGCCTTTAGGCGTCAGTTCCGTGTGGAAGTAGGTTTCTTGGTCTTTGAGGTTCTCAACCGCCTTAACTCCAATCGTCAAACCAGCAGTCTGGGTCGAGACGGCGTAATCACTTGCTTGGTTCAAAGGGTATTCTGGAAACGTGGATGCCGCGTAAACACGCGACACGAGAGACAACGCGACGAGTGTCCGTAAGACTCTAACTAAATCGATCCTGAGCACTGAAGCACCGTCCTCTAGCGGCCCGTCGGGACGGCATCACACTATGCCGAGACAACCCGCCCGACAACATGACTCTCGAACGTCAAGGCTACTCGACCCTCACTTCGCAGGCAACGGCGTTTTTTGAGACCGCGCTGGCCGGCGCAGGATGACCGGTTCCTGCGCTCTGCCGAGCTGCGCTCGGCCTAGACGGGCGAGGGCGCCCGTCCCCACACGTGCAAAAGAGAATTGTGCTTGGGGCCTTACTGAGAACTGACAAACTGATGGCTGCCCTACCCGCCCTGCTTCAACTCCGTCAGCACCTGTTTCGCGATTTCCTTGAGCGTCTCGAACACGCCCACGCCCTGGAAGGCAACAGCCTCCACCACTGACTCGTTTTTCTTGCGCAGTTCCTTGGAAAGGGCGTCCACCGGCAGCACATTCGGCAGGTCGCGCTTGTTCAATTGCAGCACGTAGGGAATCTTGTTGAAGTCGTATCCGTGTTCCTTCAGGTTAGCCATCAGATTGTCGAGCGCCTCGACGTTGGCGTCCATGCGCTCCTGCTGGGAATCGGCCACGAACACGATGCCGTCCACTCCGCGGAGAATCAGCTTGCGGCTGGCGTCGTAAAAGACCTGTCCTGGAACCGTGTAGAGGTGGATCCGCGTCTTGAAGCCCCGCACCGTACCCAGATCCAGCGGCAGGAAATCGAAGAACAGGGTTCGATCGGTCTCCGTGGCCAGCGAGATCATCTTACCCTTCTGCTGTTCGGCTGTTTTCTGGAAGATGAACTGCAGATTCGTCGTCTTACCGCCCAACCCGGCGCCGTAATAGACGATCTTGCAGTTGATCTCGCGTGCTGCGAAGTTGATGAAACTCAAAAGGTTTCCTCAGAAACTCCTGCGACGAAGACCCGCGCGAACCACTCCCTCAACGCGCCAGCCTCTCGCTATAAATCCACCTGACTACAGTATCGGATACTGCTGGTTTTTATACCACACCGGAAGGCTCTGGCGCTGGTTACCCACGTTACCAAACCACCACAGGTTCAAACGCTTAGCGGCTTGCTCGCTATCGCGGTGTGGGCAGAGGATAATACCCGTGCTTCGCGTATACCTTCACGTCCGGACGCCGCACTTGTACTTCGATCTCGCGGTAGCCTCCGATGCCCGACTTAGGCGAATAACCCAGAGTGTACTGGTTGCGCGCGTCTCCGATCGCCCGGGCATAAGCGCGCTCGATGTCGGCCTGCGCCAACTCGGCATACATCGTGCCTCCGCCAGTTGCATTAACGTATTTCGGCAGGATGTTGCTATAGCCCATCAAAGCGCCCGTCTTCGGCAGGTGAACCCGCTGCAACCTGTCGTATATCGGGATGGCCGCGCCTTCCACTCCCACGGCGTAGACAGTGATGTTCTGTGTCAGCAGCACCTTCAGCGTATCGGCGTAGCTCGCGGTCGAGCCCTGCTCCCGTCCGTCGCTGATGACGAAGATGATCTTCCGCCGCGTTCGGTCGCGCTTCGAAAGATCGCGTGCCGCCAACAGAATCGCATCATTCATCACCCGCGCGACCTTTGGCGGAGTGGAAACAGGCTGCACCGGGATATCCAGCGGATGCCCGTTGATCATCGGTCCCTGCGGACCCAGCGGCCCGCTCGTTACCGGAGGCCCATTATTTGCTCCGCTGTATCCCTTGACCTGGTTCAGAGTCGCCGTCAATTGCTTGCCCACGCCGGTGAAGTCTGCCACCCGGCCCACCGTGCTGCTGTAAGTGTAGATCCCAACTTCATCGAACTGGCTGAACGCTCCCTGCAACGCCGACAGCGTCTCCTGCACCTTCTTCAGGCCCACATCCGGCATTCCGGTGTCAAAGATCACGGCCGCGGACAGCGGAAACGGGTCGCTGGTGAAAAACTTCAATGTCTGCTTCTGCCCACTCTCCAGAACTGAGAAATCCTTGGGCAGCAGGCCCCCGACCAATCTTCCCTGATTGTCCGTTACGGTGACGGGAACCAGCACCAGATTTGTGGTCACCGTGATTTTGTAGAGATCATCCCCGGTTTCTGAATCCCGCGGAACACTGCCTGCTGGGACCGTCCTGACCGGAGGCATGGGCGGCGGAGCCAGTTTCTCATCCCCCTTCTCGGTTGCCTTCTCACGCGCCGCATCCGGGGCGCTCCGGGGCATCTCCTTCGAACCGGTGGTCACCCCCGCCCCGGAATTATCCGCTGGCGGTGCATCCGGGTTCGTTTCCTCATCCGCCCCAGGCCGCGGGCTGGGTGGCTCCGGCGGCGGTATCGGACGCGTCGCCGACGGAGCGTCCGGGATGTCTTCAGGCTTCTGCTGGCCGGCCAGGGCGCCCGCCAGGAACAATGTCAGCCCTAGAACCAGTACCCCGCTAATTTTCATGGCCATCCCCGGAATCCTCAATCTTTCTTTCATCTTTACTTTACTTTCTGCGGCGGTTTTTTCATCAATTCAGATGCCTGAGCGCGCCTCTTTGGTGCATCTAACCGTCACAGGTCCTTACAGGATAGACTAGCAAAGTCTCGGGATAAAAAGCGCTGATGCCTAAATTACATTGCAAACCGCACACGGCGGATTTCTTCGCTCTGGCCATGTTCGCCCTGGGGACGCTTGCTCTCGTCACGACCCTGTCGCTTCCGACATCCGCGCAGAATCCGCCGATTCCACCACCCCCGGCGCCTCCTGCCGCCTCTTCGACCGGCCCTACATCCAATACAGATTCCGCTCCCCATCCCCATTCCACTTCGGACGACCAGTCGCAAGACCAGTCGGTCGAGACCCTGAAAGTCAACGTCGAAGTCGTCCAGTTATTTTTCAACGTTAAGGACAAGCATGGCGCGCTGATCCCCAATCTTACCAAGGACAACTTCGACCTGTTCGAAGACGGCCAGCATCAGACCATCAAGTATTTCAAGGCCGAATCCGATCTCCCGCTGACCCTTGGCATCCTGATCGATACGAGCTACAGCCAGCTGCACGTCCTGGACATGGAAAAGGAAGTTGGAGGCTCGTTTCTCGAGAACACGCTTCGCCCCAAAGACGAGGCCTTTGTCATCAGCTTCGGCACAGACATCGAGCTTCTGCAGGATTTCACCAGCTCGGTCAGCAGGCTCAGACACGCGCTCAACGACGCCAAAATGAACAGCGGCGGAGTCAGCTGCTCCGGGGGCCCTATTGGACCGCAAGGTCCAATTCCGTGCCCTTCCACTGGCCCACGCGGCACCGCGCTGTATGACGCCGTCTATCTCGCCTCGCACGATGAATTCAGCCACGAAGTGGGCCGCAAGGCGATGATCCTGCTCACCGACGGGGAAGACCAAGGTAGCAAGCTCAAGATCAAGGATGCCATCGAAGCCGCGCAGAAGGCCGATGCCATTTGCTATGTGCTGCTGATCGCCGATCGCGGCTTCTATGGTTTCGGCGGCTTTCACGGCGATTTCGAGATGAAAAAGATGACCCAGGAAACCGGCGGCCGCGTGATCGAAGTCGGCAATAAGATCGAAAAACTCCGCCAGGCCTTCGACCAGATTTCCCAGGAACTCCGCAGTCAGTACAACGCTGGTTACGTGCCTACCAACAACAACCGCGACGGCTCTTTCCGCAAAGTCGAGATCAAGCCCAGGCAGTCTGACTACAGAGTCCAGGCGCGTAGCGGTTACTACGCCACCCCGCGGCACGAAGACTAGAGCTTGTGTGGGTACGTGGCGCCGCGCCCGTCCAGGCCCGAAGCAGCGCGGCGGCGATCGGAGAGCAGAGGAAAAGTTCTGCAACATCTCTGCTGAAATCCTAAACCTCGGGTTGCATTATAGAGCCCTTAGGGATATAGTTACCGGCGCTTATTACTTCCTTTCGCCTCTTCTTATTTTTTTCTATCAAACATCACGCTCAACCCTTCACTTTCAACCATCACTAAACGAATAACTCATGCGGAGGAAAACAAATGCACCTTACCCGTAGTTTCACATTCTCTTGCCTGGCTTTGGTCATGCTTATTGGGCTTAGCGGACGAGCTTTTTCAAGTACAGTCGCCGTGACCACCGACCCCACCTGCCAGCCATCTCTCGCCCACTTCGCAACCATTCAATCGGCAGTAAATGCGGTCCCCGCCGGAAGCACGATCAAGGTTTGCCCCGGTAACTACCCCGAGCAGGTATCGATAATAAACAAAAACCTGACGCTTATCGGCGTTGCGTTTGGAACGTCTGATGCTGCTGTGGTGGTAGTGCCCCCTGGCGGCCTCGTCACCAATGGCGTTACGGACATTGCAGGCTTTCCAACAGCCGCGCAGATTTTTGTCCAAAATACGGCGGTCACTATTTCCCATCTCACCGTGGATGGTGCCAATGACGGGCTGACCGACTGCTCGGTTGACGCGGTAGGAATCTACTACCAGAACTCTTCTGGGACTATTACCTCCAATGCCGTCCGAAATGTGCTTTTGCCCCCGGCTCTTCAGGGTTGCCAGGATGGCTTAGCGATCAACGTGGAAAGCAACACCGGCAGCCCGGCAGTCACGATTTCAAATAATTCCGTGCGGAACTACGACAAGAATGGAATTACTGCCAGCGGGCCCAACAATGGCAGTCCCGGACCAAACGTCAAGGTCACCGGTAACACCGTCATAGGTCTGGGCGCCACTACGGTCACAGCGCAGAACGGAATTCAGATAGGTTACGGCGCCACGGCCACGGTCGCATCTAACTACGTTGTTGATGACATCTACATTAACCCCGCGGGTTGCACCCTATGTTATGGGGCCTCTGGCATTTTGATCTATGGCTCGGCCGGCGTAGCCGTTTCCAGCAATACTGTAGAGAGCACGCAATATGGAATTGTTCCCGTAACGGAATCGGCGTCCGAAACTGCGAATGGCACAATCGTCAAGTCGAATCATGTCGGGGGAACCCAACTCTACGACGCCATCGATCTTTGCAGTGATGGAAATACGGCTCAATCGAACGTTATCTATGGCAGCGCCGAATCCGGCATCCACGTGGATGGTGAGTGTCCGCCATCTACCGGAATCAACAACACTGTGACGGGTAACACGATTAACGAAGCCTGCGCCGGGATTCTACTGGGTACGGGCACGCCCAATACAACTGCTCCGAATGTCCTTTTGAACGTGACTAACACGACGCTGGCGGGTGATACCTGCACGCCCGCATACGGGCCGAGTCAGAAACATCAGTCACTTCGACCGTCACCATACAGAATGAAGAGATGATGGAGAATAGCGTGAATCCCGGGCGCGCCGAGGTGCGGATAATGCTTCATCCGTACTTCGGCGTTCGCAGGGCGTCCTCGTCCCAAACTGCGCAAGAGACAGCCTTAGCCTAGGAAACAGCGGCATCGAATTCCGATTCCCGGCGTCTTCAGCATGGCGCCTGCTCCGCCTGACTGTCCTCGCCTGTCCCAGGCCAGCGTACCGGTCTGCCCCTGCTTGCGGAAGGCATCCAGACGGACTACGCTCAGAAAAGCAGATGTCGGATACTAGCTGTCACAACGGTCGACCCTTAGGTTGGCTCCAACTCAAAATACGATTCACAAGGAGAAGACATGACCCGAATGGTGAGAATTCTTTGCCTTGCGTTGCTGACGACCGGATTGGTGGCCTCGTCCCTCCTGGCACGTGCGGATGACAGAGACGAGAGGCACGAGAGACACGAAAGATGCGAAAAGCGTATTCACCAGGCTGAGAATAAGCTGCGCGACGCCGTAAACCGCCACGGCGAGGAAAGCAGACAAGCGCACAAGCGTCGCGAAGAACTTGAAGAAGCGAAGCGGCGATGCGGCGACCACCACGACATGGATCATCACGACGCCGACCACGACCAGCACTAAACAGCGATGGAGCTCCGGGCGTCCTCGCCGCCCCGCCGGCATAGGCGGCATTGTGGCCGGGCTAGGACCCCGGCGCTACGTCGAGACCACGAACTCGATTTTTGGTGAATTGCCTTCAGCAGGTGCGCCCGCTCACCGCGCCCGCGAAAAATCTTCTACCGCGAACAGCCGTCCCCGCTGGTCCACCACACCGACTCCAATCGAATTCATATCTCTATCCAGAATGTTGGCGCGATGCGGAGTCGACTTCATGAACTGCGAATGGATGAACCCCGGTGTTGGCCCTTGCGTTACGTTTTCCGCCAATGAACTGAAATGCGCGCCCGCTTGCTTAACCCGCGCCGACAGGCCCGGTTCACCGTCAAACACATGTTGCGCTGTTCCGCGCTCCGCCATTACCCGCGCGTGACGCCGAGCCGCTGCCGCCAGCGAGTAGTCCCACCGCAGGGGAGCCAGCCCCTCCGATTGCCGCGCCTGGTTCACCGCAGCGAACAGTCTGCGCTCCGCCCGCGATGCCGGTGTTTCGCCGTATGCCTGCCAGCAAAACATGACCCCAACCATTACCATCGCTGCAAGCCGGACCCTCATTCGCATCGTCATCGCTCCACGTTATCTCCCGTAATGAATAGAACCCCACTCGTCGCGTCCCCGCAAGTTACTAACGTCGCGGAGACACTGAGTTGCTACTGACGTAGAGGAGTTACCGACGGCCCTTACCGCCGGTCCCAATAATAGTCGCGGCGTTCCCGGTTCAAGTCGCGGTAATCACGGTTCAAGTCGCGATATTCGCGCCGCAACTCTCTTCGCTCATGCTGTGCAGCGGCATAATTCCCGTAGTAGAGAGCGCGCCGCAGTTCCCAGCGGTCATGCGCGATCTTAGCCTCATCGCGTCGTATATCGCGCTCCCGCCGGTAGTCATTTTCGGCAAGCATCGTTCCCGCACCCAGTCCGATCAGCAATAGAACTCCCGCTACGATGCGTTTCATATTCGGTTCTCCTTTCAATCCCATAGGTATCGTTACCCGTGGGCCGCGACTACTTCATGCAAACCCATCCTCCGGATCCAAGTTGCGCTGCCACCGCCAATACAATTCTTTACATCGGCAATCGTTCCTGGTTGTTACCGTGGATGGCGCCAGCCCATCAAGATTGTGGCATCTCGGGTTTGGCCACGATCATCTAAGGCATCGTAGGAGAATCACTTATGCGAACCTATCTCACATTGTTGACGCTGATACTGGCCGCTTCCTCCGTACTAGCTCAGGACCCTGGAATGCAGGCCGCGCTGCAAGCGAGCCAGCAGGCGAACGATCAGATGATGCAGGCTTCCCAGCAGGCTAATCAGATAATGATGCAGAACGCTCAGCAAGCAGCGCAGAACACCCCGCAGTGCTATCGTTGTTTCGCAGTCAAACCAAAATTTTCCGTCAAACCCGGCGCGTATTCCGCCCCTGTGACAGTGAAACTGAAAGATGCGACCCGCGGAGCACTGATTTACTACACGATGGATGGTTGGACGCCCACGGCGGACTCAAACCGATACGTCGGACCGATTACGATTGGCTCGACGACCACGCTGCAAGCCATTGCTATCTCGCCATATGGAGGACGCAGCCGGATCGCCACTGCTGTCTACACACTGAATGGAGTGCACCCAACGGCCCCTGTGACACAGACTGACGTCGCGGCTTTGAACCCTGCCGCGGAGCCCTCCGCGCCTGGGAAATTCCTGCTGGGTCGCGGCACGGCGGTTCCTCTCGTTTTCACCTCAAACGTAAGTTCAAAGACAGCGGATGTGGGTGACAAGATTTCTCTGACGCTGGCCGAGGATCTCAAGGTCGGGGCCGTGGTTGTAGTCAAGAAGGGAACGCCCGCGGTCGCAACCGTTACCGAAGTTGACAATACGGCAATGGGGGGCGCGCCGGGCGAAGTGTTCTTTCAGGTGGACTCGCTCCAAACCGGCAGCGTTCTGATCAAACTGCATGGTACTGCCGCGAAGGAGGGACAAGATAAAGTGGGGAAAGCGATGGGTCTCATGTTTGTCCCGGTTGTTCCTGTGGGCATCTTCGTGCACGGCAAGGACGCGGAAATTAAGCAGGGGGCGTCGTTCACCGCATTCGTAGATGCGGACACTTTGCTATCGCCTGCCAATTAGAGCGGATGGGCGAGGCGGGCGTACCTCAAACCTTGGTGCATTGCGCGGTTCACGCCGTGCCCATTGATTCTAGGCATTACGTTGGTTATCTTTCGGCCGGTTCTTGACCGGAATCACGAACTTCAATCCCGACCACACGTCGGTGACCGCGCAGACCTTCACGTCCACCAGGCCGGCATCAAGCCCGCTTTGGCGAACCACATCTTCGGTGAGATCGGTGGCGACGCCTGAAGCTTTCTTTGGCCACGAGATCCACAGCATGCCTGCGGGCGCCAGAGCCTTCGAGGCCGAGACCAGTTCGAACTCCAATCCCGCGCAAGATTTGGCAAAGAGGAAAATGAAATCGAGCTCCCGGCTGTTGTGTCGGCTTAAATGTTGGATCCGGCACTTCCTGAGCGCGTCGCGAAGTTCGGTCTTCACGTCGTCCGGAACATGCAACAGCGCCGCACGAAAATCATCCTTGATGCCCAATTTTTTCGCGAGCGGAGTTCCTGAATATCCAGGCATAAAGAAATTGATGTTCTGGTGAGAAGTTCGAATTCAGGTGGTCACTGCTTCGGCGCGTAATATCCCTTGCGGGTGCGCACCTTGAGGCCTTTGTCCTGCGCCAGGATTGCAATCGTGCGGTAGCGTCCATCCGCGGTAAAATTCGCCGGCCGGTACGCTACCGCGTACTGGCTGCGCAACTCCTCTTGAATGGAGAGAAACGCATCTGACACGTCGCGCATCTGGAACGGAAAGAAGGCGCGGCCACCCGTCGCTTCCGCGATTCGCTCCAACACCCTGTCGCCCTTGCCCTTCATGCCGCTGATGTTCGTGCTGATGGTGTAGACGATCACTTCCGCGCGCGCCGCCATATCGATGGCTTCCTCGCGCGTCACGTGGCTCAGGTTGTCATCCCCGTCGCTCAGCAGAATAATGGCGCGGCGCACCGGTCCCGACTGCTCCTGCTTCAACAGCTTGTCACGGCACGCAAAGTAGAGCGCGTCATACATCGCAGTGCCGCCGCCCGCCCGCAACATTCGTACGCCCGCGGAAAGACCCTCCGTGTTATCGGTGAAATCCTGAGTAACTTCAGGCGTGGCATCGAAGCCGACCACGAAGGCCTTGTCATAGCGTGGACGAATGATGGCATTCAAAAACTCGATTGCCGCTTCCTGCTCGAACTTGAAACGGTCGCGCACCGAGTTGCTCGCGTCCACCAGCAACCCCACCTGCAGAGGCAGATCGGTCTCGCTACGGAAGCTGCGCAGCTCCGCGGGCTTTTGATCGTCGATCACTCTGAAGTCGTCTCTCTTCAGGTCCTTGATGTAGCGACCGTGACGGTCGGTAACCGTGAACACCACGCGAACTTCGTTGACGACATGGACGATGGTCTCGACGGATTCGTCAGAATCGGGCTTGGCTGGGTCAGACCTTGCTGGATTTCCGGGCTGTGCCGGAGCCTGCCCTGCCGGCGTCTGCGCCGTGGGAGTTGATGGGCCGGAAGCCGGCGTCGACGGAGTTGGCGTGGAAGCGGGCGGCGCCGCCGGCGTGGAAGCGGGCGGTGCCGTCGGGCCGATGAGAGAGCCAGCCAGTATAGGAAAAGCAACCAGAAGCAGAAAAATGCGCGATTTCATCAGGACAGTCTGATCACAACTTGATTCCCTCATTATAGACCGCGCCCCGCGCCAGAACCGAC
>Ga0210400_10003310_pt1 | contig 14327 bp, 11 predicted proteins | sample IncBWH26MmetaG_FD_155456 | JGI IMG/M metagenome (GOLD analysis project Ga0210400, IMG submission 155456) | Forest soil microbial communities from Barre Woods Harvard Forest LTER site, Petersham, Massachusetts, United States - Inc-BW-H-26-M | ecosystem: Environmental > Terrestrial > Soil >...
TGACTCTAATTTCCTGAAGAACGCCGGAGGCGGGCGCGGGAATTTCCGCGTCGACCTTGTCGGTGGAGATCTCGAAGAGCGGTTCGTCGCGTTGGACTTTGTCGCCAGGCTTCTTCAGCCACTTTGTAATGGTGCCCTCGACGATGGATTCTCCCATCTGGGGCATGATGATGTCAGTCGGCATGATTTCCTTCCACGCGGCCCACGGTTCGGTACAGTGGGCCGGACACAAACGAATATTATAGCGTTTGCGAGAGTTGGGTTGAAAAGGTGGGCGCGCGGAGTCGATGTCGCCCTGCTTCCTTTGATACGCGTAGCCCGTTGTCGACCTGTCGGGAACCACGGGCGCAGGTCCTAGTTGGGTTTGTGTTCCCCTTTGCCCTCTTCGCCGGCAGGGGCAGCCACGCCGAAGCTCGTCTTCCAGTACTCCTGAACGGCGGGCGGCAGCTTTTCCATGTGCGAGATGAAGCTGGTGATCTTCCACATGTCCTGCTCGCTGAGAGTTTTCTCCCATGAGGGCATGCCGGTGTAGCGAATGCCGGTGCGGATGGTGTAGAAGACGTGCCACTCGGGGTCGTCGGGCGGTTTGGAAATGAGACTGGGAGCTGGGGGGTAGAAGGAGTTGGAGAGAGAGGCGGGCTTGCGATCGAGTCCACCGTGGCAGACGGCGCAGTTCATGGTGTAAAGCTTCATGCCATCCTCGAAGGTCTGGTCATTGGGCGGTACGGGGTTGGTGACGTGAGGAGCGTGGCGCTCCATGGAAGCGTCGACGGCTCCGTTAGCAATGCGTTTCTCGAGGGCAGGCGGGACTACATTCGCGTTGGTGGGGAAGAAACCCAGCATGGCGAAACCAAGCCCGCCGAGGATGAGTACGAGAAAAGTGACGATGACGCCGAGAATAAACTTACCCATGGATCCCTCCGGAAGAAACCATTGTGGCAGATGGAGTGGGTGGGGCGCTAGTTTTGGGCCGCTGGCAATCAGGTCAGTGCAGATCGGCGACGACTCGCTGGGCTCGGCTGAACGGGCGAGGCGCCCGTCCCCACATGCTTCTGGGTTGTTTCCTAAAGAGATTTAATAAGCTCTCAACTTGCGAGCTTCGCGGACTACGTCGCTCACTTTGGGCAGGTAGTGCTCTTCCTGCGGGGGAGAGAATGGAATTGCTGAGTCCAGCCCTGCGATGCGGACGATGGGACCGTCGAGATCGTCGAAGGCTTCTTCGTTGATGATGGCGGCGATTTCTCCGGCGAGGCCTCCGGTGCGGGAGTGCTCGTGCAGGATGATTACCTTATTCGTTTTCTTTACGGTCTGCGCTATGGCTTCGCGGTCGAGCGGCGAGACGGTGCGCAGGTCGAGGATCTCGAGATCGATCCCGTCTTTACTAAGAACGTCGGCTGCTTCCAACGCAGTGTGGACCATCGCGGCATAAGTAATGATGCTAAGGTCACGACCTTCGCGGACGATGTTGGCCTTGCCGATGGGAACGACGTAATCTTCGGCGGGAACTTCTCCCTTGATGCGGCGGTAAAGATATTTGTGCTCGAAGAAGATGCAGGGATTGTTGTCGCGGATGGCGGCCTTTATCAGGCCCTTGGCGTCGTAGGGCGTGGCCGGGCAGATGACTTTGAGGCCGGGATTGTGGACGAACCACATCTCCGGATTCTGCGAGTGGAACGGGCCGCCATGGACGTATCCGCCGCTGGGGCCGCGGAGAACCAGCGGCGCGGGTGCGCCCCAGAGGTAATGTGTCTTCGCGACCATGTTACTGATCTGGTTGAAAGCGCAGCCGATGAAATCCATGAACTGGAATTCGGCGACGGGACGCATGCCCGTGAGCGAGGCTCCAAAGGCCGCGCCCACGATGGCGGACTCGGCGAGGGGCGTGTCGATGACGCGCTCGGGGCCGAAGCGGTCGATGAAACCGTCGGTGACTTTAAAAGCCCCGCCGTAAATGCCGATGTCTTCGCCGAGGCAGAAGACGGAAGGGTCGCGGTCCATTTCTTCCCAGATTCCCTGGCGGATGGCTTCGAGGTAGGTTAGCTGCATAGTTATTCGATTTTTGCCTGAATCTTTTTCGGTAAGTCGATGCCGCGAAAATAAACAAGATGAACCGGTCCGTCAAGATCCTCAGGTCCTAGACTTTCCCATTCGTACCTCAGATAAACATAGAGTTCCACATTTCGGACCAGGTGCTCTTTGGGAACCTCGAACACAATGCTCTGGTTCTTCGGAATCCACCATTCCGTCATGAAATCAAATCGTTGGAACTTTGGAACCGGAGAGTGCTTGGGTTCGTCGGGCGGAGACTTGCGCCCGGACGCGTCGGTCGTCTGCATCCACGGGCCGGGATCGTACTCTTCCAGGTAATAACGCACTGGCGCTTCGGCACCGTCCTGGTGAGTCCTCGCGGACTTTACAATCTCCAGACTGTTCGCTTTGCCAGGAAAGTTCATTTCGACCGGGACTCTTATGTCCCATGCGGTCCAGTTATGCAACCTCAACTTGACTGATCCCCGGTCTTTGTCGAAGCTCTCGTACTCAATCGTTACCCGTTGATTTTTCGGGATCGCTGTCGTTCCTTGGTCATCTTTCGTCTGGGTTTGCGACCTGGCCGAAACACAAAGCGCAATTAACAACAGGATAGGAGCGACGTCTCCCGACCGAAATCGACATCGGATATTTGCGGGTGTAATCATTCGTCACTTCAAATGCACCACTGCCTCGGTCTCCTTGAAGCCGCCTGTTCCCTTCTTCACTTTCGGCATCCCGTACTTCGGCTTGATCTCGTGGCAGCCGTCTTCGCAGAATACCCCGCCTTCAGCTGATTCTGGCGTGGGCATCGGAGAGTTCACCGCGATTTCGCGCTCGGCTTCGATCTCCCGTTCTACATCTAAAATCAATTCTGCATTCTCTTTCGCGGTCAACCACTTCTTTTCTTTCACCAGATAATTTTCAAAACGCGCGATCGGGTCGCGCTTTTTCCAGAAGTCGAGCATGGGCTTCGGCACATATGCGGCGGCGTCGTGGATAGCGTGGCCTTTCATGCGCATCATCTTGGCTTCGATCATGGTGGGGCCTTCGCCGTGGTGGGCGCGCTCGACGGCGTCGCGGGCGGCATCGTACACCTGGCAGGCGTCGGTGCCGTCGACGATTATGGCGGGGATGCCATATCCAATGGCGCGCTCGGCTAGGTCTTTGCACCGGTACTGCATTTCAGATGGCGTGGAGTATGCCCACTCGTTGCTTTCGACGAAGAGCACGAGGCCGAGGTTCTGTACGGCGGCGAAGTTGATGCCTTCGTAGGTGACGCCGGTAGATTGGCCTCCGTCGCCGATGTAGGTCATGACGGCGACGTTGCGTCCCTGGAGGCGCGCTCCCAGCGCCACCCCGGAGAGCACGGGAATTAAATCGCCAAGCATGGAGATGGGCGAGACCATGTTGCGCTTTTCGATGTCGCCGAAATGCGAGGTGCCGTCGCGGCCACGCGTGGGCGAATCGGCTTTGGCCATGTACTGCATCATGGTGTCGCTGGCGCGGAAGCCGCGCACCAGCAGCGAGCCCTGGTTACGGATCATTGGCGCGAACCAGTCGTCCTTATCGAGCGCGTAGGCGGAGGCGCAGGAGCAGGCTTCCTGGCCGAGTCCGAAATAAACTCCTCCGACGACCTTGCCCTGCTTGTAGAGGTTTTCGAGCGCGGTCTCCATTTTGCGGTTGAGCAGCATGTAGCGGTAGATCTCGATGCACTGCTGCTTGCTCAGATATTTCGAATCGCGGATGGGCGGGACGGGCGCGTTCAGGTTGCCGGTGACTTCGTAGCGGACGTGCTCGGCGCCGTCTTTGTCTTTCTCTATGGACTGGCGAACGGAGAGATCGGGATGTTCGAGGCGTGTGTCGGGGATGGAGTAGGTGCGGAGGTCTGAAGCCGTCACTTTTGACGTGGGACGAGATGCACCATTAATGCGACGATTTCCGTTCGAGCCGTGGTTCGAAGACTTCTTCTTTTTGATTGCCATGTGATGCCGTGGCGAGGCCACGTCTCATTGATGGTATCGCGAGAGCAGGGGCAAGGGCTAGGGCAGGAACAGGCAGTCACCGGTCAGCTAGGTCTCCATAGGTAGGGATCTATTCCCGTTCCTAAGCATCGCTTACATTTGGGTTCGCTTTCATTGAGGTGAACGTTCGTCCCGGTGCCAAAGCACTCAAGGCATTTGCCGTTTCCTCTGCACTCATCGCACCTTGGATCTCTGCCCATTTCGAGTCGGTTCTTGCAAAGGTTTCGCAGACAATTTTACGCCCAAGTCGTGTCTTCTTCTTTGTTAAGCTGGCGGAGTTCGGTGGGCGGCTCCATAGGGACACCGAGCGTGCGTCCGAGCAGCGCGTCCAGCGTTTCGACCCACAACATCTGGCTGGAAAACACTGTGCCAAAGTTGCGGGAGATAGATTCGGCGACTGCGTTCATGTCGAGCGGTTTGTCGAGTTCTTGCTGCATCGAGGTCACGGGCTTCGCCGTGATGCCGCAGGGGATGATCAAGTTGAAGAAGCTGAGGTCGGTGTTTACGTTGAGGGCGAAGCCGTGCGAGGTGACGAAGCGGGAGATGTGGACTCCGATGGCAGCGAGTTTGGCTTCGGGGATCGCTCCAGGAGCGGGGTCAGTCCATGCCCCAGTGAGGCCGGCCACGCGCTTGGCGGGGATCGCGAAATCGGCGCAGGTGCGGATCAGGGCTTCTTCCAGGCGGCGGACGAATTCGACGGCGCCTAGGGTTTTACGTTTGCCGTCAGGCGTGGCGAAGCCGCGCAGGTCGAAGATGGGATAGCCGACAATCTGGCCCGGGCCGTGAAAGGTAACGTCGCCGCCGCGGTCGCATTCGAAGAGTTCGACGCCGCGCTGGGCGAGTAGTTCAGGCGAGGCGACTACGTTTGCGGCTTTCGCATTGCGGCCGAGCGTGATTACTGGCTTGTGTTCGAGCAGGAGTAGGACATCGCCGATTTTCTCTTCTTTGCGCAGAGCGACGAGTTGCTGCTGCAGACGCAGGCCGGTGGCGTAGTCGACTGTGCCGAGTTGGACTAGAGAAATCAAAGTCTGTTGCCGCGGATTTTCACGGATTCACGCGGATCAAAATCAAGTCTTGGCTTATCCGTGTTCATCCGTGTGATCCGTGGCTAAGAAGTTTCATGCGTTGATCGCGATCCCGTACACGCTATTCGACGCGTCCAGCATGGCTTCAGCCAGGGTCGGATGGGCGTGGATGGTCCACGTTAAGTCTTCTACCGTGGCTTCGAGTTCCATGGCGGCGACGGCTTCGGCAATCAATTCTGTGGCCTGTGGGCCGATGATGTGCACGCCGAGAATCTCGCCGTAGTCGGCGTCGGAGACAATCTTGATGAAGCCTTCGTGCTGGCCGACGATGGAGGCGCGCGAGTTCGCAGTAAAAGGAAACTTCCCAACTTTCACGTTGTATCCAGCTTCGCGGGCTCTGGTTTCAGTTAGGCCGACGCTGCCGATTTCAGGATGGCAATACGTGGCACCCGGGATGTGCTCGGGATTGATCGGCTTGCCTGGCTTGCCGGCGATCTTGGCCACGGCGACAATCGCTTCCATAGCGCCCACGTGGGCCAGTTGCGGAGTGCCCAGCACGATGTCACCAATGGCGTAAACGCCGGGTTCGACGGTTTGCATCCAGGAATCGGTCTTGATGAATTCCCGGTCGGGCTTGATCTTGGTCCGCTCCAGGCCGATGTTGGCGGTGCGCGGCTTGCGGCCCACTGCTATCAGGATTTTCTCGGCATCGATGGTTTGCTGCTTGCCATCGACCGTAATCGTTACCGCAACTCCAGCCTTCGTCTTCTCAACTTTGTCGACCTTCGCACTGGTGTGGAAGTTGATGCCGCGCTTGCGGAAGACGCGCGCCAGTTCCTTCGAGACTTCTTCATCTTCCACGGGAACAAGTCGCGGCAGCATTTCGACAATCGTCACTTCGCAATCGAACGAGCGATAGATCGAGGCGAACTCCACCCCAACGGCTCCAGCACCCACAATCACGAGCGACTTCGGAATCTCTTTCAGGCTCAGAATCTCGATGTTCGTGAGAACGCGATCGCCGGCTTCGAGACCAGGAATCATGCGAGCCTCGGAGCCAGTCGCAAGAATTACGTTCTTAGCCTTGAGATGGCTGGCCTTGTTATCGTTCACCACCTCGACGGTCAACAAACCATTCTGTGCCGGGCCAGTAAGCTTGCCGTAGCCCTTCACCGTCTCAACCTTATTCTTCTTCATCAGAAACTCGAGGCCTTTGGCGTGCTTGGCCACGATCTTCGACTTACGATCCTGCACCGCGGCCCAGTTCAGCTTGCGCGCGTCCACGCCCTCAATGCCAAATTCCTTTGCGTCTTTGAGATGATCCCAGAGTTCGGCATTAAACAGCAGGGCCTTCGTCGGAATGCAGCCCACGTGCAGGCAGGTGCCGCCGAGAAAACCGTCTTTCTCGATCAGTGCGGTTTTCAGGCCCCACTGGCCTGCGCGAATGGCGGCGGTGTATCCTGCGGGTCCGCTGCCGATGATGGCCACGTCATAAATGGTTTCAGGCAATTAGTGCACTCCTATCACTAATGATAGAGATGTCTGAGAGCAAACAAATGATTCTAGCCCAGCACAGTCTGCAAAGGAAAAGGCCGCCTCTTGGCGGCCTGATTCCCGTCTTAGCCGATCTTAGTTGTTTTCGTTGCTCGCCCTCTTCCAAGAGATCAACTCGCCGATAGTCGAGCTGGTGCTCGAAACCGGCTGCTTGTAGGCCTCGACTTCAGAGCGGGAAGCTTCTTCGCCGACAGCGCGAATGCTCAGCCCGACCTTCTTTTCTTCCGCACTCATCTTGATGATCTTGAAATCGTGCTCCACGCCGGGTTCAAGATGCAGGGGTTGTCCGTTTCCGTCTATCGCCTCCGACTTGTGGCACAAGCCCTCCACTCCTTCTGCGATTTCAACAAAGGCTCCGAACGCGGCCACGCGCAGGACTTTGCCGTGAATCACATCGCCAACGTGATGCGCCGCGAAGAAAGTTTCCCAGACATCGGGCTGAAGCTGCTTCACGCCAAGCGACAAGCGCCGCTTGTCCGGTTCAATCGCCAGGACCACGGCTTTCACGCGATCCCCCTTCTTCAACACTTCGGAGGGATGCTTTACACGCTTCGTCCAACTCAGGTTGCTGACGTGCACCAGGCCGTCGATGCCATCCTCGATTTCGATAAACGCCCCGAAATCGGTCAGGTTGCGGACCCGGCCTTCCACCGTCATTCCCACGGGATACTTATCGTGCAGCGCATCCCACGGATTCGTCGCCAGTTGCCGCATGCCGAGAGAGATCCGGCGCTCGCCGGGATTCACGTTCAGCACCACACACTCCACCTGATCGCCCACGTTGACCAGCTTGGAAGGATGCTTCATGCGCTTCGACCACGTCATTTCGCTGACGTGCACCAGCCCTTCGATGCCCTGCTCCAGTTCGACGAACGCGCCGTAGTCGGTCACGCTGATCACTCGCCCGGAAACGTGCGCCCCTACTGGATAGCGGTGTTCGGCATCGAGCCAGGGATCGGGAGTCAACTGCTTGAAGCCGAGAGAGACGCGTTGCTTGTCTTTGTCGTACTTCAACACCTTGACCTGAATCTGGTCGCCAACGTTGACCAAATCACGCGGGTGCGTCAATCGTCCCCATGACATATCGGTGATGTGCAAAAGCCCGTCCAGCCCCCCGAGATCCACGAAAGCGCCGTATTCCGTCAGGTTCTTCACCACTCCGGTCAGGATCGAGCCCTCTTCCAGATGTTCCAGGGTCTTGCTGCGTTTCTCGTTCTGCTCGCCTTCCAGCAATTCCTTGCGCGAGACCACGATGTTGCCGCGTTTCTTATTGACCTTGATGACCGTGACTTCGAGAGTCTGACCCTTCATGCCGTCCAGATTCCGAATCGGCCGCAGATCCACTTGCGAGCCGGGCAGAAACGCGCGTGCGCCCAGGATATCGACCGTCAGGCCGCCCTTGGTGCGCTCAATCACGGTGGCCTTTATGGGCCGCTTCTCGTGATGAGCCTTTTCCACCTCGTCCCAGGCATGAAGGCGTGCCGCCTTCTGGTGTGAGAGGTTGACGTAGCCTTCCTCGGTCTGTCCCTTCTCGCGCATGACCTCGATTTCGTCACCCGGCTTCACCTTCGGCTTGCCTTCGTGATCGAGCACCTCCGAAAGCGGCAGCATGCCTTCCGACTTGGTCCCGATGTCGACTACCACGTGCGTCGCCGTGAGCTTCAGCACCGTGCCTTTGATGACGCGGTCTTCTCCCACCGCCTCTTCGGTCTCGGTGGTGAAGTTCTCGAGAGCGGAAGCAAAGTCTTCGTTGGCGTGTTTGTCGTCGGCCTGCGCCGAGTGCGGTGCTTCCTCAGCGGAAGCGGCTGGCGCAGCGGCGGTTGCGTCTGCAGCCTGATCGGGCTGAGTCAAGTTTCGCTCAGTCAAGTCCAGTTCGGTCGGAGTGAGTTCGGTAGCCGTCGGTTCTGTTTCGGTTGCAACGGCAGTGGGTGAGTCGGAGTTGTGAGCGGTGGTGTCGTCGAACAAGGTCATGCCTCTCTGCTGTGCCTCGCACTCGGTGCGGGGAGGATACGGGCCTGCTTGGCGGACTGCTGGAGTGAGTCGTTTGGTTGTGGTGGGCTCACCCTGGCGAGTGAGCTTGGACAATCCCAGCTGCCGGACGTTTTACAGAAACCCGCGTCCAAAGGGAACTCCTCGACTATAGCAACGCCCCTTAAACAGTGTCAAACGCAATTATCAAATGTAGTACGCCTCCGGAAAAACCCTTACCTGCAGTTGCGTGCGGAACTCGTGCTGAATGTATATTTTTGTAAAAGCGTTGGCCTACTTTTTGGGGGAATTTGCATCTTAATATGGCGCTTTTATCGGAGATTAAGGCGCTAACGAGACTACGACATTGAATAAATCGACCCTCCAATGGACGCTGGCAGCTTTGGTGGCTACCCTGCTTGCTGTCGCTGCCTCCGCTCAGGAATCATCTTCCATAAGCTTAGTCCCGCCTGCCGCGCCTGCGATTCAGCAGACCGCTCTAGCGCCGAACTTCCGCGTGGGCGATTTCAGACTGGAACCGCTGGACGCGGACAACTCCGCATCCGATGATGCGCCGAATACTTCAGCAGGTACCGATCACCAGCAGGGGCTTGTGAAACGAAGTATCAGACGAATTGGACAAGACCAGAAGAATCTCTTCCGCGGGCCGTTCGAAAAGCACAACCTCAAGTGGGACTTCGTAATTCTGGTAGGCACCGGCGCATTCCTTGCGGCCGACCGCCACATTGAAAACAATGTTCCGCACTCACATTTCACGGTATATCAGGCCATTTCCGATACCGCTCTGGGAGGACTGGCCGGCTCGCTGGCAGGGATATACCTTTACGGAGCCAAAACCGAGCATCGCCACGCTAGAGAGACCGGCGAACTCGAACTCGAAACCCTGGTCAATACCTTCCTCATCTATGCCCCGATGCAGCTGATTGCCGGCCGTCAGCGGCCCGATGAGGGTAACAATCACGGAGACTTTCTCAAACACCATGCCTTGAACACCTCCTTCCCCGGAGGCCACGCCATGTTTACCTGGGCCATGGCTTCGGTGCTGGCCGACGAATATCCCAAGCCTTGGGCGCGCGCTCTGAGTTATGGTGCGGCTTTCACGGTGACCTTCACTCGTTTCATGGCGCGGGATCACTGGTCCTCTGACATGTTCATCGGCACGGGACTGGGCCTCGCCATCGCCGAGAGGACCTTTCACGCCCGCTGCAATCCGGAGTTCGAATCGCAATGCAAGCACCACCAGTGGTGGTGGAAGCCCATGAAGATGGAAGTGCAGTAGAGGTCTTGGGTGATAGGTCTTGGGCTTCGCCGAACACCTAACACCTAACACCTAACACCTGCGACCTGGCGCGCGATACCCCAGCCCGCCCGCATTCTGCTACCCTGCCTTGTGATGGACTACCTCTGGACCCCGTGGCGTTACGCCTACGTCTCGACCGCCGAAAAGGCGGCAGGCTGCGTCTTCTGCGATGCCGTGAATGCCGGCAACGACGAAAAAGTCCGCATCGTGCATCGCGGCCAGCATTGCTTCGTCATCCTGAACACGTATCCGTACACGCCCGGACACGTGATGATCGTCCCCTACGCTCACCTGGACGAACTGCAAAAGCTGCCGCCTGCAACCGCCCACGAAATGATGGATCTGTCGCAGCGCATGGAGTCCGTGCTGCGCGATCTCTACCACCCCGACGGCATCAACCTGGGCATGAACATCGGCAAAGCTGCCGGCGCAGGTATCGCCGGACACATCCACATGCACGTGCTGCCCCGCTGGGTGGCGGATGCGAACTTTCTCTCGGTGGTGAGCGAGACGCGCGTTCTGCCGGAGACGCTCGAGGAGACTTGGAAGCGGATGACGGCGGCTCTCCTGAAACAGGGCTAGCTGATCCGCAGTTTTCCGGGCGAGGTAAGCACCTATGCTGACTGTGCGGCAAGCGCGGCGTAGCCTTTTGGTGTTCTTCACTGCGCTAGTCGCCGCCACGTTTGTTTCTATCTGGCTGCGGCGATTCATACCGTGGCCCACACTGCCAAGCGTCTTGTTTCCCATGGCGATGACCACCCTCCTCTCTTACTCTCCCGCTTTAGCATCATTGATCGCCAGGGTGAGCCTGCGGCAGGGTATAAAAGATATATCTTTTCGGCTGCGTGGCGAATGGGTTGTTCAGGCGATGTTGCTGGGCTGGCTCTGGCCGGTGATCTGCGGTTCTCTCATATACGGCTTGAGCTGGATCTCAGGTCTCACGCGTTTCCGGTGGACATCGGTCGGGGCCACGTATGGTAGCTGGGGGCCTGAGAACCTGGTAGGGATATCAATCTTTGGAATGACTCCCCCGAAGGCCTTTGCCGTCAGATTGGTCGCTTGCCTACTCTTCACCTTCGTTGCGTGCTTACAAAGCTTTGGCGAGGAACTCGGCTGGCGCGGATATTTACTCACTCGCTTGCTCGACGCCAAGATACCCGTCCCTGTTTTCTGTAATGGGCTGGTTTGGGGTCTCTGGCACATCCCGTACTTCCTCATACTAACCTCTGATCGCGGTCTGCCAGAAAAACGCTGGGTTTCCCTGACTTTCTTCGTAGCCGGCACCGTGGCCCTCGCCTATTTGCTTTGCTATCTTCGGCTGCGTTCGGGCAGCCTCTGGCCTGCGGTTCTCGGTCACGCATCGGGTAACGTGCTTTTCACATGGGCTTTCGATGGATTCACGTCCGCGGATCCTTTCTGGAAAGGAGAGCTTTACTTGTTGAGCGCGGGCCTGCCGCTGCTGGTGCTTTTCCTTCTGCGCCGTCCATGGATCGTGCGCTACTGGCCGCAAATCGGCACGAGCATCACGGCTACACCGCCTTCGTCTCAAGCAGAATCGTCCCCCACGTATTGACCCACAATTTCAGAGTTGGTGAGCCGGTCGAGATTGCAGCAGACCTGGTTGTTCAGCCAGCGAGTTCTTCCATCTCTTTTTCATCGATCACCTCCACCCCCAACTCCTTCGCCTTATCCAGCTTCGATCCCGCATCTGCCCCCGCCACCACGTAATCCGTCTTCTTACTAACCGAACCGGTAACCTTCCCACCCGCATCTTCAATCATCTTCTTGGCTTCGTCGCGAGTGAAATGGGACAGAGTCCCTGTCAGTACAAACGTCTTTCCCGCAAGCTTTGTCCCGCGCTGCTTTTTCTTACCGGTGAGGGTCAGATCGGCCTCGCGCAATCGCTCCACCAGCTTGCGATTGGCCGCGATGCTGAAGAACTCCACGATGCTCTCGGCTATGCGCGGCCCCACTTCATTCACATTCTGCAGTTCTTCCACGCCAGCACTCTCCAGCGATTCCATCGACCCAAAATGCTCAGCCAGGAACTGCGCCGTGCGCTCGCCAACCATTCGAATGCCCAGCCCGTAAATGACCCGTTCGAGCGGAAGCTTCTTCGAGTTCTCGATTTCGTCGAGAATGTTCTGCGCCGACTTATCCCCCATACGCTCCAGGCTGAGCAGATCGGCTTTGGTCAGCTTGTAGATGTCCGCAACGTTCTTCACCAGCCCGCGCTCGGTAAGCTGATTCACCAACGCATCGCCCATGCCGTCGATGTTCATCACTCCCCGCGACGCAAAGTGCAGAATGGTCTCTCTCAGCTTCGCCGGACAATTCGCATTGACGCAGCGATAGTCGACTTCTCCTTCAGTCCGCACTACCTTGGTGCCGCAGACGGGACAGGTTTCCGGCATGTGAAACCTCTTGTGCCCGCGCGGATGGTCCTTGTCGTCAATGACCTTGGCGACCTTCGGAATCACATCGCCGCCACGCTCCACTTGCACCCAGTCGCCGATCTTCACCCCCAGGCGCTCGATTTCATCCATGTTGTGCAACGTAGCATTGCGCACGGTCGTGCCGCCGATTAATACCGGCGCCAACATCGCGACGGGCGTGAGTTTCCCGGTACGTCCTACCTGCACTCGAATGTCTTCCAGCTTCGTAATCCCGGCCCTCGCGGCGTACTTGTAAGCGATCGCCCAGCGCGGGGCTTTACCCGTAAACCCAAGCTCGTCCTGCAAAGAAGTTCGGTCGACTTTAACCACGATCCCGTCAATCTCGTAAGGCAGTGAATCGCGTTTCTCTTCCCAGCGGTGGATAAATGCCCAAACCTCGTCCATCGAGCGCACAAGCTTGTGGTTTGGATTCACTTTGAATCCGGCGGCCTCGAGAGCCGCCAGCGTTTTCGAATGATGATCAAAATATGTCCTGCCGTTTTGCAGCAGAATGTAAGGAAAATAGTCGAGACGGCGCTCCGCGGTGATGTTGGAATCCAGCTGCCGTACGGTGCCGGCAGTGAAATTGCGAGGATTGGCGAATGTTGGCAGGCCGTTGCGTTCGCGTTCCTCGTTGATCTTTTTGAACGACGCGGTGGGCATGAGCAACTCGCCACGTACCTCAAAGTCCGCCGGGATGCCAGCCTTCCTCAACTTCTCTTTAGGAATGGAAAGCGGCACCGAGCGCACAGTCCGGACGTTGAGCGTGACGTCCTCGCCCACACTTCCGTCGCCGCGAGTAATTCCGCGCACCAGCTTCCCGTCTTCATAAATCAGGGCCAGCGACATGCCGTCGAGTTTCAGCTCGCAAACATAGTCCACATCTTTTTGCCCGCTCAGCTCGTGAACGCGGCGCTCCCAGGCTCGCAGATCCCCTTCCTTGTAAGTGTTGTCGAGCGACAACATTGGCGAGGAGTGCGGCACCTTGACGAATCCCTCGCGCGGCTTGCCTCCGACTCGCTGCGTGGGAGAATCTGCCGTGATCAGCTCAGGGTGCTCCGCTTCCAGATCCTTCAACTGCTGCATCAGCTTGTCGAAGTCGGCGTCGCTGATCTCAGGCTGGTCAAGGACGTAGTACAGGCGTTCGTGATGCCGGATCTTCTCGCGAAGCGATTCGACTTTCTTTTCGAGCTCTTTGTTCAAGGAAACCATTCGGGCAGATTATAGCTGTGGACAACAAAAAGGGCTGGCGGACGCCAGCCCCAAAGATCGAAACAAACCCTCACACCAAATCGTCCACCTTTAACGCCTGCGCCCCACCCTTCCAGGACGATTCAAACTGTTTTTGGATGAATCCCGCGTCATACTCGCGCTTCTCCTGCAGCAAAGCCTGATGCAGCCCCCACAACGACCGTGGATTCCTTAGATTCCGGTCCAGATCTTCGCGGAAAACTCTCTCCGCCCCGGGCGCGTCCCCATTCATCAGCAGAGTGGCTCCCAGAGATTCGCGCACCGGGAAGAACCAGTCGGGCGGCTCACCATACTTGAGCGTGTCCTGGATGGCAACGGCATCCCGTAACATATCGACGGCACTACTATTATCTTTTTTCGCCACCGCAATCTTCGCACCCAGAACATCCTTTGCGATCTTCATGATGTCCTTGGCCTTGTTGTTGATCGGCATCTGGAAAATCACATCGGGGGGCGTGGCCGCTTCGGCGTCGGAAACAATCTTGTACTCGGCCTCAGCATCCGTTACCTTGCCTGTGCCCGCCAGGGCCATCCCGCGCGCGAAGTGCCAGAACACGGTAGCCGTCTTCATTGCTGCATCGGGCTGAGGCATCTTTAGGATTTCATTCCAATGGTGGAAGCGAATTTCCACCGCCACTGGAATTGTCATGAAGCCTTCGAGCGGCGGCATGTCTTTCACGTGCGGGCCGACGTTCGCCACCAGCAGTTCAGCATTCTGCTT
>Ga0210400_10003311_pt1 | contig 14324 bp, 14 predicted proteins | sample IncBWH26MmetaG_FD_155456 | JGI IMG/M metagenome (GOLD analysis project Ga0210400, IMG submission 155456) | Forest soil microbial communities from Barre Woods Harvard Forest LTER site, Petersham, Massachusetts, United States - Inc-BW-H-26-M | ecosystem: Environmental > Terrestrial > Soil >...
CGCGGAGGGCCATGATGTCGACCACACGCTCGGGAGGGACTCCCAGAATTTCTTCGACCTTGGCGGCGTCGCAGATCAGATTGTCTTTTGGAGGATTCAGGATCTGAACATCGTCGTTGACGAGCTGCATCATGTCTTTGTCGCTGGAAACGACGTAGACGGGATGCTCCGCGGCTGCGGCTTTGCGGGCTAGCGTGCCGATGACGTCGTCGGCCTCGAAGCCGGCGAGTTCGAGGATGGGGATGCGGTAGGCCTCGAGGGCGCGGCGGATGTAGGGAATCTGCTGCGCGAGATCCTCGGGCATGGCGGCGCGGTTGGCTTTGTATCCTCTGTATTCGACCTCGGTGAAAGTTTGGGTCTTGATATCGAATTTGCGAACTGTGGTGATGGCTTCGGCCTGGGTATCGCGGAAGGTTTTGGCGGCTACGTCGAAGACAGCGGCTAGATAGTTGGGGGAGAAATCGTCGCGCAGTTTGCGCAGCATGTTGACGAAGACGTAGATGGCTGCGGTGGGGAGTCCGGATTTGGTCGACATGGAGCGCTGCCGGGCCATGGCGTGATAGGCGCGGAAGATGAACGACATGGTGTCGATGAGGAAGATGCGGTTGGGGGGGGAGGAAGGCGGTGCGGGTGTAGATTGAGGTTCCGGAGATTTTGTTCTTGGGGGCAAGGCAGTAGTTTAGCAGCCGAGGTGCTGTCCCTACGCGAGCCATTCAGCTAGAAGTCCACATGGAAGTCGGCTTCGACTACTTTGGCGGGCCCCTTGCCGGCAGCGTTGCGAAAAACCAAGTAGTACTTCACCGGCTGGTTCAGGGAAGCTGGAAGATCCAGGTTTACTGCCTGGTTGTGGGAGGCCTCGACCGAGAAGAGGGCTTCGCTGGGACGATTGCTTGCAAGGTCCGCGTATTGATCTGCGTTTACGATGAGGAAGTCCACATTGGCGGTTTCGTCCGATGCGCCATGGACCTCGCGGACAAACGACTCAAAGATCCCGTGCAGATGCGGCCTGACGGCATGGGGAGGAATCTCGAAAGGGAAAGTTACCGAGCTTTTCACCGCAAAAGTTTTGTGCAGAACAGTCTGATTGGTGCCCACCGGCGAGGGGGCGACGCGATCCATGGGCAGCATTTCTTCGGCAGGCGGCTTTTTTTTCTGACATGCACTTGGGGCAAGGATGAGCGCGGCAACGAGGAAGATTGCCAACCGGCGCATCCGCGTCGTTTGATTCATGAGTGAACTGGCTTCCCGTACTGGGTGGTGTAGTGCAGTTGGATTTCGCCGCAGGTGCCATGTTCGGCGGAGTATACAACGCAGCTGTCGAAAGGGCGGGAATAGACGTGGAGGCTGACGGCGCGCTGGTTGAATTCGCGCGGGTTGAAGACGCGGTGGACGGGCGCGAGTGGATCGACCGCGCAGGGATGCGACAGGTTCATCTCGACGGTTTCCGTGGCCTTGATGGCGCATTTGCCGCTCGCCATGTCCTGATGCACGACGTGGAAGTTCTCCACCTGCAAACGGCCGATGGGGACGGCCATCCAGCAGTTCTGATCGCGGTGATTGTGGACAGAACTGGCCTGGCCGACTTCCCAGCAGACGGCGATTAATTCGTAGAGAGGAGTCTTGTCAATCAAGTTGCGAGTGTAGTGCTGGCGGTCCCAGGTGAGATAGGGCGCGAGGGAGTCAGGGTTTAGCGGGGAGTCTTGCAGAAATTTGCGGACCTGTTCGGTTTGGTCAAAGGCTGACTCCGGGAATTTGCGGAGTTGGGTTACGAAATCCTGGATTGAGACCTTTACCGCGGTGGTCATGGGCTGCTCCCGAAAGAGTATAACGCAGCGGCTCGAGGCATTCAGGGTCCAAAGAAGGATCTTTAACACAGAGGGCACAGGGGAACACAGGGTAGACCGCATCATTGTATGAACATGCAGTCTCCATAGGAATAGAAGCGATAGCGTTCAGAGATCGCATGTTTGTAGGCGCGCAGGACATTTTCCTTCCCGCCGAAAGCGCTGACCAGCATGAGCAAGGTGGACTGCGGCAGGTGGAAATTGGTCAGCATCGCTTTGACTACTTTGAATTCGAAACCTGGATAGATGAAGAGGTCTGCGGCGGCCGGGCCTGCGACGATGGTTCCGGCGCCCAGCCGAATCGCATATTCCAGGGTGCGAACGGTCGTTGTGCCTACGGCGATCACGCGACGCGAGGCGCGGAGAGCCTGGTTGATGGCGGCGGCGGCGGCGGGGGAGATGGTATAAGGCTCGGAATGAAGTTTGTGATCCTCGACACGGTCGACGCGGACCGGCTGGAAGGTTCCCAGACCGACGTGCAGGGTGATATCGACGGTTTCGACTCCGCGCTGGCGAATGCGGTCTAGGATTTCTGGAGTGAAATGAAGGCCGGCGGTGGGGGCTGCGACCGATCCGCGGTGCTGGGCATAGACGGTCTGATAACGCTCGCGATCGCCGAAGGAATCGGGACGGGCGATGTAAGGCGGGAGCGGGACGTGGCCGATGCGATCGAGGGCGGCGAAGAAATCCTCGACGCGCTGAAAGACGGGTTGAAAACGGAGGCGGCGCTCGCCGAATTCCGCGCGGGCGAGAACCTCGACCTTCAGTTCGTCGTGCTCCCCGAAAGACAGAAGCTCGCCGACGGCGATCTTGCGGCCGGGACGGACCAAACATTCCCAGTCGTTGGGGTCGGTGGAGAGCTGGCGCGTCAGTAGAACCTCGATGCGTCCGTGGAGGAAGTCGCGGGCCGCAGGATTGTGAGGGCTGACAGGGTGAGCGTGAACGCCTTCGCGGCGGCCGTAAAGCCGCGCAGGAAAGACGCGGGTGTTGTTGAAGACGACGAGATCGCCGGGCTGCAGCAGCTCCGGAAAGCTGCGGAATTGGCGGTCGGAATACCGGCCGCTGGTTCGCTGCAGGTACAGCATCCGGGAGCCGTCGCGGGCAGGGAGGGGTTCCTGGGCGATGAGTTCAGGGGGAAGGTGGAAGTGGAAGTCAGAAACCAACACAATTTCAGATTATAGGAGGAGTGCAGGGAGAGGACCGGGCGTAAACCGGTCAATGGTTCGGTCTTCTTTGGTAAATTTTTTTGGTAAATTTGTTTGTCTGTTGGAGCCAGGTGCGATACTATGCGGGGGCTGTAGCTTTAGCCGCTTTTCGTCACTCCCCCGAGAGAGTATTTCCATGTCCGCTGAACGCAAACACAGGGAAGAAATTGTTCGTTACGGGCGCATGCTGCACGAGCGCGGGTTCGTGGCGGCAATGGATGGGAATCTGTCAGTCCGGCTGGACCGGGAGCGGATCCTAGTGACGCCCACGTGCGTGAGCAAAGGGGCGATGCGCGCCGGGGACATGGTGATTGTAGACCTGGAAGGTACGCGGGTGGCGGGGCGACGGAACGTGACCAGCGAGATCGGGATGCACCTGTTGATTTACCGCACCCGGCCTGATATTCAGGCGATTGTCCATGCCCACCCGCCGACCGCAACCGGCTTCGCCGCGGCGGGCATGGCACTGACGGAACCGCTGGTTTGTGAAGTGGTGATGGGGCTGGGATGCATTCCGCTGGCGCGCTACGGCACGCCGGGAACGTCGGAACTGGCGAAGACGCTGGAGCCCTACGTGCCTCACTATGACGCCATTCTGATGTCGAATCACGGCGTGGTGACCTACGGGGACACGATCGAACACGCCTACATGAAGATGGAGACGGTGGAACACTTTGCGCAGATTGCGCTGGTCACGCATCTGCTGGGCCGGCAGCAGCCGCTGTCCGGGGTTGACATCGAGAAGCTGTTGCTGGCGCGGACGAAATATTTTGGCGGAAAGATGGCCGCGTCGATGCCGATTGCGATCAGGGAGCCGGAGAAGGTGAGCTGAAGGTTCCGCGGTCATCTGGAATCAAGGGCACGAGGCGCTCTCGTGCCCTTTTCCTTTGGGCAATCCATTCTTATTCCCCTCCGATGCGGAAGCGGAAGCCGGCGCGGAAGTTTACCGGCAGGGCCGGGTAGCCGACTACCTCGTTGTAACGGCGGTCGAGGGCGTTCTCGACGTTCGCGTAGGCGGTGATGCGGGAGGTGATGGCATACCATCCGCCGAGATCGGCGCGAACGTAGCCGGCGGCGTGGGTGATGTTGAAGCCGGCGAAGTCCGAATCGGGGCGCGCACCGACGAAACTTCCTGCCAGATTGGCACTCCAACGCCTCCCCTGATAGCTGAGCAGAGTGGTCGCCGAATGTTTGGGACGGAGAAGCAACGGACTTCCCGGAGCATACGGAAAACTACATGGACTTGCCGAAGTGCACTCCGGATTGTCAAGGATCTGAGTTGAGGTATAGGTGTAGGCCGTGGTCAGCAACAGGTTCGAGCGGACTTTCCCCTGCAGCTCAACTTCGGCGCCGTGGGCGAAAGACTGTTCCAGGTTGAAAAATTCGTAGACGCCAGTCGGGTTGGGTATGGCCTCAATCTGATCGTGGAAAAGGTTGTTGAAGTAAGTTGCGTTCAGGGCCCAGCGGCCGGCCCACAGCTTTTGCTCGAAGCCGGCTTCAAACGCGCGAGTGCGCTCCGGCAGCAGCCCGTGGTTTGGGGCGTAGCCGTACGCAACCTCACCAAAAGTTTCATAGAAGGCGGGTTCCATGAAACCGGTGGCATAGGAAAAGCGCAGGCGCGTACCGGAGAACAATTCTCCGCCCCGTAAGGCTTGCAGAGTGACGGCCACCCGCGGCACGCCCGTGTTGCCGTATGTGCTGCTGTGAACGAAGCGGCCGCCCGCGATCACAGACAGTCTGCGCCAGATGACCTGCTGTTGCAGATAGGCGTCCTGATCCAAGCGCTGGCCAGAAGCGGGAGGAGGAAAATCCATGTCGCTGACCACGCCGGTTTCGTTTTCGATGCGATATCCAAAGGTGGTGTGCGCCGTGAAACGAGGCGACGTCCGCTCCGAGTAGTCGCCCTGATATTCGAAGCCTACGCGGTTGACGTGCGTGCTGTAGGTATCAGGGAAGGAGTCGTAGCTGGCAGGATTGCTATTCAGGTTCATGTCGGTGTAACGGTAGAGATAATCGAAAGCAGTGATGCGGTGCTGCCAGCCCGAAGGCGCAGCCACGGCAAGTTCCACGCTGCCGAGCAGGCTGTTCAGATGCGACGATTCGCTGGGGTCAGGTGCGAGCAGCGGGTCGCCGTTGAAATTCCACTCCCCGGGCAAGCCGGTCTGACTGTTGGAGTGGCGCACACGCATCCGTAATGCAGCATGATCGGAGATGGCCATGCCGACGTTCGCGCCCGCCAGCGAATCCGAGTAAGCGTCGTTTACGCCCAGCCCGGTGCTGTTGAATTGGTCTCCGAAGACGTTGTAGTCGAAGCGTTGGCGTGCGCCCGCCAGGGACGCGTAGCCGCTGGCAGTTCCGAAATTTCCTCCATCGGCGCCAAAGCGAAGCTCGGGCACCGGAGTGCTTCCGGTACGGGTCCACACCTGCACCACGCTGGTCATGGCATCGGAACCGTACAGGGTACTCTGCGTGCCCCGCAGAAATTCGACGCGATCCGCTTGTGTCAGGGGCAGGGTGCCAAAGTCAAACGTTTCGCCGGGATTGTCGAGGGCGACCCCATCCACAATCACCTTGTTGTAAGTGGACTGGCCGCCGCGCACGAAGAGGGACGACAGGCCGCCGCGCTGGCCCGCCGTGTTCACCACCGCGCCGGGAAGAAAGCGAACGGCATCGTCGGAGGCGACGGGATTCATGGTTTCAAGCTGCGCATGTTCCAAAGTCGAGACGTCGGCCCCGGATTCTGCGGCGGGCACCGGGGTTCTGGTTGCGGTCACTACGACGGTTTCCGATGCTGGGGCGAGACGCAGTTGGATTGTGATGACGTCGGAATGGGCGGCGACGTCCTCGGTGAAGGGGGCAAAACCTGGGGCCAAGACCTGAAGATGGAGTGGACAATTGCTGGAGGGCATGTCCTCAACTCTCAGGCCAGCGAGGGTCGCGATTCCTTCTGCGGAGGAAGTGGCTATTTCAAAAGAAGTCCCGGTGCATTTTGAAGACGACAACACCTGAGCGCCCGGGACGGCGGCGGATTGGGGGTCGATGACCTTGACTTTGAGGTCGGCAGCGGAAGCTGCGGCGAGAGCAACGAGAACCAAGAACAAGGCGCGAAATGCGCGCATAACCATCCTCCTTTTCACGCGAAAGGGGTTAAGGTGGACGGTTTACGCCGGTCTCCTGGCTTTGCGAGTGAGGATGAAGAAGCGATTGGCAATTAGCCATTGGCTTTGCATCCGGATCTTGCAGGCGGCCTTCCCGGGATGCTCCCAGTGGACGGCTGCGATTTTCTCGCTTACAGTTGCGCGGCAGCGCGGGAATTGCACCCGCTTCCCAGTCTTTGCCGGGGGGCAAAGACGCGCAAACCGAAGGACGTGTCAAAGAACGGGAAATACTGGTGTCAGGAATTTAGCGGGTGGGGGTGGTGGAAGTCAACTGGTGGTCCGGTTTGGTAGTGTCTCAAATGATTAAGACACTACCTCCGGTTTAGTCGTAGAGTCATTTTCCGGATGACATACCGCCCGTTACGAATTGATTCTTGCATTTTGAGTGCTATGTCGATTCTGCGAAGTAATCCGGCTGCCACGTTGAGCGAACTTATTTTTCCTTCAGCCCTTGCTGCCGAATGATCTCAAGCTGTTTCTGAGTCCACTTCCCTGAGTTGTCTCCGTGCTCTCCCAGCATCCGCTGCTCGGCATACATCGTCTTGGTCACATTAAAATATTTCAAGTTGGTGTAGTGACCTGAGTAGTCCCAGGCTTCGCCCGCCTCCGAGTCGCTGTACTTGAACTGAACATTGTCCGCGTTGTGAACGGTATTGCCCCACAGGTCCATGGCAGGCATGGTGAACTGCGGTTTTCCCGATTTGTCCCGCCTCAGCAGCGCCCTTTCCTGCAAGGTCGCGGGGATGTCAACCGCGTACTCAGTTTGGTCGGCTGATTCGTGGAAAGTGATGGACACAACCTTGACTCGCCTGAACGGGACGGGGGGCTGGTTTGCCAGATCGTTCATATACTCGACGATCCGGGTGAGGGCATCGCTTTGCTCGGGTGTCGCAGCCTTGTCTACGTACAAAGTCGCGAACAGGCGATCCGGTTTCCCATCGACAAGGTTGCCGACCATTACTACGTTCAAGCCGTCCAAACTGACCTTTCCGTAACGTCCCTTCTTGATGTGAGCGAAATCGCTAGCGTGACACATTCCATTTGTTGGCAGTCCGTTTTGTTGGCATGGACAACCGTAAGCTGGGCACTGGCACTGCCAAATAGCGACGCCTTCCAGCCGGAAATCCTCTACCGCTCTCGCGCCGGTCTCGTTCTGCCCCCGCAGGTTCCCTAGCGCAACCAACAACACCAAAGCTGTCAGACCGCGCAGGCCCGTACTCCACATGGAACGTCATCCTCCTTACCACGAATCTGATCTACGAATTATAACCATCGGGCCTCGCGTTAGAATCAGTCAACTGACGCAATCAGGCCAGAGCACCCACGACCCGGGCGGCCGATTTCGAATTCAGGGTATCGCGGTCTGGCACCTCAGGTTCGGTGGTAGTAAGGAAACTCTGCCGCCCCGACTTTGCTCACATTCGCTTCGGCAAACTCGCGGACACGGTCGAGCGAATCCTGCAGCTCTTGCTGGTAGCGCTCAAAGGCTTCGTCGCTGGCGTCGCGGGGGACGTCAATCAGCTTGCCAAAGCGCATCAAGACGCGGGAAAACGGTTTCGGGATCATCATTCGGTCCCAGCTGTTGAGGACCCAGGCGCGGTCGACCGCCATGTGAAACATCGTCAAAGGAACGCCGGAGGAGCGCGCCAGCGCGACCGGGCCGGGCTTTACTTTATAGCGCGGGCCGCGGGGACCGTCGAGGGTGAAAGCCACCGACCAGCCATCTTGCAGGGCGCGGCGGAGGCCGAGCAGCGCGCGCACGGCGTTGCGGCTGCTGGAGCCTTTGACGGCAACGAATCCGAACTTGCGGATGATCCGTCCCATGTATTCGCCGTCGTAGCTGTTGCTGCTCATCACGCGGACCCCTAGATTGCGGCACATGTACGTTGCCGGAATAATGCAGGCGTGCCAAAAAGAGCCGATCAGGGGCCGCTGGGCGACGGTTTGCTGCGCGCCTTCTTCGCGCGAGACGCACACCCGCAGCGTGGGGCCGATGAGGCGGATGAACCAGTATCCGGCCGTGATGATGATGCGCAGGATGATGCGCTGGCGGAGCGTGAACCGGCGGGGGGTGGGCGTGGTGTCGGCGGGGGGGCTCTGGTGTGTCGTGGCTTCCGTCACGACAGTTATTGTAGCGGGAAGGTGGTGGGGGTGCGCCTCGCTGCGCTCGTTGGACAGCCGAGGCGGCTGTCCCTACATGGGAAGAAGTGATTCTGTCTTATCTAGCTTTCCAGGTAGCCGTCGATCCACTCTTTGACTTTCTGGCGGCGGTCGTCGACAGGATCGAAGCGGACTCCAAAAGACTTGGTCTTGCGCCAGGTCACGACACCGCGGACAGAGACGCGAGGCAAAGTAAGCAGGGAAAACGAGATCTCGACATTGCTTCCCGAGGGCATATCCTCGACGCTCTTCAACGACATGCCGCCGGAGCTGACCTCCAGGCTGGAGGCGCTGAGGCGGTGGCCGTCGTTGCTGACCACCGTAACCTCGGTCATGATGGGGATGCGGGCGTAGCGGCGGAATTCGTGGAGCACGAGCATGTGAGTGGCGCGCACCAGCTTGAGTGCCGCGGGGCGCTCCAGGGGCTCCTGGAACATGGCATTGATGCCGTACTTGGAATAGCGCATGGCCTCCTGCGCGCTGCCGCCGAGACCGTAAAGCACGAGGCGGCTATTGGAGGGCGAAGTCCGAGCGGCTTCCATGACTGCTTCGGCCCCGGGGCCCAGGTTGATGACGCAGGCTTCGAATTTCTCCAGGCGCAGGCGCTCGGCCGAGCCGGCGGAGGTAACCACCGTCTCAATGCCGAACTGGCGGAAGCACTCGGTCAGCAAGGCTCGGGAGGACTCTTTAAGGTCGACCAGGGCGACGCGAGCCGCCACCTTTTTGGTGGAGGAAGTGGGTGCCATGGCAGTACCGAAGGCTCTTTGCATGTCAGGGGGCCGGTTTCCAGTACGAAAGTTTATTGTGGCGCGCCGTGAAGGAGATGGAAAGACCCTAAGGGGCAGGCCCGGGGTACAAAAGTGTCATTACTTTGGTTGGACTGGTGGGTGGGGAGCGAGGAAAGGCCTGGAAGCTGTCCGGCTATCTCACGGATTCGGTGGGGTGCGCCTCAAATTAGGTGGAGTATCAGCTTAAGTTCCAGGCCCGCTTGCCGGTGTGAAAACACCGATCTTCATTAGTATTATTTATTGCTATTGTTTGGCAGTCTGATCGAGATCGCTCTTCAGCACGCTGATTTCTATGCGGGTACCGCCCGTGCGCTGCGCCACCGGAGCGTTGCCCATGGCAATCACGTAGATACGGTAGGCCGGTATGTCGTGGTTCAATACCAGGTAACGTACCACCGAGTCCGCCATCATCCGCGAATTGGCGGTCGCGGCCTGGCCCTGACCTGCAGAGAAGCCCTGCACCTCGATGATGTAGCCATGCTGACTCTTCAGCGGGGCAGCCATCTCGTCGAGCGCATCCTTGGCCTCCTTGCTCAACACGGACTGGCCGGGACGGAAACGAATCTCGGTTTGCGGACCGGACTTGTACTGATCGATGTTTCCGACCGTGGTCTCGACCTTGCCGACGCGGGCGTCAAGTGCAGCCACCGTCTGATGGGCCATCTGAGCCTTGTTGGCGGCCTCTACCGCATGCTCGTCAGCCAGGTTGGTCTTGGACGAAGCCATCTGAAGGCCTTGCTGGGCGCGGGTATCCACGTCCCTGATCATTTTGCCGTGAGCCGAGGTAAGCTCATCGAGTTCGTTGACCCGGTCCCGGATAGGCTCAACATGCCGGCGTACGTACTCCTTGGTGGCAAACGGGTGAAGGATGAGGGCTCCGAAGCTGGGCTCGTCGCCATCCCAGAAGTCATGGTTGGAGTCAGGCGGCAATGGTTCTTTGCTGGCTTGATCCGCAGACGCTGCCGGCTGCGCGCTTGAACTTGAGCCAGTTTGCTGCGCGAACGCGGAAAGCGCAAGTCCCGCGGACAAGAGCAGCGCCATGAATATGCGATTCTTCATATCATCTTCCTTCCAAATGGAGAGCCTGTTACGGCTTGCAGCGCCAAAGGGCCGAAAATTTAAGCCTCTAGTTTGGCATGGACATTGTAGCGCCGAAGCTGCGGTTTCCCGTCAAGAAATTCGTTTGCGGAGCAATTTTCCCTGCAGGAACTGTACAGGAGGCATGCCTCTACTCTGACCAGCGGCGGAAGAGCAGCGCGCCGTTAGTCCCGCCGAACCCGAAGGAATTCGACATGGCGTATTCGAGCTTGGCCTTGCGGGCGTGATTGGGGACAAAGTCCATGCCGGCGGTTTCGGGGTCCTGGCTCTCGAGGTTGATGGTGGGAGGCAGGATCTGATCGCGCAGGGCGAGGACGGTAATACCGGCTTCAAGGCCGCCAGCGCCCCCTAAGAGATGGCCGGTCATGGACTTGGTAGAACTGACCGGTAGCTTGCGCTCGCCAAAGAAGTTGCGGATGGCATGAGCCTCAAGCGTGTCGCCGATGGGCGTGGAAGTGCCGTGGGCGTTGACGTAATCGACCTTGTCCGGGCTGATACCGGCGTCGCGCGTCGCGTTTCGCATGACGCGAAAGCCACCTTCGTGCTCGGGAGCAGGCTGAGTCATGTGGTAAGCATCGCCGGACATGCCATAGCCGGCCACTTCGGCGAGGATAGGCGCGCCACGCTTCTTGGCGTGCTCCAACTCTTCGAGCACCAGAATGCCGGCTCCCTCGCCCATGACAAAACCGTCGCGGTCTTTGTCCCACGGGCGGCTGGCTTTTTCCGGACAGTCATTGCGGGTAGAAAGAGCGCGCATGGCGGCAAATCCGCCAACACCCATCTGAGTGATGGCGGCCTCGGAGCCGCCAGCGATCATCACATCGGCATCGTTGTGCTGGATGATGCGGAAAGAATCTCCGATGGAGTGGGCGCTGGTGGTGCAGGCGGTCGCCGTTGCCTCGTTGGGGCCCTTGGCCCCGAACCGCATTGAAACATGGCCGGCGGCAAGATTGATAATGGCCGCCGGAATAAAAAAGGGAGAGATCTTGCGCGGTCCGCCTTCGAACAGGGCGGTGTGTTCGCGCTCGATGATGTCAAATCCGCCGATGCCGGACCCGATGTGCACGCCCACGCGCTCGGCGTTTTCGGGTGTGATTTGCAGGGCTGACATTTTGAACGCTTCATCCGCGGCGGCAATGGCCAGGTGGATAAAGCGTCCCATCTTCTTGACTTCTTTTTTTTCGATGAAGTTCAGGGGATCGAAGTTCTTGACCTCGGCGGCGATCTGGCAGGCGAAATTGCTGGAGTCGAACTGAGTGATGCGGGCCACGCCGCTTTTGCCGGCAAGCACAGCCTGCCACACCTCTCCGGTCGTGTTCCCCACGCCACAGATCAGGCCTATACCGGTAACAACGACCCTGCGTCCCAAACTACTTGCCGCCTTTCGAATGCTTGGAGATGTAATCGATGGCGTCCTGCACGGTGCGGATCTTTTCCGCGTCCTCGTCGGGAATCTCGATGTCGAAGCCTTCTTCGAAAGCCATCACCAGTTCGACCGTGTCCAGTGAATCGGCGCCCAGGTCGTCCACGAACGACGCGCTGGAGGTGACCTCGCCCTCGTCCACTCCCAGCTGCTCTACGATGATCTGCTTTACTTTCTCGTCAACGGCTGCCATGTTTCTCCTCGCTTAAGCTTAGTTTGATTTGAAATTCGATATCCGGGATGCAAGATCGCCGAATGCAAGATCGCCGAAAGAAAGACCGCCGCCTGATACCTCTCAACTGCCACTGCAACGGGAAAAAGGCGAACGTTTAGTGTAATGGTCCCGGTAAATGACTGTAAAGGAGGCGCAGGCTTTTGCGAGGCCGGCGCTGTGGTATACCTTCAGCATCCTAAACGTGGCCGCTTGCAGCGGTCAAACCACATGCGTGCTGTCGTACAGCGGGTAAGCCGCGCCCAAGTTGCGGTGAACGGCGAAATCACAGGCCAGATCGGTCTGGGACTGCTGGTTTTGCTGGGCGTCGGCCGCGACGATACCAACGCCGATGCAACGTACCTGGTGGAAAAGATCGCCGGCTTGCGAGTGTTTGAAGATGCCCGCGGAAAAATGAACCTTAGCGTGCAGGAGGTTGGCGGGAGCGTGCTCGTCGTTTCGCAGTTCACACTGTACGGGGACGTGAGGCGAGGCAAGCGTCCGTCATTCGACGCCGCGGCGCCGCCGGAAAAAGCGCGGCAACTTTATGAATTCTTTGTAGAACAGATTCGTGCCGCCGGACTCCGCTGCGAGACTGGGCGCTTTCAGGAAATGATGCAGGTGGAGTTGGTGAACGAGGGGCCGGTGACCATTCTGCTGGATTCGGCGAAGGAATTCTAAGTCAGCGAGCTTCGAGGATCGCATCGGCCACGCGTGCTGCCTCAACGGCTGCTTTCACATCGTGCGTGCGTAGGATGTGGGCACCTTTGAGAACTAAGGCGGTGTGAGCGGCCAGATTTCCGTAGAGGCGATCGGCGACAGCTGCGTCCTTTCCATCTTTCGCCAAGGTGCGGCCGAGAAACGATTTTCTCGACGTTCCTGCCACCAGGGGGAATCCCAGCGATTGCAATTCTTGAAAACGCGCCAGCAGAGGATAGTTCTGCTCGAAGTTTTTTCCGAAGCCAAAGCCGGGATCGAGCGCAATCCTTTCCCGGCGAACACCGGCCAATACTGCGGCTTCCGCCCATTCTTTCAGTTCGCGCTTGACCAGCAGAACGATGTCGCCGGGCGGCGGCAGAGTGCGCCATTCTTCGGGACGGCCACGCATGTGCATCAGCACAGCCCCACACTTTATTTCGGCAATCGTCCTTGCCATTTGCGCGTCCCAGCGCAGACCGCTGACATCGTTGACGATCTCAGCTCCCGCTGCCGCTGCGGCGCGCGCGACGCTGGCTTTGTAGGTGTCGACGGAGATCACTGCATCCGGACGCTGCTTCTTGAGTGCCGTGATCACGGGCAACACCCGGCGCAACTCTTCTTCCTCGCTCACGGCCGCGCTCACCGCGACCTTGGCGCCGGGGCGGGTGGATTCTCCGCCAACGTCAATGATGTCAGCTCCCTCGTCGAGCAACTGAAGCGCGTGGTCGGCGGCTTTGCCGGAATCGAGGTAGAGGCCGCCGTCCGAGAAAGAGTCGGGCGTCACGTTGACGATGCCCATGATCAGCGTGCGCTTGCCCAATTCCAGCGAGCGCGCGCCGAGGCTCCACTGAAAGACAGCTCTCATGCGGCAGATTCTAAATGAAAGAAGAAAGTTGAGCGGGGACTGCGATCAGGTCCGCTTACCTGCGCCGCACTGCCGCTTCGCGCGCACGCATGCTCCGAAGCGCGCCGGGACCTGTACCAGTCGGCGGTTTGCGCATTCCGTCGAGCAAATCCTTAAGGACGATCGCGTTGTTACGTCTCTCGTTCTTGGAGGCATACAGGAGTGTGAGACGCTTCCTCTTGTGGGCCAGGGAGTAAAGTTTCTGCAAATCTTTTTCGGCTTCTGGACGAGCGAGTTCTTTGAGGTAACGCTTGCGAAAGAGCGTCCACTGCTCCGGCTGGACGTGAAACCACTTACGCAATTCGTGCGAGGGAGCAAGATCGCGAAGCCACTCATGCATGGCGATCTCAGTTTTACTGAGGCCACGCGGCCACAGGCGATCGACTAGAACGCGCGCTCCATCGGAGCGCGACACCGATTCGTAAACCCGCTTCACCGCGACCGGCATGGCTTTCGGCTTTCCTCTATCATTGTAAGTCGAGTCAAATTGCGGCGGCTGTGGGAAACTGGGCACAAATGGGGCCGAGCGAGTGATTCAGATAGAGATGCCAGTAAGAGAGGCAGTCGAATGGCCGCGTGATCGGAAGATCACCTTGGACCGGCGTTGGATTGCGGGGGCCCTGGCCGCATGCCTTGCGCTCGCTGCACTCGCGGGTTGCGACGTGGAGCGCCGCAAGTCAGACGCCGAACTCGGCCTTAATCCACAACAGGCCGCCGGACGGAAGATTTACGACAACTACTGCGACCGCTGTCACCGGCCCGATTCCACCAAGGGCAAAAAAGGCCCGGGCTTGAAGGGCGTGTTCCAGAACAAATATCTTCCGCAGACTGGAC
>Ga0210400_10003313_pt1 | contig 14322 bp, 18 predicted proteins | sample IncBWH26MmetaG_FD_155456 | JGI IMG/M metagenome (GOLD analysis project Ga0210400, IMG submission 155456) | Forest soil microbial communities from Barre Woods Harvard Forest LTER site, Petersham, Massachusetts, United States - Inc-BW-H-26-M | ecosystem: Environmental > Terrestrial > Soil >...
CAGCCCAAGGAAGCCAGCAAAACTCCCAGAACTCCACCGGCGATAGAAAGCACTAAGCTCTCGGTTAAGAGTTGGCGAATAATGCGACTCTTGTCGGCACCCAACGCGTTTCTCACTGCGAACTCGTTCGCGCGGCCCGAGCCTCGTGCAAGCAATAGGTTGGCGATGTTGGCACACGCAATAAGCAGAACAAAGATCACCGCCCCCATTAGAACGAAAAGTGCCACACGCGTATCCCCCGAGGTATTCGTGCGCAGGGTCATCAACTGCGCCCTCCACCCCCTGAGATCGCTGTGCATCGGCTCGATACGCTCCGACACGGTGTTCATCTGCGCCTCAGCCTGCTGCAAGGTAATACCAGGCTTCAGTCGGCCAATCCCGAAGTACTCGTTCCATACGAGCGTGGGCGATAGCCCAATTCCGGACAACCACAACTCAGGAGACGAGCCGAAGGGCGATGCATACAAGTGTGAAAAATTGGAGGGCAATACTCCAACGACTGTATAGCTATCACCGTTGACATCAAAAGCACGCCCAATCACGTTTTCATCTGCGGCGAACCGTCGCTGCCACAACCCGTAACTAAGGATCGCGACGCGCGGCCCTTGCGGCCTATCCTCTTCAGCAGAAAACGTTCGACCGCGACTCGGAGCCACAGCCAGCAGTGGAAACAGGTTGCTGGAAATGACTTCACAGGGATCTTCCTCGGCCTCACCGGCTCCGGTCAGTACACAGGCCCGCTGTGTATACGCGGCGATGTCTTCAAAAGCTCCGCTTTGATCGCGCCAGGCGAGAATTTCGGCCGGCGAAATGGGATTCCGCGTCCAGCCGCGCGGAGGGTTTTTCTTCTCGATAAAAACGAGCCGGTCTGAATCCTTAAATGGAAGAGGCTTGAGGAGGACAGCGTAAACAGCGGAAAAAATCACTGTATTGGCGCCGATACCGAGCGCCAAGGTAAGCACGGCGACTGCCGTAAAGCCAGGGGACTTGAGCAGGTTGCGAACGCCAAAGCGCAGATCCCGCCAGCACGTCTCCACGAAGGATTCCCAGCTGCCAGAGCGAACGACTTCCTTTGCAAGTTCAAGGCCGCCCCGCTCCAGGCGAACGGCGCGAAGGGCATCCTTGCGACGCATGCCTTGTTTCATCTTTTCTTCGGCGGCCATTTCGAGGTATTCACCTAGTTCTTCATCTAACTCCCGGTTTACCTGCTCCTTTCGGAAAAGGGTCCGGAGCCCGCTTGCAACATTTCGGAGCAAGGACATAGCACACCCCTCAGGACGCCTCTAGAATTCTAGCGATCGCCGCTACTTGCCTTCCCCATTCTCGCGTTTCGTTATTGAGTCTCTTTCGTCCCTTCTGCGTCAGAGCGTAGTACTTCGCTCGCCTGTTGTTCTCAGTTGGCTTCCATTCGCCTTCGATTAACCCATCTCTCTCTAACCGTTGAATGGCAAGAAATAACGAGCCGGCATTGGGGCGAAAAACGCCTTTGCTCATCTGCTCGATTCGGACTGAAATCCCGTATCCATGGGTGGGCTCCAGCGCCAGCGTTTTTAGAATGAGCATATCTAGAGTGCCCTGGACGAGGTCGCTTGGCTTCTCAGGCATAAAATCTCTCTATTCTTGGCTACCAAGAGGAGCAGCATACGCTTCTCCTACTGGTTGTCAAGAGGAGAAAAAACGCGACAGTCTTCACTTTTGAGAGACACCGGTAAAGGGCCGGAGACTAGACTATAACGGCACGGAATCAGCTTGACGGGTGTATTGTTACCATGGTACATTGGTACGCATTATGGCTAAGGATTTGCGAATTGTTGAGCGAGTGCAGACCGGCGTGCGAATGGAGAAACGCCTCCTCAAGGTGCTGAAGGCACTGGCGGAATTTCACGACATGAGCTTGGGGGACTTGCTGGAAGGAATCGTGCTGCACGCATTTGACGGCAAATGCGCTTTTCGGGCCGAATCGCTTGTCCGCATTCGCGAGCTCAAGAAGTTTTATGGATTGGATCTCGACTCGGGTGCGAGCCATAAGCTTACCGAAGCCGACAAGACGCAAGGTCTTCGAAAGGGGAAACGAAGGTGAACACTCGCCAACAACAGGTTGCGACCTGGGTTCTACGCTGGACTGTTGGACTGGTGGTTCTGTGGGAATCGTATCAATTCGGTTTCTCGGAGGCAGCAACACGCCATCTTCAGCGGATGGGGCTGCCTCAATGGGTTGCCCCTGCGCTGGGTGGCGCAGAAATTGTGGCGGCAATCGTTTTCCTGGTCCCAAAGCTGGACCGCATTGGTGGGTATTCTCTGCTCGTAATCTTTACCGCGGCGGCGACGATCCACGTCCTCCATGGACAATTCGAAATCGGGCCGCTGCTTGTGTATGGCGCAGCCGTTTTCATGTGCATGTCGGCGAGTGCCAGAACTGAGCCCGGGAGCGCTTCATGACCGACGATCAGTTTGTCGCCGCCTTTGAGGGCTGTACCGTTCGTAACGAAAATTTCCATCACGAAGATCACGTCCGCATGGGCTTTCTCTACATGAGCCGGTTCCCAGGGCTGGAAGGAATCCGCCGGTTCTCGGAAGGGTTGGAAAGGCTCGCCGCAGCCAGCGGCAAGCCTAGCCTCTATCACGAAACGATCACCTGGGTGTTCCTCCTGTTGATCCGGGAACGCATAGCGCGAATACTTCAGCACAGGGGGAGACTGCCAAGCTGGGATGAATTTGCCGCCGATAACAAGGACCTATTGAGAGGGAAAGACCACGTTCTAAAGGAATATTACAAGGATGAGACGCTTAAATCTGAGTTGGCTAGAAAGACATTTATCCTGCCGGACCGGGGTTTCGCGCCTTGGCAGGAATGTGGGTTGCGAAAATGAGTGGGACGATTCTGGTCGGCACTGGCCGAGAGATCCGGCGTGCGCCGGACGACGCTTTTGTGCAAAGCATCACGGGTGTCCCCGCAAGAATGGTATCCCGGCTCGCATTTATGACGAGCGATCACCACCTGATTCGTGACTTCGTCGTTCGTGAGATGCCGCGGCAACGGAGCCCGATCTCGCCGCTAGCAATCGCAAATGTCACCGGATTAGATTTACGGAGGGTTTCTGTGATCCTGTCAGACCTGGAGCGAAACTTGTTTTTTCTCGTGCGTGACACGGATGGAGGTGTCAGTTGGGCTTTCCCAGTGACGACTTCGGTTACGCCGCACAAACTAAGGTTTTCGACAGGCGAAAACACTTTTGGTGCTTGAGCGGAGGATGCATTTGCGGCGTCCTTCGTGCAGGGACGCTTAAGAGGAGAGAGACTGCGAGTCCGGATCGATTCGGAATGCCACCACTGCTCAGGGTCGTTGACCATTGAAGTCGACGACGAGTTACGTTGGGGTGTTCAATCACCCGGAGCGCAGCCGCTATTGTTCGAGCCGGATATCCAGTGGAACAGTTTCCAGGGCCAAAACATTATTCACGACTATTGAAACCAGAGTGTATTCTTCTGGTCAGAAGAACACGCTCGCGATTATCGACGAGCACGACAACAGCCGGACGGAGTCTACCTGTCGATGGAACAGGTGGCTTTCTCGGAGCGCAGTGCGCAATCGGGGTTGTTTGCGTTCACGCCGGATGGGCAACTGCGGCGGTAGGTCGGGCCCGGCATGCCGATGGCCCAGTGGCGGCGTTATTTCATCCAGCATTCGCTGCTCGGTTTCCTTGGGCTCAGGCTCATTTGGGTGTTCAGAGACAGTCAAGGAGTCGGCGTTACACGTCTTTCCGGCTACGCCAGCTGGGAAATGGAATGCACTTGAACTCCTGGGTTCCATCTTTCGATCGGGTCAGAGTCCTTCGGGCTGTCAAGGCGTGTGACAAACGTGGGTTATCGCGTAAATGAATTCTCTCCGCGAATACACAACGCGACGACACAATAACTTGTTGAGAATCGCCCTATCGTTTCGGGCGCCGGCTTCAAGGGTCACCATTATACTCTTTTGCATGATCCGACTTTTCTTCGCAATAGTGATTGTTTTGTCCTTTGTGCCAGTCCTTCACGCTCAAGACGATTTGTCAGGCAAGATTTCTTGCCATCGCGCTGGCGTTGAGGACCCTCAGAACCAACCCTACGCGAAAAAACTTTGGGACGGCTACGAGATTTCGCTTGGCCCCACGCGCAATGGTGGAGTAGACGGCGACGGATGCACTGCGGCGATCTACAACAACCGCGGACAAGTGGTGTTCCGCACAACTGGATTTGGCGTAGTTTTCGACGAGAACGACACCGGCCAAGACTTTGACGGCGACGGGAAGGCCGAAGTGGTCTTCATCACCGACACTGGTGGAGGCAATCACTGTTGCTGGGCCTATAACGTCATCTCTCTTTCTCCCAAGCCACATCGGCTCTTCGATATCCCTTTTGGCGCGCGATTCGAGAAGGATAAGCTCGGCAGGATGCTCATCAGGGAGAAGATTCCTGGTCTTTCCGGCCTCACGACCAGCGCCAGTCGACCGGGAGGGGAAAAAGTATTCCGCGTGAGCGAAAGCACACTCGTTGATTCAACGGTAGAATTTTGTGCTCAAATCCTTTCCCCAAACAACGTCGATTTCGATCAAGCGCAGCGAGTGCTCACACCAGAAAGGATGAGCAAATTGGTGTCTGGCTTGGAGCCTGATGATGAGACCGCAAGTGCTTTGCTTTCTCTCGCGCTACAGCATGCTTTCTGCAGACAATTCGATCAGGTGCTCTATTATTTGAATCTGTGGCCAGAAGAAACCGGGCATCCTCAAACGGCACGTAAGCAAGTGAAGGCTGCGTTCGCCGAATCCATCAAAAAAGAATATCCCGCCCTCGCGGAACGCTTGTCATCTCCGCCGGGAGTGGCCACCACACGAACCGGGAGTTCCGCGCATAGAATGAACTGGTGGCTGAAGGACCTAAGTGCCGACGAGACATTCTCGGCGGACAAATTGACCGCGGCAGAGCAAAAGCAAATCATCGATCAAGTGGAGAACACCAGTTTCGACGCCCCGGATTCTTGGGACACGGAATTGCGGGTCCGCCGAATTTCATTAGGACAAGCGGATGGGCTGATCATACGAGGCACGCGGCTGCTCTGCGGCGGGACGGGAAATTGCGAAACTTGGGTCTTCCGCCGCTCTTCGGGGAAGTGGTTGAACCTGTTTGAACAAGAGGCCCCCATCGTTTCGGGATTTGAATTCGAGCAGGAAGCCAACGGGGGCATCAGGAACTTTCTTGTGAGCGCCAACACCTCTGCCACTGAGGAAACAAGGACATTATTCAAGTTTGACGGGAAGGCTTACCGGAAAAGCGAATGCTATGAGGTCTGGGTCGACGGTGCGGCGGAGAGGGTCGAGAAAGTACCTTGCAAATGATTCGGCTTGAGGCACAGTGGCAGGACGAGTCTTCTTCTTTGGCGGTTGAAACCCAACTCTGCGAAGTTCCGCTCATCGGCGAATCCGCCGCTTTCGGCCGTCACCGCCGATTTTCATAGGCTGCACAAAGGCAAAGCCAACCTTGACTACGGTAAACATCTGATCGCAGGACCAGTACTCTACCGAACGGCATTGACCAGTTCCCATATTCGCGCAAGATGGTGATCGTCGTGTTCGGCGACAAAATAAAAATGGTCTACTAGTCGCATCGGCACCTTCAAACGTGGGTGTAGGATAGCTCGGGCAAATAGCGACGCATCCAATTCGTCTACACGCTTCAGCTGTCTTTCTCTTGCAGCGCGGAAGTCGGTCAGAATCCGCTCCAGTGGCCGCGAGTTGTGGTTCGCTTCGTTGGTCTTTCTATTCTCCAAGTCTGCCGCAGTGAGTCGGTCGCTGGCCGACACATAATCGTCCACACGCGCCAACCATAGCGGTTCGAGGTCGAGTAAGTGACCGGCGTGTTCTTGAGCCGACCACTCTTCGTGCGCTTTCGCGGTCAGGATTTCGTGAGAACGGCCACGAAGCGCCTCCTCAAGTCTGGCGGGCGTGCCGCGCAGGCGTGCGCACAGATTGGGAAACAGTTCGACCGGGTACGAAAACTCAAACTTGCGTTCGAACCAGATTGGCACCTGGCTCATGGATTCCTCCCTTTGAGTCGTTTTGGAGGCGGCGCTCCCGTGGATAGGCCACGAGCCGTTTGAGCGACGCGTTATCCGCAATGCGTTTGCCTGCAGATCCAATCCGACACTTCGGCACTGAGACGCTCCTCATACGGAGTCTGTTTGTGATTCTTCACCCTCAGGTCATAGGCTGCCTGCTGGGAGCCAGCGGCTCCGAGATGATGGTCCATGCCATCGATGGTGTGCAGCGCGGCAATGCCCGGATTCTTGACGTTGACTATGTCGACGATGCGGCGATGGTCCGCCTCCGCAGTGACGAAATCTCCGGAGCCATAGATGGCTAGCACTGGAACCGCTATGTGCGTCCATGGTTCTGCGATGTTGAGAGCCGCGACCTCTTGCATGTAAGCATCTGCGACGGGATATCTATTTCGTGTTTTGCATTCGGGCATATCGCGCTCGATGTCCGATTCGCTTTGCCGCGCAATGAGCAATCGATGCATGCAGACTTCCTTGGATTGGAGAGTGGCGTCGACTTCGGTTGGCGGGTCTCCGGCAAGCTCCGCCTGTCTGCGAAGGTTCCAGAGTTCATATTCGAACCAATTGCGGCCGACGCCCTCGGCGAAAATGATGCCTGCTACTGGCGATTCTTGCGCCAACCTGGGGACGATGACGCTTCCAATGCTATGACCGAAGAGAAAGATGCGCCGTGGATCGACATTTGGATCGCTGCGGAGTGCATCTAATGCAATTGTGTAGCTTGCGGCTTCGGCGTTGAAGTCGGTGTCGAAGCATGGTTTACCGTGGCTGTCGCCTATACCGCTTTTTTCGACGCGCATTACGACGATTCCCGCTCGGGTCAGGTCGTGAGCGAGATAGCGGTAAGCGTCGTACGGGTCATTGGGATTGTCGACTGAGAAGCAGCCAATCCCGCCGACGATGAGCAGGGCAGGAAGTTTTCGCCGATTGGCCCGTGGTATCGTGATGAGTGTGCGGCGCAAGTTCCCCTCGACGCTGATTGCCGAATAGAGGGTGTCGACGTTGGGATCGGTTTCCTTAGGGGCGGCCTGCAGTGTGACGGTCAGAGTTCGTAGTGCTCCCGCCCGCTCGATTTGAACAGGTACGGGCCGCTCGACTGGGGTGGCGCGAACGATGGCGATAAGATCGGCCGTTGAGGCGACCGGGCGAGTGGCGATACTCTTGACGATATCGCCGGTTTTCAATCCGGCCCGGTCCGCGGGGCTTCCCGGGACGACATATTCCACACGCGCTCCGCCGGGGTCCGCGAGCACGCTGGCCCCGAAGAGCGGTCGTCTTGGCAATTCATCAGCACTTGCACAAATGGCTGCCAGAAGAGCTAACCCTGCTGCGGTAATTGCGAAAGCAGATTTGGATAGCATGATCAACATTCTCCGTTTATTCGCTAGCCTGCCAATTCACTTGATTGCTTTCAGATGGATTGTAGATTCCTGGCGATTCGCTGATCGTTCCATCAGCAAACGGACCGGCGTTGCGTCGCTTGCATTCGCCCAGCGTTCGCGGATGGTTGGCAACAAGATGTCCGCTGCTTTCGTTCCATCGACTGCGATAAGTCGATCGCCCGGCTCGATTCCCGCGCGAGAGGCAGCAGCATCCGGGACGACTTCGAGAACCGAAAAGGCCTACCCATCTTGAACCAGTATCACAGCAAGAAATGAAACAGATTGTGCCTTCATATAGATCGCTTCCCGCATAGAACAACCCTTTAATTGTGGATATGTCGAATCATAGCAGTGCGGCTTAGGGTTGACTAACGTTGATGCGAATCCGGCAACAGCGAGGTTGATTTTCGGCGCCTTCGCTTACCCTTGATTATGGGCGGATCAGAGGCAACGTTTTCATTATCCCGTAAAGTAAGGGCTGCCGACAAACGGTCCACGGTCCGCGCGTGCACTTCGAGGAGACTTTGTTAACCAGGTGTGCAAGAAGTTGCGGCAATGATCCGCGCACTGCGTTATAAGCTATTAATCTATGTATCTGGTTCTCTCCACTTGACAACATTGAAAGCGGCGCCGGCAGATAGAGCTCTTTCGATGTTGTGAAACTCTGTAGCGAAGGGCTGACATAGAATGTGGAAACAAAGAGTGATGGCCGTATGCGTTGTGGGTTTCGTGTTCTCTGGTTGTAAGGCGAAACAACAAGATAGTCAGGCTGAACCAAAGGCACTACGAGTGGCTATCCCCCAAACACATGCAATACCGTCTCCGCCGCGAGAAACTGCAATTTCAGAACCCGTGCCTTCGAACGCGTCGGAAACGCAGGCCCGCGCGCTAAGCCGATACAACGAGAATGCTTGGTTCATTCGAGAGGCCATGCGAGTAGCCCAGCGAGATGAAACTCTCAACGACGCGATTTCAATGCTCGTGAAAGCGGGACGTCCTGATTGGGACCATTCACCTCCGTCACACCAGCAAATTCGCGGCGCGGAGGTCTCCGCCAGGCTGCAACCGTGGGTCGAAGCGTTACAATCACTTGAAACTGCAAAACGGGCTGCCGCCCTGGTAATCGCAGACCGGATCGTAGTAATGGAAGAGGAAGACAGTAATCTCGAGCCAGCAGACTCCGAAAAGCCGCCTGCCGAATCAAACCCCTCCGAGAATCGGCCGAAGTCCCAAGCGCAACTTCAATTGGAAAGAATTGGCGCACAGTTTTCCTATGATTCGACTTCGGGGAGGAATCTTTATGTATTGAATTGGCTGCGACAAGCTTATGAGCTTGACCGGAACGGACGGGCAGGTGAACTGGCGTTCCTGCTCTTAATGAAGAGGGGATTCAATACTTCTCCGGGCTGTGAGAATGGCGACGAACTATTTCGCCAGGTCCTTCGCCGCGGAACGGAATATCTTCGGCAGCGTCGCAGCACGGACGTCGAAGCAAGAGTTCACTTTATGATGGGTGATGCCTATCGAGACGTCGTGGCATTGGCTGCTGGCCAGCACGGCGATACCTATGCCGACTCGGCTACCTACAAGCCAGAAGACCGAAACGCCCGAACCAAGGCCGTTGCAGAATACCGCGCGGGCCTGTTGCTAGACGAAAAATCCGATACTTCCAGAATCGCTAAAGAGCGTTTACGTTCGCTACAGGCTGACGAAGCTCCTCATGATACGAGCTTTTATTGCCAGATACTGGATTAGCGTGTTTTGGGCCTTTCTTCCCTCGGTAAGCACCGAATCGGCGATTCGCGTCACCTGATGGGTCGAACTATCAGATGGACAGCGCCAGTGTGTGATGCAATTTTCTCTGCGCGTCTCCCCGAGAACTGAGCGAGAGTTAGCGCGGAGCTTCGAAAATTTCGATCCAGAGCTCCAGCGTCTGATCATGCCATTCGGTACTCCCGATCAGATCGGCTCAAAATATCAGACTGCAAGTCGTTATAAATACATAAGTTAGACGTACGCAGGTTGAGGGCACCATTCGGTTCACTACCGTCCGATCACCTACGGAATGGGCATGCGTCGAAATTGAATCTCAGTTGGCCGCACTGGACGGAAGGTCGCAGGTTACCTGAACTGCCGGGGAGTTCCGGGCGTCGATCAAGTCCTTTTCTTTCTGTCGACACAAACACAATCTAATAGGGCTGCCAGACCTTCGTCGCTATAATTGTGAGTGGATGTTGGCGCTAAGTCTAGTTAGAAGCCGCGTCGCGAATGTCACCATCACGGGCGCGCGGCTTGGAGAATGGCGAAAACTGCTTCCAATCCAGGTTCACGAGGGTCACGTGAAAAATATCTGGTTGTTCACCGTTAGCTGCGTTTTTGCGTTCAGTGGCTGCTCCCATTCGCCCTCAGCAACATCATCGCCGGCAGGGTCTGCGGCGGTTGTGCAAGCCGACAGCCAGCCGCTTACCAGCGGCGATGTGAAACACATCACATGGAATCACAGCTTTAGGGGCTGACCTTGACATCACTATGTCCGCAACATAAGCTTATGCCGGTAAACACATGAAAACATTGGGAGAACGGATGCGGGAACTTCGAGAGCAAAAAGATGTCTCCCTTCGGGAGCTCGCCAAGAAACTGGAAGTTTCGCCCGCCTTTCTTTCCGACATCGAGCTGGGCCGGCGTTATCCGTCTGACGAAGTGTTGGTGAGAATTGCGAGGGAACTAAGTACAAGTGTTGAGAGTCTGAAGGCATACGACACCAGGCCACCGGTCGAAGAACTAAAAAGGATGGCCGCTGCGAATCCATTGCTCGGAGCGGCGTTGCGGCGAGTTGTCGATAAAAAAGTGAGTACGAGCGATCTTATCGATTTTCTGAACAAGGAAGGCAAAAAGAAATGAGGTCGCGCCGCACAAGGGGTCATTCATTGCGGGAGCGCCCCTTCTATAAAGACGATGAAATCGAAAGAATCTGCGAAGATTCTTTGCGCTCCGTGTCCCTGATGCCGGATTTACCCTCTCCCGTCCGTATCGATCGCTTCATCGAAAAAAAGTTCGGAGTTGCACCCACCTACGAGGATCTTCCAGACGGGATTCTGGGTTTCACGGCATTTGGAACGAAGGGCGTGCAGGCAGTCTGTGTTTCTCGCTCGCTTGATGACGGCGGAAAGGTCGGTGAACGCCGAGTGCGCTCCACACTGGCGCATGAAGGAGGCCACGGGCTCTTGCACGCGCATCTTTTCGGGCTTCAGGACTGCAAGCCGCTTTTTGGTGACGCGTCCGATCCAACGAAGCCGAAGGTGATGTGCCGCGATGAGGCGGCTGGAGGAACTACGGGACCGGGGTACGACGGGCGATGGTGGGAATTCCAGGCAAACAGCGCGATGGGCTGCTTGCTCTTGCCCAAAGTACTGGTCGAAAGAGTCTTGGAGCCCTACTTCGTGAGCAGGGGGTTGTTGGGTCTCAAGAATCTGGACCCCGATAGGCGCAACGAAGCGTCAAGGGAGACAAGTGAAGTCTTCAACGTTAATCCGGTAGTCGCGAAGCTGCGCCTTGAAAGACTCTTTCCGGCAGCCAGCGACAGGCAGCTGACCCTGTAAATTTTTTTTGTCTTGTGTGTACGCTTTCATAAGCATACACTGTACTGGGCTGGGCAGTCCAAACAAGTTGCGGGAATTCTCCGCTGGAAGCGTCGGCGGTCTTGGAAATTTCGATGGCCACAGTCCCGTTACGGAGGACTCAAACTCATGTCGGAATATCACGGACAGAAAATTGAACTGAAGGTAGTTACCACGGCCGGGAATTTCCCGGAATCCGGATTCCAGGAATTCAACTCTCACGAAAAGCTCGAAACCGTTCTGAAGGATGCGGCGCGTTTTCTTAAGTTGCAGAACACAGACGGATGGATCGCGCGTCTCGGGGACCGGCAGTTGAACCCTGCGCTTTCGCTCGAAACCAACGGAATTCCAAACAAGTCGAAGATTTCCTGGGCTCCGTCGGAACCGGGCGGCGGTATTCGATGCATCCGGAGTTGAGCAATCAACTCTTCGAGGAGGCTGTCGGCAAGATTGTCGGCAACCCGGATCTGCTCGTCGAGCGCGGATGGCTTGTTCTGGCGTCTACCTATCCCGAATTCACGGTAGGGGTGAGGCACCGGAGAACCGGCCGTATTCGGGTTTTCCGGTTTCGTTTTGACGATTGGAACGACTTGCCGCCGCGGTTGACGCTGCTGGACGGCGAGACCCTCGAAGAATTGCCAGGCACCATGTGGCCAAAGAGTGGAACAAGCCACTGGCACGCGAGCGGCTGGACGTCGGCCGGTGGAATCACTTCGCTGCAGCCGTTCATGTGCATGCAGGGAATCCGGGAGTATCACACGCACCAGTCGCACGTTGGCGACAGCTGGGAGAACTACAAATCGCAAAGTGGATTCGATCTGGGGGGAATCATTTCCAAGGTTACAGAGGTGTTTCAGAAGAGCGATGTCTAGATTGTCCGATCGCAATTTGGTGTTCCGGGTGCCATTCGAAGCACTAGATGATTCGCTGGAATTTCTGCGACGGCAGGGACGGCGCGGGCATGAAGGCGTTGCGCTCTGGGCTGGAAAGTTCAGCGACGCGGAGTTTCGAATCGTGCGCGCCATTATTCCGCGTCAGATGACCGGGCGGTTGTTCTACAGAATTTCGGACGACGAAACATTTCGCATTCTGGAGTCGGTTTCGAACGAAGAACTGGTAATCCCGATGCAGATTCATTCGCACCCGAAGGAAGCGTTTCACTCGGAAGTGGACGACGAGCGGGCCTTCATTCGACACGAGAACGCAATTTCCATCGTGGTCCCGCACTTTGCGGATTTTCCGGTCGCGGAGTTCCTGCTTCACGCGCGATTTTACCGTCTCCGCGAAGCAACGACTTGGGAAGAGATGCAACCTGCCGAAATCGGAAGTGTCCTGCAATTTGAGGGTGTATGACAGATTGGATCAAGGAGCACGCGCGGACCCTGACGCACCTTTCAAGACTGCCGGCTGCGGCTGCGCAACAACTGTTTCTCCGTCCCGTGCGAGTCGAACTGGACGAACGGGTGCGGAGCAATCCTACGTACAGGCTGGCTTATCTGTATGCTCTCAATCTGCTCTCGCGAATGTTTCCCTATACTCAATTTAAGCCTCTCGACGACGAGCCCCTGCTGGTTCTTCCGTCGGGCACACACCTCCCGCTGGCAACCGAGCAGACTGCCAAATTTGGGCTCACGATTGGGAATGCGGGTCATGGCAAGCTTGATCAAGCTATCGTGACTGCAAACTGTCATGACTGGGCGGTGTACGTAGACGTGCCGATCGACCCGGATCCAAATGAGCCGTGGAATCCGGTTCTGGCTCTCGTCACTGCATGCTACGCTGCGGCCCGTTGTGCGCAGGTGATGCTGGGAGATGCCGTGGAAGGCGAAATGAATTGGAAGCCCTTCTCCATCCTGGATTTCCAGGATGGGAGAGTGGAGTTTGATTGGAACGAAGAGTTCAACCTGGGCGAGGCGCACCTGGCCGGGATTGGAGCCATCGGGTCCGGGTTTCTATTTGCCCTCGCGGCCCACGGACGAGCGAAAGGGAGTCTTGCGCTCGTTGATTACGATCGCATGGAAGTATCGAACCTTGGCCGCTACACGTTTTTCGACAGCACGGATGAAGGGGAATTCAAGACCATTGCGGCGAAGAAACGACTCGAGAAGATGAGACTTCCGCTTCGTGTGCTTCCGGTGGAAAAGAGATTCGAGGATTACTTCAGCGATGCCTACTCCCAAGACAGTAAGTTTCGTGTCGAGAATCTCATCTCGGCTCCCGACAAGCGATCTACGCGGCGGAAGTTCCAGCGACTGCTTCCGCGCCGTATGTGGGATGCTTCCACGGGACCGAACCAAGTCATTGTTCACTCGAATTCGTTCGATCAGGCCTTTGCGTGTACCGAGTGTATCTATCCGGAGACACCGGACGAGCAGGCGTACGAGCGGCATGTCGCGTCGAGCTTGAATGTGGAACTGCAACGGGTCTTGTCGGGCGAGCCAGTTACTGAAGCCGACGCAAGAAAGATCATTGAGCGCTACCCGGAACGCTCCAGGGAAGAACTCGTCGGAAGGGCGTTCGACAGTGTGTTCAGGAATCTGTGTTCTGCCGGGCAACTGAAGGTGGCTGGAGAGATCGTGTATGCCCCTTTTTCGTTTGTTTCCGGACTGGCAGGTGTTCTCCTCTATTTCGAAATGGTGAAATCCTTGCGGCCGGATGTGTTTGCTTCGTTTCGGAGATGCAACTACTTCCAACTGAATCCTCTTCGTTTGCCGAATCCCGAATTCAGAGAAGAACGGTCCAGCCATCGGAAGTGCATGTGTCAGTGGGACGCAGTCCGTCGAGTGTACGATCGAATTTGGAACAAGAACTAAGTGCTATCAGACGAGGAGGAAGAAAATGCCCGGTCACGATGTTCACTGGCGAGTAGGGACAGTTAGTGGGGGTAGTTACGCTCTGTACATGAGCTATGGGCAGCCGCCCTGGCACGTGATTGCGGAAACGGCGGGTGGAGCAGCAGGTGGATTCGTCGGCGGAGTTCTTCCCGATCAGATTGATACGCCGGACAGTCCATGGCACAGAGCCGAAGCCCACAGCATGGCCATCACAGGCACCGTTGGGTGGTTCTTGAGCCAAAATCTCCCGGAGTGGCAGTCGCAGCTTCGGGCACAGGCCGATCGTTTCGCCGCCATGAAAAAGGAAAGCAGTTCGGCTCTCCATCAGTTCTTCTATTGGCTTGCCGAGTATTTCTGCCGTTTCCTCGCGGGCCTGATCGCGGGCGTGCTGGCGG
>Ga0210400_10003314_pt1 | contig 14319 bp, 12 predicted proteins | sample IncBWH26MmetaG_FD_155456 | JGI IMG/M metagenome (GOLD analysis project Ga0210400, IMG submission 155456) | Forest soil microbial communities from Barre Woods Harvard Forest LTER site, Petersham, Massachusetts, United States - Inc-BW-H-26-M | ecosystem: Environmental > Terrestrial > Soil >...
CTACCCGTCCTGCAATCGCCCTCGAGCCAGACATGCCTGGTGGTGCGCTCGGAGCGCAGTTCGCAGCAACTAACGGCAGCCATCAAGAGTACAGTACGGGGCCTGGATCCCGGGCTGCCCTTTGGCATCCAAACGTGGAGTCAGGAATTGGAAGCAGCTCTGTTTCCCTCGCGCGTGGCGACGGTATCGCTGGGCGTGCTGGGCGTGATGGCCGCGATGCTGTCGATCACTGGCCTCTTTGGAATGGCGGCGTACTCGATCAGCAAACGGCTGCGAGAGTTGGGAATTCGTGTCGCCCTGGGCGCTCAGCCCAAGGGAGTGTTACAGGCGGCGCTGGGACGGCCATTCAAATTGCTGGCCTTTGGTTCCGCGGCAGGATTGCTCCTCGGAATTTTGGCGGCCCGGGTGCTGGCTTTCATCGTGTATCAGGCAACTCCGCGCGATCCGGTGGTATTGGCTGGTGTTGTTTTAGCTATGTCGTTGCTGGGCTTATTGGCCACGTGGATTCCAGCGCGACGCGCGCTTTCGGTTGATCCTTTGATATTGCTGCGTGAGGAGTGAACGACGGCAAACACACGCACACCAGCGCGTGTGGAGTTGGCCAGTTTTTGCCCGTGAGAACGCAGTAGCCAATAGCAAAAACACAAGGTCCCTCCGATCTACCCGCGCTAAGGCGCGGGTAGACCTTCGGGATGACGAATAAGCTTTTCGGGATATCTTTTCTGAATATCTTTTCTAGTATCTTTATCTGAATATCCTCAATCCAGGCTTCCAACTGGGATTATTTATTTTCCTTCTCCTGGAGGGCTGAGAGGTTCTCACGGTCACGGTTGTTGCACCTTCACCACAAAGTAGAAAAACACTCCCTGCACATCTTTAAACCAGTGCGGCACTCCCGGCGGCACAATGATTACATCATCTTTGGAAAGAGTGTGGGTCTCGCCGCCATCAATGACTGTGCCCCGCACCTCGCCCGGAGCCGTGGCTTTTCCTTCGACCATCTTGCCTCCGGTCACGAACGTGGCTGAACCCTGCATCACGTAGAACACGTCCAGGTCTTTCTCGTGCAACTCAGACTGGCCGGGCTTGTCGCGAGACGATGTGAAACATGCGCCGCTTCCCGCTAGGTCTGCCGGCTTTTGCCACGAACGTTTTTCGGGCTGTTATCGTCCGGGAGGTTTCTGTAACCCGGATGGACCCCTTCCTGCAGTCCCTTCTTCTTTGCCACACGTTCAAGCAGCGCCGTTAGAGTCGACCGTTCCTCATCAGACAATCCATCGAACAGATCGCGTCCATGCTCTCGGGCGATCGCACCAATTGCCGAGAGCTGCTCTCTGCCGGATTTCGTGAGATGTAAAGCATAGAGTCGGCGGTCCGTATTTGAAGGCAGCCGCTCAATCAAGTCTCGCTTTTCCAAGTCGTCGATAACGGCTACTAGCCGACTTGCATACATACCCAACTTTGCTGCAAGTTCCTGTTGAGAAAGCCCGGGGGTTGCCGCAATGATCCGGAAAATGCCAGCATGCGCCGGTGTGAATCCGAGCGGCTCCAAGCGCTTTGCAAACTGGCCGGACGCGTACGCACCGAGTTGAGCTAGCAGAAAAGCTGCCGCGCCATTTCTGGGAATTTTGGCTTGCTGCTCCATATCTGATTTTGACATTTTTAAACAATACCTTGCAATAATCATTACATTATGTAATGATTATTGCAAAGAACAAAGGAGAAAATGCGATGACCGAACCCGTTCCAAAAACCCAAGCCCGCTTTCGAGGTCCACACTCAGGAATCGTAGCGACCGTTTTCGTTGTGCTCTTCTTTGCCGGTCTTATGCCTGTCACGGCACTTGGGGGAATGCCATATTTCCCCGGACCAACGGCGAGTGTGAATGAGATGGTCGCCTTCTTTTCTCAAAGACAAGGGGGAACCTTACTGTGCGCCTTTCTCCAATTCGGCTCTGCGGTACCGCTTGGCATCTTCACGATGTCGATGGTGGCGCGGCTGAAGTTTCTGGGCGTCAGAGCCGCCGGCGCAGACATGGCGCTCTTTGGTGGGTTAGCCACTGCGATGGGACTGGTTATTTCGTCCTGCTTCTTGTGGGCGATGACATATCCGGCCATATCGCAAGACGCAAACCTGCTTCAGGCCTTGTATCGCGTCTCCTTTGGCCTTGGAGGTCCGGGCTATTCAGTGTTTTTCGGACTGCTCGCAGCGGGAGTCTCTGTAACGGCCGGACTCTACAAGCTTTTGCCTATGTGGATCGTCATTCTCGGTCTAGTTGTAGCAGTCACTGGCGAACTGAGCTGGTTCGAGATCCTAAATGTCAAACTCCTTCCACTGATTCCCCTAACGCGCTTTCCCGGCTTTGTCTGGATGATTGCCGCTGGGTTTTCGCTTTCCAAACAGCCCAATACAGCAGTACAGAGGTGACCCATGATCATATCTACTCCAGACAAAGTTGAGCAATTTGTCGATGGCAAGAAGCTCTTGAAAGCGTTCGGCAGCAGCGTCTTTGCCGCTGCGGTCGTCGGAACAATTGGCTACTTCGTATTCCACGCATTGCTTGGCAGCGGTTGGGGGACAACCGTCCCTCAGATCGTGACCTTGCAGGTTTATATGGTCCTTCTGATCGCCTTTTGCCTCCGGTTTAGCCCAGTTACAGAGCCACCAATAGCATTACGACCATCGGGTGCGCAACACGCTATCGCCAGTGTGGGGATTTGGATCGCATCTGTCGTTGCCATCGTATTGTTCTACTTCTGCCTCGGGTCGATCTTCGGAAGCGTTTCTCAGGTCGCAACGCAGATCACAGCCTTCGCAACCGACGCAAAACGGCTTCAAGGACAACCGACACCGGCCTGGATCATAGCGATAGTGCGTGGCTGCTTGATTGTTCCGATCTTCGAAGAAGTATTTTTCCGCGGAGTTCTGCTCTCATGGCTGCGGACGCACCTGAATGCACACGGTGCGATTTTCGCAATGGCCACGCTCTTCGCATTGATGCACGGCTCATTGGTCGTGGCTCCCTACGTGTTCATCTTCGCAGTCGTTGCTGGATACGTCCGGGTACGCACAGGCTCAACCTTCAATACCATCATCATGCATTCGCTAAACAACGTGATGCTGCTTCATGTAGGGCTCAGGATTTTCAATGGGCACTGATCAGGCGATGCAATGCCTCAGTGAGTTGCGCCCGCGTATCATCCGTTGCGCCTAGTTTCAATCGTTTACGTTCACCCTATGCACTGTGACTACCCTGATTGCGTGGCTTAGCAGGAGAACAAGTTGCGAGTGGAGCTTCAAGGGAAGCCAACCATGCATTGAGAATAGGCAACAGGTGAAAGCCTGCGATGTCGAGGAAAGTCAAACCAGCGCTTCCTCGCTCGATGCCTTGGACTCAACCGCCGGCAGACGCCCTGACTGATTCACATTCAAGAGAATGTCTTCTTGAGTCAGTGGATGCGGCTAGCCAAGTGGGCCCACAGCAGTCGCGATAATCCGCGGTCCCTTAGATTGGTGATCTCTCGCATCGAGCCGGAGGCCCGCTCGAAATCGATAACTTCAGCGAGATGGAAATAGTTCAACTGTTTTAGCTACCCGCAATTTCCAGTAACTCATTGGCGTGTAATTTTGCCCATTCCCTCAGCAACAATGGTTGGCGACCTAGAATTTTCTTCGTATCGTCCACTACCGTTCCAATGTAGGCCATTCTTCCGTGTTCGACCTCGCGGAAAAATTGGGGTCCGCCCTTTGCGTACTCCGACTCGTATGTTGAACCAGGCCCACCCACCTCTTTTGCGAAACTTTCGACGTCACGAACTTCCGCTGTGAACTTGTGACCGGTAGCCGCAGTGAGAGTTTCAGCTACTTGGCCCGGAGCGAGTGCGTCCGCCGAAAACCAGTAGTCCTTTCCACCGTGTTTTTCCGGGCCTTCCATGAGAATTACGGCTGCAACTTCTGCTACATCTTCCACAGCGGTAAACCCAATCGGCTTCGAAGTGAACACGCTATACACACCGGGTTTGACGACCCACCCGGTGAGAAAATTCTGCATGAACATATTCGGATGCAGATTCGTCCACGCTATGCCGCTATCGCGAAGATATGCTTCAATCAACTGATGCCAGGAGAAAACGATCTGGTATGAGTCATGCTCTCGGGTGAATACGCCCAGGTGCACTATATGCTTCACGCCGTTACGTCTTGCCGCATCGATTAGCGTCTTACTTTGCACAAGCATGTCAACCGTATAACCAGTTATCAGAAAAATGCCTGTGACGTTTTTCAATGCCTCATCGAAGGTTCTTGGATCATCAAGATCGATAAAGCGCGATGCTCCGAATTGATCTGCAAGCTCTTCCAGATTCGCTTCCCTTCGCGACCCTACCGAAAAGTTTGCTTTTCTCTTTTTTAGGTTTTTTGCAACGAGTTTTCCTACTTGTCCTGTTGCACCCAACACGAGCAGGTTGCTTGAATTGTTCATTTGAATCTCCTTTTACTTTTTTTCTTGAGTGGTATCAATCGGGACTTCTGGTCCTTTAGCGAGAATCTCCATGCGTCTGAGTCTGTACTGTGACTGCATTCCCCTGTCAGTGGGTCTTCAGGATCAGTTTACCGGCGGTTTGGCGGCTTTCGAGGAACTGGTGTGCTTCCGCCGCATGCGCCAGCGGAAACGTTCGATCAACGCGCAGCTTTAGCCAGCCCTCACGCAAACCGGCGAAAACGTCGCGGGCACGCCGCAGAAGCTCATCGCGAGTCGCTGTGTAATTGGCGAGCGCCCCGCCCGAGATCGTCAGGGACTTCATCATAAGCGAATTGGGCACGACCGGTTCTGCTGGTCCGCTCGCCATCCCGAAGATGGTCGCCCATCCGCGAGGCTTTAACGCATCCAAGTTTTTGGCAAACGTTGTCTTGCCCACGCCGTCAATCACGTAGTCGACGCCCGCGCCGCCCGTGAGTTTTTTCACCTCTTCCGCGAAGTCCTGCTTCGTGTAAAGAATCACGTTGTCGGCGCCCGCCTCACGTGCGATTTTCGCCTTCTCGTCGGTGGAGACGGTTCCAATCACGACGGCTCCCATATGCTTCACCCATTGCACGAGGAGCAGGCCCATGCCGCCCGCCGCAGCGTGCACCAGCACGGTAGAGCCGGGTTTAATGGGATAAAATTCGTGTACCAGGTAATGCGCGGTGAGCCCTTGCAGGATTATCGCCGCGCCATCATCGAAGCTGACTTCGTCCGGTAGCGGCGCGATTTGCGCGGCCTTCACGACATCATATTCGGCATACGAACCGAGACTCCACTTATACGCGACACGATCGCCGCGCTTGAGGTCGCTCACGCCCTCGCCGACGGCCTCAATCTCTCCCGCTCCCTCGATTCCCAGCGTGAGCGGGAACGGAATCGGCCTAGGCAGCGCGCCATTGCGAAAATAAATGTCCGCGTAATTCACTCCGGCGGCTTGAACTCGAACCAGCACCTCGCCTGCCCTCGGCTTCGGTTGCGGTAGTTCGTGCAATTGCAGTTCTTCTGGACCGCCATATTTTGCTATTTGTATCGCTTTCATCTCACGACCTCCCCTTTCCTTGTCATTACGAGCGGAGCGCGCCCGTGTTTTTCTTCCCGGCTGTCGGCCGGGCCGGATTGCGAAGCGAGGAATTTCCTTTTCAGCATCGCTGCGCTTCGACAAGCTCGCCAGGAACTTCCTCGCCGCCGTCCTGCTCGCCTCAACCCGCCTGTGGCTCAGAGCTTATGGGTCCGCGTCCTAGGCGCCGGCCACCGCCACGGCTGATACTTCGAGCAGCGCCCCCGGCATCCCGAGCTGCGTCACGCCGACTCCCGTCCAGATCGGGTGTGGCGGCCGGATCCGCGTGGCCTTTATGTCCACGAGTTCGCGCAACTGGCTATGTATGTCGCCGACGTGATAACTGTTCAGGCTCGCCACATCATCGAGCGTCGCTCCCGCTTCGTTGAGAATGGCTTCGAGCGTCGTGAAGACGTTCTCCGCCTGACTGCGAAAGTCGGGAGGAAGCCTCCCCTCGGCGTCGACCCCGACGATTCCGGAGATGAGTATCTGGCCGCCGATCCGGACGGCCGGCGAAAACTGGTATGTTTCGGAAGCCGCCTTCAACGAGGGCGGCACGATGGACGTGAACGGCTTTGGCATTGAGTTTCTCCTCTCGGTCGAGGCGTTGCTTGAAGTGTTCATTTGAATCTCCTTTCACTATTTCTCTTGAGTGGTTTGTCCGAACAAGTTCGTTCTACGCTTATGTTCCTAGCAATGCGAGCCACGCGTTCGTATGAGTCAATCCGGTCGCTGTGTTCATACGTGTCCGTCACAATGATCAGCTCATCAGCATGCGTATCACTGACGAGTCTCTCCAGTCCAGCCTGCACGGTTGTATCCGATCCCACGATCGCCGCCCTCAATCGGCTTTCCACAGTCGATCTCTCCCCGTCTTGCCATAGGGGCTCCATTGAATCAACGGGAGGCAACAATTCCACCGGCTCGCCCCGAATGAGTCGTAGAAAACGCTGTTGTGGAGTAGTAAACAATCGTCGAGCTGCCGCATCTGTCTCCGCTGCAATCACCTGTGCGGCTATGAGTAGATAGGGTGTTTGTAATACTTCGCTCGGCTGGAAGTGTTCTCGATAAAGTTGTGCTGCTGCATACAAAGCGTCAGGCGCAAAATGTGCCGCGAAAGCGAATGGCAAGCCTAACGCCGCTGCCAATTGAGCACTGAAGTCGCTCGATCCGAGCAACGTGATCGGCACATTGCTGTTTTGTCCAGGTATCGCTTTTACAAGTTGACCAGGTCTTTCAGGTCCTAGGTATGTGCGCAACTCTTCAAGTAGGGCCGGGAAATCTTCGCCATCCTGAGCCAAACCGCGTCGCAACGCGCGCATGGTTTGAAAGTCGCCTCCCGGAGCTCGTCCCAAACCGAGATCGATTCGCCCGGGATACATGGCTTCCAGAGTTCCAAACTGTTCTGCTACCACCAGCGGTGCGTGATTTGGCAGCATGACTCCACCGCTGCCCACCCGAATCTTTTTGGTCGCCGCTGCGATGTGTCCGATCAGTACCGGCGTTGCTGAGCAAACCAGCCCCTGAATGGAGTGATGTTCCGCCACCCAGTAGCGCTTGTAGCCCAATTGCTCAACGTGCCGCGCCAATTCCACCGACTGCGCAATGGCGCTGCTCGCTGGCTCACCTGCGCGCGAGGGTATTAGATCCAATACCGAGATCGGCAAGAATTGACCAGTTGCTTGGCTGCTGGACATGATCACCTCCGCGTGTTCCATTACTGTTGCCATCCGCCGCCGAGTGCCTGGTAAAGCTGAACTAATGCCAAACGCTCATTCAGTTGGGCCTGCACGAGATTGAGTTCAGCCGAGAAGTAATTCGTCTCATTGGTAAGCACCTGCAGGTAACTGGCGCCGCCGTTCTTATAAAGCACCTCGGAAAGCTGGTCGGAGCGTTGCGCCGATTGAGTGAGCAGTTCTTGCTGTTCGCGGAACTCACGGTCTCTTTGAGAGGCGATGAGCGCGTTGGAAACCTGTTCAAGGGCGGTCTGAACGGTTTGCTTGTAGGACAGCACTGTTTCTTGCCAATTGGCGCGGGCGAGCCTGAGTTCCGAACGGAGTCTTCCGCCCTGGAAGACGGGCTGAGTCACACTAAGGGCTCCGTACCAGGCCTCCGCCCCCCCGCTGATGAATTTGTTCAAGGCGTTGCTCTCTAGTCCCCCGGTTCCGGTGAGCGACAGGCTGGGGAAGAATGAGGCCTTCGCGGCCCCGATCTGCGCGTTGGCTGCGACCATGAACTCTTCTGCCTGACGGACGTCCGGCCGGCGCTCTAGCAATTCTGAGGGGAGGCCGGCCGGAACGTTTTGGGTGAGGGGCTGTTCCGTCAGGGCGCGTCCACGCGCAATGGGCCCGGGATTTTCTCCGAGCAATATGCTCAGCAGATTTTCCTGCTGCTGAATTTGGCGCTCAAGATCAGGGATCGTTTCCGAGGCGGTATAGACGAGTTGCTCCGCCTGGCTCACGTCGAGCCCGGAGCCGGAGCCATGGGTCTCAAGCACTTGAGTCAATTTCAGGGATTGCTGACGCGATGCCAGCGTACGCTTCGAGATCTCAAGTTGGCTGTCGAGCGCGCGAAGCTGGAAATAAGCTGTCGCTACGTTAGCAACCAGGGAGGAGATGACGGCTCGCTGTCCCCATTCGGTCGCGAGTAACTGGGCGCGAGCTGCTTCGGTTTGCCGGCGGTACTTTCCCCAGAAATCCAGGTTCCAGATCACCCCCAGATTAATGTCGCCCGCATTGACCTGGTAAGCGGGAAAGACATTTGAAACTTTCGCGTTGCCCTGGCTGAAAATGTCCGCGCCGACACTTGCCGAAGGTAACTGGTTAGAGCGGGTAATCCCGAGTTGCGCTTGTGCCTCGAGCACTCGAGTGGCCGCGATTCGAACGTCATAGTTTTGCGCCAGAGCAGTGTGGATCAGCTGCGTGAGCACTGGGTCCTGGTACACCTGCCACCACTGTTCATTGCCGAGCGAGGAAGAAGCAGTCTGGTCGGGAGCCACGGCGCGATAGCCTTGCGGGACGTTCACGGAGGGCCGTTTGTAGTTCGGTCCCATCATGCAACCGGCTTGCAGGCCGACTGCAACAACGATTCCCAAGAATGCAAGTCTCTTCATTTTAATCACCTTCACTGGGTAGTTCGGCGAGTGCGGGTTGCCCTGCTTTTTGTCGCTCAGCGCCTGAGAATTTCTCAACCACGTAGAAGATCGCGGGAACAAAGAATCTGCCGATGAAGGTCTCCGCGACCATGCCGCCAATGACCGCCGTGCCCATGATCTGTCGCGCGATTGAGCCTGCGCCGGATGCGATCCAGAGCGGCACGCACCCGACAATAAAGGCGAGCGCGGTCATCATGAGCGGCCGGAAGCGAAGCCTCGCCGCCGAAAGTGCTGCATCGACGAGGGACATACCCCGTTCGTAGTCTTCTTTGGCGAAGGCAACGATGAGGATGGAATTCTTGGCGCCCAGGCCGATGAGCATTACCAGAGCAATCTGGGTGTAAACATCATTCTCCATCTGGACCATGTACGGCGGCAGGTAAAGGCCGACTACAAAGCGACGCAGCCAGAGCGCTGCGAGGGCGCCGAATACTGCGACCGGAGTGCTCAGCAGGACGCTCAAGGGCAACGTCCAACTTTCGTAGAGCGCCGCAAGAATCAGAAAGACGAAGAGAAGTGAAAGTGCGAAAATGGCCCAGGCTGGCACACCCTGCCGCGCTTTCTGCTCCTGATAAGACATGCCCATGTAGTCGAAGCCCATTTCGTGGGGCATAGTTTGATTGAAAACATCTTCGAGGGCTGCGGTCGCCTGCTGCGAGCTATAACCCGGGGCAGCGCTGCCGAAGATCTGTGCGCTTCGATACTCGTTGTAGCGCAGGGTGAATTCCGGGCCGTAATGGGTCTCGAAGTTCGCGAGCGAGGAAAGCGGCACGTTTTGGCCCTGGTTGTTGCGCACATAGAACTGCGAAAGGTTTTGCGTGTTCGCCCGGTAAGGCGCTTCGGCCTCGATATATACCTGCCAGGTGCGGCCGAAATCATTGAAATAATTGACGAACAGGCCGCCCATATATGCCTGAATAGTTTGATAGACATCGCTGATCGCGACACCCTGCTTGAGTACTTTGTCGTGGTCCACATTGACGAACTGCTGTGGCACGCTAGGTATAAACGTGGTGCTGATCAGGCCAATTTCTGGGCGCTTGCGGGCCGCTGCAAGAAATTTGTTAAGGTTGTCGGCCAGAAACCTCACGTCCTTGCCTGCGCGGTCCTCGAGAACGAACTGAAATCCGCCGGAGGTGCCGACGCCGGGTACTGCAGGGGGCGAGAAGCCAAAAACAGTCCCCTGCGGCAATCGACTGAGTTCCTGATTCAGTCGATTTTTTATTTCCTGGTACTGTTCTGCTCTGCTCTTGCGCTCGCCCCAGGGCTTCAACGTAACGAAGAAGAAACTGTTGTAGCTGGTGTGGGCGAAGCTGAGTAGGTTGAAGCCGACAACAGTTGTTGTGTACTGAACTCCCGGCGTGTTTGCGAGAACGTTCTCTACCCGTTTCGCAGCCTCGCTTGTGCGTTCCATGGATGCGGCAATCGGAAGTTGCATGCTGACGTAGAGGTAGCCCTGGTCTTCATCCGGCATAAAGCTCGAGGGCAGCAGGCTGCCAAAGAAAAACGCCCCCAAACCGAAGACTGCCAGCAGCACCAGCGCGAGCGCGCCCTTGCGAATTACAGCGTGCGACCAGTGCACAAAACCATCAGTACTGCGTTCCCAATAACGATTGAAGACGCCAAAAAATTTCCCGAGAGGTCCGCGGCGCTGGTGGGTGCCTTCCTCTGGTCTAGGCCGCAGCAACAGACCAGCGAGTGCCGGGCTGAGCGTGAGCGCATTGAAGGCGGAGAGGATCACGGAAATGGCGATGGTCAGGGCGAATTGCTGATAAAGACTGCCTGTGATGCCAGGGATGAACGCCGTAGGCACAAACACCGAAGCCAGCACCAGGGCAATCCCCACAACGGGCCCCGAGAGCTCTTTCATCGCTTCGAAAGCCGCATCCTTCGGAGCCAGTCCCTCTTCGATATGGCGCTGCACGCCTTCAACCACCACAATCGCGTCGTCGACTACGAGGCCGATTGCCAGAACCAGGCCCAACATCGAAAGTGTGTTGATGGAGAATCCGAATAGTGGGAACAGGGCAAATGTGCCGACGAGCGAAACAGGCACAGCCAGCATAGGGATCAGCGTGGCCCGCCAGTCTTGCAAGAAGAGGTATACCACCAGGATGACCAGCAGAATCGCAATCACCAGCGTTTCGACAACGTCCTTCATCCCTTCAGTAACTGGCAGAGTTTGGTCGAGCGATATCGCACAATCGACATCTTCGGGCAAGCGCTCCTTCATTTTGGCCATCAGCTTGCGGACGCCCTCCGCGGTTTGAAGGGCGTTAGATCCCGGCAGTTGGTAAATCGCAATGATGGCGCTGGCCTTGCCATTCAGCCGGCTGATCGTGCTGTAGTCCTGCTGGCCCAGCTCGACTCGAGCAACATCTTTCACACGCACGATCCCGCCGTTCGGAGCTTCGCGAACAACGATGTTGCCGAATTCTTCCGGAGATGTCAGACGGCCCTGTGCCAGCAGCGCATATGTGTACTGCTGATTACCGGGAGCCGGCTCGCCACCTATCTGTCCCGCCGGATTTACTGTGCTCTGGGCCTGGATGGCGTTAGTAATATCCCTGACGGTAATGCCCAGCTTCGCCAGTTGATCGGGCTTTATCCAGAGCCGCATGGCATACTGGCCAGCCCCGAAGACCTCCGACCGGCCCACACCATATGAGCGGCCGATGGGATCGTTGAGGTTGATGTACGCATAGTTAGAGAGAAACGCGGCGTCGCGGGTGCCGTGGGGCGAGTACAAGCCCACCAGCATGAAAGGAGCGGTGGCTGACTTTCGCAACGTGATCCCATAGCTCGTCACCTCGGGAGGAAGCTGACCGTTTGCCAGCTGCTGGCGCGACTGCGTAAGCAGGAGATCCGTGTTTGGATCAGTCTTGAGATCAAAATCGACGAGCAGAGAGGTTTGCGAACCATTAGTTGCGTTCACCGAATACATGTATTCCATGTTGTCGACGCCGGTAACTTGCTGTTCGATCGGCGTTGCCACGGACTGCTCAAGAGTCTTTGCGTCGGCACCGGGGTAGTTGGCTTGCAACCAAATTTCCGGCGGCGCAATGTTCGGAAACTGTGCGATTGGCAAAAGCGCAATAGCGATCGCGCCAACGACCACGGTAAGGATCGCGATCACAATCGCGACGATGGGGCGTCGGATGAAAAAACTCGCCATGGTTAGCGCTCCTCGGTTTCTTTGTAAGGCGTTGGGTTCACCACTTCGCCATTTCGTGCCTTCTCTGCGCCGGCCGCAACGACTCGTTCTCCCGGCTTCAGCCCGGATGTGATCACCCAGAGCGTGCCCACTCTCGGTCCGACCTTCACGGTGCGGAGCTGAGCTCGGTTGTCGGCGCCGATGACAGTTACCTGGGAGCTTCCTTGCTGCTGGTTCACTGCCGCCTGCGGCACAAGTAGCGCTCCAGTGATGTTTCCGGTCGCGGCCTGAATGCGCGCGTACTGGCCCGGTCGCAACAGGTTTTTGGAATTGGGGAACTCGCCCACGATCTGAATGGTTCCGGTCTGCGCGTTTACCTGACGGTCGGCGAAAATGATCTTGCCAGGATGAGGATAGGTACTGCCGTCGGCCAGAGTCAGCTGCAGCGGGATTCTTGAAGCGTGCGTGATAAAGTCCACACTCCCCGGACCACCACCATCGGCCATGCGCAAATATTCCTGTTCGCTGATGGGGAAATAGACTTTGATCGGACTTACCTGCGAAACCGCGGTGAGAACCGTAGTCGGTCCCACCAGGTTGCCGACTTGAACGGTGTTGATCCCGGCGATTCCATCCACCAGGGAGACGACTTTGGTATAGCCAAGATTGATGTTGGCTTGCTCGACTGCCGCCTGGTCCGCTTCAACCGCGGCTTTCGCCGCCCGCAGTGCCTGCGTGTCGGTATCCAGCTGGCTCTGCGGAATGGCGTGAGCTTCCGCTTCAGGAATGTCACGCTTCACGTTCAGCTCCGCATTCGCCATCTGCGCTTCCGCCTGGGCCAACTGTCCCCTGGCTTGATCGAGCGCCGCCTGAAATGGACGCGGGTCAATCTCAAAGAGGACTTGACCCTTTCTGACGAATGTACCTTCGTGATAAACCTGGCGAATCAGGTAACCGCTCACTTGCGGCGAAATCTGTGCGTTGACGAAGCCTTCGAGCGTCCCAACCCACTCGCCCTGGATCGACACGTTTTTTAGAATGACCGGTGCGACTTCGACCTCAGCTGGTGGAGGACCGGTCGACGCTCGGACGTTGCTGTTGCTGCAGCCCAGCAAACTTGATAACAACGCTGCCCCAATGAATCCGGCAAAGATCTTCTTCTTCATTGTTTCCTCCCCAATCGAGTCACTGGCGCGCAAGAGCCACTGCCACTTGCTAAGCTATGTGCGAATGCGGCATGAGAGTCATTTCGCACCGTGTTACATTGTTACAGATGATGTATAATATGTAACGATTCAAATATGCAGGAAAAATCTGTTGACCGGGATGCAGCACGGCGGCGAATCATCCTCGATGCTGCCCGCGACTGCATCCTTAAATTCGGCTATGCGAAGAGCTCGCTCGAAGATATCGCCAAACAGGCGGCCATATCGCGACCGCTGATCTACCGGAAATTCAAGAGCAAGGAGGAGATTTTTGGCGCCGTTCTGGAGGACATCTTCGAAACACAGTATCGGGCCGCGGAACAAGCTCTTGCAAAACCGGGGAGCAAACGGGAAAAGCTTATGTCGCTCTATGAAGGTCTGTTGCTTGACCCGTGGAAGGAGCTAATCGTGGATGCTCCGATGGGCGCGGAATTCTATGGGGCATGCAGTCGAGTCACGCCGGACATTTACGAAAGGCACAGAAAGATTCAACTTAAGTACACGCAGGCTGTCCTTGGCACTAAAGAGGTCTCGGAGGTCTTCATGCTGGCTGTAGACGGGCTTCACCAGGATCTACCAACGCCAAAGGTTCTCCGCGGGAGACTTGAAGTGCTGATTGATCGATTCGTTCGTGACTAAAGCCACGTTGGATCCAGGGCCTGTTGGTCGGCAATCCGGACGTTGCCCACAAACGGGCTTCTGGGAGATCGGGCGCGAGGGGCGTTCAATAGCAATGTCCCCGAAGCGGACTTCTGACCCAATTCGGTCCGTTTGGCCATAATTCAGCATTTGGCAATCTCTAGGTCGTCCTAAGTTCGTGTAACTCCCGTCCGTATCTATCTGCGAAGGTTGGACGGTATGGTAATTTACCAGAGAATTTAAGTTGTTGAGCATCAGGAGTGCCGGTATCTGTTAGCATCTCGCTTGAAGGGGAGGGAATTTATGAGGTCCCTTTTGATATGCGTGAGCGTTGCACTTGCCGCTATGGCAATTTCCTCCCACGCGACAGTGCAGTCAACTGCAAATCCCCAAAGCGTGGGGCCAAAACAGAAACCCGCTGGTTCACCAGCAGCAAAACAAGAACCGGGAACAACCGCCAATTCAAAACAGGGCACGGCGACTCAAACGAATCCGCTCGCCGCTCAACCCTCACCGCCCACGGCCAGTCAGCAGGTTCAGCCTGAGCCTGTTGCGCAGGTTGAGCTAGAAAAGGAACTAACGAAATTG
>Ga0210400_10003316_pt1 | contig 14310 bp, 16 predicted proteins | sample IncBWH26MmetaG_FD_155456 | JGI IMG/M metagenome (GOLD analysis project Ga0210400, IMG submission 155456) | Forest soil microbial communities from Barre Woods Harvard Forest LTER site, Petersham, Massachusetts, United States - Inc-BW-H-26-M | ecosystem: Environmental > Terrestrial > Soil >...
ATGCGAGTTGGAGCTTCGCCGACGCCGCGCTGCGCGGCTCGTCACACCTGCGGCTGCCGCGCATCCTGCAATGGTTTACCGGCAATATCGGGTTCCATCACATCCACCACCTCAATCCGCGGATTCCGAATTATCGGCTCGAGGACTGTCACAGAAGGATCGCCGGCCTGCAATCCGCGCCGATACTGACACTGCGCACGGCCATCACCACGCTGCGTTACGCGCTGTGGGATGACGATCTCGGACGAATGGTGAAGTTTCCCTGAGGCGGCCGCGGTCTTCGGAATCAGGAAGAGCGCCGATTGTTATTGCCCATCCGCGGTGTCCGCCGCGACCAGTTGCCCGGCTGCATTTGCGATTGGATGCGGCGTTGGTGCTCGGCGATCCACGCCTCGGCGTCGGCTTCGGTCGCGAACGGGCTGATCTTGGTTGGATAGCTGTCGGGAATCTTGACCTCGATCGCAAACGATCCGTCAGACGAGATCACGCGGTAGGTCGCTTCGGCATGCGGGTGTGTCTTCGGCATTGTTCCGATGCACTCGTTCGTATTGTACTTGGCGTATCGTTCTTGGACTCAGCCGCGCAGGCTCCGCGGGAACTCGTTTTCCGCGCCGCAGGCCGAGCAAATCGTCGAATCGAACGGGACCCGCTGGGTCGGCCCGATGCCCAACGCGATCACCGCCCCGCAATTGCCGCACAAATAATCGGTATCGCCGGTGCCGCGAAACAGCGGTTTGGCCGCTTTGGCCGCGTCGGAGACTGCGCGGTCGAGAGCGCCGGACGGCGCGTGCGTGACCTTCAGCGAAATGGCCGGCATCGGGCGTTGCTTCCGTTCAGTGTCGGGTCAGGCCGGGGTCAGGATCGGGTCAGCTGGTCTTCCCGCACAATGCGTTCGTGGCCATCAGACTGGCTCTTGACCCGGTATTGGAAGACGCTAGCGTCTTCCGGCAGCAGACGAACCACCTTGAACTGCCCGCGGGCCGAGCTGAGCTGGTGCCGGTCGGGCGAGAAGCGAACGGTCTGTCCAACGGCGTATTTGGGTGCGTTCATAAAGGCTCTCCTACTGAATGTTCCTTGCCACCACAGGAGGACTTTCCGTGCCGGACCTCGCGTCCGGGCGGCTATCAACCTCCGTTGAGTGGCGCGCCGCTGTCGACGCGCTCGGCCAGCCGCTCGTATTCCAGGGCGACCTCCTGCAAATGTTCCTTGATCGCGACTGTCGTGGCTTCGCTCGCCAATTTCCGAACCCGGGCCGCATGCCGCCGGTAGTAGTCGGCCGGGAGCGGCGGTGTCGTTGGCGGGTGCTCCATGTGGCTTGCGGATCAATATCCTTCGCGCTCGAGGCGCTTGCGCAGCATCTTGCGGTGGCGGCGGATCGCTTCCGCTTTTTCGCGAACCCGGCGCTCCGACGGTTTCTCGTAGGCGCGGCGCCGTTTCATGTCCCGGAAAGTGCCCTCACGCTGCATTTTCTTCTTGAGCACCCGCAAAGCGGAATTGATATCGTTGTCGCGTACGAACACCTGCATCGCCGGGACGCCTTTCTCGTTGTTGCAGCACTTACCTCCGCGCATAAAGCGAAAAAGGGGAGCCGCGCGGAGCGGGCTCCCCTTTGTTGAGCCTGGCCGAGGCTACGCCTGTTGCAGGTTGACCGCCGAGGTCTTGCCCTGCGGGCCGCGTTCGAGCTCGAAGCTCAGCTTCTGCCCCTCGTGCAAATTGCCCATCCCGGAGCGCTCGACGGCCGAGATGTGTACAAACACATCCTTCGAGCCGTCATCCGGCTGAATAAAGCCATAGCCCTTTTGGGAATTGAACCACTTCACGGTTCCGATCGTCATTGTCGTCCTTCGCATAATCGAGAAATTCCCTCCGTTCGAGAGGAACGGCGGGGTCAAACTGCAACACTGAACGGGGAGCAGGTCCGGCGCTCAATCGCGCTTTTTGGAAGAGCAAGCCGAACGATGAAGAAGTCGACTCGTAGGAAGTGGGCATCGCATGGCCCGCTTACAAGAGCGATCCGGCCGATCCGCTCCCCGTGCGAGCGCCTCAGGGCGGCTGAATCGGGGGCGTCGGGGGCGGCGTCGCTGGCAGCGTCTGGGTCACCGCCAGCCAGAAAACCGCGAAGGCGAGCGACAATACCGCGATCGGCACACCGGCGCGCGCGTGGTCGCGATAGGACAGCCGTGCGCCGATCCGCTCGGCCTGCTCGGCGATCAGGAGATTGGTCAGGCTGCCGCTCAACAGCAAATTGCCGGCCAGCGTCGAGAGCAGCGCCAGCGAGTACAGGACCCCCGGCGGCGGCGTCGGCCAGATCTGCAATAGCAGCATCGCCGCCGGCAGGCTGCCGATCGCGTTGCTGGTCACCACCGAGAACGGCACCAGGAGGAGCAAATTATTCGGCAGCAGGCCGTGCTCGTCGAGGAAGCTCAGCGCCTTCGCCGCAAGCGATGCGTCGTTCAACGCGCCGGTGACCGCAAACAGGCAGGAGACCAGCAGCAACAATGGCCAATCGACCGCCGCCATCATCGTCCGGCTGGTGATCTTGCGGTTAGCCAGCAACAGAGCCGCGATGATCAAGGCGCCGATCTCGCGCGGCAGCGACGTCGAGAACAGGATCAGCAAGGCGACCAGCGCAACGACGCTCTTGATCATCTGGGTGCGATCGAGCGGGTGGACGGTGACCGGCGCTGGCTCCGCGTCGTCCGGCGGTGTCGCACCGCGGATCCGCCGCCGCCATTGCAGCCACACCACCGCGAACACGACGACCAGCGCGAACAGGGCCGGCACCCCGTTGATCCCCAGAAAGGTCCAGAAATCGAGATGCCCAATCGCGCCGAGCACGATGTTCTGCGGATTGCCGATCAGGGTCGCGGCCGAGCCGGCATTGGTCGCGGCCGCCAGCGCGATCGCGAACGGCCGCGGGTCGAAGCCGCGGCTTTGCGCGCCGGCGATCAATAATGGCGCGATCGTGACGATCAGGACGTCGTTGGCGAGCACCGCTGACAGGCCCCCGCCGATCGCCACCGTGATCGCGAGCAGCCCGGCGGTGCCGCCGCCCCAGCCGATGATCGTGCGGGCGCACAGGTCGATAAAGCCCGATTCGGCGAATTGCGCCGAGATGATCATCATCGCGAACAGCAGCGCCAGGGTCGGCATGTCGACGGCGCTGCCGAAATCGTCGAGCGTCATCTGGCCGCTGGCCAACAGCGCGATGACCGCCAATAGCGCAATGCCGGTGCGGTCGACCCTCAGCCAGGCGATCCGCCCGGCAACCATGCCGAGATAGGTCAGAACCAGGACCAGGAGGACAATCGCGGCGTGCATCGCGGGAGGGCCGTTGCAAGGTGCTTCATCATACCTACCGGGGATTGCTTCGTCGCTCGGCTCCTCGCTATGACAGCTGTTTTCGGATCATTGCGACGGCTGTGAAGCAATCTCCCGGAAACGGCCAATGCCACGCCAGACGTGGTGCGCGCCGGAGCCGCGATTGCTATATCATGTGCAGATGACCGATCTCCTGACCGAGCAGCCTCTCTCACCGGCCGGCGACACGCGCCTATTCGCCGCGCTCAACGAGGCGCAATGCCGCGCCGTCGAGGCGGTCGACGGGCCGGTGCTGGTGCTGGCGGGGGCCGGCACCGGCAAGACCCGGGTGCTGACAACGCGGCTCGCCCACATCCTCGGGACTGGCCGCGCCTATCCCGGCGAGATGCTGGCGGTCACCTTCACCAACAAGGCGGCGCGCGAGATGCGCGAGCGGCTCGAGGCGATGATCGGACGCGCCGCCGACGGGGTGTGGCTCGGCACGTTTCACGCGATCGCCGCCCGCATCCTGCGCCGCCATGCCGAGACGGTCGGGCTCACCTCGAATTTCACGATCCTCGACACCGACGATCAGCTGCGTCTCCTGAAGCAGATCATCGCCGCCGCCAATGTCGACGAGCGGCGCTGGCCCGCGCGCGCCCTGCTGGGTCAGATCGAGCGCTGGAAGGATCGCGGGCTCGTCCCGGACAAGGTGCCGGCGGGCGATGCCGGGGACTACGCCGACGGCCGCGCCGTCGCGCTCTACCGCGACTATCAGGCGCGCCTCGCGACCGTGAACGCGGTCGATTTCGGCGATTTGCTGCTGCACAATTTGACGCTGTTCGCCGCCAACGCCGAGATCCTCGCCAGCTATCAGCGCCGTTTTCGCTATCTCCTGGTCGACGAGTACCAGGACACCAATGTCGCTCAATATCTGTGGCTGCGGCTGCTGGCGCAGCAGCACAAGAATTTGTGCTGCGTCGGCGATGACGACCAGTCGATCTACAGCTGGCGCGGCGCCGAGATCGGCAACATCCTCAAATTCGAAAGCGATTTCCCCGGCGCGCTGATCGTCCGGCTCGAGGAGAATTACCGCTCGACCCCGGAGATCCTGGCCGCCGCCGCCGGCATCATCGCGCATAACCGCGGCCGGCTCGGCAAGACGCTATGGACCCGTGCCGAGGCCGGCGACAAGGTCACCGTGCGTGGCTTGTGGGACGCCGAGCAGGAGGCGCGCTGGGTCGGCGACGAGATCGAGGCGTTGCAGCGCCGGCGGCACCCGCTGCGGGAAATCGCGATCCTGGTGCGCGCCGGCTTTCAGACCCGCGAGTTTGAGGAGCGCTTTATCGCGCTGGCCTTGCCGTATCGGGTGATCGGCGGCCCGCGTTTCTACGAGCGCCAGGAAATCCGCGATGCGATGGCGTATCTGCGCCTGGTCCGCCAGCCGAATGACGATCTCGCCTTCGAGCGCATCGTCAACGTGCCGCGCCGCGGCATCGGCACCGCGACCCTGCAGCAACTGCACGCCGCGGCGCGCGCGGAATCCTTGCCGCTGGTCGAAGCCGCCCGCCATTTGATCGCCGGCGATCGGCTGCCGAAGGCCGCCCGCAACTCGCTCGCCGGCTTCATCGCCGCGCTCGACCGCTGGCGCGCCGAATCCGACCGGGTGTCGCATACCGATCTGGTCCAGAGCGTGCTCGACGACAGCGGCTACACCGCGATGTGGCAGGCCGACCGCTCGCCCGATGCGCCGGGGCGTCTCGAAAACCTCAAGGAGCTGGTCGTCGCGATGGCCGAGTTCGAGAACCTCGTCGGGTTTCTCGAACATGTCAGCCTGGTCATGGACAACGCCGCCGACAGCGCCGGCGACATGGTCAATCTGATGACCCTGCACAGCGCCAAGGGGCTCGAATTCGACACCGTGTTCCTGCCGGGCTGGGAGGAGGGGCTGTTTCCGAGCCTGCGCTCGGTCGAGGAGCACGGGCTGAAGGGGCTCGAGGAAGAGCGCCGCCTCGCCTATGTCGGGCTGACCCGGGCCCGCCATCGGGTATTTGTGTCGTTCGCCGCCAACCGGCGCATCCACGGCCAATGGCAGAGCGCGGCCCGCTCCCGCTTTGTCGACGAGTTGTCGCCTGATCACGTCGAGATCATCACCGAAGTTGGACTGGGGCTCGGGCCGGCCTTCGGCTCAGGCGCCGCCTCGCCGGGCTGGACCGCCGCCTCGCCCGGCTGGGGGGCGGCGTGGAACCAGTCGCAGATGGGCCGCGCCGGCCGCCAGCCCTTGCTGATCGAGAGCGCGCGGGTGCCGTTGCGCGGCCAGGAGGTGCCGAAGGTCGGCGGCTTCTCGGTCGGCGACCGGGTGTTCCACCAGAAATTCGGCTACGGCACGATCCGCAAGGTCGAAGACAACCGTCTCGAGATCAATTTCGAGCATGCCGGCGACAAGAAGGTCATGGACGCCTTTGTCCAGCGCGCGTGACCCTCAATTCGTCATCCCGGCGAACGCCGGGATCCACCCATCCGCGCATGAGATGCCGATAAGTGGGTCCCGGCCTTCGCCGGGACGACGGTGTTGAATGGCCGGTCCCATCCGAATCAGCACGGAGGTCCAGGGCGCAGGTGCGGCATTGGAGGTCGCCGCCCTGCTCGACGAGCTGGCCGGCGCGGTCGCGGCGTTCGAGATCCGCCCCGAGGACGGAGACAATGCCGCGCTTTGGCGGATCGAGGCCTATCCGCGCGAACCGACATTGGACGCCGCGGCGGAAATACGACTGGCGCTCGCCGCCGCCGGCGCGGGGGGGCGGCTCATCGAGATCGCCGAGGAGCGGTTGCCCGAGCGCGATTGGCTGGCGGAAAACCGCCGCGCCTTTCCGCCGCAGCGCATCGGGCGCTTTCTGATCCACGGCTCGCACTGGCATGGACCGATACCGGCGTCGGCGATCGGTATCGAGATCGACGCGGCGACCGCCTTCGGCACTGGCGAGCATCCCTCGACCCGCGGCTGTCTGCTGGCCTTGGAGGGGCTCGCGCGCCGCCGCCATTTCCGCCGGCCGCTCGATATCGGCACCGGCAGCGGCATTCTCGCGATCGCCGCCGCCAAGCGGTTGCATCGCCGCATCACTGCCGGTGATATCGATCCGGAAGCGGTGCGGGTCGCACGGCATCATGCCCGGCGCAACGGGCTGGCCGGCCATGTCCGAACGGTCCGCGCCGCCGGTTATCGCAGCCGGGTCTTGCGCCGGTCGGGTTACGATCTGATCTTGGCGAATATCCTGGCCCGCCCGCTGGCGCTGATGGCGCGCGATCTGAAGCGCGCCATCATGCCGGGCGGGGCCGCCGTGCTGGCGGGATTATTGCGACGGCAGGAAGCGTTGGTGCTGGCGGCGCACCGCGCTCAGGGCCTCTCGCTCGAGCGCCGCCTGGTCATCGAGGGATGGTCGACCCTGGTGTTGCGTTCAGGCCCCAACGGATTGGATGGGCCGGGTTAGATCGGCGGCAGCCAACGGCCGCCGAAGGCGAGCTTCGCCTGGCGGGCGCTCAGCGCCACCGCAGGGTCGCGCGCCTCCACAGGGCCTCGGGCCTTCTCGTGGAAGCCCTCGACGACCGCCGAGATGTCGGAACGGCGGATGCCGATATCGGCGAGCGCATGGTCGTCGAGCGCCATCAGCTCGCTGTAGGCGCGCTGGCGCTTCCGCCAGCCGGCCCAGCCATTGCGGGCTGCGACGAAGAGATTGATCAGAGACATGATCCTATTCCTCACCACTATGGTGCACTGCAAAAATGGTGATTCGAGTGGCGCGAACCATCCAAAAGATTGCAATCCAGCCATGCACAGGTCAGCGAGGCTTCCCGACTTTTGAGCAGTATTACGGCAATGCAACAAGTCTCGTGCCGCGCGATGCGGCACGCTAGAGTGCGTCGGGCTATCTTCGGGAGCGGTCGATGACGGTGGCAGAGGTCGCGGCAAAGCCGGATCGGCGCCGGTTGGCGCACCTGCTGCGGGCGGCGCGCTCGCCACTCGATCCGGACGGTGTCGTCGGTCTGGTCGCCGGCGTGCTGGCGGCGCCGGAGGAGATTGGGATCAGCTGGCACCAGCTCGTCGCCGACCCGACCCCACCGGCCCTCGCCGAGGCGCTCGAGGAACTCCGCGCGCACATGGCGGCGGGCTATCATGACGGCCTGTCGCGCGAGGATTTTGCCCGGCTGCCGCGGCCGGCGCGCCTGGCGCGGTTGCGCGAGGTGATGACGGCGCGCGGGCTCGACGGTTTCATCGTGCCGCGCGCCGACCAGCATCAGGGCGAATACGTGCCGCCCTGCGGCCAGCGGCTGTCCTGGCTGACCGGCTTCACCGGCTCGGCGGGCCTGGCGATCGTGTTGCGCGACCGCGCCGCGCTGTTTGTCGATGGGCGCTATACTTTGCAGGCCGCGGCGCAGGTCGATACCGCGCTGTTCGAGATCCGCCATCTGGTCGACGAGCCGGCCTGGCGCTGGCTCGCCGGCGCCGCCGCCAAGGGCGCCGTCATCGGCTACGACCCGTGGCTGCACACGCCGCAGGAGGTCGAGCGCTTCCGCGCCGGCGCCGCGCGCGCCGGCGCCAGCCTCCAGCCGGTCGCCAACCCGGTCGACGAGGCGTGGTCGGGCCGCCCGCCGGCGCCGCTCGCGCCGGTCGTGCCGCATTCCGATGGCTATGCCGGCGAAAGCGCCGAGGCGAAGCGCACCCGGCTCGGCCGCGGCCTGGCCGAGGAGGGCGCTGCGGCGGCGGTGCTGACGATGCCGGAATCGATCGCCTGGCTGTTGAACATCCGCGGCGGCGACGTGCCGCACACGCCGTTGCCGTTGTCGTTCGCGATCCTGCGCCAGGACGGCACCGTCACGCTGTTCATCGACCGCCGCAAGCTCGCCCCCGGCCTCGACCGCCATCTCGGCAATGCGGTGACGATCGAGCCGCCGGACCGGCTCGGCCCGGCGCTCGATGCACTCGCTGCCTCCGGAGAGCGCGTCCAGGTCGATCCCGGGACTGCCGCGTCATGGGTCTTCGACCGGCTGGAGCAGGCCGGCGGGCATATTCACCGCGCCGCCGATCCCTGCCTGCTGCCGAAAGCCTGCAAGAATCCGGTCGAGCTCGACGGCACCCGCGCCGCGCATCGCCGCGACGGCGCGGCGGTCACCCGTTTCCTGGCCTGGCTGGCGCGCGAGGCGCCGAAGGGCGAGCTCGCCGAGATTGCCGCCAGCGACCGGCTCGAAAGCTTCCGCCGCGCCGGCGAGCATTTCCGCGATCTGAGCTTCCCGACGATTTCGGGCGCCGGGCCGAACGGCGCGATCGTGCATTACCGCGCGATGCCGGAAACCGAGCGTCGGCTCGAACCCGGCAATCTCTATCTGCTCGATTCCGGCGCCCAATACCTCGACGGCACGACCGACATCACCCGCACGATCGCGATCGGCCCGCCGAGCGACGAGATGCGCGACCGCTTCACGCGCGTGCTGAAGGGACATATCGCGCTGGCGCTGGCGCGCTTCCCGAAAGGCACGACCGGCTCACAGCTTGACGCGTTCGCGCGCCGCTCCCTGTGGGACGAAGGGCTCGATTACGACCACGGTACCGGACACGGCGTCGGCAGCTATCTCAGCGTGCATGAGGGACCGCAGCGGATCTCGAAGGCGGCCAACACCCAGCCATTGCTGCCCGGCATGATCGTCTCGAACGAGCCCGGCTATTACAAAACCGGCGCCTACGGAATCCGCATCGAGAACCTCGTGGTCGTACAGCCGTGGAATGGCGCGGCCGAAGGCGGGCGCGAGCGCGACATGCTGTGCTTCGAGACGCTGACCCTGGCGCCGATCGACCGCAATCTCGTCGCCCGCGAACTGCTCGAGGACGAGGAGATCGCCTGGCTCGACGCCTACCACACCCGGGTCCGCGAGACCCTGACCCCGCTCGTCGATCCTGACACCGCGCGCTGGCTCGAGGCGGCGACGGCCCCACTCGGGCACTAATCCGGCGTCCCGGCGAAAGCCGCGACCCATTCTTCCGCCGCATGATGGCCTGACAAGTGGGTCGCGGCTTTCGCCGGGACGCGGAAAATAGGAAGCTGTTCACGCGCCCATTAATCGGAGCCGACCGATGCCCGTCCAACCCTTCACCCCTGGCAATTACCGCTTCCTCACTCATGCCTTCCAGTACTCGGGTGGGGTCGCGGCGGATCCGGGCTACGCGATCGAGCGTGCCCGGTTTGCCCGGCCATTGCCACTGGCCGCGGGGTTCGACGCGATCGAGGCCTACCTCGCCAGGCTCGGCCGGCCGCCAACCGCGTTCTGCGCCTGCGAATTGCGCTCGCCGAAGCAATTTACCGAGCAAGGATTCATCGATTTCAACCGCCACTATGTGCAGCGGCTGGAGAAGTGGGGGATCTTCCGCGACGACATCAACCCGGTGGCGCGCTCGAATGTCTGCCCCGAGATCGATCCGCCGGCCGAGCCGTCGTTTTACGCCTTCAGCTATACCGTGCCGGGCGCCGGCAAGAGCTTTGTCGCGGCCGGCAGTGGCGAGGCGACCGACGGCGCCGGCAGCTACGCCGAGCGCATCGTCCGGCTCGGCGATCAGTCGCCGGAGGGCATGCGCGACAAGGCGCGCTGCGTCCTCGCCGCGATGGAGCAACGCATGGGCCCGCTCGGCTTTGGCTGGAAGGATGTCACCGCGACGCAGCTCTATACGGTGTTCGACATCCACGCGCATTTCGCCGAGGAGTATGTGCGGCGCGGCGCGACGGCGGGCGGCCTCACCTGGCATTATGCGCGGCCGCCGGTCCAGGGTCTCGATTACGAGGTCGATGTGCGCGGCGTCGCCCGCGAGCTGGTAATCTGAGTCGAACGCCCTACCGCTTCGCCTCCCATTCGCGGCCCCGCGCCGCGAAGGCTGCCTCCCAATGCTTGCCGTCGAACAGGCGGCGCGGACCCATCGTGTCCGGATCGTAATTGTCGAGGCAGCGCGCGTTGACGCTGTAGTTTTCCGGGTCGGAGCGCGGCTGATAGAACGCGTGGATGCCGCAATGCCGGCAGAAAGTGTGCTGCGCAGCCCCAGTGCCGAAGGTGTAGGTCGTCATCTCGTCGGCGCCACTCAGGATCTCGAGCCGTTCGTGCGCGACCGGCAGGTGCAGTATCCCTTTCTTGGTGCAGATCGAGCAGTTGCACTCGCCGATCACGCTCTCCGCGAGATCGACCTGGATGCGAAACCGCACGCGACCGCAATGGCAGCCGCCCTCATAGGTGCTGAGCATCTATTCCTCCACTCGCTCGCCGTGATCGTAGCACGCCGGCGCCGATGCGGTGATGTGGTCTGGCTCTACCGCTGATGCCGGCGGCACGACTTGCTTCTCTGGAATTAGGGAGGGGTTCGACTGAGCCGAACCGGTCGACCTGGATAGGCCGGCTGGTGTCGATTCTCCGGCATTGATTTAGGTCAGGTGAACCGCTTGGCATCAATGCTGTGCTCGGGTTTGGCAGAGCGCAGCGGCGAGGCACTCCCATGGTTCGTATGTGGATAGTCGGCAGCGCTTTGGTGCTCGCGCTCGCCGCGCCGGCGGCGGCCCAATCTAGATCCATACCGGAGGTATTGGAGCGCTTGCACACCCTTTGCGATCAGAACTACAAGCCCGCCTGTATCAAGCTCGGCTTGGTGATGGGAAGGCTTCCGCCAAGCGCAGCCCGTAAATTGCGCCGGTCTAACCCGGATTGGTGGTGGTGGGAGCGCTGGTAGGGCAGCCGAGCGGTCCGATCTCGACTCCCAGGGCTCGTTCACCGCAGGCGAGGCGTGCCGCGCATCAGCCACACCAGCGGCATCGCGACCGCCGCGGTCAACGCCATCAGGCGGAACGCGTTGATGTAGCCGATCATCGCCACCTGATGCTGGATCTCGCCGGGCGTTATGGGTGGAAAGGCGACATCGGCCTGATTGGAGCCCTCGCGACTGCCCGGCGCCGATTCTGGCCGTTTGCGGGACGGCGATCGAACCGCGAGATTCGACCCTAAAGCAGCCACTCGCGGAGGATCCGCGATCGCCTGCTGCAGCGCGTCGATCTCAGGTCGAATTCATGCCTGTCGGGTAGATCCGGCCAAATCGTGAAGACGTGCGCCTAAAGCCTCTGCGCGAAATCGGAGCAAACCGGTCCCGGCCGCAGCAAATGCCTTCAAGAGACCAGACGCACCGGTGGCGTAGGGTTTCAGGCGGCTGCATCGGCCAGCATGCACGTTCCCAGGTTGAACCAAACGACAGGTACCAGAAGCACTCATCGCCTTTGACAGCAAAAAACCCGCTGCGAGGCAGTTCCCAAAGATCACAGAGCTGCCAACGGACCTCACAGGGGAGCGCAGGATATGGAACCGGTCGCTTCATCGATCCCCTCGGCATCGTGCAGAGCCGCGCATAAATCGGTCAGCGATAATCCCGTGATCCCGTCCTCCGGCCCCGCTGATGGCGGGTCCGTCTCTGGCTCGGGTCAAGTAAAATCAGGACCCACGCCCACGGACGGACGCGCGACCTCGTTTGGCCCGTTCCGGCTCCTCGCAGCGCAGCGGCTCCTGCTCGCGGGCGACACGCCGGTACGGCTTGGCAGCCGGGCCTTCGACATCCTGACGGCTCTGGTCGAACGCGCCGGTGAGGTTGTCGGCAAGGAAGAGCTGATCGCCCGAGCCTGGCCGAAAACCGTCGTCGAAGAGGCGAACCTAAAGATCCAGGTCAGCGCGTTGCGCCGCGCCCTCGGCGACGGACAAGGTGGTCATCGCTACGTGGTGACGGTTACCGGGCGGGGCTACAATTTCGTCGCTCCCGTTAGCCGCGAGGAACCATCGCGGGCCCCGCTACCTCAGTCGATCGCCGCGGCGGCAGCGCACAATCTGCCGCTCGCGATGACGCGGATGATCGGCCGCGAGGACGCGGTGGCGGCGCTGGTGTCTCGGCTGTCGCGCCAGCGCCTGGTGACGGTCGTCGGGCCCGGCGGCATCGGCAAGACCACGCTCGCCCTCGCCGTCGCCGAGCGCATAATTGCCGATTACGAACACGGCGTTTGGCTGGTCGATCTGGCGCCGCTCGCCGACCCGCGCCTGGTGCCGAGCGCGGTTGCGGCCTTGCTCGGTCTGGGACTTCACGCTGAGGATCCACTCCCCGGTCTGGTCGCTGGTCTTAGAGACAGGCGGACGCTGCTGCTGCTCGACAATTGCGAGCATGTGATCGACGCGGCGGCCAGCCTGGCGGCGGCGGTTCTCAGCGGAACGCTGGGCGTTAACATCCTGGCGACCAGCCGAGAACTACTCAGGGTGACCGGTGAACGCGGATACCGTCTCGGACCGCTCAGCAGCCCGCAACCGTTGTCCGGACCATCGGCCGCCGAGGCGGCGGCCTTCTCCGCGGTGCAGCTGTTCGTTGAATGCGTCACCGCGATCGTCGAAGATTTCGCGCTGACCGATGCGAACGCCCCGCTGGTGGCCGAGATTTGCCGGCGGCTCGACGGCTTGCCGCTGGCGATCGAGTTTGCCGCGCCGCGCGTCGCGGTGCTTGGGGTCGAAGGCCTCGCCACGCAGCTGGACCGCGGCTTCCCGCTTTTGCGGGCGCGGCGCCGTATGGCAATGCCGCGGCATCGGACGATGCGGGCCGCCCTCGATTGGAGCTACGGTCTGCTGAGCGAGGACGAGCAGCGGTTCTTCCGGGCGCTCGGCATCTTCGCTGGCGGCTTCACCGTCGAGGCTGCCGCGGCCGTGGCGTCGGACTCGATGACGGGCATCGATGCGATGGACCGCCTGGCCGATCTCGTCGCGAAATCCCTGGTCGTCGCAGATGTCAGCGGCGCCAAACCGCGGTTCCGGCTGCTCGACACCACCCGTGCCTACGCAATCGAGAAGCTGGATGAGAGCGGCGAGCGCGATCGGATCGCCCGCCGTCACGCCGAGCATCACTGGAATGTCTTTGCGCTTGCCGAGGGTGAAGCAATAGCGCGGCCCTTGGCGAATGGCTGGCTGATTACGCCCGAGGGCACGAATCGGCCAATACCTTCCAGGACGCTGGTCCTAGATCATAAAACCGACCCGGATCTTTGGCGGCCTATTCCAGCGAGCGCCAGATCTGTCTCGGGTGATGCCGCAGATCTGCCGGAAAGCCGTTGCCGGGCGCTCGTTCACCGCAGGCGAGGCGCGCCGGCAGAGCTGCCGTAAAGGACGCCGCGGGACTACTCATCGGCGACAGGGATCGTATAGTGGCGGGCGCGGATCCTCCAGCGCTGATCAAAAAACAGGCACCGGCATGTCAGGCGAGCAGAGCGAAGCGCGGAAACCGTTCGGTCTCGAAGAAGCGACGATCGACGAATTGCACGCGGCGATCCGCGCCGGCGAGACCAATTGCGTCGCGGTCGTAGAGCACTACATCGCCCGCGCCCGAGCCTATAACGGCGTCGCCAGCCTTCTCGTCACCGAAGACGGCACCAGTGTCCCGGCAGCGGCCGGCACGGTGCGCGCCGGCGCTGCGCTGCGTTTCCCGACCGAAACGGTAGCGGCCTCGACGATCTTCCCGGATCTCGACAAATACCAGGGTCCGCCGCTCGAATTCGGCCGGATGGAGGCGACCGCCTCCGATCCGGCGGTGCAGCAGCAATACGGCATGCTGGTCGGCAAGCCGAATGCCGGACAGCTCAACGCGCTTGCCACCCTGAACATCCGCGGCGAGCGCTCGGTCACCTGCAAGGGGGCCTTCGACCGTCACCCGTCCGAGGGACCATTGCCACCCGGCGCGCCGCCGGTCTGCGACGAGTTCCGTCACCTGCCCGACGCGCTCGAACATGCCGCCGCGCTCGACGCTCGCTATGGCGCCAACCCGCCATTCGACGAGCTGCCTATGTACGGCGTCGTGTTCTCGTTCAAGGACCCGTTCGACACCAAGGACATGCGCACGACGGCCGGGGGCGACGCCGCCTACGACATCGATGTCCCGGCGCGCGACCACATCCTGGTCGAGCAGTTGCGCGA
>Ga0210400_10003317_pt1 | contig 14309 bp, 16 predicted proteins | sample IncBWH26MmetaG_FD_155456 | JGI IMG/M metagenome (GOLD analysis project Ga0210400, IMG submission 155456) | Forest soil microbial communities from Barre Woods Harvard Forest LTER site, Petersham, Massachusetts, United States - Inc-BW-H-26-M | ecosystem: Environmental > Terrestrial > Soil >...
GGAACTGGCAGCAAAAGTAGTAGCATGCTCCTTGGCGAAGAAACGCCGATCTGGGGCGGAATCGTCGCCCGCTTCCGTGATATCGACGGCAATTCCTTTTCGCTCGTCAGTTTCGATGAGCTCACCCACGCCATGGAGGCGCAGCGCCGCGTCGTCGCCGCAAAGCAAGAAGCCGAGCGGCGCGCCGCGCACGAACTCGAAATCGCCAAGCATGTGCAATCCCGCCTATTCCCGCAAACCCTGCCGCCTCTCGCCACTCTCGAATACTGCGGCGTCTGCATTCAAGCTCGCCAAGTCGGCGGCGACTATTACGACTTCCTAGATCTCGGCCAGAACTGCCTTGGCTTCGTCATCGCCGACATCTCCGGCAAGGGAATCGCCGCCGCGCTCTTAATGGCCAACCTGCAAGCCAACTTACGCAGCCTCTGCGCCATCGCCAAGCAGCAGCCTCACCATCTCTTGCGCTCCGTGAATCAGCTCTTCTGCGAAAACACTACCGACGGTGCCTTCGCCACTCTTTTCTTCGCCGAATACGATGATTCCTCTCGCCTCGTCCGCTACGCCAACTGCGGCCATCTCCCCGCCCTTCTACTCCGCGACGACGGCAGCGTGGCGCGCCTCGGCGCCACCGCCACTGTCCTCGGCATTTTCAAAAAGTGGGAGTGCGAGCTCGGCGAATGCCAGATCACGCCCGGCGACATCCTCGCCCTCTACACCGACGGCATCACCGAATCCTTCAACCACGATGGCGAGGAATTCGGCGAGGCGCGCCTTGTCGACTTACTCCGTCGCCACCGCACGCTTTCCCCGCAAGCCGCGCTAAGCTCCATGGTCGATGAAGTCCTCCGCTTCAGCTCCCAAGAGCAACACGACGACATCACCCTAATCCTCGCCAAGTGCCGCCAGTAGCGCTCGCTTTCCCTTTGCAGCCACAGGAGGCAGCCCGCGCGAATATGGGGAACTTTACCCATCCCGAGCGCGTAACTCATCCTGGATAGATAAGGAGCCAAAATGAGCAGACGAAACGCACACGTGTGCGGCAAAGCAACTCTCCCCTTTTGGGCGGTGGCGTTGCCGGGGACAGCCCTGGCAGCAGTGCTCGCGCTAAACCCGATCTCGCTGTGGTCACAAGAAAAATCCCAGAAGGACACAGGCAAAGACAAAGAATTGTCAGTTACCGTGCATGGCCCAGACACCGATGCCGGACTGATTGTCAGCGCCCGCGCCACCGCCAAAGAAGCAGGCCTGCCGATTTACCCGGGAGCGATTCCGCACAAGGATCCCGACAAGGACGACAGCCCGGCGGCAAAGCTCGGCCTATGGGGTAGTTCGTTCGGCTTCAAGCTCGTCGTATTGAAGATGGAGTCCAAAGACGCGCCCAGGAAAGTCGCCGATTATTATCAGAAGGCGCTGGCCAAGTACGGCCCGGTCCTCGATTGCACGAATGCCGCGAAGACTCGGGCATCCCAGGACGACAAATCCGATAAGCTCGCCTGCGGCGACGACAAGCCCGACAAGGGAGGGATGCTCTTCAAAGCTGGCACCAAAGAGAAGCAGCACATCGTCGGAGTCGAGCCAAACGGGACCGGTACGGTCTTTCAGTTGCTATACATCGAGGCTCGCGGAGAACAAAAGAAGCCCGCCTAAGTCCGTTCGCTCTACTCCGGCGGAACGTATTGTCCTGCGCGCAGAATCCGCGCCAGCCACTTCGCATGCGGCAGCCCCGAATGCAACACGTCTTCCGCTTCAGCCTCCACATCATACGCGACGCGCCGAATCACGATGCTCGCTCCGTCAATCACCAGATACGATGCACGCGTATCCCCATCATAGGATTGGCTGACGCTGCCTGAATTCGCCACGGTCATGCCTTGCAATCGGCGCACGTACGGACGATGAATGTGCCCGTAGACCACGATCCGTTTGCCAAGCGACGCATACCCACTCCGCAACTCCTCATCGCTGGCATCGAGCATGGGAGCTCGCCACAAATCGCCCGGGCTGGCGTGCACCAGACAAAAACCTTCCCCCGAGTACTCACAAGGAAGTCCTTCCAGCCATCGCAAGCGTTCTTCACCAATGCTCGCCAGCGTCGGTGGAATCATCTCTTGGATTCTAGCAAGAAGTGGCGCGATCTTCGGCGACGTGGCCGCAAACTCCGCCAGGCTCTTCGGGGCCCACAGCATCTCATCGGTATTCCCGCGAACGCCGCCCCACCCGAGAGCGCGGACCTGGTCGACAATTTCCGCCGCGTGCGCCCCGCCGTATGCTAAATCGCCGCCGTGCAAAACAAGGTCGGGCGCAACGTCCCTCAGGTCGGTGAGTACCGCCTCGAGCGCCCGTCGATTCCCATGCACATCCGATACAATCGCAACTCTCATCTTGCCCGCCCATCCCAAGCAAGTAACCAACGCGAAGTATCGCCGGAAGCAACTCAGCGATGAACGTACAGCGGATTTCCGTCGGGGTCGCGCAGACAGGCCGAGGTCATGGGAAAGCGGGCCTCGCGAATAGCGGCCCACAAATCGAAAATCCTGCGCATCGGCGTCGCCAGCGACCGGACCTTATCCGAGGGCATGCTCACATGCGTGCCCGAGCCCTTCCGCGCTTCCAGCAACGCATCCCCAACAAGCGCTTCATATGCGTTGAGGACCGTGTTCCGCGAAACTCCGAGCGTGCGTGCCAGAGCGCGCGTGGACGGAAGGCGCGCTCCCGCAGGCAGCTTTTGTTCGAGAATCGCTTGCCTTAGTTGATTGTAGACCTGGCGGTACAGCGGGCGGGCGGACTGCGGCTCGACCCTCAGGGCCGGCATGAATGTGTTCGCTCGGCGCTTCAAAGTGGTACCCTTTGCCGCGAAAGTGGCTCTTTACCTACTACCATTCTTGGACGAACAATTGCAATCCATGGGCAAGCCTTGCGGGCAACATAAGGAGGGAACGATGTTTTCAGGCGGAAATGTAACCGTTTACGTTTCGAACATGGACCGCGCCGTCCGCTTCTATTCCGAGACGCTCGGGCTGAAACTCGCCTATCGCTTCGGCGATCATTGGGCTTCGATCGAGGCAGGAACCGGCCTTACCATCGGGCTTCACCCGGCCTCTTCAGAAAATACGGCCGGCCGAAAAGGCTCCATGGCCATCGGGCTGCAACTGAAAGGTTCGCTCCCCGACGCCGTCAGCGCGCTGAAATCAAAGGGTGTTCATTTCCAAAGCGACGTCATCAACGAAGGCAAAGCCGGTTCTTTCATCGGATTCGAGGATCCGGACGGCAACCAGCTCTATCTCGCAGAGCTCAACTGGAGCCACGTCGAAAAAGGCGAGGGCCAATATCAGCCTGCAAAAGCCTGAAGGAAGCGATGGACGATTTCCCGGCGCTGGTCTTCTATCTTCGCATGCCAAATTCTCTCCAGGACTGATCTTCTTTCATTTGGCGGGTTCAAAGTTTGGTTGTGACTTCGGTTGCCTGCCTCGCAGTTCAGTCAGAAGGCAAATCATTCCGCAGCGGGCCTCAATTTGGACGCTGTAGGGGTAATAGTGGTTTTACCGGAGCCGTAATTCAGGTTTGTTATCGATTGGCAGCGAACCCCCTCAATGTTAGGTGACTCGGGAGCAGACAATCGGCCCGAGCTGCACAGCTGCAGCAGGTGGCTCAACCAGCCGCGAGCCTCCGAAATTTGCCATCGACCAACGTAGGGCAATATGGCCGTCGCCTCTGGAATCAACGGAAGAATGGAAAAGCGTCTCCCTATCGTTGTTGTTGTGCACCTTGCCCGCGTACAGGATCGTCCGGTCAATGCGGCTGAGTTGACCTACACCGAAAACGTCAGTGCCCATGGTGCTTGCGTGATTTCCAAGCGCGCTTGGGAACTCGGCGAACTGGCACAAGTCACGTCCTTTAAAGAACGGCTTGCACTTCGCGGGAAAGTCGTTCATTGCCGCAAATACAGCCGCGACCGATATGCTGTCGGATTAACCTTTCAAGGACGCGAAGTCACCTGGTCGACTTATCGCAACTACGCTTCGAGTTGAGTCCAGTCGGCCATCGCAGCTCGCGATTTTTTCAACGCCAGTCGCAAGCTCTGGACCAGCGACTCGCTGTTCCACCCTCTGTCTCTCACCTCCACCGAGCGTACGGGGCTGCATCTGCAGTGGTAAATCCTCTGCGCTAGCCAGGCGTGCTGGGGAAGGGTTGGTGCTTTTGAGTTTCCTGGAGGTCGTTGCCGGTCTCGGTGGAGGCTGGAGTCAGGTATCAGGTCTTTACCCTAAGTAGATATCCGACGCTCACCCGATATCTTTTCCCTATCACTCTCCTAATCATAGGGAAGAACAGCACCAATTTCCACGCGGCTTGATTCCGCTCGAGGAGTGGCGCAATGCAACGCCGAGCTTGGCTCGTAGGAATGTCGCTGGCCCTTCTGTGGGCCGCGCCCGCTAAGGCGCAGAATGGAGTCATCGTACGCACGACACTCGGTGCGTCGGGGCTCCAGGTATTGTGTCAGCCGCAAAACTGCACGGTTGTTGGCGCCCTCGACGGGACACTCAACCAAGTCTTTCTATTGACCACGCCGTTGGATCCTCAAACTCTGGTTACTACCCTGATTCTGCTTCCGGGCATCGTGAACGCCGAGGTGGATCAGGTACTTAGCCTGATAGGCGCTGCGAATCTGGTTCCATCGCCCATCCCTACCACCCTCATGTCAGACAGAACGCTGGTCCCCTACCCTGCCAATTCGGGGACGATGGCGTGGAACAGTTACGTCACGCAACCGGCGGCCGGCGTCGTGGAGGTGCAGAACGCGCAAAGTCAGTTCCATGTAACAGGGACCGGCATTGTCACGGACATTGATACCGGCGTCGACCCGAATCACCCGGCGCTTCAGGGCGTGTTGTTACCGGGTTACGATTTCACGCGAAATCAAACGGGCGGTTCGGAGATGACGGATCTGCCCCCTACTTTCACGCAGCCGACGCCGTGCGACTCTACAACATGCCCTTCTCCCGTTCAGGTCAATCAAGAGAGCGCCGCGATCTTGGACCAAGAATCAGCGGCCATTTTGGACACCAATGCGCAATACGCAGCCTTCGGCCATGGGACGATGGTCACGGGCGTGATCCACCTGGTGGCACCGACCGCACAATTATTGCCGCTTAAGGCCTTCAAATCGGACGGTACCGCCAATCTCTCCAACATCCTTCGTGCTATTTATTATGGCGTGCAAAACAACGCCAACGTAATCAACATGAGTTTTGACACCAAGACGGCCTCGACCGAACTCAAAAATGCCCTTGACTACGCCAACCAGCTCGGCGTGGTATCAGTGGCGTCCGCGGGAAATGACGGAATGCAGGAGACTGTTTACCCCGCGGCGTTACAGAATGATGTCATGGGAGTGGCTTCGGTAGGCTCCACCACCGCCACCGATGGCACCCGCTCGACGTTCTCCAATTTTGGCAATGCGATCGTGTGGGTAGCCGCACCGGGCGAAGGGATTGTCACTACGTATCCCTTCAGCACTTATGCTGCGGGATGGGGAACTTCGTTCAGCGCGCCCTTTGTCTCCGGCGCTAGCGCCCTCGCTCGAAGCTTGAAGACCGCGATTACTCAGTCTGCAGCAGCGGCCGCGATAGCGCAGGCGGCTCCGCTTAGTGATCCCGGCATGGGCCACGGACGCCTTGACTTAGTACTTGCACTCCAGCTCCCACTGGTGAGTCTGTCGCGGACCAGCGTGGCTTTCGGGAATCAGGAGCTAGGCAACACCAGCACACCGCAGTCGGTGATGCTCACCAATACTGGCACCTTCGCAGTCAACATCAGCAGCATTGCGATCGCAGGTGCCAACGATAATGATTTCAGTATCGCTCATAACTGCCCCTTGTCCCCTAACACTATTGCCTCGGGAGCTGGTTGTGTGATTCAGCCCACCTTCAAGCCCACTTCGCTGGGGCCACGCAAAACGCTGATCAGTATCAACGACAGTGCGTCGGGCAGTCCGCACGGCGTGATTCTTACGGGTGTCGGCACTGCCGTCAGCCTGTCACCGGCTAATCTGAACTTTGGGAACCAGCATGTGGGCACCAGTAGCGCTCCGCAGTCGATCACAATCTTAAACAAGAGCAGCGCAGCGTTGAACCTCTGGCAGATCGCGATCTTAGGGCCGAACGCTGGAGATTTTTCCAAGACCAGCACTTGTGGCAGCACCTTGGGTGCAGCAGCCAACTGCACGGTCAGTGTGACCTTCAACCCCACGGCAGCAGGGACGCGAAGCGCATTGGCGCTTTTCAGCGACGACGGCGGGGGCAGCCCTCAGGCCATCAGTCTGGCGGGCGCTGGGGTCGCGGCGGCGGCCAGCCCGTCGCCCTCGACCTCATCGTCCGGCAATCAGGTGATCGCTACCGGCAATTCCACCACGACGCCCGTACTCAGCAACACTGGTAGCGCGAGCGCTGGGGTCGCGGCGACGGCCAGCCCGTCGCCCTCGACCTCATCGTCCGGCAATCAGGTGATCGCTACCACCAATTCCACCACGACTGCGGTACTCAGCAACACTGGTAGCGCGGGCGCTGGGGTCGCGGCGGCGGCCAGCCCGTCGCCCTCGACCCTATCGTTTGGCAATCAGGTGATCGGGATCGGTACGAGCAATTCCACCAACACGGCCGTACTCAGCAGCACTGGTAGCGCGACGTTGAACATCGGCAAGATCCCTACCAAGAGACCAAGCCTCCGCGATTTTGTAGAGACGAACACGCATGGCTCGCGTTCGGCGGCGGAGCAGTCGTTAATCTCTCCAGCAGCGCGTCCGCGACGACGGTCCCAAGCCGCATCGAGGTCGTTCCAGGAGCAACGAGCGCGACGTTTACAGCGTCAGGGCACGACTTCAGCTCTGCCGTAAATCTCTGCCACGCGCACGCCGTCATTCCGAGCCGAGCCTGCCTGCGGCAGACAGCCGGCCCGGCTTTTTCCTGCGCACGGTTGCTGTGAGCCGGTTTACCCTGACGTAAGAAGGGTTCGCGAAGGGAGACCGCCGCCCCACCCGCGCATTTTGCGGGATGAATCTCTCCGCGTCTGCTTTCTAAACTCGATCACAATGTGTCATCATGAGCGGAGCTAGGGACCTGCTTCTGCCTTCTGCCTGCTGCCTTCTGTCTTCTGCCTCTCGAAGGCCTCCACAGCGGAGAACTTCCGGTCTACATGTGGCTCTGAGCGCGGAGCACCCGAATGCAGCACACAACGCTGCCCGGCAGCGACGCCACATGTAGGACAGGGGACGGAGGATAACTGTTTGGGCGTGAGTTCTTTCTTTTTCATTGCGACAGAATGTGATAACCCCCAGCGAGAAAACTGCTCCATTTAGAACACCGTCGATATTAGCCGCGACGCGCTCGGGGGGGCGTTTCTGTGCTGTATTGGGCAGCGCAACCTAACAACTCTTTGAGAAAATCCTCTCAGTCCAGCATCGTGCTTCTTGTCTCCCGGAATCTTCTCGGCGCGCTCTCGTAGCTGACGCCAGGGAGGATTCGCCAGCATCAGATGCACTCCCTCCTCACCCTGAGAAGCGCGACGGACACCGAGTCCGCCGCGCTTCCGTCTTATGCGGCCGCAGGCCGACATCATGTGTTTTCGGCGTACGGCTTTCGCCCAACTGCGCCAGATGAAACGCAACGATTTATGTGATCAGCCGAAAGGTTATTGACATACGAACCGCCTCACTTGCTGGATAGGCGTTGATAAATCCCGTGGCTGGGGAAAATTCGCATGCCGGCGGGATTTCCGAAGCGGAGTGACGTTGGTCGCTGGGAAGTTCAAGTTTCTCGTTCGCGGTTCCAGAAAGTAAGAAATCGAAGCTTGAGCGCTCTGTCCAAAAAGGAACAGTTATTGGAAAACGTCTGTGAGAGCGTCGGATGCAAGGACCACCGCCTAGGGATTGTTGGGGTGATCCTTCATCCTATTGGTTTTGTACCTGTTTGGAGAAACGCGTATGTGACCTGACCCCGGATTTTTGCACCGGCGGGAGCGAGAGAGAATTCGCCGGCGTTCGGAGAGGGAAAAGAGATATTCAAGGAGGTCATTTCAAAATGGCAAAGAAAAGCAGAGGCGGTAGAATGACTGCAGCTAAGAAGCGCGCCGCGAAGAGAACTGGTGGACGGGGGCCGATCAAAAAACGCACGGTCGGTCGAAACATTATGAAGACTTAGAAGCGCATCACAGTGAAATCATGGCTGGCGATGAGAGCAGCCGGAACCCGCTCCAAGCACGCAGGCCGGCGTAGCCCTGGCTGAAGAGGAATCCCTCGACTCGGCGGGCACAACGCCGGCACTACACGACCTTTGATAATCAAAGGAGAGGTCGGAATCTGCTAGCGGTGCAATATTGCAATTTGTAAAAACTTTGATCTCGTCGTTTCACATATCTGGGCCGCTTTTGATACGTCAGGCTCTGTTCATTCTCCTTTGCGCTGCGGCGCCGGGAGCCGTCGTCAGCCAAAATTCTCCAGCCAACGATAAACAAGAGGGCACGGTCCAGACGCAGATGAGCAACGTCACGTTTCGCTTTTCGGAAACCGTGGCGGTGCAAATAAAATCGCTGAACGGTGTGCTCGTGCCCCTCGGCAAAAATGAATTTCCGGTCTTCGACGACAAAGACTCATTTAACTTGCGCATAAACACAGCGGAGATCGCCATTGATTCGTCAAACTTGGCCAACGTTCTCAATTCTTATGTTTTTGCGCGTCCGCACTCGCCCTTAACGGAGTTATCCGTCATCGTTGAGAAGGGGCAGCACCTGAAAGTGAAGGGAAAGCTTCATGATAAAGGGGACATCCCGTTCTCGACCGAGGGGATTCTCATTCCCACCGCGGACGGAAAACTTCGCCTGCACAGCGAGAAAATCAAGGCCATGCATCTCCCGGTAAAAGGCTTGATGGATCTCTTCGGCATCGAATTGGGCGGATTGATCAAGGAGGGCAAAGTTCCGGGCGTAGAGACTCAAGAGGACGATCTGGTCCTTGATCTCGAACAGATCCTGCCGCCTCCTCATATTGAAGGCAAGGTGGTCTCCGTACGAATTGAAGGCGACGACATTATTCAGATCTTCGGCGGTTCGGATGCCAAGCCCGTGAAAAATATCCGCGCCGGAAATTACATGGCCTACAAGAACAATCGTCTCCGCTTCGGCAAGCTGCTCATGCACGACGCGGATTTGGTCCTCATCGACATGGATCCAAAGGATCCACTCGATTTCTTCCTGGATCATTACAAAGAACAGCTTTCGGCGGGCTATGCGAAACTTACGCCGGACTCCGGCTTGCGCGTGTATATAAAAGACTATAACAAGCTTCATCCCGCAAAAGCGCCTCCCGCTAACGACAAGACGAAGTGAGCTCGTGACCTAGGGAAAGGCGACTGTTCACTTTTGCGCAGTAAGCTTCTTTGCCAGCTACTTAGAATAAGACATCGGAAACGGTCGTCCGCCCGGACAGGAGGCCTTTCAATGAAAAGTGAGCGATCCTCCGGATTAGCGAAAATTTGCGTCTTGGCGCTCCTGGCAACCTGCGGAGCCGCTTTCGCCGGCAGCGCCCTGCAAACTGAAAACGGCAAGCCTTCGGTCTTGGCCCCCGGTAAACATTTTGAGCGCGTATTGATTATCGTCTTGGAAAACCAGGACTACTCTTCAGCGATGAGCAACGAGTTTTTCGCAAAACTGGCAAGCAGGGGAACCAGCTTCTCTAACTTCAAAAACCTCTACCATCCGTCCTACCCGAATTACCTCGCAATGGTCGCAGGCAGTTCTTTTGGCATGCACAGTGACCGCCAAATCAACCTCCCCGACGACGCTCAGCACAGAACAATTGCCGATTTTCTCGATTGGACGAGCTATGCGGAAAACTATCCGCCGCACATACAACCTTATCTTCAAGCGGATGAAGGGAAATATGCTCGCAAACATGTTCCGTTCTTGAGTTTTGAGAAAATTCAAAAGGAAAGCTATCGCAACGTTGTTTCGGTCGACACCAAAGATCCACACAATTCCTTCGTGACCGCCATCGAAATGTTCAGAAAAGACCCGAAAAAATTTCCCCTCTCTCGATATATGTTCTACACCCCCAACCTCGACGACGATGGACACGATCCTTTCTATAACGCTAGGAAGGGACTGAAAAAGGGTTCGCACTGGCTGGAAACCTTCTTCCAAACATGGTTTCCCTGGGATCAGAAAGAGATGAAGGGCACTCTGGTGGTAGTAACGTACGACGAATCTGAGGGGAACGACAAGAACGATCGCATCTATACCGTCTTCCTCGGCGATATGGTCAAGAGCCAGACGGTAGACAAAGAATACAATCACTATAGCGTGCTAAAAACGATTGAGGATAATTTTGGTTTGCCAACTCTGAATTCTGGCGATGCCAGCGCGGCGCCCATCACAGAAGCCTGGAAGTAATCTAACCTTATCTTCCTTAGCACCCGCCTTAAATCGAGCGTCCGAACAAGTGTGTTCACAAGTGCACATAAATTTCACGCGTAATCTGCTATTCACTTGTCCATGAAACGCGCACCTCACCAAGATCGACAGCAGGGCCCTTGAGACCGCTATGACTCGTAGACGCCACCAGTCTTTTCAACCCGCCGTATTTCTAACAAGAATGAGCGCGGAAAGCTTTATCGCCGTATTTCGCGAGGGGCAGACGATCTGCTCACAGGGCGACGCCGGCAAGGAAGTGTTCTACATCGAGAAAGGGCACGTCAAACTCACGGTTAAGTCGAAGCGCGGTAAGCAGACCGTCCTCGCGATTATGCATCGTGGAAACTACCTGGGTGCGGAATGCATGACCGGTCAAGCATTGCGAACCTCGACCGCTACCGCGCTTACACGATGTACCCTCCTGGTCATCGCGAAGAAGGAGATGACACGCGCTCTCCACAATGGCCATGAGTTCTCAGACCATTTCATTGGCTGCTTGCTTGGACGGAACATCCGCATCGAAGAGGATCTGATCGACCAACACTTAAGCTCCTGTGAGGAACGCTTGGCTCGCGCCTTGTTGCTGGTTGCCCGCTACGACAAAATACGCAAGCGCACCGCGGTCATACCGAAGATCACTCAGGGGACACTCGGGGGATTGATTGGCTCAACGCGCAGCCGCGTCTGTTACTTTATGAATAAGTTCAAGAAACTCGGTTACATCGAGTATGGCGAAAGATTGCGAGTTCACAATTCTTCGCTCAGCGGCGTGTTGAAAGACTCGATATTCTCCGATCTGCGTGCTTCTCGGCCGAACTGAACACCTGGGCGCAGCTTGCGCGCAAACCTGGCCAGGTGCGCCTCGGTCGGCAGTTAATTCCCAGGGCCCTGGAAGACTGCTATTTCCGATGTCGAATCTTGTACACGCCAAGCGTGCACTTCTTGGGAAATGGGGCACTTCGCCCCCTTTTTAGGCATGTCGCAGCCTCTACACATTGTTCAATTTCGCACAGGGTTGACTTATACTGCGGCCATGCCACGCCAGCTGGTATGGATTGTTAAGCAGAACTTTCAGGGCTTCGGTTGCTCCGAGTGTGACTGGGTGTTTCAGCCTTCTGGCGCGCTTTTTGGCCAATCACTCGATGAAATGAAGCGGAACTACGAAGCCCAGCGTGACAAAGAGTTTGCTGCCCACCTTTGTGCCAAGCACCCTAAGACCCATGAGGCCAAAGCCTGAATAGGTCGCAGCCGTCATTCGGAACATTGTTAGGACAAGCCATGAGCATGCAAGACCAGGAGTGGATCAAAACACTTGAAGACGGCAGGAAGGTGAAATTCGTCTACCAAGAACTTCCGGCAGGCGGGGCATTTATCACCGCGCAGATTGCAGGAAATGAGGTCGTCTATTCGGTCGTATTGTCCAAAGCAAGAAACCCGTTTAGTCGTGAAGATGTTGAAAGTCATTTCAAGGGCGAGCTTTCAATGAAGTAGTACCACCACAGCTCACGAGGAAGCACCTACTTCACGCCTAATCGGAAAGCACCGTTCTTCCAGTCCGCGGTTGGTAACAGGGCTTATTTTCGCTTTCTGGACGGGCTAGGAGGCTGGCACGGTGAGGGAACTCGAAGCGGCGTGGAGCTTGATCTCGTAGAGGGCGTGGTCGGCTGCATTCAGAAGCTGTTCGATGGTTAGGCCGTCGCGGGGATACTCGGCAACGCCGACGCTGACGGTAAGGCGCGGTAGCTCGACATCTTCGGCCAGACGTTGCGAGATGCGCTGCGCGACCCTGCGGGCGTATTCGGCGGAGATCTCGGGCAGAACGAGAGCGAATTCGTCGCCGCCATAACGAGCGGGCGTATCGATGCTACGGCAACTGACGTAAAGAACCTCCGCGAGGCGGCAGAGAGCCGCGCTGCCCACGACATGGCCGTGCGTGTCGTTGATCTTCTTCAATCCGTCCAGATCCAGCAGAACAACAGAAAAGGGGCGGCCGTTGCGCTGATAGCGCTTAATTTCCATATCGATGCGCTCAAGCAACACGCGGTAATTGGCCAGGCCGGTGAGCGGATCGCTGACAGCGAGGCGTTTTGCGCGTTCTTCCTGGCGCTGCCGCTCGGAGACTTCGGCGGCAAAAATAAGGATCATTAGCGCCTTGAGGCCAATGAAGGATTGCAAAAGAAGCAAAGAGTCGTTCGGCGATTTGCGAACAAAGGGACCGTAACCATGTACTGTGCCAACCACCTCCATCGTGCATAGCAGGCAGATGACGGCGGAGGCTTCACGCGGACCGAAACGAAAGGCCGCCCAAACCAAAAAGGGCGTACACAAAAAGGTCCACGGGTCATTCCTAATCTGCGCGTGGAAGACCGGGCCGAAAACGATGCCTGCCGTTAAGAGCGTGCAAATGAATAAGACGGACGCTTCGAGAATCTGTTTTTTGGACCATTTCAGCCGGGGATTCAAAGTCCAGAGAAGCAGGAAGGGAGCGAAGATGAGCGCTCCTGTGGCATCGCCGAGCCACCACGTGCGCAAGTTGAGGCCGTACTGATTCCAGGGAGCGAAGCCACCCAGCGCCAGGCTAGTGACACCAATTGTGGCAGCCAGGGCGGTGCTCATTACTCCGGCATAGAGAGCAAAACGCAAAACGTCCCAGCTTTTCTCGAACGCATGGCGGCCGTTGGCGAAACGCGTGACCAGAGAAGTTGCCACCACCGCTTCGAGAGTGTTTCCTAAGGCGATCCCAAGCGCGGAAGCCATCGAGCCGGCAGTAGTCAGATTGACGATAAATGCCCCAGCGAAAATCGAAGGCCAGAAGCGGCGGCCCAACATAAGAAGAGCGACGATGGCGATTCCCGTGGGAGGCCACACTGGACTGATGCTGGGGTGAACGGAAGCAAGGCGGAGGCTGAGCTTCCCGGCAACGATGTAAGCGGCGGAGACAGCCAAGCCCGTGAGTATCCGTTTAAGGAACTGTGATCGTTTCATGCCCAGCTCTCAGGCCCGAGGGACCACGAGAAACGGCGGCAGAGGTCGAGCGTGATCCGGGTTCTCGACCTAGCACCCAGCGAGCGGCACCGAGTGCTGTCTTAACTACTGCCACCGGACCGATGGATACGCGAGGGAATTGTAGGCTGCTATTTCAAATGAGTTAGTCAGGAGAATACCTGAAGCGCGCAAAGAAAATACCTTAGACCCGATAGCCAGGGTGGGATCGAATGCGCTGACAGGTCTGGTGTCAAGCCGTCAAATTTGGCTACCGGTGAACATGTTGCACAGCGGCGAGCAGCGCGAAACCAACGAGGATAGAACCGGCGAGAAGAAACAACAGAGCTGCACGGCGGCCGCCTGGGGGCGCTTTGCTGAGTTGAGCTACATCGCCAGGGCCGACTTCTTTCATCGCGTACGTGAATTTCGCGACCGCTCTCTTGTACAGGCCCCATAGCATCCACGCACAGGCGCCGAAGAACAGCATCCAAAACAAACCGGTTCCCGCGGCAGTCTTCAACTTCGTGCGCAGGGGTATCGCGCCAGCATACAAATTATAACCGATCGAAGTGGGAGCGATTATCGCGAGGTAGCACAGCAGGGTAAGAATCAAGTTCGCTCCGCGGTACATCCCGACAAGCCCGCGGAGCTTTTCTTCATCGGCTTTGGAGTCTACAAAATAGCGCTGGCCCTTGGAAATGAGGGAAAGAAACACCACGCGCCCCTTGGAATCTGTGCGGAAGTGGGATCCAACGGCGTAGTCCACCAGCCTGGCGAACGCAGAGATCATCGCTGCTCCTTGTGCTGAATACAGCAGGATTGCTGGGCCGAAGGGCTCGTCGCGCCTGCGCCTTGCGCTTTCAACT
>Ga0210400_10003318_pt1 | contig 14308 bp, 13 predicted proteins | sample IncBWH26MmetaG_FD_155456 | JGI IMG/M metagenome (GOLD analysis project Ga0210400, IMG submission 155456) | Forest soil microbial communities from Barre Woods Harvard Forest LTER site, Petersham, Massachusetts, United States - Inc-BW-H-26-M | ecosystem: Environmental > Terrestrial > Soil >...
GCATCATGATTTTCGACTTCGCGCTGGAAGCAGAGCGTGAGCACGGCAAGTCATCAACAGATGCAATCTACGAAGCAAGCCTGCTGCGGTTCCGGCCCATCATGATGACGACCATGGCAGCGCTGCTTGGCGGTTTACCGCTGGCACTCGGCACGGGGCTTGGTTCGGAACTGCGTCGGCCGCTGGGGATCGCAATGGTGGGCGGCCTTCTGCTGAGCCAGGTCCTTACGCTCTACACGACGCCGGTGATTTATATATTCTTCGACAGCATCGCTCAGCGAATGGCAAAACGCAAGCCGTCGAGGAATCCCACTTCCAATGAACCTCAGGCGGAGCCCGGCCGCGCATGAGTCTTTCGTCTCCATTCATCCGGCGGCCGATTGCCACTACGTTGCTGACGATTGCCGTAGCGATTGCGGGCGCTATTGCGTTTACGGTTCTGCCGGTTTCTCCTCTGCCTCAAGTTGATTTTCCGACGATCAGCGTGTCGGCGAGTCTGCCCGGGGCGAGTGCGCAGATCATGGCGGCCTCGGTAGCGACGCCGCTGGAGCGGCAGTTCAGCCACATTGCCGGCATTACGGAGATGACGTCGTCGAGTTCGCTGGGAAGCACGAACGTGACGCTTCAGTTCGATCTGAGCCGCAACATCGATGGCGCCGCTCGCGATGTGGAGGCAGCGATCAATGCGGCGCGGACCTATCTGCCAACGAATCTGCCCTCCAATCCCTCGTATCGCAAGGTAAATCCCGCGGACGCGCCCATCATGATCCTGGGAATGACCTCATCGAAGTATGACGTGACGCGGGTCTATGACCTGTCCTCGACGATTCTCGAACAGAAGCTGTCGCAAATCCAAGGCGTGGGACAGGTGTTCGTCGGTGGCGGCGCCACACCCTCGGTGCGCGTCGAGGTTGATCCGAAGAAGCTTGAGAGCTTCGGGATGACGCTGGGGAGCATCCAGTCCATTCTGAGCCTGCAGAATTCACATGAGCCAAGGGGGCAGATAAACGATGGCGGGATGACAGAGGACATCATCACCAACGATCAGATCTCGCTCGCGGATCAATACAAGCCCTTGATCATCGGATATCACAATGGTGCGGCGGTGCGGCTGTCGGATGTGGCAGGGGTGGTGAATTCCACGCAGAATATTCGCACGGCCGGGTACATGGATGGCACGCGCGCGGTGTTCATTATCATCTTTCGGCAACCTGGCGCGAATATTATTCAGACCGTCGATCGCATTCGCAGCCAGCTTCCTTTTCTTCAAGCCGTTTTACCGCAGGGAATCAATACGACGATCGTGTTGGACCGTACGACGACGATTCGCGCCTCTGTCCGGGATGTTGAGAGAACGCTCATTGGTTCAGTCGTACTGGTAGTGCTGGTCGTTTTCGTCTTTCTACGCAGTGTTCGTGCAACGCTGATTCCTACAGTAGCCGTGCCGGTCTCGCTAATCGGCACGTTCGCCGTGATGTACATGCTGGACTATAGCCTCGACAATCTTTCTCTGATGGCGTTGACGATCGCGACCGGTTTCGTGGTGGACGATGCGATTGTGGTGATGGAGAACATCACGCGACACCTCGAAGCGGGGATGGATGCATTCAGCGCAGCGTTGCAGGGTGCGAAAGAGATTGGATTCACGGTGTTTTCGATCAGTATGTCGCTGATCGCGGTGTTTATTCCAATCCTGATGATGGGTGGGATTGTCGGACGACTGTTCCGGGAATTCGCCGTGACGCTTTCCACAGCAATCATTGTGTCGATGGTGATTTCGCTGACGACGACGCCGATGATGTGCGCGCACCTCTTGAAACCGCATGGGGCCGACGAGAAGCACAATTGGTTTTACCGAACGAGCGAGCGCGTCTTCAACGGAATGGTGTCGATCTACAAGAGCTCATTGACGTGGGCGCTCGATAATCCCGCATTAATCATTATTGTTCTGCTGCTGACGATTGCGCTGAATATGGTGGTGATCGTGCGGATCCCCAAGGGGTTTTTCCCGACACAGGATACTGGCTCGGCGGTGGGACAGGTGCAGGGTCCACAGGATGCTTCGTTTCCGTTCATGAACTTTTCGGTGCAGCGGCTCGTTGACGTGATCAAGGCAGACCCGGGTGTGGCGCACGTAAACGCGTATACGGGCGGTAACGGAGCGAGCAATGGCGGATTTATTTACATCGCGCTGAAGCCGCTTGGAGCAGAGCGCAAGGAATCGGCAATGCAGATCATCAACAGGCTGCGACCCAAGATGAACAGATTGCCGATTGCGTCGGCGTTTTTGCAGCCGGTGCAGGATCTTCGCATCGGTGGTCGCTCGAGCGCGGCGCTGTATCAATACACAATTCAGGCGGACAATATTACGGATTTGTTTCATTGGGGTCCGATCCTGCTGGCGAACATGAAGAAATTGCCCGGTCTTCTGGATGTGAATACAGACCAGCAGAACGGTGGGCTGCAGGAGATGCTGACCTACGACCGTGTGACTGCGGCGCGCCTGGGGCAGACGGCGCAGTCGCTGGACCAGTCACTGTACAGTGCATTCGGCCAGTCGGAGGTTTCGGTCATTTACACACAGCTAAATCAGTACTACGTTGTGATGGAGGTGGCGCCGCAGTTTTGGCAAAGTCCAGCAGGGCTGAATAATATCTATTTTTCGACGCCTTCCTCATCAGGATCCGCGAAGGCCGGAATCAATTCGGTTTCTCCTTTAACCAGTGTGTTGAAGCCCCACACTGGGACCACTCCTCTGCAGGTGAACCATACGGGGCTATTTCCTTCGGTGACGGTATCATTCAACCTTTCGCCCGGGATGTCGCTGAGCGACGCAACGTTGGAGGTGACGCGCATGGAGAGCGAGCTGGGCATGCCGTCAACGGTGCATGGATTCTTTGCCGGAACGGCCCAGGCGTATCAGGATTCGCTGGCTACAGAAAAGTACCTGATCGTGACGGCACTGCTGGCGGTTTTCATCGTGCTTGGCATTCTCTACGAAAGCCTCATTCATCCGCTCACCATCATTTCGACGCTGCCGTCGGCCAGCGTGGGCGCCATGCTGGCGTTGATGCTGTTTCATATCGATCTCAATGTGATCTCGATCATTGGCATTATTCTTCTGATCGGCATTGTGAAAAAGAACGCAATCATGATGATCGATTTTGCGCTGATGGCTGAGCGGCAGGAAGGGAAGAGTACACGTGACGCGATCTTCGAGGCGTGCATGCTTCGCTTCAGACCAATTCTAATGACGACGATGGCAGCTATCTTCGGCGCACTTCCGTTGGCGTTTGGCACGGGAACCGGTTCGGAATTGAGGCAGCCGCTCGGCATCACGATTGTAGGTGGCCTGCTGATGAGCCAACTGCTGACGCTGTATACCACGCCAGTTATTTATCTCGAGATGGATAGGATGCGGCTTTGGGCACTGGGTAGGCGGCATGACATGTCCGCGCCAGAACCGGCTGGGGCTGATTAGGAGATCGGTTATGCAAATTGCAAGAGGAACCATCTATATGCTTGGAGCGCTGCTGCTCGTGTCGATGGGCGGGTGCCGTGTTGGGCCTCCTTATCACGCGCCAACGCCCCCGGCGGTGACGGCGTCGAACTACAAGGAGTCGACCGTCAATTTCAAGGACCAGGATGGCTGGAAGGTTGCGAATCCGCAGGACGCGATGATTCGCGGCAAGTGGTGGGAAGTGTTCAATGAGCCGGAGTTGAATGCCTTGGAAGAACAACTCAACGTGAATAACCAGAACATCCAGGTGTCGTTTCAAAACTTCATGGAGGCGAGGACGCTGGTTGCTCAGGCGCGTGCGCAGTACTGGCCTACGGTGACAGTGGGTCCTTCATGGAACCGCTCGCGGAGTTCGTCGAACTTGCGCAACTCGTCGCAGGCAAATACCGGATCGACTTCGACGTTATGGAGTGCGCCGCTGGATGTTTCATGGACGCCGGATTTCTGGGGAAAGATTCGCAATGAAGTGCGCGAAGCGCAGTACAGCGCGCAGGCCAGCGAGGCGGATCTGGAGCTTGAAAAGCTGACCGAGCAAGCGAGCCTGGCGCAATACTTCTTTGAGATACGAGGCCAGGACATGCTCCAGAGGATTCTGAACGACACCGTCGCAGCGGATCAAAAGGCGCTGGATGCCGCGCAGGGTGCATTTGACTCGGGAACGGGCGACTACATTTCTGTGGTGGAGGCGAGGGCGACGTTGCAGTCTGCGCAGTCTTCGGCGGTGAATGTAGGGTTGTCGCGCGCGCAATTCGAGCATGCGATCGCGATGCTGATCGGCAAAGTGGCGACGGATTTCTCGATCCCTGTAAAGCCCCTGATCTACCTGCCTCCTGCAATTCCAACAGGCGTTCCGTCACAGCTCGCCGAACGGCGGCCAGACGTGGCTGCGGCAGAGCGGACACTGGCAGCGGCGAACGCAACCATCGGGATCGGATACGGCGCGTTCTTTCCCCAGGTGACCATTTCGGCGGCAGGTGGATTTGAGAGCTCAACTCTGGCGCATCTATTCGACTGGCCAAGCCGCATCTGGTCGATCGGACCGTCGGCGACACAAACCATCTTCAATGGCGGTCTTTATCGAGCGCAGTTGCACCAGTATGAAGCGATCTACAATGCCGATCTTGCGACCTATAGGCAGACGGTGCTGACAGCTTTTCAGCAGGTAGAGGATGCGCTCGCGGGGACACGCGTGTATTCGCAGCAAATCCTGCGACAGCAGGAAGCGGTGAAGTCATCGCAGCAATTTCTCGATATGGAGATGCAGCGGTACAACACCGGCGTCGATCCTTATGTTGATGTGGTGACCGCGCAGACCACGCTGCTGGGAAACCAGGTTACGCTGAACTCGCTGCAGGTGGAGGAGATGCTCTCGGCAGTGCAACTGGTGCAGGCGCTTGGCGGTGGATGGGATCTCAGCCAGCTTCCGAAACCGGCACAGATGTCGGCCAAGGTGCCGAATTCAAGTTACAAGATGCAACACTGATGGAGTGATGGGACCCTTGTTACGCTCGGGTTGAAGGGCAGAGTCGTAACTGCTGACGAGCTTCGCGTTGTTGATGGGATACTCTTGGCGTCGCTGTCGAACGGAGCCCGCCGCAAGGGTCGCTATTCGGGATAGGCCTCACCAGCGTGCACGACCCGAATGTAATGATCGGTGAACTGTGCATGGCCGCCCGGTAATTCCACCTTGGGCATGTGGCAGCTTGTGCAGTTTGCCTTGGCGACGGGGCAGGTCTTTATCGCCGGCGCAGCCGATGCTGATTTGCTTTCCGCGTGACATGCCAGGCACTTCGCATCGTAGGAAGCCACATTGTGATTTACGGGCTGATGCGGATTATGGCAGGCGAGACAACTGATGCGCGGATCATTGCCGACAAAGCATTTGCTGTTCTCAAGACGATAAGGCTGAAACCGCACGAAGGCAGGGCCGTGCCATTTGTTGCGCATCAGGGTATCCCATGTGCGATGACATTGACCGCAAAAGTCGGAGACCTGTTCGGCATCGAGACTCTTGAGTGATTTGGGCAGAGTTTTGAAGTTTTCCTGTGCGGCATCGGCCATGTGCTGCTGAGCGCCCGCGTGACAGCGTTCGCAGTCGAGGCCGGGAGTGACTTTTGCTGGAGCGAGTTTTTCGTTCGCGGTCACTCCACTGCCATGGCAGTTGAAGCAGGTGCGCGTTTCCCAGATGGGGAGTTGGCGGCCCATCGCCTCGGTCAGGTTTTGCGGCGTAATCTTCTGATCGCCGGGAGTGATGGCGAGTCCGTTGGCGCGCGGGAAGTAGCTTACGAGGCTTTCATAGTAGTGGCCATCCTTCTCCAGCACCCAGGTCTGCGCGTGTTGCCCGAAGATCCAGTGGATGGGAAGAGTCAGCGTGTCGGTTCCGTCGGAAACCGAATAGGTGCTTTGGCCATCCTTGGTCTGCACTCGGTAGGTGTACGCACCAAGCTGCACGCTCATGTCGGTGTGCGCCGCCAAGGCAGGATTCGCACCCTGTGGCTCCATAGCGTGGCGCATCGGCGCGGTTGCATAGGCAGTAGCGACACCGCTGTGACAAGTTGCGCATGTGACTGAAGCGTTCGCAGTCCTGGCATGCTGAGCGATCGCCGGTCGCGGTGCAGGCGATGCTCGAAGCGCAATCACCGCGCTGGCAGCGCAGGCAATGGCAGCGATCGATCGTGCGTTACTTCGCCAGATCACGGCAAACCTTTCGCTCACGCTCGGCGTCTTCGCGGTTCCCGCTGCGCGAATAGATGGAGACAAGTCCCAAATGGGCCTCAAGGCTGTTGGGATCGCTCGCCAGTACCTGGTTCAGCAATTCCAAGCCGCGCTTCATGTCACCGGTTTCGGCTAGCGATCGACCAAGCGCGAGTTGAGAGATTTCCACGTCTGGCGCGTTGGCGAAAGCGCGCCGCGCGGGTTCGAGAGCCTCGGGGAAGCGGCCGGCAATTACGAGAGTAAAAGCCAGCAGGGCATTGGCGGTTTCGTTGCTCGGATTCGCTGCCAGTTCGCTGCGGAACTGGTCGATGGCGAGGCCCGGATCGTGCGGGAACAGAAGGAATCCGTAAAAGTAGTGCAGATTCAGCACGGCAGGATAGCGGGCAAAAAGCTGCGCGAACAACTCGTCAGCCTGCTCGTTGTCGCCGGACAAAAAGACGTAGCCCGCGTTGCCGGCCGCCTGGTAGAACTCGCGATCCTTCTCGGCAACATCCTTGGGAAATGAGGCAACGCGCATCCCAGCGAGGGCGATCCCGATTTTCAGGTCGGGAGCGTCAGCTTTGTGCTCGGCGAAGATGCGATATTGCTCGAGCGCCTCCTGAAACCTGCCCGCGTGCGCCAGAAGTTGTGCGAGGTGGTAGCGAATAATGGGCTCGTTGCGCGGTTCTTTGAGAGCTCCGTGGGCGACGGCTTGTTCGAGGTCGCGGAGCGAGTCGTCATAGGCGGCTGTCTCAAACTCGCACAAACCGCGCAGCGCCATGGCGGGAACGGCGGTCGGAACGAGCTCGAGGAGATGGGTAAAAGCGTCGATGGCGCCGGAGTATTGATTGGCGCTGTATTGGAGCATGCCAAGATACCACCAGCCTTCCTGCCAGTCGGGCTTGAGCTGCTCGGCCTGAGTGTAGAGCTGGATGGCGAGAGGCAGGTCCTGCTGGTCGCGGGCGGCGGCGGCGCGGGCGGCGAGATCGTCGAACTGGCTGGGCTTGTCCTTGGCTTTCTCCTGAGCTTCAGTCGAGTTCTGAGCCGCGGGCGTTTCCTGCGCAGCGCAGAGCAAACGCGCGCCGGGGAGCGCGGGAATCAGGGAAAGGAATAAGAGGCCGCGGACGGCCGCGCTGGGAAAGACGGAGATTGCCACGTTCTGCCTGGGGTTCTGTGTTAAGTCTGTGATATAAGACGAATCCGGCGCAAAAACATCGCCGGCTGGATTCCGCGGAATTCAGTTCCGGCGTGGAGCTGCGCACCTCGAAAGACATGGTAGCAGGTGGGGAAGCCCGGACAGCGGACGGCAGATCTGACGCTTATGGGGATCTTCACGCGCTTTCGACATGACTGAAGTCATACCTGAATATCGGCCTCGCCAGAATCGCACCCCGGCGCTGAGCGGGTCTGTTCGGGAAAAGGGCACCATTTGGGAGTATGAAGTTGCCCCAACGGTGCAATCCGCATGGGTCGAAGGATGTATTGGTTTTCGGCAAATCAGGCCTAGCCTCTAGATAGAGCAAGTGTTTTGCCCGGGCCCTGAGTGGCGTCCTCGGGCGCCACCTGCATTCTTTGAAGTGAGGTCGATCTGTAATCCTTCGATGGCCCGCCACTCGGCGGGCTTTCGTTTTTGGTGCGCCAGGGCATGTCGCGTAGCGCGCAAGGGCGGCTGAAGTCGCTGATTCCGCTCGGAAACCGTCTCAGATTGAGGCATCCTGGACAAGATAATGTTAGGTTTGTGCTATGCCCAGGATGAGAGTGGTTCCGGCAATCAAGCAGTGTGAAGGTGGCTTCGAGACGGAGGTTCGAGCGGTCGATTCATTTTACAAATGGCGGAAAAAATATCGGGAGATAGGCGATGCCTATACGGAGGCCGTTGCGCTTGGTTTGGCAACCCTGGAGGGCGATCCGGCTGGAAGACTCTCGTTCGTCAGGAGGACGCTCAAACTCGATGCTTTGATAGACACAGAGCAACTTGAGCGGTATCGATTCCGGCTCTTCTGAACGGTCGCCTCGAACCTGAATAACGCGTTTAAGAGCCCCGATGACAAAGGCTCCCCCGTGCCTCAAATGCAATGAATCTGTGCCCGGTGGAGGCGTTATTGAGATGGAACGGTGGGCCTTGTGCGAGGACATCTTAATCAGTCAGGCGAAAGGTGCATGATGCTAACTCTATCGCGTTGGAAACATCATCCTCAACTCAACCCGTCTGCTTCCTTCTCGCGAGATCTGCTCCGGCAATCTGCTCCTCTAGAGCGGCATGCTGCGGTTGTGGATCATATGCCAAAAACGTTTTTGGGCTGCCTCGACCAGCACCTCAATTTGGAAGCGGAACGCCACGCCGCGCACACTGGCGTTCCGGCTGCCCCCATCGCAGCGGCATTTCACTCGTCGCCGCCGCACTCCTTTACGCAGTGAACGAGCATGGAAGCCGTGGCAGACTCCCCTATGCCGGTATTGAACATTGCGTGATATAGGTGAGGCTCGGGCCATTTCAGTCCGAGATACTGCCGGATAAATGCAGCTCGCGCTTTATCCGTTGTGTCAACCTGTTGGATTGCTTCGTCTTCAGTTACACCCTTGGAGATCAATTTGCTGATCTTATGATCGCGAGACGCATAGAGAAATACATGGAAGACATCCTTGCTATTGCGCAGGAAATACTGCGCACCTCGGCCAACAATCACCGACGGGCCACTGGACAATGCCCACTTGACCGCTGTCTCCGAGACAGCGGCGATCCGGCGTGCGTCTAACGTGTGCAAACGGTTCGTTGGCGGCAACCCTCCCTCAAACGCGCCTCGAAGGAAGTCCTGGAAAACCCTGTATACAACGGGATCGGTCCGCCATTCTCGCCGTTGGACCGCCTCCTGTGTGCTCTCGGTTAGTCGCGCAATTTCCTGTGTCAGCCGTTCGTCCCAGAGACTCCATCCAAGTCGATTGGCGACCAAACTGGCAATCTCCGATGCTCCGCAACCGAACTCGCGCTCAATTGTCATAGCGTGAACCATTGCGTTTATCCTCACCCCACCGCAACATCTCCACCCGCTCCGGGATCATTCTTCTTCAAAAAGAACGCGAGAACGAACATGACCGAGCAGAGCATACCCAACACCCAAAAGATGTCCATATAGGACAGTGCGCCGCCTTGTTGATGTATCAATTCATACGTTCTCGCAATTGCCTGGTCGTGAGCGTCCGCGGCCCTTAGCCCAGAGTGTCCGATTTTCGAGTCAAGTGCGTGAAGTGCCGAACGGTATGCAGGAGAATCGGGAGTGATGTGGCCGACGAGAATTTGCTGGTGATATTGAGCTCGGCGAAGAATCATCGTCGTCACGACAGACGTTCCGATACTGCCCCCGATATTACGCATGAAATTGATCATGCCGGAGACGCTGTTACCTTTCTCGGGAGCAACTCCGATGTATCCCGCGGCCGTGATAGGCACGAATAGGAATCCGATTCCTATCACTTGAGCGACCCGCAACCACATCGCAAACCGGAAGCTGACAAACAAATCAATCTGATTCGCACAATAGAACAGCCCAATTGCAAGGCACAACCATCCTGTCGCAATCAGCCATCTGGCCTGAATCTTGGATGTGAGCCGGCCGACGATGGGCATCATCACTAGCAATACGACTCCGCCTCCGGACAGGACCAGACCTGCAAGCTCCGCGGTGTAGCCCATAAGTGTCTGCAGATATTCTGGAATCAAGACCAGGGTGCTGAAGAGCATGAAGCCCATCATGAACATCATTAAGTTGGCCGTCGCAAAGTTAAAACTCTTGAACATGCGGACATCGATGATCGGCTCTTTGCGGAACCACTCCCAGATGACCAGCGAGATTATGCAAACCGTTGCGATTATCACCAGGGTCGTGATGAGATGCGAGCCGAACCAATCGTCTTCTTGTCCCTTGTCCAGAACGACCTGCAGCGAACCCACTCCTAGCGTCAACATCGAAATTCCAAGGTAGTCTACACGGATTGTCCCTCGCTGCAAGCGCCGCAGAAACGGCGGATCTTCGACTAGAGAGTGCGTTAAATAAAGAGCCAGCAACACCGGGGGCAGCGTGATGAAAAATATCCAGCGCCATGAATAGTTGTCAGTAATCCAACCTCCGAGCATCGGCCCAACTGTAGGGGCGAGAACTGCAGTAATCCCATAGACAGCAAACGCGGACCCACGCTGTTCCGGAGGAAACGTATCGTTGAGAATGGCTTGTGCCATCGGTTGGAGTCCTCCGCCACCGACGCCTTGCACCGCTCGAAACAACAGCAACAGCGGCAAACTGGGCGCTAAACCACAAAGCAATGAACTCACAGTGAAGATGGCGAGCGATGTCATGAAGTACCGCTTGCGGCCAATCAACTCCGCGAGCCATCCGCTGATGGGTAAGACGATAGCATTCGCAGCAAGGTACGAGGTCAGTACCCAGGTGCTGTCGTCGTAGCTGGCTCCCAAGCCTCCGGCGATGTATGGCAATGCAACGTTGGCAACGCTCGTGTCCAGCACTTCGATAAACGCCGCCATCGAAACCGTCGCGGCAATCGCCCAAGGATTCACCTTGGGGCGCCAGATGACCTGCTCCGACGGAAGAGGCAGCGTTGTGGCGCTCATCGCAGAAACACCTTCGCTTCGACGTTCATGCCGGGCCGAAGCTGGTGATCTCGATTCTCGCCGGGCTCCAGAACGATCTTGACTGGAACTCGCTGGACAATCTTGACGTAGTTGCCGGTTGCATTTTCGGGTGGTAGCAAGCTGAAGATCGGTCCTGTTCCTCCCGCAATGCTGTCGACGTGACCGTTGTAGGTCCGGCCGTTCGAGTCGAGCTCAATCTTCGCTTTCTGGCCCACGCGCATATGTTTGAGCTGGGTTTCCTTAAAATTCGCGGTGATCCATACTTGATCCAGCGGAACTACTGTGAGCAGTTGCTCGCCTGGGTCGACATTCAATCCGACGACAACTTTTTTTGTGACCTCGCCAGTTACCGGTGCGGGTATTTTGGTGTATCCCAGGTTCAACCGCGCTTGCTCGACTGCGGCATCCTTCTGGTGTACATCGGCTACGGCGGACAGCGCTTTGGCTCGCGTTGATGCAACGCGTTGCGGGCCGGCCTCGGCATCTTCGTAGTGTGCTTCAGCCTCAGTTAGGCGGCTGTGCGCTTCTTGAACGGCTTCTTGCGCTGCGGCCTCGTCTGCTTCTGCCGCAGCTATGGCGGCGACATCGGTCGTCGCGGCGGCATAAGCATGGTCGTAGACTTGCTTCGGTACTTCCTCCTTCGCGAGCAGCAAGTGATAGCGGTTGACGTCATCTTGAGCTTTTACATTTTCCGCCCGTGCTTCCAAGACGCGAGCTTGCGCCGCCGCGGCCTGCTTTTCCGCCGCCTGAATTGCCGCTTTCGCATTCTCAATATCCGAAGATGTGAATTTCAATTGGCTTGAGGTATCGACGGAGGATATCGGCACATCGATATTCGAACTTTTCGCCGCAGCCAGGGAAGTATCGAGCGTTGCCTGGGCTCTTGCCAGCGCCACTTCATAGTCTTTTGGATCGATTTCGACGAGTGTGAAACCTTCATCGACCCATTGGTTGTCATCGACGTTGACTTTCTGGATATATCCAGAGATGCGAGCGCTGACAGGGTAAAGATGTACGTCTACCTGCGCGTCGTCGGTGGATTCGAAGCCGGAGAGATAATGCCACAAAAAGGCACCCGCTACAGCCAGCACAATGATCGACCCAATTACGATCCAGCCCTTGCGAGACGGCCTATGTGGATAAGCTGAGACGAGCACGTCATCTGTCGCGGCGTTGTCGGCTGGTGCGCGTGGCTCCGGCTTGGTTGATTGCGGCGGATTCGTTGGTTGATTTTGTTCAGACATATTCAGTTTCCCCTCAGATACTGCGAGTATCGCGATTCCGCGACGCCGGTCGCCCTCGCCAGAGATATCTTGGCCAGGTTATAGCTGTAGAGGCTTGCAATATAGGCATCGGTGGCGATTGCCAGCGCATCTTGCGCTTGAACGACTTCAACGTTATCTGTGACTCCTGAACTAAATCGATCGCGAGATTGCTCCAATGTCTGAGTGGCGAGCGTTATCGCGCTTCTCTCAACAGAAACTTCTTGCGCATCTGCTTCCAGATCGAGATAAACGTCGCGAACCTCCTGATCGATTTTGGCTCGTAAGTCTTCCAGTCGCTGTCTTTCCTCTGTGAGCGAGGCGTCGGCTCGCAGAACATCCCCGTGTACTCTCCCACCCTGAAAAATAGGGATGCGGAGCGTAGCAGCCGCATCAACGGTGCCGTGCGATGAGCCCCGAAGTTTCAAGCGGTTTTGTTTCGCGGATCGTCCTTCGGCTTGAGGTAGTCAATACCGAGTGGCCCGATCGCCGTAATTTGGGTAATGTATTCACTGGATTTCGCCCAGTGGAAGTGCGGCGTGTTGCCAGGTAGCACAATAACGGCGCCAGGTGGGTAAGCCTCCAACTTATCGGCATCGAATTGATCCCCTAGTCCGATATAGAAGACCCCCGACAACACTGTGTAGACTCGATCCTCCGGGTGCCTGTGCGGCATCAACTTGACGCCACGTGGAACTTTGACCCTGATCGTGTAGGGTCCGCGCGCTGAAGGCGTGCCGACGACAACAGCCAGACGGACCGAAGGAGGAAAAGCCGGGAACGGCTTCCAGTCAATTTCTTCAGGCAAAGTCGATCTGAAAACCGATTCGCCAGGCTGATGCGGCCGAGCCACACCTTTTCGCGCTTCGTCATTGGTTTTCTTTCCTTGCCGGACTGTTGCGTGCTCGAAGATGACTTCGCTCATGATTGCTCCCCCTGAAAGTTCGATTTCAACGCGATGACTGCGTCCCCGCGCAGTTTTGATTAGGCTCGAATCGTGCATGCGAAACTATTGGACGATGGTATCGGGCGATACCTTGGTATCGACATCCTCATAAAAGTCGCTCGTGTCCAAGAAACCTGTTAAACGAGACGAATTCGAGTGAGCTGTCAAAGTGATGGTTGGCGCCTTGGCTCAGACCATATGATTCAACTCTCATGAGGTTGATTGACCGATACCAAAGTGTCACCGGTACCATCGTCCAATTGGTTTGCCTCCTGGCCTTCTGTTGTAATTGCCCATCGAGGTCCGGGTCGACTCGGGGCAACGAGGTGTTTGTTGAAGGTTGAAATCAAGCGAGTGTATGCAGACCCTGGCCGCGCGGATGGAACGCGTATACTCGTTGACCGGTTGTGGCCACGGGGCCTTTCGAAAGAGAGGGCGCGGGTCGATCTTTGGCTCAAGGACATTGCGCCAAGCACCGAGCTTCGCAAATGGTTCAGCCATGATCCGAGTAAGTGGACCGAGTTTCAAGCCCGCTACCGTCAGGAGCTGAAATCGGAGGCTGATCTACTTGATGTTCTGAAAAAGAAGGCAGCCAAGGGACCCATTACACTGCTCTATGGAGCGAAAGATGAAGTCCACAACGAAGCTGTCGTCCTGCAGTCGCTGCTTCAGCAGAAATGAGAAAGTTTGTCGTGAGAGCTTTATCGCTTCTTGCGCGGTCAGGATATAGTTCTCTTGACGGCATTCTTTCTGACAGGTAGCGAATTGAATGGCATCGGACTCGCAAACAGCGCAGGCTTCGGCAGCCTTAACTCTTCCGCAGCTCGTTTCGTCTCCGCTCACGAAGGTCGCAATTTTTCTTGTGGTCACAATCAATCCCGGAGACGATCATCGGGCAACTGTTCTTTCCCTTTGTGCGGATCTCTCCGCGCTTCTTCGCAGTGTTGGCTTTCGCAATCTCGACGGCGCCTTGTCGTGCATTATGGGGATTGGTTCCGATGCTTGGGATCGCCTCTTCGGCATGCCACGTCCCGCAGATCTTCATTCTTTTCAGGAAATTCTCTCAGGACCGCGACATGCCGTTTCTACACCGGGTGACTTAATCTTTCACATTCGCGCCAAGCGAATGGATCTTTGTTTTGAACTTGCGATGCAGATTATGGCCCGTCTCAAAGGCGCCGTTAGCACCGCCGATGAAGTGCAGGGCTTTCGCTACTTCGACGAACGGGATGTCCTAGGAT
>Ga0210400_10003320_pt1 | contig 14306 bp, 10 predicted proteins | sample IncBWH26MmetaG_FD_155456 | JGI IMG/M metagenome (GOLD analysis project Ga0210400, IMG submission 155456) | Forest soil microbial communities from Barre Woods Harvard Forest LTER site, Petersham, Massachusetts, United States - Inc-BW-H-26-M | ecosystem: Environmental > Terrestrial > Soil >...
GACCGTCACGGTGTCGCCGTCCTTCGCCGCCAAGTGGCTGGTCTTGCGATTGCACCGCTTCCAGGAGCGGCATCCCGAGATCGACGTGCGGATTTCCGCGACCGACGAGGTCGTCAATCTGACCCTCGGCGATTTCGATCTCGCGATCCGCTACGGCAGCGGGCATTATCCCGGGCTCGCGATCGAGCCCCTGTTGCGCAATGAGGTGTTCCCGGCCTGCAGCCCGCGTCTGCTCGAAACGGCTGCACACGGTCGAGATCCTTTGGTGCGAGTTGTCCAGCAGGCACCTCTCGCGTATTGGTCTCAATTTAGCCCAACTGCCGCGCAATCAGGGCTCAGAGGGCCCTTTATTCCCTTATTTTACGCATTTTCTCGCGATCGTCGCGACGGTACTGGAATTACGACGAAGCTGAAGATATGGCGACCACGCCTTGCAACATCCGCAACTCGCCAAAAGGTATAAGCGGCCAACCATTTCAGCCAGCCGCAAATCCTATCGAATTTAATCCGCGGCTAACAGCCTGACCCAAAAGGTTGTCGCCGGCGTCGAACGGCGGTTGTGGGTTCGGCGAAGGGACATTCGCCAGCACCAGCCGGAACGGGCAAGCTGCGCCGAAAGCGGACAACGACCGTGAGCTCTGATCGACTACAGATGAGCTCGCAATGAACGTGATAGTTCAGTCTTCGAAAGACAGGTGATGTGCACCAGCGCTGATTACGATATCTACGCCGCGAGCTGTGGCATGCGGATGTTTCGCTACAGCGGTCGGAGCCCTTGGATGAATGTGACCTTCGGGACCGGATGGGCCCAGACGCGTTTCGCGTGAACTGACCGCTCGATCGATGCTGGCAAAAGGCTGGGATTACGTTGTTATCGGCGCGGGCGCCGCCGGCTGCGTCGTCGCCGGCCGTTTGTCGGAAATGCTGCCGGCGGCCCGCATTGCCCTGATCGAAGCCGGCCGCGAGCGTTTAGGCCTGACGACCAAGGTGCCCGGCATCGCCTTCATCGCCAGCACCTTTGCCCGGCAAAACTGGAACTACCAGACGGAGCCGGTGCCGGCGCTAAACGGCCGCCGGCTATCGTGGTTTCAGGGCCGCATTCTCGGCGGCTCGAGCAGCATCAACGGCATGCTCTATCTGCGCGGCCATTCGCTTGAATACGACCAGTGGGCGCAGCGCGGCTGCCAGGGGTGGTCGTTCGACCAAGTGCTGCCGTACTTCAAAAAAGCCGAGACCAACAGCCGCGGCGCCGGCGAGTGGCACGGCGACGACGGCCCAATGGCAGTCAAACAGTCACGGCTCGATCTGCCAATCTGCGACGCCTTTCTCGCCGCCGCTGGCGAATCGGGATACCCGGTCGTCGACGACCTCAATACCGATGTCGTCGAAGGTTTTGGCCGCATCGACACCAACATCGGCAATGGCCGCCGCGCCAGCGCCGCGGTGGCCTTTGCGCAGGCGGGACGGCGTCGCGGCAATCTCGATCTCCTGTCGGAAGCGATCGCGGCGCGGATCGTCATCGAGAAGGGTCGGGTGAAGGGCGTCGAGATCATCCGGCAAGGCGTGCGCGAGACGGTCTGGGCGGAGCGTGAAGTCATTCTCTGTGGCGGGACGGTCAACTCGCCGCAGCTCCTGATGCTGTCGGGCGTTGGGCCGTCCGCGCATCTCACCAGTCTCGGCATACCGCTGGTGCTCGACGCTCCTGAGGTCGGACGAAATCTGCAGAACCACCCGTCCTATTCGCTGCGTTATGCGTGCTCGCAGCCGGTGACCGCGTACAAATACCTGAACCCAGCCGCAGCAATCGGGATGGGGCTGCGCTATGCGCTGACCGGCGGTGGCTCGCTCGCCGAGAGCTATGTCGCGACCGGCGGATACATGCGCAGCGACCCGTCGCTGGCCGTCTCCGATACGATTGTGGTGATGATCCCGGCGCTGGTGACGCGCAGCGGCGTCGGGTTTCGCCTGCGCGACCTGTTCCCGGAGCGTCACGGCTTTACCGTGTTGGTCGGTTCGGGCCGGCCGCTCAGCCGCGGACATATCCTGCTGCGCAACGCCGACCCAACAACGCATCCGCTGATCTTCCCGGAATATTTCTCGGAGCCGGAGGATCTGCACTCCCTAGCGCGGTCGGTGCAACGGATGCGCGACATGATGGGCGCGTCGGCGATACGCGACCTGATCGAAGCAGAGCTTGCTCCCGGCCCGATCGCCAACGACCAGGCGTCGATCGAGGCGGATATCCGCGCCCGCGCCGCGACCTACTTCCATCCGAGCGGCACCTGCCGCATGGGCACCGACCCGACCGCCGTCGTCGATCCGCAGCTGCGCGTCAATGGCATAGAGGGCCTGCGTGTCGTCGACGCTTCGATCATGCCCGCCGCTCTCAACGCCTGCACGCATGCACCGACGATCATGATCGGTGAAAAAGGTGCCTCACTGATTGCCGGAAGCCCCTGACGCATCCGCCACTTCAGATGACGCGACGATACCAAGAAGGCCGACCGCCACTTCACGCCCGGACCACGGGTTTGCCTCGACCGGATATGGCTTGCCGGCGGGATGGCTGTGCCCCTCTCTGCCTCTGGCTGTGCGGTGGTTGCGAGCAGCGGCGACGGCGGGTTCAACATGAAGCTCGGCGGGCTCGAAACCGCCCGGCAGACGGGCTGTGGCTGAACCCGCGCAACACCTAGTTTTTCACACAATCGGCTCAGTGACCTGACCGTCGCCGAAGAATGCGGCAACGACGTGGATGCGCCGGTAGCAGACACCCGCCGGGTCACAACTGCAAACAGAGTGCGCTGCAGTGCGGTAGTGGTCCGGGGCAGCTGCCCTCGATTTGCTGAGGCTGCGGGCGTGAAAGCCTGGCGGAACCGCTGCGGGGTCCTATCCGTGCAGGAAGCGACGCAGCGCCTCGCGGTTGTCGTGCTCGGCCTGCTTGGTAACGCGGGCATTCGTTACCCGATAGAAGCCGTGATACGCCCGCGGGTACATGTGAAGCTCGACCGGCACCCCGGCGCGGCTCAGTCGATCCGCATAGATCATGTTTTCTTCGAGGAAGAGATCAAGACCGCCAACCGAAATGTAGGTTGGAGGCAAGCCCGACACATCCGCCGCTCGCGCAGCCGCCGCATAAGGCGAGACGTCGGCAGCGCCCGGCTCTACGCCCAGCAGCGAACGCCAGCCGAAATAGTTGTTCGCTTGCGTCCAGACGAACTCGCCGACGTAAGGATGCAGGTCCTTGCGCACCGCCGTGCGGTCGTCAATCATCGGATAGATCAGATGCTGAAAGGCGAATTTTGGTCCCTCCCGGTCGCGGACGTAAAGTGCGGCCGCCGCCGCGAACCCGCCGCCGCCGCTTTCGCCCTTGATACCGATGCGGGCAGGATCAAGTCCGAGCTGGCCTGCATTCGCGTGCAGCCAAGTGAACACCGAGTAGATGTCCTCCAGTGGCGCCGGGTGCGGTGATTCCGGCGCGAGGCGATGATCCACGGAATAGATCGCGCATCTTAGCTCTGACGCGAAGAGCCTATTTTCGACATCCTTCATTTCCGGCGCGCCCATCACGAAGCCTCCGCCATGGATGTGTACGATGGCGGGCAGTGAGTCGTTGGACGTGACCGGGCGGTAGGTCAGAACGCGTATCGGCTTTGCGCCAAATACACTTTCGACATGAATCGCCTGAGTGGCGATATCGGGCAGGTTCGGTTTCGGTACGGTGCCGGCCAGTTCCAACGCGTTGGCGCGGCGCTGCGTCAAAGACCCAGCGGTCAGCGGCGGCAGTTGCTGAGCGAGCGCATCGCGTAATTCGGGATCGACAAGCCCGATTGTGCTCATGAGTGGCGGCCGTCCGTTTGTGACCAAGCAAAACGATAAGGCAGATAATTCGCGCTGATCCAGGAGCTGACCAGCGAGATACCGTTGCCGCTAATATAAACCCGATGGTTGCGATGCGGGAGAGCGTCGGCGAGTTTGTCAAACTCCCGGTCGCGCGGCGTGAGCGTTCAAAACCCCAAAAAATTGAGTCTCGATCCTCCGGCCGTCCGCGGGCCCTGCCGCGCGCGCCATCGCAGGTCGCCGAGGTTCGATTTGCCACAGCCACTTTGAAAGCGAGGGCATCTCCGGTAGAGCAAATCACGAAGGGCATAGACGCCCGGGCCGACCTACATTCGGTCGAGCCGAGTCCGGAATGGCGGTCGCCTCCGGCCCAAATGGAGACGGGCAAGTGGCGCGCGATTTGCCGTTGCTCAAATCGCTCAAGACAGCAACCGTGGCGCCGCGCCGCTGGCAATCCGGTGCACGTCGGATAAGACCGTGTTGGGGAAGGCCCATTCAATGGAATTAGGCATCTATCACGAGTTTCCGGTGCTACCCGGCCGCAGCCAGGCCGAATGCTTCGCCGCCGGGTTCGACATCGTCGACGCCAGCGAGGAATACGGCCTCGACGTGATGTGGCTCGCGGAACTGCATTTCGACAAACGGCGCGCCCTCGCCGCCAGTCCGCTGGTCCTTGGTACCGCGATCGCGGCCCGCACCGAAAGGATCAGGATCGGGACCAGCGTGCAGGTGCTTCCGCTGGCCAATCCGCTTCGCATCGCCGAGGAAGCCGCGACCTTGGACCACGTCTCCAAGGGCCGACTGATCTTCGGCGTTGGGCGCAGCGGCGTCGTGAAGACCTATGAGGCGCTGAACATCGCCTATTCCGAAAGCAAGGACCGCGAGATTGAGTGTCTCGAGATCATCCAGCGCGCCTGGCAGGAAGACAATTTCTCCTACAAGGGCAAGTTTTACGACATCCAAGACGTCACGGTCGTGCCGCAGCCGGTGCAACAACCAACGCCCGAAATCCGCATCGCGGCGGTGAGCGTCGAAACATTCCCCGCAGCCGGCAAAGCGGGCCAAGGGCTGTTCCTGTCGGTGCGGCACGAGGATGTGCGGATGTTCAAGCAGCACATCGACGTCTACCGCAAAGCCTGGACCGACGCCGGACACGCCGGGGAGGCACCCATCTATCTCCGTTGCCCTGGTTTCGTCGCCAAAACCGATGCGGCGGCCCAGGAAGCCTACGGCCCGACGCTGATGCAGCATTTTCAGAACCAAAGCCGCCTGCTCGCCGACTCCTCTCGGCGGCAAAACAGCCCGCCGGACCACCCGCGCTGGAAGACCTCGCAGCGTCTGACTGAAATCACGCTCGAGGAAACTTTGCGCGGTTCGGTGTTCATTGGCTCACCCGATACGGTGGTGGCGAAGTTGAAAGACCTACAACGCGACATCGGGCTGTCGGGCGTGCAGCTGGAAACGAATTGCGCCGGCTTGGCCGATCACGCGGCGGAGCGAGAGGCGATCCGGCTACTGGCGCGGGAGGTTAAGTCGGCGTTCCGTTGAAACCGGCTTCGAGCCTCTGCGGCGATGATCGCGAATGGCCGGAGTGTGGCGATCAGCGACGGCCCCCGATCTGGCCGACCTGACCGCAACGCGCCGTCAGCAGACCTTCGGACCGGCACTAAGCGTCTGATTTTAACCACCTAGCGTTAGTCTGGAAGATACTTCTCCTCCATGGAGCGCAGACGAGGCTCGTCCAGAATGCGGCCATTACTGGCGACGCCCCAGGGACTCTGAGCCGCCTGGGTACGGAGCGCATCCAGGGCCAATGTGCCGCGCTGCTGAAAATCACTCAAGAAATCCCAGTTGGCCTGCAGGCCTGCCATGGTGGTCAGCGCCGGGAACCAGGCCGCGGCGGCCCCGGCATCCTGCTGCGCCTGCAAGGAGGGATATGGCGACAGGCGGGCGGGAATGAGCGGGACGACGGGCCCGGGAATGAGGCGGATCGCCTCTTGAATTTCTTCCCAGGTGCGTAGGCCATTGGGGCAGACGACATCGACCTGCGCTTCGGCTTTGTAGGCCTGGCAGCGTTCGATGATCTCCGCGAAGCTGGCGCCCGGCACGCCGCCGAGATCGCACCGGGCCATGATCACGAAGTCCGGGTCGAGATCCTGTTTGGCATCCATCGCCGCCCGGAGCTTTCCCACCATCTCCGGAATCGAGATACAGCGGCGGCGGGGGCCGGATTTCGGCGGAAACGTCTGGTCTTCAATGTGGGCGCCGGCGATGCCCGCCTGAATGTATTCCCGCACGGTGTAATGCGTGCTGATGGCATCGCCGTAGCCGGTGTCGGCGTCCGCGAAGACCGGGATCTGCACGGTCAGGACAATTTTCCGGGCGTTGTCCACCATGTCGCGCATACTGGTCCCGGAATCGGGCCAACCCAGTTGGTGCGCCGAGGTATTGCCCCCGGACATGTAGAAGGCGTCATAGCCCAGCGCTTCCGCCATCTTCGCCCCGATGGGATTGATCCCGCCGGCCAAGACAAACAGTTCGGGCCGCTGAAACAAGGTCTTCAGTCGGGTCGTCATACGTTGACGCTGTGGCATGCGCCCTCTCCTCGTGTGTAACCGAACCGTCCTGGCGTCGCGGGTGTGTCATGGTGCCGGCCGGCGAGCCAGCACCTTCCCGGCCTATGCCAAGATGCCTCGAAGTGCCATGGCTGTCCTCATGCGTGGATGGGGGCCAGGACCGGCATCAGGCGCCCACCGGCACAGTGGCACTGATGCGGGGACCTCCCACCGAGCGCGTCGTGTGGCCCCGGCCTGTGAGATCGTCGGCGAGGACCACATCACCCGGCCCAAAACGGCGCGTGGTGCCATCGCCGATCCCGATTTCCACCTGCCCCGCGAGAATAAAAATGTATTGCCGCCGGGGCGCGGTGTGCCAATCGCTGAAATAGTCCGCCGAGAAACAGCGGAACACGAGATTGGCGCCCGCTTGAAGCGCAACGTTATGGCTCTCCTCTGCCGGCAGGGGGAGATCTTCAAAATGGGTCTGGCCGTCCTGGCCCGTATATATCCGTACGATCATGCCCGTGCTCCTTCCAACAGAGAGGTCATCGTGCACGCAAAGGCGTACTCCGTGTTACGTTGAAATCGTTTCGGGCGAAAGGTACGGTCGCGCTACCAGCTGTAGACTCTCTGCAACGTTCCTCCCATGAGCGCCGCCTTGTGACTCTCGGACAGGCGTTGGGTGTCGCGGAACGGCGCGACGCCCTGCTCGTATGTCAGCATGCCGATCGTCCGTGTCCAGTCGGTGCCCCACATGCAGCGCTTCAGCCCGAACGCATCGATGATCCGCAGTACCGGCTCCCAAATATCGTCGTAGGGGAACGGTTGGTGCGACATCGTGCAGGCGCCGCTGATCTTCACCCTTACGTTGTCGTATTGAGCCAAGGCGAGCAGCTTCGGAAGATCCGCCCAAACGTCGGCGGGGACCGGCGGGCGAGCCGGTGACGGGTGGAGCGGGAGGGAGAACATCTAGACAGAGCGCGAGAGCATTGAGGTTCGAACGCTGGCTTTCTCCCAGCGAAGACGGATAGTCGGGCGCGAGGAACAGGCCAGCGATATCCTCGGACGACCGCGTCGGACCACGCCAGCGGGAGCCACTCAATTCCGGCGCTGCCGGAAATAGGTCGGGTTGCTCAACCCAAGTCGGAGCAAGTCAGCCCATCGAAAGGGTCCCGAACGCGGACGTCCGGAGCTTCCGCAGCGTTAAAGGTCAGGCACCAGGCCGGGCCAACAATGCGGTGCCGGCCGGATGGATACGACGTATCGTGGGCGCACGTTCCGCAATGCGATGAAAGGTGGCGAAGATGGGAAGGCTCGACGGCAAGGTTGCAGCAGTGACGGGCGGGGCATCGGGGATCGGCGAGGCGACGGTCAGGCGTTTCGTTGCCGAGGGTGCGAGCGTGGCATTCTGCGATCGGGACGGCGAGCGCGGCCAACGCGTGGCGGCCGAGCTCGAGACCGCCGGCGCCAAGGTCGCCTTCACGCATGCCGACGTCGGTACCGAGGCCGCCTGCCTCGGCTTCGTCAACGGTGCCGCGCAGAAGTTCGGGCGCCTTGACATCCTCATCAACAATGCCGGCATCCGCAAATACGAGAAGGTCGACGAGGCGAGCGCGGAGAGCTGGAACGAGATCCTCAGCGTCAACCTGATGAGCTACGTCTTCTGTGCCAAGGCGGCGGTTCCGCTGATGCGCCGCAACAAGGGTGGCGCCATCGTTAACGTCGCCTCCGTGCGTTCCGTCGTCGCAGGTGGCGGCAACGTGCAGTACGACACCACCAAGGCCGCGGTCGCCGGCTTGACGCGAGCGCTCGCCGCCGACCACTCGCCGGACGGCATTCGTGTGAACGCCGTCGGCCCTGGCCCGATCTTCACACCGTTCCATCAGCGCCGCATCGCAGCGGCCGGCGAGACCGTCGAGCAATACAACGCTAAGGCAGCACAAGGTACCATGCTGCAGCGCCCGGGCAGGGCCGAGGAGGTCGCCGCCGCCATCCTGTTTTTGGCCTCTGACGATGCCTCCTACGTCACCGGCGCCCTGCTGTTCGTGGACGGCGGTATGACGGCGCTGTGAGGAATACGCCTCGTGCTGACTTATGACTTCCGCCTGCCGCCCGGTCCCCGGACGGTCGAGTACGCGCTGCTTGCCGAAGACCTAGGCTTTCGCGCGGTCTGGTGCCCCGAGATTCCCGCCTTCGGCCACGACATTTGGGTCACGCTCGCCCGCATCGCCGAAAAGACGAAACGCATCAGATTTGGTCCCTCCGTGCTGATCCCGAGCTATCGCCACCCGATGGCACAGGCCTCGGCTATTGCGACCCTGGAGCAGATCGCGCCGGGACGCCTGATGGTCGGGTTCGGCACCGGCTTCACCGGCCGTGCCGGGATGGGCAAGAAGCCCTTGAGTCTCGCAAGCATGCGCACGCATATCGCGCAGGTCAGGGCATTGCTGCGCGGCGACATTGCCGACATCGACGGCGGTCTCGCCCAGATTCTCGCGTCCGACGGCTGGTTACCCGACCGTCCGATCAAGGTGCCATTTTACATGGCAGGCCAAGGCCCCAAGGCCCGCGCGCTTGCCAAAGAGATTACCGATGGCCTGATTTCGCTCGGCGGGCCGGCCGAAGGGTTCGAGACTTGCCTCGTGTCCACCGGCGGCACGGTTCTCGATGATAGCGAGGACGTCACTTCGCCGCGCGCCTCGACCGCCGTCAAACCGCTCGTCGCGCTCGCCTATCACTCCAGGTACACGGCCGACCCGGAAAGCGTGAAAGCGCTGCCGAACGGCGAAGCGTGGCTGGCCAGCGTCGAACGTGTGGACGAAAACGTTCGGCACCTCTCCATTCACCGCGGTCATAACCTCGATATTTCGAACGGCCATGACGCACTTGTCGACGTATCCGCCGCCAAACAGATGACCTTCACAGGCACGCGCGAGGAGTTGCGCGAACGTCTCGTCCAGCTCGAGGCCCGCGGCGCCACCGGCATCATCTTCGGGACCAGCGGTTACGATGTGGAGCGGGAGCTGAGGGCCTACGCGGAGGTTGCTGGATTGAGGTGACGGAGGCGCGAGGCTTATTTGCGATCGAGATCATTACGCCCCACCTCTCGTGCCGAGCACGGACCGGACCGGCAGCCTATGCGGGCGGCAACGCAACCACCCGCATCGCAATTTGGCGATCGCCAACGAATTCAGCGAGGCGGACCCCGTGCTCGGCGGCAATCATCTCCGCAGCCTTCTCGCCAATCATGATCGTGGGCGCATTCGTGTTTCCGGCGATTACCGCCGGCATGACGCTGGCGTCCGCCACGCGCAGGCCGCCGACGCCACGCACCTTCAGACACGGGTCGACAACGCTGCCGATCCGGCAGGTCGAGGTCGGGTGGTACACGGTCAGCGAGAAGTGCAGCGCAAACTCTTCGAGCAGCGCGTCGCTCGGCACGTCGCCTTCGCGGTAGCCATGCTTCTCAGCGAGGAAGGGCGGGATCATGACTGGCCCCGGCCGACGGTTGCCTGGCCAATGCGAGGCGATGTCCATTGCCCGCCGGATCGCCGCCACCATGACCTGCATGTCGCGGGGGTCGTCGTAATAGTTCATACGGATCGCCGGTTGGGCAGTCGGATCAGCGCTGTCGAGGACGATTTCGCCACGACTATGCGGCAGCACCGGATGCGGAAGCAGCACGACGTTTTCTGAGTCGTCGGCGACGCGCTTACCGGCATCGTCAAAGAACCGGGCGGTATCGATGTTCATGACCGCTCGCTGGAACTCCTCGTTACCGCTGGTCATGAAAAAGATGATCTCGATGTCGTGGCGCCCAGCGTCGCCAAGGCCGCTTGAGCAGAATACCGCTGCATCAGCCAGCGATGATGCGCCGAGACCACGTCCGGTTTCCTGCCACTCGGCGAACCGCTGTTCTGCTGTCTCCTTCAGTTCTTGTAGCTCGGGCGAGAGGTTCATATCGTCAGCGGGATCGGCCGGTAACGGACCGCCAGGCGCACGCAGCGCGTCGGGACCCATCGCCAGCGCCAGTTCGTTCATCGACACCCCGAGCCCCGGTGCGGGATAGATCAGCGGGCACATCGCGTGATCCTGCAGGTGCTTCCCGACATCGGGTGCGTCGATCAGGCAGGCAATGCCGACGGCTTCGAGTTCTTGCCGCGGCCCAATTCCCGATAGCAGCAGCAGTTGCGGCGAGCCGATCGCACCGGCGCTGACGATCACTTCCTTCGCGGCGTGGACCGCCACGACCTCGCCGCTGGCGATGCGATATTCAAGGCCGGTGGCGACTGCGCCCGTGCCCTCGCCTTCGAGCAGTAACCGCGTAGCCTGCGCTCCGGTGATGATCGTCAGGTTGGGCCGTTGTTCAGGCTCGCCGGCAAGAAACGCCTGATAGGTGCTCGACCGCCGGCCGTCGCGTGTCGTGAACTGTGTTAACGACGCGACCCCTCTGGGATCACGACGGTCGCGGCCATTGTAGTCGCCCTTGGGAATGCCAGCGGCGCCCGCCGCCTCAACGAATTGTAGCGCCGCCGGTAGGATCGGGTCGCGTACCGAGACGCCGAGCAGCCCCTCCCCACTATGCGCCGCCGCGTCGACAACAATGTCGGGACTGGGCGCCAAGCCCTCGCTCTTTTTGAAATAGGGCAGCACTTCAGCGTAGCTCCAGCCGGTGGCGCCGTCCTCGGCCCAAGCGTCGAAATCGCCAGGATTGCCGCGTACATACATCATGTAGTTGATGCCTGAGGAGCCGCCCAGCATCTTGCCGCGCGGCACCGGTACGCGTCGGTTGTTGAGCCCAAGTCCGGCTTTACCGGGATCTGCCGTAAACATCCAATCGGTCGCCGGGTTTAGCTGCATTGCCGCCGGTGCAATCGGCAGCGCCGACACCTCGGGCGGCCGCTCGCCCGCTTCGATCAACGCTACTCGGCAACGGGGGTCCTCCGACAGCCGCGAGGCGATGACCGCTCCCGCCGATCCACCCCCAATCACGATAAAATCGTATTCGTCAGGCATGCCGCTCTCCCTGCTGATGCGGCCAAGCAGGCGCGCTTGTAGTTTATTGTCGGCTTAGCCGATACCTTACAATGGAGCGACGGGCTGACGGAAGTCGAATGACCAAAAGCGGCGATGCTTGCTGTCAGGCTGGCGATCGGCAAGGAACCGATTGCCCTTTGATGCCGCTGATTGTCGGCGCCACTGCGGATGGAGGCTCACCGCAACTCCCGCCGCCGTGGCCATTTCCCATAGCGACCGAAACATTGCTGGAAGCGAATATCCCGGGTGTAACGTCGAGCCGTGACGCAGTGTCATTCCGGGTGTCACAACCACGACTGAGTACAAAATGCCACTTTTGTACTCACTATCGCGCCTTAGCCGGCGCGGACCGGCAGCAACGGCATGCGCCGATGACCCGCCGATTGTCTCAAACGGGTGCTGTCAGGACCTTCGCCCGTTCCAGCCGCTCAGCTGCCGCCACGGGATCGTCGATCCCGTCATTTCGCCCAAACAGGATGGCTTCCTCGAGGATGAGGGCGGCCATCTCCCAGATTTTTCGATCGGCACCCGGGCCGAACCTCTTCCGGAAGGAACGCGCTGCTGCCTGAGCCGCGGCGGCGCAGGGAGAACCGACGCGGAGGTCGGGATGTAGACAACCGCGGAGCCCTTTGAGCGCCTGTTTCGTGCATTCCAGGGGCAGCACGGCCTGCGCTTTCGCCATCGCCGGAGAAACCTGTTCGAAAAGCTGCACCGCCCGGCACTTCGCGGCGAGCTTCGGCTTGCGCCAGACTTCGTCATATTCGGCCGCAACGATACGGCGAACGGTTTCGACAACGATGAGCCGGGCGCGCTGCTCCTCGATCCAGGGAGCATCCGATGTGCCGGGAAGGCGGGTGACGAACGGCGCGAGAAGCTCGTTGCGCACCCGGTGCATCATGAAATCGTTGAGGTAAATGGCATATTCGGACAGCGGACGGGAAAAGCAGTCCGGAAGGCACGAGACATCCCTGATCTCGCGGTATTGGAAACCGGCGACAATCACCGCGGCCTCGTTTACGCAGATATTTCCGTCCTTGTTTGGCTGCTGGTGTGATCCGCGCGCCAGGCGGAAATTGGCGAGCTGCTGAAAATCGAACGGCATCGACGGCTCCATGGCTGGACGGAACAGACCGGCTGACTTCAATCCGACATCAATCGGAATGCCCGGCCGACATCATCGGGACGCACGCAGATGGCCAGAGGAGGGGCGCGGCGGCAGGACCCCCTGACTCATGGGTATAGTGGGCGGGATTGGTGGGCGGTGTGACCGTCGCGCAACTCGCCATTGGGCCGGGATAACATACTCTATCGATAGTGTCGCTGCGACGGCCGACCCGAATGGCCGGTTAAGGCGCAAACCGCGGAATTGCGTGTGGCAGCCCATCCCGTGGGGGCTAGGCGGATGAAGCGCCGTCGATGGCGATCTCCGCCCCGGTGATGTAGCTGCTCTCGTCGGAGAGCAGGAATGCCACCAGCTGTGCAACCTCCTCCGGCGTTCCGTAGCGGTGCATCGGCACCTGCTTCATCCGCTCCTCGCGCTGCTCGGGCGTGCGGAACGCGATCATGTCGGTATCGATTGGACCGGGATGAACCGAGTTCACCCGGATTTTGCGGCCGCCAAGGTCGATCGCTGCCGACTTGGTCATGCCCCGCAGCGCCCATTTGGTCGCGGCATAGGCGAAGGAGCCGGGCGAGCCCTTGAGGCCGGCAACTGACGAGATATTCACGATGGACCCTCCGCCCGAGCGCTCCATCGCCGGCACTACCGCCTTCATGCCGAGGAAGCAGCCGTACTGGTTAATTTGGATGTGCCGCTGCCAGAGCGCGTCGTCGGTCTCCATCAGCGCGGCCGGCTGGTAGATTCCGGCATTGTTGACCAGGCCGTGCAAGCCGCCGAGCTTCGCGGCGGCTTCGACGGCGCGGGCCCAATCGGCTTCCGAGGTCACATCGTGCCGGACGAAGGACGCAGCCGGCCCGAGCTCGACAGCCAACGACTGGCCCTGATTGTCCAGCACGTCGCCGATCACCACCTTCGCACCCTGCGCTACCAGTAGGCGGGCCTCCGCGGCACCCTGGCCGCGCGCCCCGCCGCTCACGAGCACCACCTTGTTGTCGAAGCGTGCCATGTCCGCTCCCCCCGATTACCAATAAGGAAAGTTTGGCAGATCGGACGGCCTGGTTGTCATTTTAAAGGAGCGGCGCGCCAGATAATTTTCAAAATGACAGCCATACGGCGCGGCGACTTCCCGCCAATGTGTGATAATGCGCGCCAGGGCGCCCGTCACCGCCGGTCGGTTGAACCGGCGCTAGTACTGTGGGAGGCATCGACGCCAGATGAACGCCATCAAAGACTCCATCAAGTCAGGTAGAACCGTCGTCGGGACCACTGGGGCTCCGAACGTTGACGTGTCGATCCTGGCCGACGCCGGGTACGACTTCGTGCTGTTCGATACCCAGCACTCCGCCTGGGAGATCAAGCAGCTGCAGCCGTCGATCCAGACGATGCGCGGCAAGCAGGCGGCGCCGCTGGTGCGCGTCGCCGCGAACCAGGCCTATCAGATCTGCTTCGCGCTTGACGCCGGGGCGCGCGGCATCGTTGTGCCGATGGTTAACACCAGCGCGGAGGCGGAGGCCGCCGTGCGCGCCTGCCGCTATTTTCCCCTCGGCAACCGCAGCAACGCCGGGGTGCGCGGCGAGTGGGGCGAGTTCAAGAATTACCGCGATTACCTCGATACCGTGAACGACGAGCTCGTTATCGTGCCGATGATCGAGACGAACCAGTCGCTGGAGAACCTCGATGCCATCGCCTCGGTCCCGGGCGTCGACGTCCTGCTGATCGGCCCGTCCGATCTTTCGATCGAGCTGGGGGTGCCA
>Ga0210400_10003321_pt1 | contig 14306 bp, 14 predicted proteins | sample IncBWH26MmetaG_FD_155456 | JGI IMG/M metagenome (GOLD analysis project Ga0210400, IMG submission 155456) | Forest soil microbial communities from Barre Woods Harvard Forest LTER site, Petersham, Massachusetts, United States - Inc-BW-H-26-M | ecosystem: Environmental > Terrestrial > Soil >...
GGTGCAGAGGACGGAGTAGTAGTAGAGCTCCCCAAGGGTACCTATGTCCTCTCGTTCCATCACCGTGCTGTTGCGGGCAGACCCCACGCCGACACTCAGGTCGAATCCGAACGGAGAGCAGGTGACAGCCATCGGAAGTGGTTTGCAGCGACCATTTCACTAGGCGCGCTTCTGGTGTTGGCCGCAGCCACGATCCTTGGGCTGCTCTGGAGTCGAAACTCTGCGCAAGCGGGCTCCTCCCGAGAGAGTGAACTCGCCCCAGCGGCGTTTCGCGTCTTCTGGAACGGCTTTGTATCCGGACAAGAAGAGCCCTGGGTAGTCTTCAGCAATGCGGCGTTCGTAGGGCGTCCCGAAACGGGCATGCGCTACTACGACACCGCCAAAGATCAAGGCAGCTTCATCTTGGACCACTACACCGGCGTGGGCGAGGTATTGGCCGTCCACGAGCTTGATCGTGTTTTCGGACTGCTGCATCGGCAGATTCGTATAAAGCGCGGCAGCCTCTTTTCGCTGGACGACGCGAAAAACAATAATCTGATCTTTATCGGCTCACCTTTCGAAAATCTGACGCTGCTGGAAATCCCCGGAACGCAAGAGTTCATTTTCCGCCGCATGACTTCCGGTTCACGCAAGGGCGAAGAGGCGATCCTGAATGTTCACCCTCAGCCTGGGGAGCCCAAAGAGTATTTACCTAGTTCCGGCAATGCGCCGCTAACGGAAGACTACGCGGTGATCGGACTCGTTAAAGGACTGAATCCCGGCCAGGCCGTGCTGATCCTGGCGGGCACAACAACTCTGGGGACACAAGCGGCGGTCGAATACGTCTGCCGGCAGAGTTCGGTGGAGGAACTTCTGCTGAGGCTGCCGCTGTCGCAGACGGGGCAGCTCAAGCCCTTTGAAGCGGTGATTCGCGTCAAGGTGACTCGGGGCGTCCCGGTGGGAACGGAATTAGTAGCGCTGCGCAGCAACCCGTCGTAGGCCGCGCGGTGATGCTGGAGCTCAACTTGGGGGCGCCTGCAGATGCGGGTCCAGTTCCGCAGCTTTTTGGAATTCGCGGGCCGCTTCACTCTTCTCTCCACGCCGCTGTAAAGCTAAACCAAGATGAAAATGAGCCGGCGCATAGTCAGGCATCGCGTTGATCGCCGAGCGAAATTGGGAAATGGCGCCTTCGAGATCGCCGACGGTGAGTAGCCTCTTTCCCGAGTTGGTGGCGAACAGCGCTGCTTGTTGATTGGTTTTCTGCTTGGCCACCTCCGCGCCGGCTTTGGATTCGGCGGCGGCTCCCTCATTGTCGCCAAGCTGGCGAAGCACCGCCGCCAAAGTGGTGTGGGCGCCGGCAAAATCCGGTTGCAAACGGATGGCTTGCCGCAAAGCATCCGCTGCCTGAGGTAACCTTCCCTCCTGCTTCAAAACGGTTCCGAGCGTGTAATAGGCTTCGGCATAGTCGGGCTTGGCCTTAAGCGCGGCCTGCAGCTCGTCAGCCGCCGGCGCGAATTCACCTTGCTGCCACAGGGTCACGCCCAATGTGTAATGGATGTCAGCCTGCTGCGGATCTAATTCTTCCGCTTTTCGAAACTCAGTAATGGCTTCCTTCAGCTTGTCTTTCATTTTCAGCGCCAAGCCAAGATCGTAGTGCAGCGTCGCATCCTGCGGGGAAAGTGCGAGAGCGGACTGAAACTGTTCGGCCGCGGAATCGAAATCTGTTTTTTGCAGATAAGCGGCGCCGAGATTCGCCTGATAACCGGGGTCTTGAGGGCGCAAGCGCAGGGCGGTTTGAAACTCGGGAATCGCACTATTCGCATCGCCGAGCTGCAATAGCGCAAGGCCGAGATTATTATGCGCATCCGGATTGTCCGGCTGCAGCTTTATGACTTGACGGAAATTCGCGGCGGCGTCATCCGCACCGCCGGCACGCTGCAGGAAAATCCCGAGCAGATTCCGCGCCTCCGCCAAATTCGGCTGAATTTTCAACGCATCGCGCAATTCGCGCATCGCGGCCTCGTCCTCGCCTTCGGCATGCAGCGCCTGAGCCAGGTAGTAGTGCGCCTGGGCATCTGCGGCGTTGGCGGCGATCGCCGCGCGTAGTTCGGTGATGCTTTCCTGAAACGCCTTTTCTTCGAAGCGAAGGATGCCCAGGTGAAAATGCGCGGTACCGAAACTCGGCTGTAACTGAAGAGCTGTGGTGAACTCCGAAGCTGCTTCTTTGGTTTGCGCTTGCCGCGCGAGCAAGGCCCCGAGGTCATCGTGGAGCTCGGCGCGACCGGGCTCGAGGTCGATGGCGCGACGCATCTCCCGCGTTGCCGAGGCAACATCCCGCGAAAAATCCAGGGCGTGCGCGAGTGTGCGATGCGCTTCGGAATCTCGGGGAGCAAGTCGCGCCGCTTCGCCGGATTCGCGAAGCGCGCCCTGTGCATCGCCTTTACGCAGGAAGGCATTACCCAGATTGATGCGCGCTTGGGGAAAGTCCGGCTTGAGTCTCACCGCGGTCTGAAGTTCGCGAATCGCGGGATCGACTTTCTCCTCCGCCAGAAGCACCCAGCCCAGCGAGTTGTGCGCTTCGGCGCTGCCCGGCGCGATGCGTAGGACCCTTTCGAACGCTGTCTGCGCTGCCGACAGGTCGCCCTGCTGCAGCGCTTGCATCCCCTGCGCATAAATCGCCTCGGCCTGGGCAGGCACCTTCGTTTTCTGGCCGGCGCACAACGCTGGCGGACCGAACGCGGCCAGCACAATAAAGAGCAGGGGCGCAGCAAACGCGCAAAAACGGAGACCGGGATTCACAGGCTGCGCAGGGATCGTCACAAAATCCATGATCGCTTTCCACCGAAATAGTGGCAAGCGCACAACAGGCGTTTGCGAGGTGAACTGCCCGCCTTGACCGGCATGCGGCTGCAACCTACTATGCCGACGGAATATGATTTCAAGAGATTGTCGTCATCCAAGTCATCCACGCGGGCTTTCCTCCCTGTTGCGCCTTTGCTTGCCGCTTCTATCGGCAATTTCGCTCATTGTGGCGACGTACGGTTCGAGCCGCCAGAATTCCCAATCACCCAAGCCCCTTGCTTATTTTACTGACACCGCTAAGGAAGCGGGTCTCACCATGATGAACGTCTTCGGCGGCGTAAACACCAAGAAATACATCATTGAGACGACCGGCACAGGCGTTGCCATCTTTGACTATGACAACGACGGCTGGCCGGACATTTTCATTGTGAACGGCACGCAACTCGAGGGATTTACAGCCGGCAAAGCCCCCACGAATCATCTGTATCGCAACAATCATGACGGAACCTTCACCGACGTTACGGAGAAAGCGGGTTTGGCGCACACCGGATGGGGCCAAGGCGTTTGCGTGGGCGACTATGACAATGATGGCTGGGACGATCTCTACGTCACCTATTATGGGAAAAATGTTCTGTATCACAACAACGGCAATGGAACGTTTACAGACGTGAGCGATCGCGCGGGAGTGGCCGGCTCCGGGAGAGCTTGGGGAACCGGCTGCGCCTTTGTCGATTACGATCGTGACGGGCGCGTCGATCTGATGGTCGCGAACTATGTCGATTTTGATTTGTCCACGACGCCCGCGCCCGGCGAACGCTCCAGTTGCATCTGGAAGGGTGTACCGGTGATGTGCGGACCGCAGGGTTTGCCTGGCTCGAAAAATATTCTGTACCATAACCGCGGGGACGGCACATTTGAAGACGTGACGAAGAAAGCGCACGTCGACCAGACCACCGGGCACTACGCTTTTAGCGTCACTACTTTGGATTTTGACGACGATGGCTGGCCCGACATTTTCGTCGCTTGCGACAGCACTCCCAGCATCCTGTATCACAACAATCGCGACGGCACATTCACCGACGTGGCTATCACCGCCGGAGCGGCTTTCAACGAAGACGGCCGCGCGCAAGCAGGTATGGGCTCGACCGTCGCGGACTACAACGGCGACGGCAAGCTCGACATCTTCAAGACCAATTTTTCCGACGACACCGCCACCCTGTATCGCAACAACGGGGACGGAACCTTCGACGACGTCACCTATCAGGCCGGGCTCGGCTTGAACACGCAATATCTGGGCTGGGGCACGATGTTCCTTGATTTTGATAATGATGGCTGGCCCGATCTGCTCCTCGTCAACGGGCACGTCTATCCGGAAGTGGACAGCCAGCATCTCGGCAGCAGCTTTCAGGAGCCCCGCATCCTGTATCACAACAATGGCGACGGTAAATTCACGGATATTTCCGCAAGCTCCGGCCCAGGAATTACGAAAGCAGTGTCATCTCGGGGCCTCGCGGTAGGCGATCTTTGGAACGACGGCCGCATCTCTGCGGTGATCAGCAACATGAACGCGCCGCCCAGCTTGCTCGTGAATCAGGCGCGCACAAGCAATCACTGGGTAGCGTTTCGCACGATCGGCACGAAGTCGAATCGCGATGGAATCGGTGCGCGGCTCCGCGTGAGAGTCGGGGGACGAACGCTCGTCGATGAGGTACGCAGCGGGTCCAGCTTCGATTCCAACAACGACATGCGTGTGCACTTCGGGCTGGGCGCCGCCGCCAAGATCGACTGGGTAGAGGTACGCTGGCCCGGCGGGCTCCTTGAGAAATTTGAACATTTAGGCGTCGACATGATCAACAGCGTAAAAGAAGGAACAGGCTCGCCGGTAAATTCCGTCAGCAAGAAGAATTAGCAGCAGCGTTTTGCGCAATGCTATTGGGCACGGTGGGATCCCGCGAGACTAAATGATCGTGAGGCCCTCAGCTTTCGCTAGTTTTGCCTGGCGGGCATCAAATGTGTAAAAGGCCTCTGCTCTGAATTGCAAAGCTATCGCGACATGAATCACCTCAAGCGTCCGAGTGCCGAATCGCGGCGTTCTACGACGCGCGATCTGTTTCGCATGTCCGTACACCGCACTGGGAATCGGTCTAATCTGTATCACCCCGCCTTCGACATCCTTCTGGAACAACGTATACGCGGCCTTGGCTTCTGTCGCGTTGAGTTCTCCGCGGAAATGGCGTAGTGAAATCGCATTGGTAATTTCGAGTTCGCCAAAAGGCGTATTCACAATGGGAAGCTCCACTCGCCTCATGCGAGCAGCAGCTAACGCGGAGTTCGTGTCCAAAACGTAGAGGGAGACCAAGAAACTTGTATCGGCATACGCGCTCAAAAGCGGTCTCGCTCAGCAGCGACGAGTTCGGCGCCGCTAACCTTCAACGTTCTTTTGTAGAGCTTCTTGAGGCGAGCGAGAAAATCCGGCCGCTGCGGCGCAGAGTCGGCCTGTGCCGGCAATAATCGCGCAACGATGCGCTTGCGCTTTGTAATGTGGATTTCCTGGCCTTCGCTTAGCATGTCTTCCACCTTTGAAAAGCGGTAGCGGAGATCGCGAATCGTAGCCTTCTTCATGTGATACATTTTAGCATCACACTGCTGGACCGTCAAACTGAACGCTGCTAAGTTGTCTTAGCCGGCCCTATATTTCCCGGTTGGAGCAGCGTACTAGAATCACCATCCATGGACCGCAAGCCGAAGCAAGCCGCAAAAACATTCCGCGCCGTGCTCGAGCGAGTTCAATCGCGGCTTGCTTGGACGATTATTCGCATCCCGTTCGACGTGAGCAAGGTCTGGGGGACTCGCGGCCAGTTGCGCGTGAAGGGCGAAATCAACGGCTTCGCGTTTCGTACTTCGCTCTTTCCGATTCGCGGCGGCGGGCACATTTTGCTGGTGAACAAGCGCATGCAGAAGGGTGGCGACGTACGCCAAGGTATGTCCGCGCAATTTCGCCTTGAACCCGATCTTGAAGAGCGGGTCGCCATTGTTCCCGTGGAGCTCAAGCGCTTCTTCCGGGAAGATGCTTCTCTCCGCAAGTGGTTCGCGAAACTGAACCATTCCACGCGCAGCGAAATCGGCAAATGGATTCTGCTGGTCAAAAGCCCGGAGGCCCGCGTGCGGCGCGCCGAGCAAATGGCTGAGCGCTTGCTCGCCGTCATGGACGCAGAGCATGAGCTTCCGCCTATGTTGCAGCTGGCGTTCGCGCGCGATCCTCGCGCGCTCGAAGGCTGGAAGCACATGTCTCCCACGCATCGCCGCCGTCACTTATTCGGAATTTTCTATTACCGCACGCCAGACTCCCGCGAGCGCCGCATCGAAAAAACCCTCCACGAAGCCTCCGCCCTCGCCGAGGGAAAACGCGACAAGCAGCGTGAACCGCTCGATTAGTACTCCCGAAGCGCGTCTAGATCATTTCGTTGGGAGTACGCGGGCCGTCTTCAGCGTGCAGTGTTCTTTCGCCGTCGCCGCTCGCTCTCCCTCATCATTTCGTTCAAATCCGCCGCTGGACGTATCTCGATCGGTCCAAGTCCATACTTAAAGCCTGGGAGCTGTGAAACAAGCTGAATGGCGTGATTCAGGTCTCGCGCCTCAAGGATCGTTAGGCCGCCGAGTTGTTCCTTGGTTTCCGCATACGGGCCGTCGGTCGTCGCGACTTTGCCGTTCTTCCAGTGCAGAGTCAACGCGGTCTCCGGAGGCTGAAGAGCCAGTTCGTCAACAATATGTCCGTTGGCGCGCAGATGGTCGTTGTGCTCGAAGCATTCGTCGAACACGGCATTTCGCTCGTCCTCGGTCATGCCTTCGAATTTTCCCGGCTCAATGTATCCCAAGCAGATGTATTTCATTATTCCTCTCTCCCGGTAGGGAGCCAGCAGCACAGGTGTCAGATTTTTTCTATCACTGTTTCGAGTAATGAAGCGCAACGCATCCTGATTTGAAAAACTTTGACTCCACAAGTTTTAATTGCAATTTCTCCGGCAGGCTAACACCCTCCAACAGCCGTCTCCCTGCTCCTGCAAGGGTTGGCCCAACGACAAAACGATATTCATCAACCAGGCCAAGCTCCATAAGTTGTGAAGGAATATCTACACCACCGACTAAAATATTTTTGCCTTCTTCTTGTTTCAATTTAAGCATTTCGTCGCGAAGGTTCGTGCGAACAATTCTCGTATTTCGATCTTCAGCGCCATCTAATGACCGTGAAAAAACAATTTTGTTGATGGAGTCAAATGCCCGAGCAAATTCGGTATCTGCTTTTGTCTCAGACTGGTTTTTGAGGACTTCAGGCCAATAGGGAACCATCAATTGATAGGTTTTACGTCCAAAGACCTGCAGGTCAACCTCTCGCATAAGGTGAGTAAAATATTCAAGTTTTTCGTCATCGACAAATTGTTTGGTGTGGTCGACGCAGCCATCCAAGGTAGTGTTGATTGCAAAGATTAGCTTTCTCATTTGAGTCCTTCCCTTTTCGCCGTTATCTCTGACGTCGGCTCACGCCTACCCGCCCATGGTCCCGGTCCGCAAATGACCGTTCAGCTTGTAGGTGCTGAGGATGACGCCCGATGCTAGAGCTTTCGTGCTGACGAGCTCGAATGAGCGTGGCGGGGTTCCCTCCGCAAAAACGCGCTTCCCCGTGCCCAACAAGACCGGATAGACGACCAGCAGGACTTCATCCGCAAGCCCATGTTCGAGCAACGGCGATGTCAGCGTGGAGCTACCCGAAAGGATAAGGTCCGGGCCGTCCTGCGCCTTGATGCGGCGAATGCCCTCGACGATGTCCGGCCCAAGGCCCTCGAATGGGCCCCATGCAAGACTTTCCGGACGGTGGGTAGCGATATATTTTGTTGCCGCATTGAGGCGGTGTGCCATCGGACTGCTCGGCGCTTTTGGCCAGAAGCCCGACCACATATCGTAGGTGCGACGGCCAAGCAGCAGACCGAAGCTCTCGCCATACGCGGCGAGGATTAGATCTCTGCCAGCGGGGGTCCGATAGGGTGCGGTCCAGTCGCTGTAGGGGAAATCGCCGTCATCGGCGGAGTGCTGGATCACGCCGTCCAGCGAGATGTGTTCGAAAATTCTGAGCTTTCTCATTGCGTCTCCTTAATCCGGCCTTGCGCTGGCTTGCGGCGAACGGCGCATCAGCGCGCTACTTCATTCCGTTCGCTCGCCTCCGTCGTCGGGTCCCATTTCAAAAAACGGGCGTACCTCGACTGGTGCACGGCACGCGACCACGGCCTTGCGTCCCCACTCCACAGCCTCTTCCAGGTTAGCGGCTTCCAGTATCCAAAAACCGCCTACGTGCTCCTTGGTCTCCAGGTACGGCCCGTCGGTTACGAGCACCTTCCCATCGGGCTGCTTCCGCAAGGACCTCGCGTCGCTTACGGGGCGCAATCCGCCGGCGAAAAGTCTGGCGCCGGTGGCCTGCATCTCCTCGTTGAGCACATCAATATCCCGCATCATCTCTTCGCCCTCGAGCGACCCGTCGTAGCCGTCGGGGTGATGAATCGCAACCAAATATTGCGGCATGAGTTCTCCTATAAAAAGTCTTCAGGCCAGTAGCACAGCCGTGTGCGCCGCTCAGCTGCTAGTCGGCTGACGGCACGAAGAAGATCTCTCGCAGCTCGACCTGCCCCCGAGTGGCGGCGACGCCTTTGCGCGCCCATGCCATCGCCTCCTCCAGGTCAGCGCATTCCAATATATAAAGACCGCCGATGTGTTCCTTGGTCTCAAGGTACGGCCCGTCAGTGACGAGGACTTTGCCATCGGTCTGCCCTCGCAGCGACTTCGCAGCCCCCAGGCCGCAAGCGAGTTTCAAGACGCCGGCGTCCTCCATCTCTTTGTTGAACGCGTGGATCGCGCGGCCCATCGCTTCGGTCACGCTCGACGGGTCAAAGTCGTCGGGCATGTAACCAGCAATCAGATATTGCGGCATTGTCTTCTCCTGTAATGGTCTTCGGGCAAGCAGCACTGCTTTGCGCACTGCATCTTCATTCTATAGTCGTCGCGCAGGGAAAAAATCGACAGCCTAGGCAAACTTTTTTATTTTAATTCCTCGATCCGCCTTGCGAGAAAGCGGCGGTCCGGTTCCTGCTGCGCCAGGGTGAGAGCCTTCTCGTATGAAGCACGCGCCTCCGGAATCCTCCCGAGTCTGCGGCACATGTCTGCGCGCGCCGAGTGCGCAAGGTGGTAGCCGGAAAGCTGCTCGCGCGCCAGCAAGTCATCGATAAGAGCAAGACCCCGCTCCAGACCTTCGCACATGGCAATGGCCACTGCGCGGTTCAGTTCGACAACCGGGGATGGCTGAATCCGAAGCAACTGGTCGTAGAGCAGCGTAATCTGGCGCCAGTCCGTGGATGCCACGGAGGAACTCTCGGCGTGAACGGCCGCAATGGCCGCCTGCAGAGTGTAGGCACCGAAGCGGCGCGTTCGCAGCGCGCTTTCGGTAAGCGAGATGCCTTCGGCGATTTGGTCCCTGTTCCACAGTGACCGATCCTGCTGCTCCAGCAGGACCAAGTCTCCGTCGCCCGAGGTTCTGGCGGCGCGGCGCGACTCGTGCAGGAGCATGAGCCCCAACAGGCCCATTACTTCGGGTTCCGGAAGCAGGCCGAGCAGAAGTCTGCCTAGACGGATCGCCTCGCGGCTGAGTTCGGCGCTTGTCGTTTCCACCGTGAATCCCTCGTTGAAGATCAGATATACAACCAGGAGGACGGCTCCCAACCGGGCCGGTAGTTCCTGGGAGGCCGGCACTTGGTAAGGAATGGCCTTTTCACGGATGACAGCCTTGGCGCGCACGATGCGTTGGGCGAGCGTTGCCGGCGTAACGAGAAATGCCCGGGCAATCTCCTCGGTGGTCAGGCCGCAGATTTCGCGCAGGGTAAGGGCAATCTGTCCTTCGGGAGGCAGAGCGGGATGGCAGCAGGTGAAGATGAGACGGAGGCGATCATCTTCGATCTCCTCGTCATCGATCTCTTCGTCATGCAGGGAAGCTTCGTTGATGCGCGCTTCCATATAGAGCGCAAAATCTTTCTGCGTCTCGCCGTCGAAGCGCGCGCGCCGGCGCATTCTATCGATCGCCTTGAAGCGTGCCGTTGAAATCAGCCAGGGGCGTGGCTTGTCCGGAACACCAGTCTGAGGCCAGGACTCCAGAGCAGCAGCGAACGCCTCATGCATGGCCTCTTCGGCGAGATCCAGATCTCCGAGGAGGCGCACGAGCGTCGCCAGAACCCGGCCTGATTCCGATCGGTAAAGCGTCTCAATGGTCCTGCTGAGTTGTTCGGGCACAGGCGGCATCTACGCCAAACTAGCAAGCTGCGTGGCTCGACACAACTGCGCTCGGGCTTCCTCTACCCACAATTCAGTGGCCCGCAACTGCGCTGATCGTATCTAGCGACCTACGCGACCACTAGTGACGAAGAAATGCGTCGCCAACTACCGATAACTCGCTAACCAGCAGAGTTCATTCATTTGCATGCGCGATTCATTTTATTCAAATCTTGGCTCACCAGGCGTGCGCGACGAACGTAGAATGGAGCCCCCAGTCGAAAGGAGCGACGAATGGCCAAGACGATGGAAAGCCCCTCCCCGGCAATGCAAAAACCGCGCACGCCAACCCATCAACCTACGCAAGAAGAGATTGCTCTTCGCGCTTATCACATTTACCTGCAGCGTGGTGGCGCGCCAGGCAACGAGCTTGAGGATTGGATGCAAGCGGAGCGGGAGTTGCTCGGCGAAAATGGCAAGCCGCGCCGTAAAGCAACCGTGAAATCGGCCGCGGCCTAATTCTAAGAACGGCGCCCTCTTCCTCCTACTTCGCTAGGTGGGCCTCTGCCGTGTTCACTCCACGGGTGCCTCGGCCACTCCCACGTATTTGTCCGCGCCGCCGTAATAAAAGAGCCAGCGGTTTCCTTCACGCGCCATGCCTTCGACGAAAACAACGTTGGGCACCTGCCCGACCTTTTCCCATTCTTTTTCTGGCGCGAAAACAGGCTGGTTCGTGCGCGAGAGGAGTTTGCGCGGATCTGTACGATCGAACACGGCTATCCCAGTGCGGTAAATCAACTTATCGTCGGCGCCGTTGTAGATCAACACGATTCCAGTTGGCGTGAGGATCGGAGGCGGCCCCGGCTCAACAACTCGTGAATCGAATTGTCCGGCTCTCCGCGGCAGCACCGGCGTCTCCGTCGCTTCCGTCCAGTGCAGCAAGTCAGTCGAATACGAAATTCCCATCTGATCCGTTTTATCGGCGCTGGTCCCCAGCCAATACATCCAATACTTATCGCCGATTTTTTCCGGAACGATGGCGCCCGATTTCGTCCAAGCCTTGTTCCAATTACCTTTGTATGCGGGAAGGATCACGCCTTTGCGGTCCCAATGGATCAAGTCCTGTGAAGTGGCCAAGCACAGCTGCGCATCCTTTTTGTTGTATCCGGTGTACGTCAGGTAGTAGGTCTCGCCGAACCTTTGCAAACGCGGATCTTCCACGCCGCCATCTTTTTCATACTCGGTCTCTGGCGACAGGACCGGCTCCTTGCGGCGGGTGAAATGAATCCCGTCGGTGCTATCCGCGTAACCCAGACGCGACGTGCCCGCCGCGTCTTGCGCGCGATACAGCATCACGAATTCTCCGTTGTGCTTTATGACCGCGGGATTGAAAGCACCCGCCGACTCCCATCCCGCACCCTGAGGGGAAAGGATTGGCGCTTCCGATACACGCTGCCAGTCCCCGAAGGGCCATTTCTCCCCTGCGGTGGCAGCCAGGCAGCCCGCCGCACTCAGCAGCAAGAGCGTAAGAGCGGTCTTGGGTTTCATGTGGGTCCTTGTCTTCAACTCGTCAGCTCTTTGCTCTCCTGCTTCCTTGCTGCTTTTCGTCAAAACGCACGGACCGCACTATACCTTCGCCTTCCTTCACGTAAACAAGCTGATTGGGCTTCACGTCCTTCAGTGTGTCGATTTGCCCGCTGGGCCAACGAATCTCCAGCAGCTCCACCTTTTCCGCTTTCCCCAGACCGAAGTGAATGCGTAGATCGTTTTGCGAGATGTAGCTTCCGCCGCTGCGGACCTCGTCGATTTGCTGGTGCGGCTTTGGTTCATCGGCCGGATGCGTAACGCACCGCAGCCGCGCGCCGATGCCGCTGCGGTTGGATTTCGTCCCGATGGTGCGCACCTTGATCCAGTTGTGTCCGTGCGACGAATCGCAGCGCAGCAACTGCGGATAATCGTTGACCGTATTCACCACCACGTCGATGTCGCCGTCATTGTCGAAATCACCGAACGCGCAGCCGCGTGAAGCAACGGGAACGGTGATACCAGGTCCCGCTTGCAGCGAGACGTCATCGAAGCGGCCGTTGCGCAGATTTTTGTAGAGCAGCTTCTGCTGTGAATAGCCGGCTTCTGTCTTCAGTTGCTCGACTTCCGGATAAACGTGCCCGTTGCAGATTAGAATGTCCGGCCAGCCGTCATTGTCCATGTCGAAAAATCCGCAGCCCCAACCGAGAAATTGCGTGTGGCGTCCTAGACCGGCGGCGAAAGTGGCGTCTTCAAACGTGGCACCGCCAATGTTGTGATACAACGACGGCGTGTCGCCCGCGAAATTCGTTTTGACGATATCCAGATTGCCGTCAAGGTCGTAATCGGCGGCGGAAATGCCCATCCCCGCTTGCGGCTTGCCGTCAGCGCTAAGCGCGCAGCCCGCTTCCATGGCAATATCGACGAATTTTCCGTTCCTTTTGTTTTGATACAGCGCGCTGGCCGTCGAATCGTTGGCCACATAGATATCCGGCCAGCCGTCATTGTCGAAATCGGCGGTGAGCACGCCGAGACCATATGTGCCGTTAGCCTCCAGAATGCCGGCCTTTTCCGTAACATCGGTAAACGTGCCATCCCCGTTGTTGCGGTACAGAATGTTTCTGCCGCCGTTCAATCCCGGTGGACCGCACGCCACCATCACGCCCTTGTATAGACACGGGCCGGATTCCGGCACGGGCGCCGTCGCGAGATCCAGATCGATGTAGTTGGCCACGAAAAGATCCAAATGGCCGTCGCGATCGTAGTCGACGAAAGCGCAGCCGGTGTTCCAGCGCTTGCCGTTCCCTCCCACTCCAGCTTTTTCGGTCACATCCGTGAAAGTGCCGTTGCCATTGTTGTGGTACAGAACATTCTTCCCGAAATAAGTGACGAACAGGTCTTCGTAGCCGTCGTTGTCGTAGTCCCCGATGCAGACGCCCTGGCCCCAGCCGGAATGCAGCAAGCCGGCCTGCACTGTGACGTCCGTGAACGTGCCGTCGCGATTGTTCTTGAAGAGATGAGAAGAAGGAGCTTGCCCGGCGGGAAAGCCTTCCAGGCGAGAACCGTTCACCAGGAAAATATCGAGCCAGCCGTCGTTGTCGTAATCGTAGAACGCCACGCCGCAGCCGGTTGTCTCGAGCAGATATTTGTTTTTGTGCTCGCCGCCAAAAATTGTTTTCACGTTGAGCCCGGATTCGCGAGCCACGTTGACAAAATTGACGCCTAGCCCGTTCGAAACTGGCGCCCACGTTTTCTGTGCAACAGCAGGATTCGAGGATTGCCAGTCGGAGGAATGCCCGCGTGAGCCAAAGGTCGATCGCACAAGCGAGAGAATGTTTTCGAGCGGAAGCACCAAAGCCGAACGACTCAGGGATCGAAGGAATGTCCGCCGCGAAGAGAACAAACGTGATACCTTCCCGCACTGGGCGTGCTAGAATCCGCGCCTCAATCTTAACGTAAGCGAAGCCATCCACGTAGCGGCGGCCTTTAGGCTGGTGCCCAACCGGTGGGAAACCGTGCGCCCTACGCTACACACGAAAGTATGCTGACGAAAACTATCACCTGGCGCGAAGTTCGAATGTACTTCGCGCTCGCTCTAACTTCAGCACTGATTCCATGGTTTGCCGTAGCAGACCCAGCGCGCCGCAATCCTCAGGCCGGACACGCTATGGAACAGCGATCTCATTCGCTGGAATTGTCGCGGCCCGTGCGTCCTTGGGACTTTCTGTCCTCCGTTGGCACTCGTGCTGGCCTCCTCGGGAATGAGGCAGGCCGCATGGAAGCTTGGGTCTATCCACTCAAATTGCTGCGCGATTTTCGCCTGCAATTTCATACAGAAGGACGCGTCTTGCCCGCGGAAACTCTCGCCCGCACGCTCATCACGCGGCCTGAGTCCAGCACGATTGTCTATGCTGGGGATACATTCTCCGTGCGCGAAACGCTCTTTGTTCCGGTGACCGAACCAGGCGCGATTATTTTGCTCGAGGTCGAAACCGAATTCCCTCTGGAAATCGAAGCGAGATTCCTCAGAGATTTTCAACTTGAATGGCCGGGCGGGCTCGGCGGCACGTACTCGTTTTGGGATAAGGACCAGCGCGCGTTCTATCTCGGCGAGGAAACCAGGAAATTCGCCGCATTCGTGGGCTCGCCCACCGCGACGGAAGAGCGAGGCGAGTACCAGACTAATTATTCCGAAT
>Ga0210400_10003326_pt1 | contig 14287 bp, 9 predicted proteins | sample IncBWH26MmetaG_FD_155456 | JGI IMG/M metagenome (GOLD analysis project Ga0210400, IMG submission 155456) | Forest soil microbial communities from Barre Woods Harvard Forest LTER site, Petersham, Massachusetts, United States - Inc-BW-H-26-M | ecosystem: Environmental > Terrestrial > Soil >...
CGACAGCACCGGCAACGACGCCGTCAACGCCGCAGTCCAACACGCAGCCTGCTTCTCTGCCTCCTGCAACTTCGCAACCCGCGCCCGCACCGCCGAAAAAACCCTAACTCGGTTTTCTAGGGGCGGCCTTCTTGGGCCGCCCCCTCTTTTTCTGCGCTTCAATACTCCTTATTTGACACCCTGCACCATTGCATTTACGATGGAAGTCATCGCGGTCGTGGCGGAACTGGCAGACGCACTAGCTTGAGGTGCTAGCGCCGCAAGGCGTGGAGGTTCGAGTCCTCTCGACCGCACCAAATTTTCCGTAGAAAGATTTGTTCGTCGCAATCAGCGCCGTGCCCAACGGAGCTCAAGTTTTTGCCTATGTCCAAGTCCACGGCAGTCATCATCTCCATGGTGCTTTGTGCATTTCTGATCGCCTTACCCACCAGCAAAGGCCAATCTTCTCCTACTCCCGCTCTACCCGAAAAAGTTATCATCGACACCGACATCGGCGACGACATCGACGATGCCTTCGCCATCGCCCTCGCCCTGCGCAGCCCCGAATTGCAAATCCTCGGCATCACCACTACCTTCGGAGACACTGAAACCCGAGCGAAGCTTCTCGACCGCTTCCTCGCCGAAGTCGGCCGCCCGGAGATACCCGTGGCCGCAGGAGCGGCCTCGCCGCCCAAGTCCACGCTCACCCAACGCCGCTACGCCGAGGCCGGCCATTTTGCCAAACCTTCTCACCCGGATGCCGTCGCTTTTCTCCTCGAACAGATTCGCCGCTACCCCGGCCAAATCACGCTGATCGCCATCGGACCTCTGATGAACGTGGGCGCCGTCATCAACAAAGATCCGGCCACCTTTGGAAAACTGAAGCGCGTCATCATCATGGGCGGCTCCATCAAGCGCGGCTACGGCGACCTCGGCTTCGGCCCTCCTCAGCCCCCGCAACCCGAATGGAACATCCTCAATGACGTTCCTTCCGCCCAGAAACTCTTTGCCGCAGGCGTGCCCCTCTTCGTCATGCCGCTCGACTCCACTCAACTGAAAATGGACGAGGTCAAGCGCGCCTTCCTCTTCAGCCAGGGCACGCCGCTCACCGACGCCCTCACTCTCCTCTACCACCAGTGGGGCCAGGAAACACCGACCCTCTTCGATCCCATGACCATTGCCTTCCTCGTGAATCCCAGCCTCTGCCCTGTTCAACCCATGCACATTCGCGTTGACGAAAAAGGTTTTACTCGTCCGGAATCAGGCCCTGCCAACGCGCCCATTGCCCCGAACGCCCAGGTTTGCCTCGATTCCAACCCCGACTCCTTCTTCCGCTTCTATCTCAACCGCGTCGCCGCGCCGTAGTTCCAACAATCACGTTCCGGATGTTGTTCGTGCCTTCCTATCGCTGACTCTTGATGAACACCAAAAGCGACTCGCGCGCCGAGCGCAAAGGGAAGCCCCTCTTACGGACGGATCACCGACAAGCCTAGCAACGATTCAAACGGATCGAAGTCCCGATCCCTGTGCAGAAGCGCATGCCGCTCTTGAATGCAAAATGTGGCAATCCAGCAATCGATCGTTTTGCGCACGGTGTAGCCCTGCTGCCGAAGGCTCCGGAAATTCCGAGCCGTGGCGATCGCCAGTCCAGCGCCGCCTGTCTCGAAAAGCTCGAACCGGCGGAGATCGCGCAGAACTCGGCCAAACGAGACATCGTCGCGAATGCCTTGCAAAACCTCGCACAGAATCAGATCCGTCAACCCCAGCCTTTGACGGTTAACTTCGCGGTCCAGCCAATTGGACTCGGCATTCAGCACGCCGCCCAGGTAGTCGATCCACACGGTCGTATCAACGATCACCACGTGCCGGCCTACTTGGCCACATGCCCGAGCCGCGAGGCGTCCAGATCGCCCTGCCACTGGATCTTGCCCCGCAATCGCCGTATCTTCGCCTGCGCTTGCGTCTGCACGAGCAGCCGAAGCCCAGCTTCGACCGTGGCCCGCTTGGTTCTCTTGCCAGAGCTCCGCATCGCCTCGCGCATCAACCGGTCGTCTATCTCAATGTTCGTCCGCATCTTCCCCGCCCTTCCCATCCCTATGTGTAAACTTCCCATATTTGTGTGTACCCGTCAAGAAGCCGTGCTTCACTCTTTGCTCATAAGTCAGAATCGCATGACTAGCCAGCGAACTCGAAACAAAGCTCCCCGAGCAGTAGCCCCCGAGTCTGGGCCTGGGATTCTTTTCGATTTCCGACGATTCAACGGGAGCAAAGTGCATTTCGTGGTCAGCTAGGCAAAATGATAGGCTTCTGGCGAGACCGTGGGACCTCGAACTCGCTTTCGTGCGCTGGCAGGAATGTCCATCCTGCCGGCTCTGGCCGGACTGGCTGGTGGCGTGGTTTGTGCGCAGGGGCCGCCGGCTGCTCCTCAGCAGCCGCCCGCTGCGCCTTTGCAGGAGGAAGCCACGATGAATGCAGCGGCGCCGTGCGTTCAGCCGCCACCGATGGTGCGGCTGGAAGACTACGACGGGCCGTTGAAGAAGACCGTTGGCACCTTCGCCCGCCCGTTGGAACGCAAGTCCGTACACCCCCCGCATTACAAGCCGGGCGCGATATTGTGCACCCTCAAGTTCAAAGATAAATTCAAGCTGTTCGTCCAGGACTCTCTTGACCCGGTGACGTTTCTCGCCACCGGTTTCAGTGCGGGGCTTGACCAGGCGGAAAACTCGGACCCCAGTTACGGACAGGGCGCTCAGGGGTATGGCAAGCGCTTTGGCGCCGAATTCGCCGGCCAGGCCTCCTCCACTTTCTTCAAGGATTTTGCGTATCCCTGGATATTTTCGGAGGACCCCCGCTACTACCGCCTAGCCCACGGCCGCCCCCGGACGCGCCTGCTGCATGCGCTGGAGCACGCGGTCGTGGCCCACCGCGACAGTGGCAAGCGCATGTTCAATTTTTCCGAATGGCTGGGCACGGCGACCACGGTCGTCCTGAGCAATACCTATCACCCGGACGCCCAACGCGGTTTCTCTCCGGCAGCGCAGCGGGTAACCTTCAGCATCCTTCAAGACATGGGTTTCGATGTACTTCGCGAATTCTGGCCGGAGATTTCCCACAAATTCAAGCTGCCTTTCCGCGGTGAATCCGAACCGGTAAGCCCCGGCTCAATTCCTGCCACCAAGTAGACGTTCGCGAGGACGCCCCCCCGTGTTTTTGCAAAGAGTGCGGAAGCGTTTGAAAATAAAAGAGTTTGGTTTTGCATGCGTGCAAAAAAGTGCAAAAGAGAATCTGAAAAGAAAGGGGATGGGGAATAGGGGAGGAGTACACACTGGGTACACACCCCCCATGAAAGATGGATCGTTTTCAAAACAAAGGAGTTGCTGGAAAATCATTTTGTAACTTGCTGAATGGAAAGAGGATGGACGACGGGAGATTTTGTTACTTGTGAAGATGGGAAGACTGGGGTAACAACGAAGTTGCTCGATCGGATGGCTCGTTCCCCCTACCAGACGCAATGCTACGTCGCCTAAGCCGGAATACGTATCCGCCAGTGTATACTGCGCTTGCAAATTGGGTGGGTTGCGGCCCGCGGGCGGCTCCGAAACTTGCAGCGCACGCCTGTATGTTTCCCGCGCTTCATCAACTCGTCCAAGCGGGAGATAGGTGGCTGCGATCTTAGCATCGGTTGGCACTTCGCCAGCTTGGTGGAGAGTGTGTTAATGCCGATCACTCTGAATCCGTTGGGGGACACGGAGCTTCTCGCTGGCAATTGGCGCCAAATGTCGATGCTCCTGCGATACCAATCGCAGGCCGAGCCGCCGAGGGGAGTGCGGCCGTGGCTCGCAGGATCCGATACAAGGTCGCCCATGCCCGCATAGACATTGAGAAGGGCATACTGAACCTCTGTCGGTTGTTCTGAAGCCGGCTGTGATCCTATGAGCGCGAGCGCTTTGCCATAGGTTTCGCGAGCTTGGTCACGGCGCCCAAGTCTGGCGAGAGCGCCCGCGACCTTCGCGTACGCGAAGCAACGGAAAGGCTTCAGCACAGGTTTGTTAGCCGAATCGGAGGACTCGAACGTGGCTACAGCTTCCTCATAGAACCGCAACGCTTTGGATTCGTCGCCAACTTGTTCGAGCGTTTCCCCCTCATAGAGGAAGCCGCGCACGAACAACTGAATCGTGTCGGCATCCGTAGGATCAGTTGCATCGTGCGGCCCAAGGGTGTCCATACCTTTCTTGATCAGGCGTATTCCATCTGCAGCGTTTCCTGCCAACGACTCAGCGTGCCCCAGATCGAGGAACCCTAGGGCGACGGAGGCTCGGGAATCGGGAACTTTGGGGTCGTACATCTCCTGAAAGAGCGAGAGCTCGCTTCGGAATTCAGACTTTGCCTCTTCCCATTGGCCGCCGAACAGCAGCGCATACCCTAACTGAGAATGTCGCGAGGCTTTATCGCCCTTTAGCTGAGCCGTAACTGATGCGTCAGATAGCTCCACACGACTCAGCATCTGGAGGGCTTCTCGGGCATATCGCGTCGCTTCCTTATAACTGCCAGACGCCAGATACTCGCTTGCAACGACTCCATCCAGAAAAGAAATCTGCCTTTGCCACAGCTGTGGGACCAGCTTGCCCTCGAGCTTTTGAAAAACCTTCAGGGCCTCGAGGTGGTATTGGAGTGCAATTGAAGTGAAAGTTGCCGCTTCCCCATTTTGAAGGCTTTCCCCGTCGACGTTTCCGGTGGTGAAAAGAACGTTGCCAAGTTCCCGCTGTGCGTTGACGTTATCCGGATTGGCTTCCGCGAGCGGTCGAGCGATTTCCAATGCTGTGTGCACGCTCTCCCGACCTGCACGTGTGTCCCCCATTTTGCACTGTAGAGCGCCGATGGTTCTGTAGGTATTGGATAAATCGATCTGATCTGACAGGTTGTGCCTATCGCTGTCCACCAGCCTTTGACGCATTTGGAGGGATTTGCGATAGCTGGCCAGAGCCCCCGGGTAATCTCCCAGGCTGCCTCCGTAGGGGAAGCCTTGCGAATCACCCAGCCGCTTGTAAGCCGCGGCAAGCTCTCGCTGCAACGAAGAATCTCCCTTCGCTTCTTCTGCAAGACTATCGAGGTATTTCAGCCCATTGTCATACAGCATCTTCTCTACCGTGGCCGATCCCGGAATCGCGTGGATCGGGCCAGGCAAATCGAAGATCATCGAGTTTGCGAGTTTGCGGACATCGTTAAACCGGTGCTCGGCACGGGTTCGTTCATCACGCGCGATCCGGTTCGAGCGAAGGGTCACCAGGAGCGCTGTCAGTAAGCCGATGGCAAAGACACTGGCAGATATGACACCGAAGCGATGACGGTTGACAAACTTACTGACTCGATAGCTAAAGATATCTTTGCGCGCCAAAACAGGCAGACTGTCGAGATGGCGCTGGATGTCCTGAGCAAATTGCTCGACGGATGCGTAGCGACGCTGTGGTTCTTTGCGCAGAGCCATCAAGACTATGTCGTCCAAATCACCGCGTAGTCGGTTGCTGAGCTTTTCGACAGAGCCTTCCCGTAACGCGGCAAGGTGCGCCGGCGTGATTTGTGCCGTCTCCTTTCCTTCGCAGATCGTTCTGCGAACCACGGCGCTGGGCTTCTCCGGTTCGACCTCGCACACGGCACGTGCAATCTCCTCCGAAGTAGGTTTCGTAAGTTGGTAGGGAGAACGACCCGCCAGCAGAACATACAACACCACTCCCAGAGAGTAGATATCGCTGGAAGTGGTGATCGTTGCGCCTCTTACTTGTTCCGGGCTGGCATATCCCGGAGTCAAGACTCGGAAAAAGGTCAGCGTGGGCTCAAGCTGGGCGACCTCAGTGCCTCCTTCCAGAATCTTGGCGATGCCGAAGTCAAGCAGCTTTGGGACACCCTCTGAGGTCACCAGAACGTTGCTAGGTTTGATGTCGCGATGGATGAACAAGTGCTGATGCGCGTACTGCACGGCCGAACAAACCTGAACGAAGAGTTTCAACCGCTCGGTCGCGGGAAGCTTGTGGGTGTCGCAATATTCGTCGATAGGCAGGCCTTCGATCAGCTCCATAACAAAGTAAGGCACACCTTTTTCCGTCGTGCCGCCATCGAGCAGCCGGGCGATGTTTGGATGATCGAGGCTGGCGAGGATTTGCCGTTCGTTCTTGAAACGATTGATAACGAAATCCGAGTTCTGGCCCGCGCGGACCAGCTTGATTGCAACCTGCTTTTTGTACTCGTCGTCCGCGCGGAAAGCTCGGTAGACCTCACCCATGCCGCCAACGCCGATCTGCCCCATGATCTGATAGGAGCCGACACGTCGGCCAAGGAGTGCGTCAGGCTCATTCAGTGATGCAAGCGCGGAAGTGACTTGTGCCACAGGCGCGTTGAGGAAATCGGTGCCCGTCCGTTCGTGAAAAGCAATAAGGGACTCGAGGTCTCTTTGCAGGTCGGCGTCGATCACTCCAATTTCATCAAGATAGACCGCCCGCCGCACGGGCTCGAGTTGCAGCGCCTCATGCAACTTGTCTTTGACCTCGCTCCAGCGCTCGGGAAGCATCGAACTGACTCCTGATGTTGCCAATCAGCCCTAAGTCGTGTGAACGTTTCTTGGAATCGTCGAGCAATCTGTTTGCTCGTCTGACCTAAATAAAGCCACTCCACAATGTGGAGCAGCGAATGCATGTCTCTAGCCGCACCGCCGTAGGATCACATTTTCTCGCTGCTGTCCATCTCGCGATACAACCATGCGCGGGCCGCAGTCCATTCCCGCGTCACTGTGGCTGGCGAAACGCCCAGCACCTGCGACGTCTCGTCAATCGAGAGTCCGCCGAAAAAGCGTAATTCCACAATATGAAATTGCCTCTCGTCCAGAGCGGCAAGAACATTCAAGGCATCGTCCAATGCCACCAGGCGCAGCTCACGCTGCTTGGGAGACGCGATTGCCTCATCGAGGGTAAGGGTCAAGTTGTTTGCTCCACGCTTGGCGGCACGGTGCTTTCGTGCATAGTCCACCAGAATCTGCCGCATGAGGTGGGACGCCACGGCAAAAAAGTGTGCGCGATTGTCCAGTCGCAGGGGCTCGCGGTCTACGAGCCGCAGATAGGCTTCGTGCACCAATGCAGTGCTCTGTAGTGTATGACCCGCGCGCTCGGCTTGGAGATGGTGATTTGCAATGCGCCGGAGCTCGTCATAAACCAGAGGTAGTAAGGCTTGTAGCGCCTCCTGGTCCCCGCGTTTCCACCGCACCAATAATTCGCTGACCGGGTGGGATGAATCAGCGCTCATTGTGTTTCTCCCTGGTCTGTTGTTGCGATTGGGGGACGGAAGACTAAGAACTTCGGCAAAGGATACTGCTGGACTCACGCGCAGTCAATCAAGCAAGCACAATCCGAACGGGAAACGGCATGGCTTTTGTCCCGTCACGTGAGGGGCTGCCGTAGCTTCCAGCCGTGTCCTAGACTGCTTCTCTGCTCGGCGGCAAACAGTTGATTCTAAAATGGATAAGGTGAATTGATGGAGTGAGCCCCTCCCGCTTGTTCTGAGAGTTCTAGACCGTCATCTCTCTCGGTGTTCGCAAAAAGTTTTCGTTCCCGTGAGGTATTTTGACCGGCTTTTGCGCTTTGTAGGATAAGAGGAATTCCTCCTCGTGCATCAATCAGGGACATTGCTGGATTGTTGAGGTGAGATATGAGTGGCTTGACGCGCCGACTGGCATTGGCAAGTTTTTGCTTGATGCTCTTGAGTTCTGCGACGCAACTTCACGCGCAGGGGACTTCTGTTTCTCCATCTAGCATAAATTTTGGTAACGAGTTGGTGGGCACCACAAGCGGCGCTCAAATGGTGACGGTGAAGAATACTGGAACCACCTCCGTCACGATCACCAGCGTTACGGCTCCGTCGCCGTTTTCGGCCGGAACGGCTTGCAATAGTAAGAAGTTGGCCCCCAATGCAACCTGTTCGTTCAACGTAACCTTCAAACCGACGGCCCCTGGCCTCGCGACAGGCACATTGACGGTGGCGTTTGCTGCGCCGATCGCTTCGCAGACGGTGTCGCTGAGTGGTACAGGCATCGAGCCGATAGCAACGGTGTCTGCAACGTCGCTGTCGTTTGGAAATGAACAGGTTGGGACACCCAGTTCAGCTCAGACGGTGAACCTTTCCAACATGGGAACCGCGCGACTGCAGATCAATGGCATCTCGATTAATGGAACCAATCCGGGCAACTTCGCTCAGACAAACACCTGCGGCCCCTTCCCGGCGACCCTTGCCATCAACGCGAGCTGCACGATTACTGTGACATTCACGCCCAACACCACGGGCACCAGGTCTGCAAGCCTAGCAATAAACGTCGCGAAGCCAGCGACCAACCAAAGCGTCGCTCTTTCGGGTGTGGGAGTCGCCCCGTCAGCATCCCTCAACCCAACAACCCTATCCTTTGGCAACCAGGCCGTGGGAACCACGAGTGCTGCGCAAGTCGTCACCTTGTCAAATACCGGCATCGGTCCACTCTCGATCAGCTCAATTGGAATTGGAGGAATGAACCCGGGCAGCTTTGCGCAAGCTAATACGTGCGGAAATATGCTGGCGGTCAACGGAAGTTGCCCGATTAGCGTGACGTTCAAGCCCGGCAGCACGGGCTCAAAGTCGGCAGTGTTGCAAGTCCATGACGCAGCGGGCACGCAGAGCGCATCGCTGAGCGGAACGGGCACGACGAGCGGAGGCGTCCCGCCGGCGTTCACGAGTGCCAGCAGCACAACCTTCACGGTCGGCGTTTCTGGATCGTTTACGGTAACCGCCACTGGTACTCCTACTCCGACACTGACGGAAAGTGGCGCGTTGCCAGCTGGTGTGACGTTTGCTGCTGCTACGGGGGTGCTGGGCGGAACACCCTCCACGGCGGGAACGTTTCTGATCACGTTCACCGCGACTAACACAGCCGGAACAGCCACCCAGTCCTTTACCCTCACCGTGAATAAGGGAACGGCGACTGTAACGCTGAGCAACCTGACGCAGACTTACACCGGCAGTCCGATAATGCCGACCGCAACAACCGCTCCCGCAGGCCTAGCGATCAGTTGGACCGGTGCGCCGGACACGAACGCAGGGACGTATCCCGTGACGGCCACCGTAAGTGACCCGAACTATTCGGGCTCAGCCAACGGTTCGTTCATCATCAACAAGGCGGTAGCCACGGTAACGCTGAGCAACCTGACGCAGACCTACACAGGCAGCGCGCTGACGCCCACGGCAACGACGGTTCCGGCCAGTTTGACGATTACCTGGACGGGTGCGCCGGATACCAACGCGGGTACATATAATCCTGTGACCGCCACCGTAAATGACGCCAACTACACTGGTTCGGCTAGCGGCTCATTTGTGATTAACCAAGCGAATGCCACGGTCACGGCGAGTGCTGCCAGCAAGACCTACGGCACCGCGGATCCCGCCTTGGGCGCAACCGAAACCGGGTTTACCATCGCTGATGCAGCGACGATTACACTCAGTGCCACACGCGCGGCGGGCGAGGACGTAGGGACGTACGCCATCAGGCCGTCCGCGACCGGCGCGGCCACGGCGAACTACAACATCACGTACGTTGCCGCGAACTTCACAGTCACACAGGCGGCGCCCGTTTTCAGCAATCTCACCCCGTCGCAGATCAGCCAGGGGAGAGCCTCGATCAATGTGTCCGGAACGATTTCGGCTGGTAGCGCTTATCCACCAACTGGCGAAACAGTCTCGATCACCATCAACAGTGCTGCGGTGGCGGCTAACATCGGTGCCAATGGAGTGTTTTCGACGGCGATCTCCACGTCCTCCATCCCAGCCTCCAATACGCCCTACACCATTGCTTACAGCTACGCCGGCGACTCCAACTTCGCGTATGCCACCGACACCAGCACGACCTTAACCGTCGGCGTTGGAGTTCCGGCCTACACTCAGATAACATCCGCAAACTCGCCCAGCCCACGTTGCTGTGTGGCGATGGCGTTCGATCCGGTGAGCAACTCTACATTGCTCTTCGGTGGGGTAATAGGTTACTACTCCGCGGTTGGAGATACCTGGGCATTGCAGGGGGGCCAGTGGTCCCAGCTAGTTACAGACAACGCCCCGTCTCCACGTGAGGGTGCTGTGATGGCCTACGACGCTGCAACCAACACGGTTGTGCTGTTCGGCGGGACCACCACGTTGCTCGGAGGCTGTTGTGGGGACTTGAACGATACCTGGGTCTGGAATGGTGCGACCTCAACGTGGACCCAAGTGAAAGCAAATGGGGATCCCAACTCCCCACCGCCTCGAAGGTTCGACGGCCAGGGAATGGCGTATGATCCGAATACACGCTCCGTGGTTTTGTTTGGTGGCGTCAGCAGCGGACCCAGCGGCCAAACGGTGCTTGGAGATACGTGGACGTGGAACGGAGTTACGCAAACTTGGACGAACCAGAACCCGGTAACTAGCCCGGACCCCGACGTGGCCCCGATAGCCTACGACGCAGCAATGGGAGTGGTCGTACTCTTCAACGGCAGCAGCGGCAAAACCTGGACTTGGAGCGGAAGCAACTGGCAGCAGCAGTTCCCGGCTTCTTCACCACCTGCTCCTCGCAGTCTGGCAGCGATGGCATATGATGCCGACTTAGGGGAAGTCGTGCTGTTTGGCGGCGCCAACTCCCCTAACTTCTACACTGACACATGGGCTTGGGATGGCAACAATTGGACTCAACTGTCTACATCCGGTGGGCCACCCCCCGACCGGTACGCTTTTGGCATGGACTATGACAGTGCCGCGCACGCGGTCGTCATCTTTGGAGGATTCAGCTCTGGCGACATCCGACCGGACACCTGGGAACTTTCAGTCCAACCTCCTGCCGCTAATACTTACACTCAGCTCCCGGCGCCATCGCCCGGAGCGCGTTGTTGCGTGGCCATGGTGTTTGTGCCATCGGACGCGTCTGGGGGTGCCAACTACACGTTGGTATTTGGTGCGGGTAACTCTGGGGGCGTCCTTGGTGACACGTGGATGTATCAAAACGGGACGTGGACTCAACTGGCCCCCGCCAGTTCCCCGTCCGCACGATCCGCTCCCGGTTTGGCCTACCACGCACTTACAAAAACGGTAGTGCTATTTGGCGGAAACGCGAACGGACAGGACTTTAACGATACGTGGATCTGGAACGGAACTACGTGGAGTCCAGCGTCTCCGAGCAATGTTCCCATCGGTCGACGGTGGGACACGCAAGGGATGGCCCAAGATCCTAGCGGCAATGTGGTTATGTTTGGCGGGGTCGACGCGGGCGGGAGCATGTTTGACGACACTTGGATCTGGGATGGAACGAACTGGAATTTACAAAACACCCCGGCAGGCCTGACCGCTCGTCGCGCGCCCCTAGTCTACGATCTCGCCACAAATAACGTTGTTCTCTTTGGAGGAGAGGGGAGTTATAGCGGCCCCACATTCGCCGATACGTGGGTTTGGGATGGTGCAAACTGGACGCAGCAATTCCCCGGCACCTCGCCGCCCGCACGTTCGCTGGCATCCATGGCCTATGACAGTTTCATGAGTCGACTAGTTCTTTTCGGCGGATCTCAAGCCGGATCTGGCAACCCAGACTACAACGATGCGTGGACGTGGGATGGCGCCAACTGGACGCAGCTCAGCCCGGCCGGTGGTCCGCCGCCAGTGCGATACGCTTTCGGTATGGTCTACGATCCCTCAGCTGGAGTTCTCATTTACGGCGGGCTCGCTAATCAGGACACCGTCTTTTTGAGCGACATGTGGTCACTTGCACCGTAGAGTTTCGCTGCCATCGCGGGTGCATGTCCAGAAAGGTGGGAACCAGGGCAGGGCCATGAAGATCGCCTTGCCTATCGGCACTGATTTCTCAAGTGCGCCTCGTCCTCCAGGATCTCATTGCCCTTCCCGGCTTTTTGGGCGCGGATGCAGTGACCGGCGCTTTGGGCGCGGAGGTGGTGTTCCGGAAGCCCTCTTTGTAGCCGTCTTGGTAGGCACGTAGGCCGTTCGCGTCGTAGGGTTGCTGGCGATCGCTGTGGTTGTCGCCATACTGACGATCGTGCTGCCCGTCCTGCAAGCCCTGCTGAAAGTACGTTCTGTCTCCAACTTCAGTGTCGTTGCGGGCTTGGTTCTGGTTGCGATCGTTATTCTGGTCTTGCTGTGCGGGAAGCGCGGCAGCCAGACTGGGCGTGCTGAGTCCGGTGAAGGCGATTCCAAGGGCCAACACCCATGTTGATTTTTTTAGATTTCGATTCATGTAATCTCCGGTCCTGAAATATCAGGGATCCTAGACAGCGACACGGATTCCTGTAGGAGTCGAATATTGTCCGCTGTGAAATAATGCTGGCAGATCGAATGCCGGAAGTTTGCCCCCTATAGCACACATCGACACAAGTCACGAATCACAGGCCTGGCCGGCGCTACGAGTCACATCCTTGCTTCCCTTGCAACTTTCCACTGTGAACCTTCGACTTTCCCTACTTTAAGTATAGAATCGAGTCGAAGCCCCATGACCAACCAGCCACCATCGGATCGCTTTAAGTCGGAGATGCCGCAAATTCCCGGCGTTTCCGGGCCGCGCTCTTCCCCGGCGTCGAATCCCGCCGTCAAACTGGTCATCGGACTTCTTGCCGTGCTCCTCGTGGTCTTCCTGGGAGCGCGGTGGGCGCTTCGTCCGAAACGTGCGGAACCGCGGTCCGCGGCACTCCAACCGCAGATCGAAGTTCCAGCGCCCGCGCCCGATCCGGACACCTTGCTCCCGCATGCGACCCCTGCGGATCCCGGGATCGCCGACGTGACGGAGATGGCCAAGCCGTGGTCCTCGAAAGAGTTTTTCATTCGCAACCGGCTCAGCGGCGAAAACATTCCCGGGTTTCTGATTCGTTTGCCGACTGGCTCCCCCTCCCAGGCAAACGGCTACTGGGCATTTAGCGTGAATTCACCCTTCGGGAATTGTAAACTCGAATACGTCACCGACCTGCAGAAGCTGAAAAACGATTACGGCTTCCGGGTCCCGAAACATCCCATGGTCGGGAATCCCTGCAGCCGCACGGTGTTCGATCCGCTCAGAACCTCCAACCTTCCGGGCAGCGGCGCCTGGGTTCGCGGAGGCATCGTGCAAGGATCCGATTTGCGCCCGCCCCTCGGCATCGAAATAAAAGTTGAGGGCAAAAAAATCCTCGCGGTTAGGACGGAGTAGTTTGCGAATTTCCGGCAGGCTGCATTCGCGGACACGGCGCCACGAAAAGTTTGCGAAATTCGATTCGGCTCCCATGCGCGAGGGATTAGCGCCATTGCCGCTTCAGAAAACCGTCCCTCCTTATTCTGTAAATTCTTTCGAAAAAACAGCGATTCCCTGCGATTCCCGCGACTTAGCCTCTACGCATACCTGAATCTAAATCAGCTAAACCATCCAGAAGTATCGAAGTTTAGATTCTGCCCAGGCCAATATGCCTCCTAAGTCATAGAAAACTTTGCCTGTTAATCTGCGCCGGCATTGGCGAGCAACCTGCTTTCTTTCTCATCAACTCTGATGCTGGTCCATCCCGATGGGACGATTTTTCTTGGGACTTCCAGGCATCAGCGCAATGGGACGCAACTTTTAGTCAGTTCAAATTTTGAGGGGGAGCAAATGAATTGTGAGAGAGCAAGAATCATTAGTCCGTCTATACGCTGGCGCGATCGCTTGGCAGGCTCTTTGCTTGTCGTGTTGATCGCAGTATTGGTTTTGGTGGTTCCAATTCCCGCCGCTGCGCAGCGCACCACCGGAACGCTTCGCGGACAAGTGCTGGATCCCGCGGGCGCGGTCGTGGCCAACGCGCAGGTAACGGCGACTAACACACAAACCGGCGTTTCAACAAAGATCACTACGACGACAGCAGGAACGTATGACTTCCCCAGTCTTCTGCCAGGGAGATATACGGTCACGGTAGAAGCTCAGGGATTCAAGAAGTATGTCAAGAGCGACGTGCCGGTGCTGGCCGATCAGGACAATGCGGCGGACGCCAAGCTGGATCTCGGCGTGGCCACGGAAACGATCGAAGTGAGAGCAGGAGCGGTGGCAGTAGAAACGGCGTCCTCCGCACTTAACAATGAGTATGACTCGAACGACGTGCTAAACCTGCCGGGCGCAAGCGGTACTCTGAACGGCAGTCCTCTGAATTTGGCTGTTTTGGCTCCTAACGTGATCGCTCAACCCGGAGGCGTGACTGGAATAGGCGGCTCGGTTGGAGGGACACGTCCCCGAGACAACAACTTTGTTGTCGACGGTGTGGATGACAACAATCTGAACGTG
>Ga0210400_10003328_pt1 | contig 14282 bp, 4 predicted proteins | sample IncBWH26MmetaG_FD_155456 | JGI IMG/M metagenome (GOLD analysis project Ga0210400, IMG submission 155456) | Forest soil microbial communities from Barre Woods Harvard Forest LTER site, Petersham, Massachusetts, United States - Inc-BW-H-26-M | ecosystem: Environmental > Terrestrial > Soil >...
TAGCCTTTTATCAGAACAACACGACCTACGATTTTTATGGCAATGGTATTTTTTCTTTTCTGGGACCGTATGGTCAGGGTGGGATCGGCACCGGAAATAGCTTCGCTGATTTCCTGATTGGAATTCCCAACAATCTCTTTGAGGGTCCCAACGCGGTGAACAATCTCCGGAGCAAATCAACGTACGCCTTTCTTCAGGATGAATGGCGGTTGAAAAGCAATTTCACGCTCAGCCTGGGGCTTCGCTATGAGTACAACACGCCCAAACTCGACACAGCGGGAAGGTCCTTCTCCGTTGTTCCTGGGGATCAATCCACTAGATTTCCCAACGCGCCGTTGGGCCTTGTATTCCCCGGAGACCGGGGTGCGCCAAGTGGTGCAAACTTTCCGGACAAGGATAATTTCGGGCCCCGCATTGGATTCGCCTGGGATCCTGGGAACAATGGCAAGACGAGCATTCGCGGAGGCTTCGGCATTTTCTACGACATGCTGAAGGGTGAAGACAACCTGCAGTTCAATGGTGCACCACCGTTCTATAGTGAAACGGGGCCTTACTATCCTGCCGTCGGTCCTGGGCAGTCCTCGCCAGTACCGTATTTCAGTCAACCCTGGACGTCTGGGGGCTTTGCCCAGTCGCCATTTCCATCTGTGCCGCCAACTTCCAGCACCGACTTTGTGGCCGCTGGTTTCCTTCCACTCGACCTCTCGGGTGGGATCTATTTCGTAAATCCCCATCTGCATACGCCCTATACCTACCAGTACAATCTAAGCGTTGAGCGTGAGGTGGCCCGGAACCTGATGGCTGAGATCAACTATGTTGGCAGCAGTTCCAAGGGGCTGACCGCGCTTGTGGACATTAACCCAATGATTCTCGGGGCGGCGACGCCGACGAGAGTTTTGAACGCCAATCAGCCAAACGCCAGCATTAGCGCATATTGTGCTGCGAGTTTCAGCGCAGCTGATTGCCCGTTTGCTACTGAGCCGGAGTTTTCAAATATCAGCTTTGCAAACTACAACAGCCTTGAAGCATCTTTGACCAAGCGGGTCGGGGCGAGTCGGTTCTTCGGAGACACTTACTTTACACTTGCTTACACCTATGGCCACAGTATCGACAATGCCTCGGGCTTCCGGAACCGGAGTTTCCAGGTTCCCGCCTACAACATTAGCCAATTCCGCGGTTCTTCTGATTTTGACGTTAAGCACCGCATCACGTTCAGTGGCGGGTGGGATCTGCCTTTTGACCGGGCCTGGAGTTCCGGACCGAAGCGCCTTGTGAGAGGATGGAGTCTGTATCCCATTCTTAGCTGGCGGACCGGCTTCCCGCTCAACATCGCCTCCGGTTATTCAACCAATCCAGCGCTACCAGGGCCTTCCGGAGCCGGAGACGGGTATCTCGCGAATGCTGTTTTTGCCTCTGGAGTCAACAACATTACGATGCTGAACCCAAAGAAACCGACGACGCTGGGCGGCAACACTGGCAATTTCTATTTCGACCCGACGGCCTTTAGCTCCACTGTGCCCTCTGGGTATGGCCTGTCTAGGAACTTCTTCCGTGGACCGGGCCGAACCAATCTTGACTTGGCTTTGGCCAAAACGACCCAGATTTACGAAAACATGAAGCTCGAGTTCCGTGTTGAGGCTTTCAACGTGTTTAATCACGCGGAATTCGCGAACCCTAACACAAATATCAATAGCAGCACATTCGGTGAGATCACCTCCACGACGTTTGGAACCGGCGCGAACGCCGTAGAGACTCAGCGCATCCTTCAGCTCGCGCTGAGGCTTGCGTTCTAACCTTAATCAGCAACGTCCAATTACCACCGGGAAGTGAAAACTTCCCGGTGGTTTCATTTTACGAAGTGTGTTTACGAGCTTTCGCGTTTCGGCTTTGAGTTCGTCCTCATCGCTATCACGGAGACGCGCCTTCTGCAGTTGGCGCCGGAAGCAGCGACAAGGGCATAGCGTGATGCCCTTGCCGACGATTCCGTTCGTTCTCGCGAAGCGACGCCAGTGTCAACAAAGAATTTACAAACAAATTAGAATAGTCTGGCTTGACACACAGGATGTATCTGTACTAAATCCTAAGCCAACATAAGGCCAAGAAGTGGTGGGGTAGGTCGGCCGGCAGCTTTTTAATCTAAGCGTCCGAGGGTTGCGGGAGTTCTTGCGTCCGCGACAAGCCAGGCGTCTTCCTTCCCGTTGATCGACGATTTCCAATGCAAGCGGTGCGAAAAGGGGACAGCATGAAGAAATTTGAGCTGTTAGGATCGCGCTTTCTGATTGGCTTGGTAATCGCTATTTCGGTCGCCAGCGTAGCCTGGACGCAGAACGTGGGCAGCTTGCAGGGCACCGTGACAGACCCGGTGGGAGGCGCTGTGGGTGGCGCTACCGCCAAACTGACCGACTTAGCCAGTGGTGCGGTTCGGACTGCCGTATCGGACGGTACTGGGGGATATAGCTTCGCCCAACTCAACCCTGGAGTCTACAAGCTCGAGATTTCAAAGGACGGCTTTAAGACCAACGTGGAAGAGAAGGTGGCCATCGTGGTCGCCACGCCCACAAAGTTGGATGTCGCCTTGGAGATCGGCTCGGTTAGCCAGCAGGTTATGGTTGAGTCAGCAGCCGTACCCCAGCTGAACACCCAGGACGCAACCGTTGGGAACGCCTTTAACGAAGATCAAGTCAAGTCCTTGCCGTTCTTGGCGCGCAACGTCGTGAATTTGCTTACCTTGCAGCCCGGCGTGGTTTTCACGGGACAGTCCGATACCGACCGTCTTTCACAGGGCTCGATTTCCACACTGGATCCCCGCGAAGGGGCGGTAGACGGAGTGCGCGGCAATCAAACCAACATCACCGTGGACGGTGTCGACGCCAACGATTGGCAGAATCAGGCGGCGTTCACCAGCGCACTGCCGGTGACTTTGGATTCCGTGCAAGAATTCCGCGTAACCACGACAAACGCCAACGCCACGAGCGGAGTCGTGGGCGGACCGCAAGTGGAGTTGGTGACCAAGAGCGGAACCGATTCGTTTCACGGAAACTTGCGCTGGTATTATCGGACGTCAGGAACGGCCGCAAACGATTTCTTCGCCAACGCCACAACGCCTCCGACCCCCCGTGGTAAAGACCAGAGAAATATCGGCGGCGGCTCTATTGGCGGCCCGATCCTGAAGGACCGTGTCTTCTTCTTCTTCGATAATGAAGACCGCCGAGAGATTGTATCGGCGCCATTGGCACTGCCCCGGCAGGTGCCGTCGGATGCTCTGCGTCACGGCGTTCTCGTTTATAACTGCACTGGAGCGGCCGGCTGTCCGACCACCAGCACAACCGTAGTGGGGGCAGACGGAGCAGCCGTTACGGTGCCCGCAAATGCGTTTGGTCTTTCGCCCGCTCAATTCCAGGCTTCCGACCCGGCGGGCATCGGAATCAATCCGGCCATGCTCGCCTACATGAAGAATCTGCCAGCCGGAAACAGTCCGGCAAACGCCTTTGATGGTGGATTCTCCTTCGACGCTCTCGGCTTCAATACGCCGGAGGGAACAAGGAACAACATTTATACGACACGGCTGGATTTCCTGCTAACCAAGGACGGGCATCACACGGTTTTCTGGCGCGGAACGCTGCAAGGTTTGAAGACAGACGTGTTGCCCTCACAATTTCCCGGCCAAACTGCGGCCTCGCAGCTCTTGAACAACAGCCGAGGGTTTGCCGTTCAGTATCAATGGCAAATTAAGCCCGTTCTGACTAACACCGTCCGGTGGGGCTTTACAAGAGCGGGTGTAAACCAGTCTGGCACCACAGGACCAGAGTTTACCGTGCGAACCTTTTCCAGTGTTGAGCCCTTCGGCGCGCGCCAAGTCGGGCGTGTGGTTCCTGTCCACAATATCAATGACGATTTAAGCTGGGTTCACGGCAAACATTCGTTTCAGTTCGGTGGCGCTCTCTACCGGATTCACAACAGGAACACGAATGAGACGAATTCTTTCCCAGGATATGTGGTCAATAACGGTTTCTGTATCAACCTATGCGGCGACTATACCCTACCCGCCGGCGTACCTATTCCTGCTGACACAACCTCTTTCATTCGAGCATACATGATGCTCACAGGATCCATCACTCAGGTCAACGCGACCATATTCGCCACCCCACAAGGTACTTTCCTTTCACCTGGGAGTCCGGAGAAACGGGAATTTGCCGAGAACCTCTTCGAGGGTTACGTTCAGGACAGCTGGAAATTCAGACCGAACGTGACACTGACCTTCGGTTTGCGCTACGGCTATGAGACCCCGCCCTGGGAAGTCAATGGATTCCAGGTAGCTCCCACCACAGATATCGGCCAATGGTTCAGGCAGCGCGAGATCAACATGAACGCCGGCATTCCTTCCGATGCCTCCCCGCTGCTTAGCTGGGGCCTCGCAGGGAAGGCTAACGGCGCTGATTCTTGGTTCAGACCAGATTACAAGGACTTTTCGCCGCGCTTGGCCGCGGCGTGGAGCCCCAGCTACCAAAGCGGCTTGCTCGCTCGTCTTTTTGGAGGCCCCGGAAAGAGTTCGGTGCGTGTTGGCGGCGGAATCTTCTACGATCGTGTCGGCCAAGCACTGGCGATCGACAGCGATCAGAACGGCTCTCCCGGTACAGCAACCGCTCTGATCGATGGCTCGCAGCAGTTTTCATTGGCCACGGCTCCGCGCTTCTCCGGAAGCTGCACAAGTAAAGGATGCTCAGGCTTACCGGCATTGGGGCAACCTTTCTTTTCTCTGCCGACCCAAGCGCAATTTCCGTTCACTCCGGCCGCGAACACGTCCAACCTAGGCTTCTCCGTGGACCCGGGGTTGCGAACGCCTTACACCATTCACTTAACCGCATCCCTCCAACGGCAATTGCCCAGGGGCGTGGTTCTGGATGTCGCTTATGTAGGAACGCTTGGCCGGCGGTTGTTGGCGAAGGCGGATTTCGCGCAATATACTGATATCCGCGATCCACAATCCAAGGTGGACCTCTTCACCGCGTACCGGCAGATTGCGAAGATTGCTGCCGTAACACCGACTTCAGGTGGTGCGGCGATCGCGCCGCGCGTGGCGGTTGGCAGCTTCAACGAGCCCAACGTGGGTGCATTGAAGGCCATCTCTTCCATTCCATTCTTCAATAATCTGCTGCCCAACATGCCGGCCTTCGACGCGGCAACACTCTGCAATTCCAGTGATCCGAATCTTGCGTCTTGCCGGGCCGGTTACAGTTCCCTGACGCCGACCCAGGCCTTCTATGCCTATACCGTAATAAAATCCGGTGCGGATCCGATATCGCCTGGCGGCGCTTCATGGTCCTGTGCCCTTTTCGCTTTAGACACGTCCCCAGTTCCGGGCGCGGGAGGCGTGCCGACACCCTGGAACTCCACAGTAGATCCACAAGGCGACGGCTTTGTCCTCTTCCAGCCACAGTTTTCGCAAATTGGTGCCTGGACAAATTGGGCAAACTCCAATTACCACAGCCTCCAGGTCACCGCGCGCAAGAACGTCGGATTCGGCACTTTCGCGTTCAACTATGTATACTCGAAATCGATCGACAACGATTCATCGGCAGAAAACGGCGACCTGCTCAATCCCAACGTCTCCAACGGAACGGTCCAAGGGTTGATCCAAAATCCCTTCGACGTCGGCCTCAATCGAGCCGTTTCTGACTTCGACCTCCGGCACAACTTCAACGGCTTCATGGTTTTCGATCTGCCCTTTGGCAAAGGCCGCCGCTTTGGGAACTCCGCGAACCGGCTCGTGGACGCCATGATCGGCGGATGGGAAATCACCGGCGCGGGACGTTGGCGCTCTGGCTTCCCCTTGAGCCCGGGGAACGGATTTAATTTCCCGACAAATTTCTTCCTAACTTCCGATTCAACGCTCACGGCTCCGCTACACACCAGCATCACTCGGAGCGAACCGGCGAGCGGAGCCACCGTTCCGTCGCAAGCTGGAACGCCAAACGTGTTCTCCAACGCCGCGGCTGCTATTAACGACCTCACCTTCACCTTACCTGGGTTCCCAGGCTCGCGGAACACCTTGCGTGGTCCGGGTTACGCATCCTTGGACGCTGGCGTTCACAAGAGTTTCCGTCTCTGGTCCGAGAGCACGCGTCTGCAATTCCGAGGGACCGTGTTCAACGCGTTCAACAGCGTAAATTTCAGCGACCTGCGGGGCATCACCCTGGATCCCACATCTCCCGCAACCTTTGGCCAAATCACCTCAACCGCCTCCGGGCGCGGCCGCGAAATGGAATTCGCGGTGCGCTTCGAGTTCTAGACAATCGGCGTCTCTTCCGAGGGCCATCGCTTTTAGCGGTGGCCCTCTTTGTTTTTTCGTTCCTGGTCTACTTCCCTCCGCGCTGCGTTAAAATCTTGTGACTGTGATTTCGTCTCGAACATCGCAATTCTCGGGTCGTCATTGGCTTAGGTCCGCCGCCATCGCCGGCAGCTTCGCGTGGTCTGGCCTCGGTCGCATCTCCGCGGCTGCCGCGGCCTTCGCACAGACTCACGACGCCCCCGCTAACGCTGAGTTCCTCGGTATCCTACCCTTCTCCAAAGAGGGCAACGTTCCCACCGAGACGTTGCTCGGCGAAGGACTTGACGCGCGTTTGTACACGGACCTATCTAAGCTTTCACCTGACATCTCTCAACCGACTCCGACCGTGCCCGTGCAAAATCTCAATCTACCGATATGGGCTTCTACGTCCGCGAAGTGCAAATCTTGGAAACGTAATGCGCCCATGAAGAATCGCACGTACAAAACCCTTGATCTCGTCTCACGCAGCATCCTCGCGTTAGCGTTTCTTTTGCTGTCGGCCTTTCGCGCGACCGCTCAACACGAAGACCACCAGGGTAGGATCGGCTGGGTGCCGCAGGAGCTTCTGGAGCGGCCCGTCCCACTGCGCGACGGCACCGGCACCGCTCACTCCAAGGTCACCACCACCGTCCCGCACGCGCAGGCCTTTTACGATCAAGGCCTCGCCTACCTTCATTCCTTTGAATGGATTGAAGCCGCCCGATCCTTCCACCAAGCCCTACGGTTGGACCCCAACCTGGCTATGGCCTACATCGGCCTGTCCGACGCCTACTTGGGCTTTTCCGATCCGGTATCTGCGCGGGCTGCGTTCGACCAAGCCGCGCAGCTCGCTTCATCCACATCCATCAGCGACGGCGAGCGCCGCAAAATCGAAATCCGCCGCTTTCTCCTCGATTGGCTCGATAGCGGCGGCAATCTGCAGAAGTATTTCGCCTACCGTAAAGCGGTAACCGACGCCATTAACGCCGCTCCCGACGATCCTTGGCTTTGGATTCAGCGCGCGTTTGCCGATGAGGGTGTCCCGCAAGGCCACGGACAGAACGGCGGCGTGGACACGCTGGCGTTTTACCAGGCAGCTATCGCCATCGCCCCCAAGGAGTTTCCGGCTCACCACTATCTTGCGCACACGTACGAAACCCTCGGCCACACGCAGGACGCTCTTCGCCAGAGCGAAATCTACGCGCGCATGGCGCCCGCCATTCCGCACGCCCACCACATGCTCGGCCACGACCTCCGCCGCGCCGGCCGCACCGCCGATGCTGTGGCCGAATTCGAGCGCGCCGGCCAACTCGAAGATGTCTACTACCGCGCCGAAGAGATACCAGCGCAATACGACTGGCATCGCGTGCACAACCTCAGCCTGCTCGCCATGTGCTACGAAACTCTAGGCCAGATGAAGGCGGCCGAGAAAGCATTGCGCGAAGCCTTCGCTCTTCCTGTTTATGTAGATGTCGCGGCTTTCAATCGCCGCGAATGGCCGGAATTCTTGCTGGCTCGAGGCCGCTCAGAGGAAGCTTTAGCCGCCACTCAGGACTTAATTCAGAGTCCCTGGGCGATGGGCCGCTTCGCTGGTCACACGGTCGCGGCTCGGGCGCTAGTCCGCCTCGATCGTATCCCCGAAGCGCAATCCGAAGTCTCTCTGGCCGAGCGCGAACTCGAGAAAATGCCCGTTTCCATAGTCGCCGCTCTCCCGGATGCCGGATTGGCCCGTGCGGAGGTCCTTCTGCATTCCGACAAGACGGACGAGGCCGATACGTTGTTCCACCAAATCGTCAGAGACGTGCGTAAAGTTCCCGGCCCGGACTCTTGGAGCCAGGCCCTCTTTCAGATCGAGTCCATCGCCACAAGTGCCAGATCGGTCGGAGACTGGAACCTCGCGGAATTCGCCGCCCAACAAATGCTCGAGCACGACCCCAGCTACGCCGGCGGCTATTACGCGCTTGGCTTGGTAGCCAAGCATCGTGGCGACACGGCCGCAGAGCGAGAACAATTCGCCCACGCAGCGCAACTGTGGGACAAAGCTGACGCAGACTTACCCGAGCGGGTCCGAATAACGTCAGGCCTATAGGAACGAGTTCGTTGAGCAGCCGCAGACGGCTCGGTGCCACAACAATGCAGGCACGCAGAGGCACCGGCAATTAGCCTTATGGTAGCAGGGCGTTATAGTGAGAGTTGGGGCAGGGAGTTGCAGTTCGTCCCGTCCCGTTGGCGCGCCTTCATCTCGCGCGCGGATCGCCGTTCCGCGGCTGCGGTCGGGTGTGTTAAGATTAATTCCTGTTCGGACCAACACGGTCTGGTGCGGGTCGTTCGGGGCGTAGCGCAGCCTGGCTAGCGCGCCTGGTTCGGGACCAGGAGGTCGAAGGTTCAAATCCTTTCGCCCCGACCACTTCCTTATTAACAATTCTGACTTGTACGTAGCGCCGTACGCTGGTGCGTCCGGACTCTCTGGCCTTTAGACGTACGAGCGTGCGAGCACTGTCTAGTCGCGGAACTGTTCTGTTGCGGACCTGTACCTGGGTGCAAGTGGACCTTGTGCTTTCGTCCGGCGTAACGGAGAGGGCAAGTCCTATTGTCCAATGTCGGTGGGCTGGCATCCAATTAGAAGCGGGAATCCTATGCCTCGAGTGCGCACATACGAATGTTCCGTTGCTGCAAGTCACTTTGTACGAGCGGGTTGCTGGGCCTTTGCTTTGTGTGCGGGAGCGGTCACGGCTTCAGCTCAGGGAGCTCCCGCGCCGCAGCCAGCGCCTGCGGTGCGGCTGGTGAATGTAGAGGAGGGGCGCGAAATTGCGGCGGCCGCCTTGGAGCAGGATGGGCCGGTTAGCGGCAGGCAGGATTGCTCGCACCTTGTACACCAAGTTTATTCCGCTGCCGGATACGAGTATCCCTATGCGAGCTCCTTTGACCTGTACGCGGGAAACGGAAAGTTTCGACGTATACGGCATCCGCAACCGGGAGACCTGGTTGCTTGGCGGGGGCATGTTGGAATTGTGCTTGATCCCAGGGAGCACACCTTTTACAGCCTGGTGCGCTCGGGACTGCAGGCTGAGGATTACCTGGGCCCGTATTGGCGTTCGCGAGGAAGACCGCGATTCTATCGGTATCTTGTCGATAGCAGAACGCCCCGAACGGTTGTTCAGACCGCTGAGGCAACTCCGACGGCGCGACCGCGTCCGAAGAAGTACGCACCTGTGAGCGCCGTGGCGGTCGGAGAAGAGGTCGAGGAAGCGGAGAAGCCTGCGCGGCCGCGCGCCGCGATAGAAGCATCGGAACGCACACCAATTATGGCTGCTCATCCCGAGCCGCTCAGCAAAGACACGGCGGAACCGATTCCTTCGAGCATCGTGATATCCACCAGTGGGCGGCCGAGCGCTGACGAAGTTGCCGATGGGATTTCCGAACTCAGCAATGCGGCGGCAACCGTGTTGCGCACGAACGAACCGCTGAAGGCCGCGACACCGGTGGTGATTTTTGATGAGATGAAGGTCGAGCGCGTAGAAATCAAAGGCGACAAGGGTTGGGCGCATCTGCAAATTAATTCGCGCGTGCGCATTTCCGGCGAAGGCGCGGACTTCAAGCGGCGGCATGAAAAAGTGCGATGGGAACTGCGCCGGCAAGAGAACGGCTGGGTAGCGTTGGCACCGGCGGAGCGCACGTTTGTGCCGCGCGATGGCGCAGTGCGCGTTCTGGCCGCGCAATTAGCAGAGATGGCGCAGAGCGAGGCCGCCGCGCGGCATGACGAAGCGGTCATCGGCCAAGAAGCGCGTATCGCAAACCTGCTGAGCGCCCTATTCGAGAAGTAGCAGCGACTTCGCCGTGTTCGTATCGCCGGACCGGCGCGAAATCCAAGCGCGGCATCTGCCGAAGCTGCGCATCTGATATTGTTCGACAACACGAAAACCGCACGATATAGTCTCCCCCCGATACGCAGCACGCAGAACCTAACTGTTCTGAAAGAAACTCGCTAAACGGTGACATTTTTTGCGATGAGCTACGTTTTGGCAATGCTAGCGCCGCAGAGACTGGTGCATCTTTCTTCCGTTGACCTCGCCATCATCGCAATTTATTTTCTTGCGGTTCTAGGCATCGCGGCGTGGCAGGATCCTTCGCCAACGGTCCTTGCAAATTTGCATGCGCCAGTCTGGTGGGGCAGTCTTATGGCTGTGCTGGGCGGCGCCTACATCAATGCTTTCCGGCCACGGAGGAGTTCATGAGCACGTTCGGCGTCATCATCGGCAATCGGGGATTTTTCCCCGACGTGCTGGCGCGCGACGGGCGCGAAGAGATCTTGCGCGTCTTGGGCGAGCAGGGTCATAAGGCTTTCTGTTTGACGCCAGAGGAGAGCAAGTTCGGCTCCGTCGAAACGTTCGCTGATGCGCGGCGCTGCGCCGATCTCTTTCGCTCTCATGCGGACGAGATCGATGGCGTGCTGGTTTCGCTTCCGAATTTCGGCGATGAGCGCGCGATCGCGGATACGCTGCGGCTCGCACGCCTGAATGTGCCGGTGCTGGTGCAGGCTACTCCCGACGCGCCGGGGAAAATGACGATCGCGCATCGTCGCGACAGCTTCTGCGGGAAAATGTCCGCCTGCAACAACCTGAAGCAATATGGGATTGCTTATTCGTTGACGAAATTACACACGGTCGCACCGAGTTCCGCGGAATTTAAGAAGGACCTCGAGTGGTTTTCCGGCGTGTGCCGGGTGGTGAAGGGACTGCGGAACTTACGCATAGGAGCGATTGGCGCGCGGCCTGCGGCGTTCAACACCGTGCGTTACAGCGAAAAACTGCTCGAGGCCAACGGCATTACGGTGGAAACGCTGGACCTCTCAGAAGTCATCGGGCGCATCGGGCGCATGAAAGATAACGACGAGCGCGCGGTGCAAAAGCTAAAAAACATCGAACGCTACGTCACGACCACCGGCATTCCGCAACCCGCGCTGCTAAAAATGGCTAAGCTCGGCGCGGTAGTCGACGACTGGATGCACAGCGCGCAGGTGCAAATCAGCGCGGTGCAGTGCTGGACGTCGTTGGAAGAAAATCTGGGCGTGGTTCCGTGCACGATCATGAGCATGATGAGCGATTCCCTGATCTCAAGCGCCTGCGAGGTGGACGTCTGCGGCGTCCTGGGCATGCACGCGCTGCAACTTGCCTCGCAAACGCCGAGTGCGTTGCTGGACTGGAACAACAACTACGGCAGCGATCCCAACAAGGCCGTGTGTTTTCATTGCAGCAATTTGCCCAAACATTTCTTCAAAGACGTGCAGATGGATTTTCAAGCGATCATCGCCGGCACGGTCGGAAAAGAAAACACGTTTGGCACCTGCGTTGGCCGCGTCAAGTCCGGCGCCATGAGCTACGCACGCTTCTCCACGGACGACCTGACCGGCAAAATCCGCGGCTATGCGGGCGAGGGGCGCTTCACGGACGACCCGCTGGAAACCTTCGGCGGCGCCGGGGTGGTGGAGATTCCGAATATGCAGAAACTTCTCCATTACATCTGCGAAAACGGATTCGAACACCACGTTGCCGCGAATTTTTCGACGGTCGCGCCGATGATTCACGAAGCGACCACGCGCTATCTCGGCTGGGACATGTACGCGCACGCGTAGGCAAGCAAAGCGGCAGCCGGGCGTGAATTGCGATTTGAGAACCACTTCATGGCCATCGTACCGGGCAGATTTCGGCATCCTCAGCGGCCGCGTGGCGAATATTTTCGCTTTGCTTGTTCGCCCGGAGCGTTTAGGATTCCAACTCGATTTTCCCCGTGGAGGAAACGTTGCGAACAATTGCGGTCTTAGCCCTTCTAACTTTGACTGTCACACCTGTATTCGCTCAGAAGCAAAAGCAGAAGAAATCCGGAGAAAGTGGAGCAGAGAAAAAGGAGGGCTCGCAGCAAGCGCCTGCCACGCCCGCGGCCGCCCAGAAGGATGAAGAGGAAGATAAAGGCCCATGGAACGCGCTCAGCTATCGTCTGATCGGGCCGTTTCGCGGCGGGCGGGTTCTCGCCGTTTCCGGCGTCGTTGGCCAGGACAGTACCTATTATTTTGGCGGTGTCGCAGGCGGCGTGTGGAAGACCACCGATGGCGGCCTCAATTGGAAGCCGATCTTTGACAAACAGAAGGACGCCTCGCCTTCTATCGGTGCGCTTGCCGTTTCCGAGTCCGATCCCAATACGATTTATGTCGGCACCGGGGAAGCCTGCATCCGCGGAAATATCGTCGGCGGAAACGGGGTGTACAAATCCATCGACGCCGGCAAGACGTGGAAGTTTGTGGGGCTTGGCGACACGCACGCGATCGGGCGCCTGATCGTGAACCCGAAGAATCCGGACATTGCATTCGTCGCGGCTTTAGGCCATCCGTTCGCTGACAATGAAGAGCGTGGCGTGTTTCGCACGCGCGACGGCGGGAAGACTTGGGAGAAAGTTCTATATAAGGATGCCAAGACTGGCGCGATTGACATCACCTTCGATCCCAGCAATCCCAATATTTTGTTCGCGGCTCTCTGGCAGGCGAGGCGCACGCCGTGGAGCATGGATAGCGGCGGCCCGGGCAGCGGCCTCTACCGCTCCGCGGATGGCGGCACAACCTGGAAGGAAATCAAAGCGCATGGTTTGCCTGAAACAATTCTGGGCCGCATAGGCGTAACCGTTTCCGGAGCGAACCCGAACCGCGTGTGGGCGGTCGTGGAAGCGGAGAAAGGCGGCATTTACCGCTCGGATGATGGTGGCGAGAATTGGCAGCTTCTAACGGACGATCACCGGTTCCGGCAGCGCGCCTGGTATTACTCGCACATTTTCGCTGACCCGAAATCCGCCGACACCGTCTACATTCTCAATACAGGCGTTTATCGTTCGAACGATGGCGGCAAAACTTTCAACGTGCTCCGCGTGCCGCATGGGGACAACCACGGACTCTGGATCGATCCCACGAACCCGAATCGCTTGATCAACGGCAATGACGGCGGGGCCACCATCTCCACCGATGGCGCGCAGAGCTGGACCAGCGTTTACAACCAGCCAACCGCGCAGTTTTATCACGTCACCACAGACAATCGGTTCCCTTACTACGTTTACGGCGCGCAGCAGGACAACTCCACCGTCGGGATCGCCAGCGCGAGCGCAGATGGAGGAATCGACCGCACGGACTGGTACGATGTGGGCGGCGGCGAGAGCGGCTACATCGCTCCCGATCCCAGCGACCCGCAAATCGTGTACGCCGGCTCGTATGGCGGCGAAATCACGCGCTACGACCATCGTACTGGTCAGACGCAGGCAGTGAATCCCTGGCCCGTGAATCCCATCGGCTGGGCTGCTGCCGATGTGAAGCACCGCTTTCAGTGGACCGAGCCGATCGTGTTTTCTCCGCACGATCCAAAGACGCTGTATTTCGCGGGTGAAGTGCTGTTCAAGACTACCGACGCCGGTATGAGCTGGAACATCATCAGCCCCGACCTGACGCGCAATGATAAGCAAAAGCAGCAAGCTTCCGGCGGCCCGATCACGAAAGACAATACCGGCGTCGAAGTGTACGACACAATTTTTTCGGTCGTCGAATCGCCGGCGCAGAAGGATTTAATTTGGGCCGGAACCGATGATGGGCTTGTGCACCTCACCCGCGATGGCGGCCAACATTGGGAAAACATCACGCCGAAAGCCACGCCAGATTGGGGCACCGTCAGCATGATTGAGGTGTCGCCGAAGGACGCGGGCACTGCGTACATCGCCGTCGAACGGCACAAAATGGACGACTTCGCTCCCTACATTTTCAAGACCACGGATTTCGGCAAGTCGTGGACGAAACTGGTGAACGGTTTGCCCACGAGTGCGTACGTGCATGCTGTGCGCGTTGATCCCAGGCGTCCGGGTTTGCTTTTCGCCGGCACCGAAGCAGGCGTTTTCATTTCTTACGATGACGGCGAGCACTGGCAGGCGCTGCAGTTGAATCTCCCTG
>Ga0210400_10003329_pt1 | contig 14282 bp, 10 predicted proteins | sample IncBWH26MmetaG_FD_155456 | JGI IMG/M metagenome (GOLD analysis project Ga0210400, IMG submission 155456) | Forest soil microbial communities from Barre Woods Harvard Forest LTER site, Petersham, Massachusetts, United States - Inc-BW-H-26-M | ecosystem: Environmental > Terrestrial > Soil >...
CAAAATTGGATTGTCGAGGAGTTGTATAACCGCTCGAGCATTATCCTGAGCTCCAGCGTAACGGAAGGTTTCGCCCTTCCCCCCGCGGAAGGAGCTGCCTGCGGTTGTGCGATCGTCGGCACCGACAGTGGGGGCATCCGCGATTTCGTTCAAGAGGGCATAACGGGGCTGCTCTCGCCTCCAAAAAATCCCGAGGCGCTGGCGAACAACATTTGCCTGCTCCTAGGCAATGACGACATCAGAATTCGTTTGGCGCAGGCCGCAAATGAACGCATTAAACAGTTCAATTGGGAGCGTAGCTCCGATCTACTCGAAGATTTCATCACCGAAACAGTTCAGCGCGAATTCCGGAACGCCCGTTGGGTTCGCTTGCCGGTCAATCCGGTTGGCCAATCCCACTGGAAGTGGAGGGTGACTGATGCCACCAGAGAATCTTAGGTTTGGCGGCGGTGCCTCAGAAACAATTCTGCACCCCATCGTCCTCGTTGCTATGCTTATTGCCATAGCTCTGATTTTCCTGCTGCCCCGCAAGAACGTTATCTGGCCCTTTCTAGTCAGCGCTTTTTTGATTCCTCTGGGGCAGTCAATTCTGGTCGGCGGGCTCCATTTCTTTGTCATCCGAATCATCATTCTCGCCGTGTGCGTGCGCATACTTTCCACGATACTTACTTCTCCCGAAGGGGCCTTCGGCAAACGCCTGGGTCTATTTGACTTCGTGTTCCTCCTATGGGCCCTCTTCCGCGCAGCTGCGGGCGCCCTCGTCTTCTCTTTTAATTCCGGTGCTTTGGTTTATCAGGCTGGCTTTTTACTTGACGCCATCGGCGGCTTTTTTGTGCTTCGGTATTTGATTGTTGACGACGAGGATATCTATCGCACGATTCGTGTCTTCGCGACCATTTCCATCATCATCGCGGGGTGCATGCTGTTTGAAAAGGTGCATCAAGTGAACGTCTTTGGTCTTTTAGGTGGTGTGCGCTCCTCGCCGGAAGTGCGCGGCGGGTCGGTGCGCGCCCAAGGTCCTTTCCAGCATGAGATTTTGGCGGGAACCTTCGGCGCCACTCTCTTCCCACTCTTTTTTCTCCTCTGGAAGAGCGGTAAGTCTCGCATGCTCGCCGTTTTCGGCGTCATAGCCACCATGGTAATGGCCGTGACTTCGCATTCGAGCACTTCGGTCCTGGCCTTTGGCGCCGGATTCATGGCGATCTGCGCCTGGCCCCTGCGTAGGCATATGCGCCTCATTCGCTGGGTTTTTGTGCTGGCCCTCATCTGCTTGAACATGGTGATGAAGGCTCCGGTATGGTTTTTAATCGCGCGTGTCGACATTGTTGGCGGTTCTTCCGGCTATCATCGTGCCATGCTGGTGAATGACTTCATCCTACACTTCCGCGACTGGTGGCTGATGGGCACTACGGAAAACGCCTCGTGGGGATACAACTTGTGGGACCTCTCCAACCAGTACGTAGCCGAGGGCCAGGTAGGTGGCCTGGCAACATTCCTCTGTTTCATCGTTATGATTTATATCTGTTTCTCTAGGATAGGGACTGCCAGAAAATCCGTAGAAGGGGATCGCAACCAGGAGTGGTACTTTTGGCTGCTCGGCGCCACGCTCTTTTCCCATATCGTAGGTTTCTTCGGCATCAGCTATTTTGACCAAACCCGCGATTCATGGTTCGCTCTGTTAACCATAATCGTAGCGGCCACCGCGCCCTACCTTGTCAAAGAACCTGTGAAGCACTTTACGCGGGCCCCGATGTACGGTCCCAAGCCGGCTTACGTGCCGTCGTTCTCAAAACAGGGTGCCAAACCGGGTCTTCCTGTTAGGCAGCGCTCGCAACTAGACGCCCGTTTTTCCTGACCTTCTCATTTCAAGACACCACTCCTGAAGGAAAGACTATCCACCTATGAGCCAGTTCGCTACGAAGTACGTTGTCATTTCTCCCGTTCGCGATGAAGAGGCGTATCTTCGCTTTACTATCGAAAGCATGTTGGCGCAGACAATCCGCCCCGTCGAATGGATCATCGTCAACGACGGGTCAACGGATGGCACGGCGGCCATCATCGATGAATATGCCTCGCAGCATTCTTGGATTCGCCCAGTGCACCGCGGCAACCGAGGCTTTCGCAAAGCAGGTGGCGGCGTTGTCGAAGCGTTTAACGAGGGCTACCGTACCTTAGAGAATCGTGAATGGCAGTTTATTGTCAAGATGGACGGCGATTTAACGTTCGAGCCGGACTACTTCGAGAAATGCTTCGACAACTTTCAACGCGATCCCCGTCTCGGCATCGGTGGCGGCGTGATCTGCTATATCGAAAACGGAGCAAAACGCTTTGAGTTTTGTCCGGAGTTCCACGTTCGTGGAGCGACAAAAATCTATAGCCGCGATTGCTGGGAGGCTATCGGCGGATTTTGGCCCGCTCCCGGATGGGACACCATGGACGAAGTCAAAGCAAACATGTTGGGTTGGGGTACGCGCAGCTTCCCTGATCTTCACCTTCTCCACCATCGTTACACGGGAACGGCCGACGGAATCTGGGCAGGTATGGTGAAGAATGGCCGTGCGAATTACGTTTGCGGTTATCATCCGCTGTTCATGTTGGCCAAATGTTGCTTACGTTTGCCGAAAAGGCCTTACGTCATCGGTTCCGTTGCCTTGCTTTATGGTTTTCTCAGCGGATATCTGAAGCAAATCCCCCAAGTTGATGATCTTAAAACGATTGGCTTCCTCCGCCGCCAGCAACTCGGCCGCCTTTGGGGGCGCGAGACAATCTGGCGTTAAGACATTCCCCGGAAATCTGCCTATTAGTCCTCTTAATCCAGCAAAGGAGCTTCCGAGATGAAATACAGATTGGTGGATCTGCTGCAATGCAGTTGTGGTCGAACCAATTTAAGTGTGAATGGAGCTGTAGAACGGAGCGTACCCTTCAACGATTCTCTTCGCCAAGTCAAGTGCTCGAATACCTGCGCTTTGCGGAAGCGTTCGGCAAACGCTGTCACACCTGCAGACTGCAATGAGTGCTACACACGCGAAGTTGACACCGGCACGATATCCTGTGTGTGCGGTAAGACTTATCCAATCGTCCGTGGCATTCCTCGCTTTTTACCCGACAACCTCGCTGCCGACCTCAAGAAAGCTCAAGAGACGTTTTCTTATGAATGGAAAATGTTCCGTTTTGGCGAACGCAACTGGGGCCAGGATATCGAACACAGAAAGGGCCTCTTCCTTGATGCTATGGGAGCGTCGCCCGAAGACCTTCGCGGTAAATTGATTCTTGATGCCGGTTGCGGCAGTGGACTCTTGTCCATGGAAATGGCCAAGAGTTTTGGGATGGAAGTTGTCGCTCTCGATCTGGCCTTTGGAATCGAGAACGCCTATAAGAAGAATACGAATCCTTACGTTTATTACTTACAGGGCTCAGTGCTGTCCCTGCCGTTCCGGCCGCAGGCGTTCGATCGCTTATATTGTGCAGGGGTCTTGGTCGCCTGTCCAAGTACTCATGAAGGTTTTAAATCCATCGTCCCTGTGCTAGCTAAAGACGGCCGCTGCTTTATTTGGGTCTATCATCCTATCAGCAAGCAATACTATCCCACGGAGCACCGCAAACTTGCCGTGTACAATTGGATCCGCACGCGTATCACCGCGCGCATGCCCATTAGACTCCAATATTACCTTTACCTTTCCACTCTTCCGCTCTTTTTCGTCAAGCAATCCATGGAAATTATGCTTGGCAAGCGCCCTTCTCCACTGACCTGGCGCGAAAAGATGCAGGCTCTATTCGATTTCTTTTCACCTCTATATCAACACCGTCATGAGCCTGCGGAAGTGTCCTCATGGTTTTCCGAATTGGGTTTTAACAATGTCGCGGTCTGCAATATCGGCTCGCAAGGATTTGGCGTCCGGGGTGATCGCGTCAAGGTTCACGCTGAGGATTCCAGAAACTTCGTAGCTGCAGATATGGCTCAGTCCTCCGAGCGGCGCTCGTCGTTGGCGTCTTCGGCGGCTTCCGCCAGCTAAGTCCCTATACTGTTTTCCTTATTTCGAGGCGGCCTATAAATGTGCGGTATCTGCGGAAAACTGACGTTCGACCATGAAGCACGCGTATCCCCCGCGCTCATCAAGAGCATGGCGGACACGATCAGCCATCGCGGCCCCGACGATGACGGTTATTTCGTCTCCGGCCAAGTGGGCCTCGGCTTTCGCCGGCTTTCTATTATCGACCTCAGTGGCGGCCATCAGCCACTATCAAATGAAGACGGCAGCATTCACATCGTTTTCAATGGGGAGATTTATAACTATCAGGAGCTTCGGCAGTATCTGCTCGGTCGGGGCCACGTCTTCAAGACCCAAACCGACACCGAAACAATCGTTCATCTCTATGAAGAGCTGGGCGAAGCCTGCGTGGAAAAACTCCGCGGCATGTTCGCTTTTGCCATTTGGGATGAGCGAAATAAATCACTCTTCCTGGCTCGCGATCGCGTTGGAATCAAGCCTCTCTACTACGCGCAATTGCGCAACTCCATCGTCTTCGCTTCGGAGATCAAAGCCATCCTCGCCGACCCCGAAGTGAAAGCCGAAGTCCAGACAGCAATGATCGACAGGTTTCTCACCTTCGATTATCTTCCAGGCGAAGAAACTCTCTTCAAGAACATCTACAAACTAGCGCCCGGTCACTCGCTAACTTTTCGCGCAGGGAAGTCATACAAGCGCCAGTATTGGGATCTTCATTTCGAGCCGTCGCCTACGACCTTCCGTCAAGCGAAATCCCGCCTCTTGCACCTTCTTGAAGAGTCCGTCGCGCTCCACATGATTAGCGATGTTCCTGTCGGCTTTCTTCTGAGCGGCGGTGTCGACTCCACAGCAATGCTGGCATTAGCTGCCGGCAAGACATCTCATCCTATTAGCAGCTATACCATCGGGTTTTCCGATCCTCAAATGACCGACGAGCGTCCCTACGCTCGTGTGGCTGCACAGAAATATGGTTCCGAGCACCACGAAACCACCATCAATGCCGATCAATTCGCAGAATTCCTGCCGAAATATATTTGGCACATGGAAGAGCCCGTCTGCGAACCTCCTGCGGTTGCCCTCTACTACATCTCTAAGCTCGCCAAGGAGTTTGTAAAAGTTTTGATTTCAGGAGAAGGTGGCGACGAGGCGTTCGCAGGGTACTCTAACTATCGCACCCGTTTGTGGCTCGAACGCTTGAACGGATTGCCCACTCCGATGCGTCAGCTGTTCTCGGCAAGTCTCTCCGTGCTCGCGCGCTTTGCATCGCCCGATTCACCTGCGAGATCTAACCAATTCCTCCGCTCTCGTCTGGAAGACTCATATTACAGCCGAACATCGAATCCCTCACGCTTCTTCAATCGCCAATGGCAGCAATTCTATTCCAGCGATTTCGCTCAAAGCGTCGACAAAAAACTCTCTTCGCATGCCGCCACAAAATACCTTCGCAACGGCCATCGCGCTGGCCCACTCGGCAAAATGCTCTACGTCGACACAAAAACCTGGCTACCGGACGATCTCCTTATCAAAGCCGACAAGATGACCATGGCCAATTCCATCGAGCTCCGCGTCCCATTGCTCGACCACAAAATCCTCGAATTCGCCGCGTCCTTGCCGCAAAACTTCAAAGTCCGCGGCTTCACCACGAAGTACATCGCCAAAAAGGCACTCCGAGGCCACGTGCCTCGTGAAATTCTCAATCGTAAGAAAGCGGGCTTCCCCGTCCCCTACGAAAAATGGCTGCGTCACGATCTCAAGGACTGGGTTCATGGCCTTCTGCTTGACTCCAAGACAATGGCCCGGGGCTATTTTAAAAAGAGTGCCGTAGAGCGGATGCTTTCCGACGACAGTAGCACCGAGAGCTATTCCAAAGAGATTTTCGACCTCGCCGTTCTCGAGCTTTGGCATCGCGAATTTTTGGAGAAGGGTAAGCCGGCCGCTCAGCCGCAGCCATCACCAGAGCCGCCTTGCTACTCGGCGGCCGGAACCGCAGCATAAAGGATTTGCCCTAATGACTGGCCAGATCTACAACCCTGGCCGCAACCGTAATTTCTAACGATCGAATCCTGTGAGTGTCTACAAACTCAACCCGTTGCAAGACTGGCGTTGGCAGAGCTTTGTCGACCGCCACCCGCGTGCCTCGGTTTTCCATACCACGCAATGGCTTGAGGCATTGCGCCGCACTTATGGCTACGAACCCGTCGTTTACACAACAACGCCGCCAGCGACCGAACTCTCCAACGGCGTCGTCTTCTGCCGGATTCGGAGCTGGCTAAGCGGCACTCGATTGGTATCTCTTCCTTTTTCGGATCACTGCGAACCTCTTGCCACTTCGGACGAATTGGCCGAGTTGATGGGTTGGCTAGGAGCGTCGCGCCATCACAAACGCTGGAAGTACATTGAGCTCCGCCCGCTTTCTGTGAATGGTGCCGTGCGAACGCCCGAGCTCGCCAAGAGCGAATCTTTCTCCCTGCAGGTGCTCGACCTTCGTCCGAGCCTCGATGCGCTGTTCCACAAGTTTCATAAGAGCTGCGTGCAGCGGAAGATTCATCGTGCCGAACGCGAGAAGCTAACCTATGAGGAAGGCCGCTCGGACGTGCTTCTGAAAAAGTTTTATGATCTGTTGTTACTCACGCGCCGCCGCCACGGCCTGCCGCCGCAACCTCTCGTTTGGTTTCGCAATGCCGTCGCCTGCCTCGGCGATCGCGTTCTCATTCGCATCGCCTCAAAGGACGATCGGCCGGTTGCTAGCATAGTCACCATGCAACACAAAGACGCCCTCATTTACAAATATGGATGTTCGGACTCTCGCTTTAACAATTTGGGGGGAAACGCGCTTCTGTTCTGGAGAGCCATCCAGGACGCCAAACGGGATGGCGTTGTGAAATACGATTTAGGCCGATCAGAGCTGGACAATCCCGGCCTGGTCACATTCAAAGAAAATTGGGGTGCCGTAAGCGTGCCTCTTCAGTATTACCGTCTTCCTGCACGGCAGGCATTCCAGCTGAATGCCGGTTGGCGTACACGCATCGCCAAAAGCGTCTTTTCCATCATGCCAGACACACTTCTCACTGCGACGGGAAGGCTGCTTTACCGTCATATTGGCTAACTGCACGAGCTAGAAAATGAACAAGCAATTCCTGGAGTACTTCCGTTGTCCAGTGAATTACGTGGACTTCCGCCTCAAGGGAGAGCTTGTTTCGGAACCTGGTTTCTTCCGTGTTGGTCCTGATCTGACTTGTTATGGCAGAGTCTCCGCGGGGCAAACCAATCCCGACTCATCCGCTCCGCTCGACGACGTTGTCGCTGCTGTGCGCGTTGAAAGCAACAACGCCTGCATTCTCCCCTTTGACCCTGACGAGGTTGTAGACAATCTGCGCTTCGAGCGTTACGCCGGCGCCATGCCTGCGTTGAGGAGGTCTATTGCGAGGGCCGTCGGCCGCAAAACGTACTACTCTATGCGACCTTTTTTGCCCACCTTTGTGCGCAAACATCTGCAACGCATGGCTCTCCGCGGATGGGATCGTGCCCGTTTTCCGGGCTGGCCGATCGACCAAACTGTCGATAGGCTTTTCGATCGCATGATGGCCTGCGCCGTACGCGCCAATTCCGGCCAACCAGTCCCGTTCATCTGGTTTTGGCCAGATGGTTATTCCAGTTGCGCGACAATGACTCACGATGTCGAAACCGCCGGGGGGCGAGACTTTTGCAGCGCGCTTATGGATTTGGACGACTCCTTCGGTATCAAGGCCTCCTTTCAGTTGATTCCCGAAGTGCGCTACGAAGTCTCCGATGAGTTCCTGCGGACGCTCCGCGAACGCGGTTTCGAGATCAACGTTCATGACTTTAATCACGACGGTGACCTGTTTCGCGATCGTGAAGAATTTCTTCGCCGCGTCGCTCGCATCAACGACTATGGCCGGAAATTTCGCTCTGCTGGATATCGTTCCGGCGTTCTGTATCGAAATCTCGATTGGTATGAATTTTTTGATTGCTCGTACGATATGTCGGTGCCGAATGTTGGCCATCTCGACCCGCAACGCGGTGGCTGCTGCACGACCAAGCCTTACTTTATTGGGAAAATCCTGGAAATCCCTGTCGTGGCTACGCAGGACTACACGCTATTCAACATCCTCCGCCAGTACTCAACGGACCTTTGGGAACAGCAAATCGACCTTATTCTGGAGCAAAACGGTTTGATCAGCTTCATTGTCCACCCCGACTACTTGCTCGATAAGCGCGCCCGCGACGTATATTCCAGTCTGCTGACACGCTTGGCCAAGCTTCGCCAAGAATCCAAAATGTGGATCGCGCTGCCCCGCCAGGTGAATGATTGGTGGAGAAGCAGAAACGAGATGCGGCTGGTCCGACAAGGGAACAGTTGGCAAGTCAAAGGTCTACAAGAAGAACATGCTCGCGTAGCCTTCGCGCACCTGGAAAACAATCGCGTCGTTTACAGTTTCGATTCCGAGTTGCAGGGACAAGAGATCCCAACCTTTGCTGCTTCGCAGTCCAGTCCGTCCGCATAATTGTGGACTGCCTCTGTAACCATCAATTCGCGCTAGTGCTTAGCGGTAAGCAAGCCGACATTCTCAAACGAAATGCTCTGTGATGTCGCCATCGTCGGTGCCGGTCCGTACGGCCTCGCGGCTGCTTCCCACCTGCGTCAAATAAAAGGCCTGAGTGTTTCTATCTTCGGAGAACCCATGCAGTTCTGGCGGACTGCCATGCCCGCCGGAATGCTTCTTCGTTCCGCATGGTCCGCTTCGCACATTGCCGATCCTCACGCTACGCTCACGCTGGACGCTTACAAGGTCAGCAGTGGCAATCACCTCGCTGCTCCCATCAGACTTGAGCGATTCGTTGGCTACGGTTTGTGGTATCAGCGTGCCGCGGTGCCTGATGTGGACACTCGTCAGGTCCGCGCGATCGAGCCTCGCGCTGCAAAGTTCCAGCTCTTACTCGAGGATGGCACCAACGTAACTGCCTCTCGCGTCATCGTTGCCGGCGGGATCTCCGCCTTCGCGTCGCGTCCTGCGGCGTTTGACCATGTTCCTCCCGCGCTCGCAACGCACACTTCAGAAGGGCCAGACCTGTCGCGCTTTGCGAACAAGCGCGTAGTCGTCATTGGCGCCGGCCAAAGCGCCCTTGAATCCGCCGCCCTTCTTTATGAAGTGGGTGCCGAGGTCGAGGTTCTTGTTCGTCGCCCCCGCGTGCATTGGCTTGGGTTGAAAGAGCGTTTGCGGCCGCTTGGCGCAGCTTCGAGCCTGCTTTTTTCCTCGACCGATGTCGGCCCTGCGGGAGTTAGCCGCCTGGTCGCTGCCCCCGATGTTCTCCGTAAATTCCCGCGCACGATTCAGACTGGTCTGCGCATTCTTTCGATTCGTCCTGCAGGCGCCCGCTGGTTGCGAGAACGTCTTCAGGCAGTGCCGATCTCCACGCGTTCAACGGTGACCTCCGCTCTCCCACGCAACGGGTCTCTAAAGCTTACTCTCAGCGACAACACCACTCGCGTCGCCGATCACGTGCTCCTGGGAACCGGTTATCGCGTGAACGTCGCCCGCTACAACTTCTTGAGCCCCTCTCTTCTTCTGAAACTACAGCTTTTTGACGGCTTCCCTCGTCTCGGTGCCGCTTTCGAGTCTTCCGTGCCGGGATTGCATTTTCTCGGCGCGCCCGCTGCCTGGAGCTACGGCCCCCTTATGTATTTCGTCTCTGGAACTAAATACGCGGCCAACACGCTTGTTCATCATCTCTCGCTCGCGAGCGGAGCCGCAGCATGAATGCCTCTCGCGCAATAGATGTCTTGCGCAGCGGCACGATGCTCAACCTTGGCCGCCCGCCTGGTGCTGTTGTAATCGGCGGAGACTACCAAGGGCTTGGTATTGTCCGCAGTCTGGGCAGAATGGGTGTCCCCGTCTGCGTCATAGACGACGAGCACTCCATCTCGCGCTTCTCTCGCTATGCGACGCACGGCGTTCGCGTCCCCGACCTTCGTCAGGAACAGCCCACTATAGAAGCTCTTCTCCGCATTGGTCGTTCACTCGATCTTCAGGGCTGGGTTCTTTTTCCAACACGCGATGAAATCGTCGCCGCGCTTGCTCGCAACCGTACCACCCTCGCGGAAATATTCCGCGTCCCCGTTCCTGAATGGGATACGGTCCACTGGATGCTCGACAAGCGCAACACCTATCAACTCGCCAAGCAGTTAGGCATTCCGTTTCCCAAGACCTGGTCCCTTCTCACAGAAGAAGCTCTCGATCAGATTGATAGTCCCTTTCCCCTCGTTTTGAAGCCCGCTATCAAGGAGCACTTCTTCTACGCTACAAAGGCCAAAGCTTGGCGCATCAATTCGCGGGCGGAGCTTCGGCTCATGTTCCGCCGCGCTAGCGAACTTACGGGCGCCAGCGAAGTGCTCATTCAAGACATGATTCCTGGGGATGGTCGCCAGCAGTTCAGCTATTGCGCTTTTTTCAAGGAAGGCAAGGCCATCGGCAGTATGGTCGCGCGTCGCAGGCGGCAGCATCCGCATGACTTTGGCCGCGCCAGTACCTTCGTGGAAACGATCGACCTGCCCGCTCTTGAGGCGCTGTCCAGCCGATTCCTTCGCAGTATTAATTACTACGGTTTAGTCGAAGTCGAGTTCAAGCTCGACCCTCGAGACGGCCAATTCAAATTGCTGGACATTAATGCGCGCACCTGGGGATACCACGCACTCGGCACTCATGCCGGGGTGGATTTTCCCAGTCTCCTATATCGTGATCAACTCGCCGCCGCCGTAGAACCCTGCCGCGGTCGCCCCGGCGTCGCTTGGGTTCGCCTTCTGACCGATATTCCGACGGGCTTGCTTGATGTGGCCGCTGGCCGTCTTCCTTTCGGTGATTTCTGGCGTTCGCTGCGGAGTTATCACATTGAAGCGGTCTTCAACAGAGAGGACCCGGTGCCGGGAATCGTGGAATGCGCCCTGATACCGTATCTGACCGTGAAGCGAGGTTTCTGAAGGTTAGAGCTCGACGGACCGATTATCACATCAAAGCTAGACCGAGCTTGCGTTGAATCGCGCAAGGCTCTCTATTCCCGCCGACCACTCCCAACACTTTAAGCTCCAATTTTCGCCTGCTGCGACGACCGCTCCAGCAAATCCTGGCGTCGGTTCCAGCGCGTAGCAACTCCACGGCTCTCCAGCTTCATCCAGCAGCCGTTGCTCGCTGCTAGTGAAGTTAACCGTGAAGCTTCGCAGTGGGACGCTCAATCCCTGCCCGCGAGCCTTCACGTAAGCTTCTTTCCGCGTCCAGCATCCGAAAAACGCTTCGTCTGCCAATTCCGGCGTGAGCTTTGCCAGCTCCCTAACCTCGTCGCTTGAGAAGAAATGAGAGGCAATCTCCATGCCTTTGAAGTTTGCCTTGATCCATTCGATGTCCACGCCGACCTCATGACCTTTGGCAAACGCGAACAAACCCATTCCTTGTGAATGTGAAACGCTGAAGCGAATCTGCGAATTATGTAGCGACGAGAGAGACGGTTTCCCTTCGGGCCCATACTGCAACTCGACACTTACGGGATCAATTTCTAAATAGGTCGCTAACAATCCTCGCAAGATTCCTCTACTGGCAACGAAGTGCTCGCGAGCTTGCGGGACTAAAAACCTCTCCGCCCGCTCCTTCTCATTCGTATTTAATGTATTGGTAAGCCGACGAAGTACCAGAGGCGGCGCATCTAAGGACGCCCGCCACACATGCAATTCTTTTTCGGCAAGCGCCGGTGCTTTGGCAGCGGACATCCAGGGAAGGGAATTGGACATAGCCGAACTATCTAGCGACTGATCTTACCACTCGCTCGTACCGTACGTTCTTCGGCTTTTCGCAAGCAAATGTTCATCTTATGCGCTAGAGCGTCCACATTCGGCTGCATGTAAATTGTGTAGTGGTTGCCCGGAGTCTCGCAGATCTCCAGACTGTTTCCGAGTAATTCAGACCATCCGAGGTCCAAGACATGCCCAAATCCAAATGTCCGCTGGGTACTGCGAATCAAAACGATGTGCCCTTGAAATGCTTTCGGATAGTATTTCGCTGCCGCCGCATACAACACGTCGAGCGGGTTTCCCTCGCCCAGATCATCTAACTCTGGATGAGAGTTCGTCCCTTTCAGCACCCGGCGCAAGGATTGCTTAATCCGCGCCAATTTCTGCATTGTGCGTCCCGCAATGTAGTTTCTCGTTTGCGTGGAGTTCAATTGCCGCACGTAAGCGTACTCAAATTTCAGCAGATGAAACTTTAATTGCATTCGCGCAATCGATCGCTTCCATCCACTGTACTGCTTCATTCGCACTGGATTCACCGTCTCGAGCAGCAATACTTGTGCTACCTCTTGTCCCTGCGCCTCTAACTGCCGTGCCACCTCAAATGCAAGCAGTCCGTGCGCGCACCAGCCGCCCAGCATGTAGGGACCGTCTGGACGGCGCTCTCGTATGCTTTGCACAAACTTCTCCGCGATGCACTCAAGCGACCCCGGGTCCCTCAGCTTGGCGATTACCGACATCTGCAAGCCCAGACTGTGAAATTCGCGCAGTTCGTTCAATCGCTGTGAAAGCGGCCGGAAGGTCGGGTCGCCTCCCAGAAAAAAGAAGGGAAGCTGTCGCGCGACAGGCTGTTCATTCCTCCCGCGATCTCCCGGGTTGGTCCTTCCTTTATATTCTCTGACGAGCTGCGCTTGACCCCGCACCGTTGGAGCTTCCAGAAGGGAAGCCAGCGGCAATTCAACCCCCAGCGAGTCTTCGATCCGCGCCAGCAAGCGCGCAGCCAGCAGCGAATGGCCGCCCAAGTCAAAAAAATCGTCATTAATTCTGACCGGCCGCGTGTTAAGCACCGTTTCCCAAATCTTGATCAACTCTTGTTCGGCGCTGCCTTCCGGATAAGCTGCATATTGCGAGGCTTCCACAGGGGGTTTTATTTCGGCTTGCTGCACCATCTCTTCAACACGTTGCGGTCGCAGCTCGGTCAGCCGCACTTCAGAATGGCACGCAGCCAGAATCTCCCGCATCGCCTGTTGGACGTCCACGCGCTCGTTTACCGCCGGATGCAAGCTCCACACCAGCTCACATTCTCGCTCTTTGGTAAGCAGTAGGGCACACCGCATCGGAAAACGCTCTGCGGAGATTCCTTGCTGATCGTCGGTTTCCAGAAACAAGCGGATCCATTTGTGCGCTTCGTCTCGCGGCAGGCCGCGCAAGTCATGCTCCTGCCACGGAGCTCGCCTTGAACCTTTGCCGTTCCCATTTCCATTCGCCGGGTGAGACCGCGCTGTTACTACACTTAAGCGCTCGGCGGTCTTCTGCCACGCCGACTGCAACTGAGCAGCGTCAATTTTACCTTCGACCACAAAACGAAGTTGCACCGGGCGCAGCACACCACTTGCCGCGTTCTGCTGTTCCTCTCCTCCTGTCACTTTCTCGAACACTTGCTCCGTCCCTGGATCGGCAAAGACACCAGATCGCACCTTCACTCTCACTCTCCGCCCGCCTTCACTCGCTTCATTTTTGCCCCCCCCCAGGATCCGCGAATTCGCACACTCCTCGTGTCGACAGGTTATGGGCATTTGGCACTGCGAGGCAATCCGGTCTTGTACCAATACTTATCGGGTAAATGCCTGAGAATCGGCTGGGCTTTAGTAACCACAATGCTATTGCAGGCGAAAAAGGATAGTGATATCCGCCATTGTCTCTACCGGATCTCCGTTGACGTACGTTGGCTCATAACGCCACTCCCGTACCGCCGCTACCGCTGCCGGAAACAATAGCCATGGCCCGCTCACAGGCGTAACTCCAACAATTTGCCCCGTCCGCCCCACCCTCGCGCGCAACTCCACACTTCCTTCAATTCTCCGGCTCCTCGCCTCCGCCGGGTAAAAGGGCTCACTGTGCACTATTAATTTCCCGATAACAACGCGCTCGGATCCGCTCGATGCCGCCGAGCTTCGTGGCAGGATTTCAAGCGACCTTCGCGCGCTCATGGCAATCGCCCCAGAAGCGCTTACCGGTTCATTGGAAAAATTAACAACGAAAGGTGCGCTTCCCGGCTCCGGGACGTTTACCAGAATCGAATGTTCGGTCGATGCCTTACTCACATCCGCTTCCGTTTGACGGCCCTCGCGCGGCAGTACACCGTCTGCCGAATATCGCGGTCGCCGCTCGCTGCCACCGCCGGCATTTGCGCTCCGGGCTGAGAGATCCCCGTCACCCGCCGCATCTCGGGGGGACCCGCTGCTCGCCGCATCCGCCTT
>Ga0210400_10003330_pt1 | contig 14278 bp, 13 predicted proteins | sample IncBWH26MmetaG_FD_155456 | JGI IMG/M metagenome (GOLD analysis project Ga0210400, IMG submission 155456) | Forest soil microbial communities from Barre Woods Harvard Forest LTER site, Petersham, Massachusetts, United States - Inc-BW-H-26-M | ecosystem: Environmental > Terrestrial > Soil >...
CGCGTGGGCCGATGCGCTGGGGCGCGCGGGCGTGCGCTTTTCGGATTTGCCTGTGGACGCGCGGCGGCGGTTGAACGAGTGGCTGACGGTGAATGCCGGCGCGCCCAGCCACATCGCACCGAAGCTAACGGTGGGCAAGATGCAAGGTTGGGGCGCGGCGTCAAGGTCGGGCGGGAGCACGGATCGCGATTCCGCGTTGGGCGATCATGCATCCATCAGTTTAGAAGCGGAAACTGACGACGCGAAAAATGGAAGGGCGGGAAACGGCGCCGGGCATCCGGCATCGGCGACGGTGCAATATGAATTCAGCTCGCTGGGCACAGATCTGACGGCAGCGCTGCGGCTGATTGGAGAGCGTGCGCGGTCGCTGACGCGCGGCACCAGCGCGGCGATTGCGCTGATGCATAAAGGTGGAGTGATGTGCCGGGCCAGCGTGGGGGAGAGCGCGCCGGCGCTGGGGACGCGGCTGGACGTGAATTCCGGGCTATCGGGCGAATGTTTTCGTGCGGGGAAGACGTTGCGCTGCGACGATGCGGAAAACGATCCGCGAGTGGATTTGGAAAGCTGCCGGAGGCTGGGCGTGCGCTCAATTCTGGCGGCGCCGGTGCGCTATGAGCGCAGCACGGTTGGATTGCTGATGGTCTTCGCCGCTGAGCCTTTTAATTTTGACGAGGGCGATGCGGCCGTCGTGGAAAGCCTGGCCCATACCGTGGTTCGGAGCATGAGACAGGCGGATGCGGGTTGAGCCCGAAGCTACCTCGGGGCTGAAGCCCAGCGTCAGAATAGTTGAGCTAAGTGGAGCGCAGAAAGCTCTGCGCCACTCAAAATCAAGAATCTCCCACTTCTCGCAAAGAACGCGAGAAATGGGGCACCCGGCGCTGCGCCACCCAAATCAAGCGTCAAGAAATTATTCTTGCTTGTCGGCGGCTTCTTTTTCGGCAGCTTCTTTCGTGGCTTCGAGGAAGGCGCGCAATTCCTCGAGATCTTCGGGAAGCATCCTGGTGAAATGGATACCGTTGCCGACTTGAGGATCGCAGGTGGCGACAGTGGCGAGGGCCAGTAGCGTGCCGTCTATCTGAAGCTTGAGTTCGAGAACCGTGCCGATGGGAAAGGGAAACATGGTCTCAATGTAGCAGCCGTGCAGGCTGAGGTCGGAGGTGGCGCAGCGGTAGGGCATGTCGCTGCCCTCCAGAGTGAACTCGACCGGCACCTTCACCTTGAGGCGCGCATGGTCTCGTCGCTCGGGCGGAGGAGGCATGAGGCAGATCTTCCGCGGCGGACAACTGAAGTCCGGACGGGCAGAAGTATAGCAGGCTCAGGTTAGCGGAGGCTCTGCCTCTAGGATGAAGGCCACATTCAGTTCAAAGTCAAAAGCAGCGGGCAGGAGCTCCTTCGGCTTCGCTCAGGGCGGGCCCGCTCCACACGAGCACTAGCTAGGACTTCTTGCGGGGTTTCAGGGATTCCCAATCCTTCTCGCTCAGGGCGCGGCCCAGGGTGCTGAATTCGCCAGCGCCTTGAAGAAATTCTCCGCCGTCCATGCGGACTACTTCTCCGTTGACGTAGGAGGAGCCATCGCTGATCAGGAAGGCGGCGAGATTCGCCAACTCTTCTTTGGTGCCAAAGCGGTGCATTGGGCTGCGGTCCAGCGCTAACGCTTCCATTTCGGGTCGGGGCATGAGGCGCGAGAATGCGCCTTGCGTGGGAATGGGGCCGGGAGCGATGGCATTCATGCGGATGCCGCGATTGCCCCACTCGACGGCCAGACTGCGGGTTAGCGCTTCCACTCCAGCTTTGGAGATGGCGGAGGGAACCACGTAGGCCGACCCCACGGGAGCGTAAGTCGTGGAGATGCTTAACACGTTGCCGGGGTGGCTGGTTTTGAGCCAGCGGCGTCCGCAGGCCAGGGTGGCGTGAAGCGTGCCGAGGAGCACGATACCGATTACGGATTCGAAAGCGCGCGGGGAAAGTTCTTCGGTGCGGGCGATGAAATTGCCGGCGGCGTTGTTGACCAGAACGTCGAGAGGTCCGGCTTTCCAGATGGCGTCGAACATGGCTTCGACTGCCTCCCGGTTGCGAACGTCGCAGGGGAGTGCGTGGATTGTTCCCTGAGCGGAAAGCTCGGCAGCGGTCTGCTCCAGGACTTCTTCGCGGCGGCCGCAAATGTAAACCGTGGCGCCTAGCTGGAGGAAGCGGTGGGCCATGGCTTTGCCGAGTCCGGTGCCGCCGCCGGTGATCAGGATGCGCTTGTTGCCTAGGAGATCGTTGCGAAACATCTGGTGCCTGGCCTCGATTCTGAGTGATGGGAGCTAACAGCAGGTTCCTCAACGGGTTTTCAGCCTGGTGCGGAATGACAAATTATACAGGGCGATTCGAGACGCCCCTTCGGCAAGGTGAGAGCAGGCTTTCGCGACAAGCAAAATCTTCAACCACAGGGGGCACAGAGGTCCACAGGGTAAGGCCACTTCAGTGAGCCGGCCGGGACCCTTCGACCTCGCTCAGTGCAGGCTGCCGGCGCTACGTCCGCAGGCAACGCGGAAGCCGTAGTCGGCGTAGTGGAAATCGGGAGGGATGCTGGAGCGGGCGGAGCAGCGGGAGACTTTGACGTGATGGCGCCATGATCCGCCGCGGGAGGCTTTGCGTTGGCCTTGTTGGGGGCCGCGCGGATTGCGCCCGGGGGAGACGGCGTAATAGTTAGGATCGTACCAGTCGCTGCACCATTCATGGACGTTGTCACAGATATTGAAGAGGCCGAAGGCGTTGGGGGCGTAGCGGGCTACGGGCTCGGGTCCGGATTGCCAGCGGGTGGCGTAGTCGGGGAGAGATTGCGGCGGGGTGTTGCCCCAGGGGAAGTCATTCTGGTCGAGGTTGCCGCGGGCGGCGCGCTCCCATTCGGCTTCGGTGGGAAGCCGGTAGGGGCGGGCGGTTTGCTGGGCGAGCCATTCACAATAACGATTCGCGTCGAACCAGGAGACGCCGGTTACGGGCTGCTGGGGATGATTGAAATTCTGGTCCTGCCAGAAGGGTGGAGGGTCAGACGCAGTGGAGCGCAGGAAGAGCGAGTATTCGGCGTTGGTGACTTGAGTGGTAGCGAGGAGGAAAGCATCGATCCAGACGCGATGGACGGGACGTTCGCAATCCTGCCCGGACGGGGAGCCCATGAGGAACCAGGCTGCGGGGATGGAGACGAGCGAGGGCTCGATGAAGGCAGCGGGTTGGGAGTGGGAATGAGCTGCCATTGGCTTCGAGGCTAGTGGTGCAGCCTACTAAGGAAACGAGCCAAACGCGCGATTATTGTGTCGCAAAGAACGCGACACATCGCGCGGCTCGTCCAGATCCTTCGGCGGGCAAAAGACGCCCGCCTTGGGATGACAATCAAATCTTGTCGAGTTAAAGTTTAGCAGCATTCAGCTGCGGAGGAGTCGATGGCGAAACAGACGCTGCGGTTCAGGGTGAGGATCGAGGGGAAGGAAGCAGGGGTGGTGGCGGCGATCACTCCGCCGGTTGATGTGCCGGAGTTTTTTGGGACGCGGGCCCGCGTGCCGATACGGGGGACGATCAACGGATATCCCTTTCGTTCTTCGTTGATGCCAATGGGGCGCTGCCACATGATGCCGGTGAATAAGGTCCTGTGCGAGGGTGCGGGTGTGCGGCCGGGCGATACTGTGGACGTGGTGATGGAACGGGACGAAGAGGAGCGGACGGTGGAGGCGCCGGCGATGTTGAAGAAAGCGATGGCGAAAAACAAAGCGGCGCAGGCGAACTGGGAGAAGCTCTCGTTTACGCATAAGAAAGAAATGGCGCTGGCCATTGGTGGAGCGAAGCAGGAGGAGACGCGGACGCGGCGGCTGGCCAAAGTCATGGGCGTTTTGGAGAGCGGGGCTAAATGGACCGGGTGAGCGCTGGTTGAGCTGTACTCGGGCTGAAGGCCCAATTCCCTTGCTAGCCGCGGTCGCGCGGGGGATTGACCAGCCATTTGAGGAGCATGTTCACCAGGCTCAGCACGATTGCGCCAAGGAAAGCGGCGGTGAAGGTGCGCACCTGAAAACCTGGGGCCAGCAGCGCCGATGCGAGCTTGAGCATGAGCGCGTTGATCACGAACCAAAACAGTCCCAGGGTCAGTAGGGTCAGGGGGAAGGTGAGAATCTTCAGCAGGGCTCCGATGGTGGCATTGATAAAGCCGATCACGAGTGCCGCAATCAGCGCGGCCACAGGGCCGCTGACGGAGATTCCCGGTACCACGCGCGAGACGATCCAGACGGCCAACGCGCTCAGAACCCAATTCAGTAGCAGCCGCATTTTTTCTCCTTGCGCCGGATGGATGGCGCGCGTCAACGTTCCTGGGAACTATATCAATAAGGCATCGTATAAGTCCTCTGCGGGTGGGAGGAGCGAGGCATACGGGGCTAACGCCCGGATTCCAGCGCGCCGAAGCGAGGCGACCAGATCGGCTGCCGGAAGAGCCGTGATGGACTGCAAAGCTGCGGCCACCGGGCTGAAGCCCACATCGTCTATGTCGCTTGACGCGGCGCTGAAGACGGCGCTCTTCCACGTTCGGCAACCTCAGGGGGCTCTCGCGACAGCCGCCGCCGGGGCTACTAAAAGCGGCGATGCAGTAAAATTTCTGGCAAGAAACTTTCGCAATGGGTGGGGCGCGTGGAGTTGCTTAGCGATGTTGAGGTTCGGGTGCTGGGGGCTTTGATTGAGAAGGACATTACTACGCCCGACTACTATCCGTTGTCGCTGAATGCGCTGGTGAATGCTTGCAACCAGAAAAATAACCGGGATCCGGTGATGACGCTCCATGAGGATGCGGTGCGGGCGGCGCTGGAGTCGCTGCAAAGGCAGAGACTCGCCGGGCCGGCGAGCGGAGCTGATGGGCGGGTTACGAAGTACGAGCACCGGCTGCAGGAAGTTTTCAACTTCGATCGGCGGCAGATTGCGATCCTGTGCGTGCTGCTGCTGCGTGGGGCGCAGACGCCGGGGGAACTGCGCGGGCGAGCGGAGCGCATGTATCGGTTTGAAGAACTGGAAGACGTGCTCGCGACGATTGAGAAGTTGAGCCAGCGCGAGCGTCCGCTGGTGGCTGTTTTGCCACGCCAGCCGGGCACGAAGGAGTCGCGGTACATGCAGCTTTTTTCCGGAGATGCGCCTGCAGCGGAAGTGGCGCCGGCGCGCGCGAGCGGTTCGTCCGGGGAAGACCGTGTTGCCCAACTGGAAGGTGAGGTGGCGGAGCTTAGAAAAGAAGTTGCGGAGATGCGGGAGCAGTTGGCGGCTTTTCGGAGGCAGTTCGAGTAACGTAGAGAAAAGCTTTCACCACAGAGACACCGAGGCACAGAGAAAACATCAACACATAACAAAAATCGGTGGAGATTTTGCGTCTCTGCGCTGAGAGCGTCCGGAGTATCATGGGATTAATCTTGTCTCGCAGGAGACTTTATGCATCGCCGCGAATTCCTCATTCGCTCGGCTTCCGGTCTCGGAGCCGCGTGGTGGTCGTCGAAAGACTGGCTGGCCGCTCTCGCAACACAGACTCCCTTGGGGAAGTTTTCGGCTTCGGACACCGTGACGCTCGGCAGCACCGGGATCAAGACCAGCCGGCTCGCCATGGGCACAGGCACGGTCGGCTACGATCATCATTCGAACCAAACCGCGCTTGGGGTTAAGGGACTGTCTGAGCTGCTGCTCAATGGGTATGATCACGGGCTGCGGTTTTTTGATGCTGCCGATTCTTACGGGAGCCATGCTCATGTCGCTGAGGCGCTGAAGCATGTGCAGCGCGATAAAGTCACCGTGCTGACGAAGACCTGGGCGCGCGATGCCGCTGGGGCCCGCGCCGATCTTGACCGCTTTCGACGCGAGCTTGGGGTGGACTATCTTGATGTTTGCCTGATGCATTGCGTTACCGAGGGTGATTGGACGCAGCGTTTTCATGGCGTGATGGACGTGCTTTCTGAAGCCAAGCAGAAGGGGATCATCCGCGCGCACGGGTGTTCGTGCCACAGCATCGAGGCGCTGCGGGCGGCGGCGAAATCGCCTTGGGTGGAAATTGATCTGGCGCGCATCAATCCGATTGGGTCGCACATGGATGCGGATCCGGCGACCGTGGTTGGCGTTTTGAAAGAAATGAAGGCGGCGGGAAAGGCCGTGGTGGGGATGAAGATTCTTGGTCAGGGCGATCTGCGCGGGCGGCAGTCTGAGGCTCTGCGATATGCGCTTGGGCTCGGTGTGCTGGACGCTTTTACGATTGGGGCGGAGAGTCGGGCTGAGCAAGAGGATCTGATTCGGCGGGTGGCGGCGGCCTAGGGTTGCGAGCGCTTCCGGAGCCTCCACGGATTCCGGGCCGCCAAACATTCACTTCTTGCCGCGAAATTCAGAGATCACTTCGATATTTCCAACAATATTCGCGTTCAAAGCCGCGAGATCAGCCTCGGGGATCCAATACTCGCGGTGGATGGAATTCCCAACGACGTGGATCTCATATCGGCTTAGGAAATCGGTTTGCACATTGAACCGGAGGACGTATCCGGCGTAACCGGAACGCTCGTCCTTCGTGTTCCAGTCACGGGCGATCTGCGTTGCGTAGTCCTCGTTAAGCACTGGGTAGAAAAACGGCTGCTCGGGCAGGCGTGGCGGGAACTTGAGAAATCCGCTGGCGCGGACGAGTTCCAATTCTGTTTGGCCTACGGGGCGATAGAGCGTCGTTGAATCGGTTGGCACGTCACAAGGATAGCGGGATGTTCAGCGGTCTAGCGTGATTTCTTTCGCCCCTTCGGGGCTTGTTTCGCTTCACTTCGCCACCCACGGCTTCCGCCCCTTCAACAAGCTCAGGGCAGGCTGTGGGCTGCATTCTGTCGCCGCTACGCGGCTGCGCCACTTCTGCTTGCTCAAGCCGTGTCCTGAGCGCCACATCGTGTCCGCTGGGCCACGATTGCACGCGTCTGGCACTGCTCTAACTCGCGTAAAATCAACGTCTCGCCTGTTGGTCTTCTTCATGCAATGTCACTGGTGCTGCTCAGCAGCAGGAGGTGACCAACCATGAACCGTATCAATTTGTTTCACAGCACGGCAGTTCGAAGCAAAGCAGTTCGCAGTACGACATTTCCCGGTAACCCGGCAACTCTGGAGTCTGTTACCTGGGGCAAAACCAATTTCGATAAAACCGCGAGCACGCTGGTGTTCGCCGCGATTTTGATCGTGTGTTCGATTGCGGTCGGATGCTCGAGCGACAAACCGCAACCTAATCACTCCAACAGCCAATCCGCGGTGACGCAGCCGATGCCGCCCGCGGCGAGCACTCCGGCTGCGCCTGCGTTGCAGGCAGCGGCCAAGCCGGTACGCAAGAAAGTTGTTCGCACGGCGCCGGTGACCGTGAGTTACGCGGACAAGACTTCCGGCGTGTCGTTCCAATATCCGCGCAGGTATTCGCTGAAGACCGGGGATGCTGCGGACAGACTTGTTTCGTCCGCGCCGGTGCCGATGGACTTTGTGCAACCCGGTGGAGTTGCGGTGGCGGCGGTGGCGGTGCCCGAGACAGCTTATCCGAAGAGCGATTTGGGGCCGGCGTTCTTTGACGTCAGCGTGAACAAAGCGCTTACGGCGGAACAGTGCGGAGAATTTCTGGAGACCAAGGCGGCTTCGCCGGCCGAGACTGGGACTCCGGCGGAGACGACAGCTCCGGCAGCTGTGCCACCTGCGAAGCTGATGATCGGCGACATGGAATTGCAGTCCGCGGAAACCCTTGCCACGCAAGGGACTCGCGAGGAAGCTTCGAAGTACTATCACGTGTTTGAGAATGGGGCTTGCTATGAGTTCGGGCTGAAGGTTAGCACTACGAACATCGAGAACCAGGGGGGCGCGACGCATGTGGATCGTGGAGAGGTCTTCAAGCGGCTGGAGAAGATTCTGGCTACGGTGAAGATTGCGGCTCCGGCGGAAGTGACGGCTAGTGCGCCGGTGGCGGCGGCTCCAACAACCGCTGCGGCAACTCCGGCACAGTAGGTTTGCATTGGAAAGGGCCACGCTGCTTTGGCGGCGTGGCCTTTAGCGTTGTGGGAAGGTCTCGGGTTACGGTTGGGTGGGTACATTAACGGAAGGCATGTGGCTCCACTCGCGGCAGCCGAGGCGGCTGTCCCTAGGCGGACAACGATCCCAATTCACTGCGCAACTGACGGAAGACTGTGGCTATGTCGTTTTCCTGGAATAGGCGGATCGCGGCTATGCCGGCTGCACCGGCTTCGAGGCAGGAGTGAGCATTTTGCAGAGTAACTCCGCCTAAGGCCAGGACCGGGATTTTCGACTGGCAGGCTTGGCGTAGAGCTTCGAGGCCTGCGGGTGATGCGTCTTTTTTTTCGAAGACTGGGGCGAAGAGGGCCAGGGTGGCTTGGTTTTTTGCCGCTTCGGCGGCTTCTTGTGCGGAGTGGCAGGAGACTGAGATCAGCGGATCTGGCGGTGAGATTTCGCGGGCGAGTCGCCCGCGACCACATGTTTCCTGCCAGGCTGTTCTCACTTCTTGAGGGGAGATGTCGTTGGCTGGGAGGTGGATGCCGTGGGCTCCGGTGGCTTGGGCTACGTCAGCGCGAGAGTTGATTAGGAGGGCAGTGGTCAGTGGGCAGTGGTCAGTGGCCAGTTTTCTTTCCTGACCGATAATTTGCACGGCTTCGCGGGCTAGTGATTCCAGGTCGCGGATGGGAAGATCTTTTTCGCGGAGCTGGATGTAGTCGATGTGCTGACTCGCGGCTTCGGCTATTTTGTCGAGGAGACGCCGGCGGCGGGATGGTTCGTCACCGGGGAAGGCGGTGCGGTCGGTGATGTAGTAGAGGAGCACGCTATCTCGACGTCGGTTTTCGGGTAACAGTTTAGAGCAAAAATCTTCAACCACAGAGGACACGGGGTTTCACGGGGTAGATCGGGAATCCTCCCATTTATCAGGGCCGGGTTTTGGCTATTTCGGGGAGGACTTCGTGTTCTTTTTCTTTTTTGGGCTGGCCGCCAAGGTGGTATTCGGTCAGGCCGTCGCGGAGGAAAGCGAAGGCGTCTTCGGGGGTGTCGACGAATTTGAACAGGTTGAGGTCTTCGGGAGCGACGGTGCCGGCGTCGACGAAGGCCTGGAAGTTCATGATGCGGTGCCAGTATTCGCTGCCGTAGATTACTACGAGAATTTTCTTGGCTAGTTTGTCGGTCTGAGCGAGGGTGAGGATTTCGAAAAGTTCGTCGATGGTGCCGAAGCCGCCGGGAAAAATCACGAGCGCTTTGGCTAGATAGGCGAACCAGAATTTGCGCATGAAGAAATAGTGGAACTCGAAGTTGAGCGCCGGGGTGATGTAGGGATTGGGATTCTGCTCGAAGGGCAGATTGATGTTGAGGCCGATGGTCTTGCCTCCGGCTTCGTGCGCGCCCAGGTTGGCGGCTTCCATGATGCCGGGACCACCGCCGGTGGTTACGACGAAGCGGCGGCGGCGGGCGGGAATCTGGGTGGCCCACTTGGTTAGAAGGAAAGCCAGGCGGCGGGCGTCTTCGTAGTAACGGGCCATGTCGACGGCGGCGATTGCTTGCTTCAGGTTCTTTTCCTGTTGCGCGGAGGACACTTTGGCTTCGTTCTTTTCAACAGCGGTGAAGTTCTTCTTGGCGGCGGCGCCTCCCAGGAAGCGGGCGGAGCCGAAGAAGACGACGGTGTCCTGGATCTGCTCGCGGCGGAAGCGGGACAGCGGTTCCTGATACTCGGCGAGGATGCGGAGAATGCGTCCGTCGGGACTGCTGAGGAAGGGTTCGTTCTTGTATGCCAGAGGCGCGGGGTTGAGCTTATTGGTCATTTAGGACTCACGTTCTGAAATCAGGCGCTATTGGTGTTCGTGGTAGTGGAGGGCTTCCCAGAAGCCGATCCAGATGTCGAGCAGTCCCAAGCCGCTGCACAGACCGCGAAAGAAGCCGGTGGTGACGAAGGTACGGAGCCAGGGAAACGCGAGCAGAAGATAATTGTCGGTCCACTCGGGGGTCCAGGGCAGGATCACGAGCAGGACACCGGCGACGGCGCTGATCAGCACAAAAAGGAAGACGGAGGTACGGTGCAGCCAGAGTTGCACACCACTGTGGGGCAGGAGGACTGGGGCTGGAGGCGGTGGGTCGAGGAGCGTGGCGCTGGTGTTCGTTTGAGCGGGCGCGGATGGGGCAGCCGCGACGGGGCCTTTTTCGACCGGCAGATTGGGATCGAGGGTCACTGGGCGCTCCGCTGCAGCGGGGATGGCGCGGGCAAAAACCAAGATCCCTCGCTTCGCTCGGGATGACAAGTTAGAAGTGAATTGGGGACAGAGCCCATCGAGGTATTCTACGACTTCAGGGGCTTGATGCGCTCGGCGACGTCGCGATAATCGATGTTGCGGCCGTAAACCTCCATAAAGTGCTTGAGGGCGGAGGGTCGATCGCCGGCGGTCTCAAAGGCGGCGGCGAGCTCATAGTGGAGAGCGGTGCGCGTTTCTTCGTCGATAGCGGGGACGTGAAGAGCCTTGTCATACCAGCGAATGGCGGCCTCGGGCAGGCCCTTGTCGAGGAAGCATTGGGCCAGCCAGGTATAGGTTTGCATCACCTGGGGGAAGGGATGTCCGCGATCGACGGCCTGACAGGTCTTCTGCAACTCGCCGATGGCTTCATCGAGCAGGCCCATTTCCCGGAAGGCAATGCCGAGGTTGTAATGGGTTTCAGGGTCCTCCTCGGTGGTGGAAGCTCCGACTTCGAGATCGTGTTTGAGCTCGCCGAACATTTCCGCGAGATCGACGCCAGCGTCTTCGCCGAAGGGGGAAGACTTGGCAGCGCTGGGCGCACCGGGGATGATGGGAGAAATTGGTGGCTTGGGCGCTGGGTGCGCGGACGCAGACTGCTGCGGGACCGGGGCCGGCGCGTGTGCTGAAAGCGTGGGCGTGCCGGAGGACGCGGCTGCCGCGGCGCTTGCGGCTACCGGAGTGCTGACTGGCGCAGCGGGCGCGGGTGTGGGCACGGGCCAATGCTGGGCTGGAGTTGCGGCGACTGGGGTTTCAATCCGTGGTGCGGGCTGAGCCTGCGGGGCGGGCTCAGTTTCGGCCACTGGGGCACCCTTGAGGAAGTCCTCGCCCAGGGAAGCTTCGAGGTCAGCCACAAACTCGCCCATGGGCTCAGTTTGGGGCACACCGAAGCCAGTGGGCTTGGCGTTACCGATCGGCTCCAGTTCGGGCTTGTCATGCGGCTCCGGTTTGTGTGCTTTGGCCGAAGCATGCTCGACTGCGGGCTCGGCTTCATGCGAGATCGTTCCGGGAAGGAAGCTGTCGCCGAGGGAAGACTCAAGATCAGATACGAACTCATGAAGGACGCCGGGCGCCGGCTTGCTAACGGGAGGTTCGACAACGGGAGGCTCGGCCGCGGCAGGCTCGGCGTGGAGCGCAGCAGGGGGAGCGTGGGTTTCGGCCGGATGTGGTTCGGGAGTTTCGTCGACCGCGGGCGAAGTTTCGTCGACGGCGAATTCATTGACAGCTTCGACGGTAGACGTTTCTTCCGCCGTGGAAGATTGCTGCGCAGCAGCCTGGATTTCGGATTCAATGGCCAACAAGAGGGCTTTGTCGTTGGTGAGAGCCTGAAGTTTTGCGAAAGCCGCCGAGGCTTGCTCGGGCATGCCGTGCTCGAGGTAGAACCGGACCTCTTCGACCGTTTCGTTGGTCTTCTCCGGATCGCTCCGTTTTGCGATGCGCTCTTGCTGGGCGGGCTTACCGGAAGGTGCCTCATGGTCGCCGACGGCGGTGTCGATCTCGATTTCTGCGGCGGCAGGCGGCGTCTCGAGTTCGATGGTGATGGAGTCGTCCCATTCGGAGGACAGATCGATTTCTGGCGGAGCGGACGAGGATTCGGCCACGGGTGAAGCGGGGTGGCCGCCGTCAGTGTTCTCTTCGAATGAGTCCTGGCCGGCATCGGTATCGTTGACGATGGCGAATTCGGTTTCTTCCGCGGACTGGGGCGGAGCTACGGGCCAAGGAGTCGCGGCAACGGCAGCGACTGGAATATGCTCCGGAGTGGGTTCTGCCGGGGCAGTGGCGTGCTGGAGGATGGGATCAGGGACAGCGGGGGATGCCGAGCGATCTTCGTAGCGATCGGCGAGTTCGCAGTAGCGTGTAGCCTCTTCGGGGTATCCCGCCTCATGGTAGATGTTCTGCAAGGTGCGGCAGCAGACGCCAGCTTCGGCGAAACGCCCGGCGCGGGTGTGCAGAGCGGCCAGACGCTGGTTCAGGCGGAGATCGGTGGGCGCCTGAGGCAGGGCTGCCATGAGGGGGCCCAGAGCCTTGGCGGGCATGTTGTAGGAAATGAAAAGTTCGGCATCGGTGAGCGCGGATCGAACCGCGAGGGCGACGGCATCAGGATAGTGCTGATGGATGGAGGGCGAAGTGGCTTCCAGTTCGTCGACGATGACGGCCGCTTCTTCCACAGAAATGTGCGGGGCGGAGGAATCGCCCCCGATCTGGCTGACCACCTGCTGATAATTGTTCATGTGCAGGGGATTGCCAGGCTCCACGCCGGCGAGTTTTTGATAGAGATCGCGAGCGCGGGGCAGGTCGCCGGACTGAACCGAGGCGTGAGCCAGCAACTCGATGACTTCGCTGATGTGGGTGGACTCTCCCGCCTTCTGGAAGAGATCGAGGAGCTTCTCGAGCGAAGCGGGATTGTCGCGCACATGCCCGATGACGGAATGCAGGTTTTTTAGAACCTTGTCGGAATCTTCAGCCAGCAGGCGCTCGGCATGCTGGTCGTAAACCTGGAGAGCGTTCTCGTACTGGCCGGCCTGCATGAGGGCATCGGCGAAAGTGGAGATGGAGGACAAGTCGTTGTGGACGGTCAGGAGCTTGCTGGCCAGAGTGCCGGCATCGGAGAGACGGCCAGTCTTGAGGTAGGCCTTGAGCAGATCGCGGAGGCCATCGGGATTGGAATCGAGATCGGGGACCTTCTGCAAGGCTTCGGTGGCAGCTTCGGCGTCGCCGGCCTCGAGCAGATTGCGGCCCTGCATGAGCAGCGCGTAGCCGTTGCCGGGATCGAGCGTGAGCATGCGCTGCAGAACTTCTTCGGCGCCGCTTAGATTGCCCTTGGCGCGCAGGGTTTCGGCGGCGGCGGAGAAAATCTGCCAGGCGTCATTTTTCTTGCCCAAGCGGACGTAGACTTCCGCCAGGCGGACGCGCATGGCGGTGTTTTCCGGATCCATTTCCAGAATCTTCTGGAAGATGCGGACGGCGTTTTCGAGTTCGCCGGACTTCAGGAATTCTTCGGCGACCTGGAGGTACTGAGCGCGGGCATCATTGAAGAGGCCCTGCTGGGTGTAGAGTTCGGCGAGCTTCAGCACGCTCTCGAGCGAAGGCTTGAGCTTGCTGATCTTCTTATACATGGCGATGGCCTTGACCGTGAAACCCTGAGTGGCATAGGCATCGCCGACAATCTTGAAGGATTCGGTGGCTTTATCGGCTTCACCGAGGCGGGAGTAGAGGTCGCCGACGGTGTTGGTGACCGTGAGATCCTTGGGATCTGCCTTGAGGACCTTTTCGTACTCAGCGATGGCATTTTGCATCTTGCCCTGCTGGACATACTTCTCCGCAGCGCTGAGAACCTTCTGTTTGTTGAACCCGAAACCGAACGCCATAAGAGTACGAACTCCAGCCTCTGGTCTAAACGAGAACTTCTGCACCTTACTTCTGCAACCGGAAACTGATGACGGCTCCGGGGAAGTGTTGTTCCGGGGAGAACGCCACGTGACCAAACTCCTATTTGGAGATGGCCGGTCGGACAAGGGCAATTGTACGGCTGGGAGGGGCGAATCGCATGGTTACCAAGGGTTACCGAAAGGGAGTGTACGAAAGGGTTACCTTGGGAATAGGGGTTGGGGGGCGCGGGGGCCCACATAGATGAAGAGGGTGGGCTCCGCTGGTTTTGAAAGGGCGCGGCTTCCAGCCGTGCCTCTAAGCCAAGAAAGAAGTCACGGCGGCTTCAGCCGCCACATCGAATCTCGCATCCGTAGGGTATCCTCTCGTTCTAAGGGGGAAATCGCAATTATGACCTGGATTCGGACTGTGCCGATGGCGGAGGCGGATGAGAAGCTGCGGCAGGCGATCGAGGGGCAGCGGGGGATGTATCCCAAGGAGTATTTTGAGCCGGTGCATCCGGATGAGTCGGGAGGGTCGTCGATTGTGGGGTCGCACACACTGATTCCCGAGGCGCTTTATCATTCGTTCGCCACGTTTGGGGTGCTGATGTCGCCGGAGTTGCCGCTGAGCCGGCGGCA
>Ga0210400_10003331_pt1 | contig 14277 bp, 16 predicted proteins | sample IncBWH26MmetaG_FD_155456 | JGI IMG/M metagenome (GOLD analysis project Ga0210400, IMG submission 155456) | Forest soil microbial communities from Barre Woods Harvard Forest LTER site, Petersham, Massachusetts, United States - Inc-BW-H-26-M | ecosystem: Environmental > Terrestrial > Soil >...
CACCGCTGCTCAAAAGGGCAAAAAATAGTTTTTTCATAGTTTGTATTTTATTTTGTTGTTTTGTTTTGCAAATCTCATGCCGAAGGTAAAAACATGAATTACTGATTACGGCCTGCGAATATACGAATCTTGTATAATCTAATTAAGTGTCTGTATTCCATTCGAATATTCGCCGAGATATGAATTCGTCGCTTATTGCGGTTCGCGTTTCAAAAAGGCGAAACCGCCCTTTCTGTAAATTTCTTTAAGCGCGGGCTTTCCTTTAAGAGCTTCATCCGCTTCATTAATTTTTATCACAAAATAAGCGGGTTTGTCAATCTTTTCATTTAACATCCAATTCATGCTCATCAGGTTAAAAGAAAATGCAGCGGCATGCCCTTCTTTTGTCATTTGTTGTTCGCTTTGTTTAATAAAATTTAACATGGCGGATGAATTATGAGCGGGTTGCCTGTTTGTATAAAACATATATGCGTAACTTTTAAAATTGATGGTTTCCACATAACAATCATTTCCACGCAGGTTTTCGTAAAACTCAATAGCGGGGCCTTGCGAGTATTGCTCAATTTTTGGAGTAATGGTAATTGTAAGTGTCCAAGTGGTAATCAGCGAAGTAATAAATAAGCCGTAGGCGGCTTTTTCCTTTCCTTTTCTGAAAAGGGTTATCATAAAAAATAGAATTCCTGCTAAAAATAAAATCCCTGTAAGCCATTCGTAACCTGTCCATTCTACTTTTGTGCCAAAACTTGCTTTTGCAAAACCGTCATTTATGATATTGGAAGAAAGGATACTTCCTTTAAATTTTTCTACAAAAGGAATTGTTGTGAACGCAATTCCCGAAATAAGTGTAATAAGTATGCCCGTATAAAGCAAAATCCATGGAAACTTTTTTTGACGGTAAATAATATTGTATAGCCCGTAAGCCGACACGTAAGTAAGCGGAAAATAACACATGCTTGAATAATGCACAATTTTGGTTTTGACAATGCTGAATAAAATAAGTACCACCCAGAATAAATATAGCATCCACTTTTTTGTGTACAATTGGTAAGGCGTATCGTCAGCTGACTTCGCGTGCGCGGGAATGAAAAACAACACGGCCGGAAAACAGCCAAACAACAAAACAACAAAATGATAAAAGAAAAATCCGCCGTGATCAGAATCTTCGGTATTAAACAAACGAACCTGGTAAACAATAAATTCTTTTACCACATCCCAATGACCGGTGCATATTTCATAAATAAACCAACTGAAGCCGGTTAAAAACAGGGCTGCGACAAAAAGTAAAAGATTTTTAATATTTGTAAAGGGTTTTATTTTTAAAAGTAACCACGCTGCCACAACTGTAAGTCCAATGATAATAAGAGCAACAGGGCCCTTGGTTAATACCGCAAGTCCGCCAAAAATCCCTCCGTAAATAGCGTGATTGTTTATTTTTCCTTCAACGTTATTGTTAAACCATTGCAATAAATTGTAAATACTCAGGAAAATAAAAAGATTAAACCAGGGGTCAATAATCCCCGATTTAAAATATAAAAAAGGAAGGAATGAACCCGCATAAGCCAACACCCAAAGCAAAGCAAATTTATGGTCGTTTATTTTTTTGCCTATGCTGTAAATTAAATTAAGCGTTACAATTCCGCAAATGGCATCGGGAAGTCGCGCGGCAAATTCGTTTATGCCGAATAATTTCATGCTGAATGCCTGTAACCAAATAAACAAAGGAGGTTTTTCCCAAAAAGGTTGAAAATTTAATTGTACGTGGCTGTAATCTCCGGTAACCAGCATTTCGCGCGCGCACTCGGCAAAATTTATTTCGTCCCAATCAAATAAATGCACTCCGCCTAAAAACGGAATGAACAGCAAAGCGCTTATAAGTGTAATTAAATAGGGGTATGTAAAATTTTTATGGTCCTGCATTAAAACAAACGATAAAGAGGCTTATCTAATTTATCAAATTTTTCCGAAGCTTTTGAAAAATAAAAAAACCAACAAACCAAAGAAGAAAAGCAAACCGCGATAAAACTTCCTGCTGTAATATCTTCAAGAAAATGTTGTGATAAGTACACTCTTGAAAAAGCAACGGTAAGGGCAATAAGAAAAAAAATAATTTTAGAAGAAACTTTCTCTGAAAGAAAACTCAGGCAAAAAAACAAAGCAAATGCCGCCGTTGCATGTCCTGAAGGAAAGCTGTTGTGAATATTTATATCTACGCCTTCAACCAATTTTAAAGGCAGGTGATTTTTTTCAAATAACAACTCCGGCCGGTCGACGTCTGCAAAAAAAGCATATTTAATACCTTGAGTAAAACCGGCACTTAAACCGTAAGCAAGTAAAGTGGTTAACCCTTTGCGCACATTAAGGATTAGCAATAAAACTCCTGCCGCCACTACAAAAATCCCGTCGCCCAAATAAGTTATATACTCAAAAAACCCGTTTAATGAAGGGCGTAAGAGACTGTTAAAATACTGGTGCAGTTGTATTTTATCGGTAAGGCCAATAATAAAGCAGGCAGCGCAAAAGAGAAGCGCATAAGGCAGGAGGAAAATTCTATTTTTCAGGAGCGTTCGGCGCAAAATAAATTTTGCTTAAAGATACTTGTAAAAACTAAAGCAATACCAGTTCTTTTATCAATTCTTTTTTAAGATATTGGTTGGCATTTTTTATTAACTGGCTCTTTAAAAAATGCAATTCATTTTTAAGTGCGGGTGAATCCACATCCAGAAACAAAGTATGGTCTTTTAAAAAAATACGGGTTGTATGTTTGGCAATCATTTCGCCGGCAATTTCTTTCCAGTTAACGGTAAGCGAAGAACTGTCAATTTTCTTATCAAGCCGGTTTTGCTTTAAAAACAACTCGATGGCGGCACCCAAACTGCTTAAATTATGCTTACTCATTCCTCAATAAAGGTAATAAAAAAACCCCGCCAAAAGGCGGGGCTTGGTGATATAGTTTTCCAAAAGGAATGCCTTCGGCAAAAACAACTTACTTAATGCTCTTTATTTTTTTAGTCAATTTCGACTTTAAGTTGGCAGCTTTGTTTTTATGAATGACCTTACGTTTTGCCAGTTTATCAAGCATCGCTGTTACTTTAGGGAGTAGGGCAGCAGCTTCTTTTTTATCAGTAGTTTCACGCAATTTTTTCAGCGTAGAACGGGTAGTTTTTGCCTGGTAACGATTGTGCAGTTTTTTTGTTTCGGTCTGCCTGATACGTTTAATTGACGATTTATGATTTGCCATTGTTCTTTTTGTTTAAAAGGATTGCAAAGATAGGGGTTTTATTCACACCCGCAAGGGTATAAATAAAAAAAGAAGAATGGGTTTAGAAGGCTTTTTTTTGCTTTTTTTGAGGACTGTGAAGGGTATTTTATCCATATTTTCATTGTTTTTCGCCTTAGTCTCGGCCTCTCAAACCATTATTGATAAAAACCTGGTTCCCAATGGTAGTTTCGAGAATTATAAGAAAAAGTCGGAGAATATTAAAAATGCCCTGCCCTGGAAAGGGATAGCCACCGTAGATTACTACCAAAAACCTATTGAAAACGATACAACCCGGTGTAAAGGTGCCCGGACCGGGGATTGTTATGCGGGTTTGCGTTTTCAGAAAAAATACAAGGAATTTTTAGAGGTAAAACTGGCCGAATCGCTGAGACACGGGCAATTATATGAGTTCGAATGTTCAATCCGGTTGGCTTTTTGGAGCAATGCCCAACTTAAATCCTTCGGGGTTTACTTTTCTAAGGCCGGCATGAAAGCTGTTTCTTATCCTGAGCGGGATTATATTGTGGACACCGTGGCTAAAAAAGGAGCCCTTGACGGCCACTTTTGCTGGTTTAAAATAAAAGGCGTTTATAAAGCCGGGGGAGGAGAGAAATTCATAACCATCGGTAATTTTTCTCCGAATGTGCGTAAGGACATGGCAAAAATAAATCTCTTTAAACCCGGTTTTAAGGAAGCTTATTATTTTGTGGATGATGTTTCTTTAAAATGGATAAAACCGAAAGAAGACGAGATTAAAATTGTTTATGTGGATAGCGTGAAATATGAAAAGGACTCCGTACTTCAGGTAAAAACCAACGCACATGTAGGCGAGAAGATTACACTTAAAATTTCTTTTGAATTGGGTAAATCTTATTTAACACCTGAGTCTTTCCCTGAATTGAATAAACTCTCGCAATATATGTTTCGTCATCCTAATTTTGTAATTCAGATAAACGGGCATTCGGATAATACAGGTTCTAAACGCAAAAATCTTCGCCTCTCGGAAGAACGTGCCCGTGCCGTGTTTGAATATTTAATCGGCAAGGGGGTACAAAATAAAATGTACTACAAAGGTTTTGGCGATACAATGCCTGTTGCTGATAATTCTACCGACGAGGGCAAGCAAAAAAACCGAAGGGTAGAATTTGAGATTATAAAAGAGTAAATCAAAAACTGAAACTCATTTCCTTTTCAGGATTCGTAACCTTATAACTTTGTTTTTTTTCGCTCACCTCAGTATGTACCATATTTATCTGCTCAGAGAAATATTCGTACAACAAGGTGATTTCTACTTGCAGAGTTTTGGGTAAGGCTACATCTTTCACTTCAAAATACGACCACACAGCGTCTTCTTCTTTTTCGTAACCGATAAAATTTAAGATTTGAAGTTTGCCGTTTACTTTAATCTTTAAATGATTGGTGATATAATGCGCCAGTAATTTTTCTTCTGTAACTTTTTCTTTAGGATGCAGAAGGTCGACAGGTTTTTTATAAATTTTCTTTAAAGTATTTTCTATATTATCGGTAAACATCTTGCAGCTTACCTGCAAAGTTTTATCGGCCTTGTATTTAATGTCAGTAACACTTACATAATAGGGATGAAAGGAAGATAAAAGCATCCATGTCAAAAAAGCGCCGCCAAATATTTTTATAACTCTGAATTTCTTTATCATTACTTTTACCTCGTAAAGATACAATTTTTATGCCCGACTTCTGGCTTTGGTTCAGCACCGGCCTGCAACATATTTTAGATTTTAGTGGTTACGATCATATTTGTTATGTGACAGTTCTTACTGTACTTTTTCCGATTGCAGAGTGGAAAAAACTTTTGGTTCTTGTTACCGCATTCACTATCGGACATTCCTTAACACTTGCATTAAGTGTTATCCATGTAATTTCTCCTCCGCAAAAAATTATTGAGTGTTTAATTCCGCTAACCATTTTAGCTACGTGTATTCACAATATCGTCTCCTTAAATCATCCCCCGAAAAGGGTGATTTTTAATTACAGTTTAGCTCTGTTTTTCGGTTTTATTCATGGCACTGGATTCTCTTATTTGTTAAAATCCCTTCTGGGAAAGGAAGAAAACATCATCGCTCCTCTGCTTTCCTTTAACCTTGGCATAGAGGCCGGGCAATTAGTTATAGTATGTGCCGTACTGCTAATTTCTTTAATTTTACAGTCATTCACCAAAATAACAAAGAAGCGCTATGTGTTATTTGTTTCTTCCGTTGTAGCGGTGATCGCTGTTTTACTTTTGATTCAACGTATAAATGATTTTTGATATGAACAATATATTTTACCGCCCAGGCGCTAAGACGCAAAGGAAAAACAATAATTATATTTCAGAAAAACTTTGGCGTCTTTCTATCTTTGCGGCGATAGTATTGAACGTATTACCTGTCTTAGCACAAAACATAAAAAACAATCCTAATTCCAATCACGGAAATAAATTTGAACAACTCGGCACTATTTTACCTGATGCAAATGAATACCGCAGCGCATCCGGAGCACCCGGCCATAAATACTGGCAGCAAAAAGCAGATTACGATATTGATGTTACTCTCGACGAAAAAAATCTTACCATCATTGGCAGCGAGTGGATAACCTATTACAATAACTCTCCGGATAAACTCACTTACTTATGGTTGCAGTTAGATGAAAACCAACACGACCCGAATAACGAAGCGAACTATTTTGACGAAGAAAAATTTACTCCGCCCTTTACTGACAGGGACGCGAAAGGTGTTATGACCAAAGAAATTTTGCAAGGCCTTGGAGAAAAAATTATTTCTGTAACAGATGAGTTGGGCGTTAAATTAAAATATACGATTAATCTTACTATGATGCGCGTTGATCTTCCTAAAACATTAATGCCCGGTGGAAAAATAAAATTTAAAGTAAAATGGAATTATAAAATGTCTAATCGCATGGAAACAGGCGGCCGCGGCGGTTACGAATATTTCCCGGAAGATGGTAATCACCTTTTTACTATCACTCAATGGTATCCGCGCATGTGCGTATACAGCGATTACCAGGGCTGGCAAAACAAGCAATTTACCGGCCGTGGCGAGTTTGCCCTGGCATTCGGAAATTTTATGGTGAAAATGACCGTACCTGCTGACCATAAAGTTTGTGGTACGGGTAATTGTTTGAACTATGCTCAGGTATTGAGTCCTGCACAGTTAGCGCGCTGGCAAAAAGCGCAAACCGCGACAGATGTAACTGAAGTTGTAACGTTAGATGAAGCAAAAGCTGCAGAGAAAAATAAAGTAACAACAACTAAAACATGGATTTTTAAAGCCGACAGCGTTCGTGATTTTGCCTGGGGTTCATCAAGAAAATTTGTATGGGATGCAATGCCTCAGAAAATTGCGACGAAAACAGTTATGTGCATGAGTTTTTACGGTAAGGAGGCTTATCCTTTGTATCGTAAATTCTCAACTAAAGCAGTGGCTCATACTATTAAAACTTATTCAAAATTTACGATTGATTATCCGTATCCTGTTGCTCAAAGTATAGAAGCCGCAAACGGTATGGAATATCCAATGATTTGTTTTAATTACGGCAGGGCGGAGAAGGACGGCACTTATTCGGAAGCAACGAAATACGGAATGCTGGGTGTCATCATTCACGAAGTGGGGCACAACTTTTTTCCAATGATAATAAACAGCGATGAGCGCCAATGGAGTTGGATGGATGAAGGCTTAAACACTTTTGTGCAATTTTTAACTGAGCAGGAGTTTGATAATAACTATCCTTCGCAACGCGGGCCCGCGCATAAGATTGTGGATTACATGCGTATGCCAAAAAATCAATTGGAGCCGATTATGACTAACAGTGAGAATATTATTCATTTCGGCCCTAATGCATATTCAAAACCCGCAACCGCTTTAAATATTTTACGCGAAACAATAATGGGCCGCGAGCTTTTTGATTTTTCTTTAAAGGAATACGCCAAACGATGGGCATTTAAACATCCAACGCCTTCTGATTTTTTTCGTACTATGGAAGATGCTTCTGCGGTTGATTTAGACTGGTATTGGAGAGGATGGTTCTACGATATCGAACCCGTTGACATTTCACTTGACTCAGTAAAATCTTTCACATTCGTAAACGGAAAACAAGTTCCGGTTAAAAATGATACCATTATGCCGAACAAACGCCCTAAAGAGTTTCAGCATATTTCTAAAATCAGGAATAAAGAAGAAGGGATTAAATTTTTGGTAGACGCAGATACTTCCCTCCGCGATTTTTATTATTTCTACAAGCCGGATGAAGCCACACAAAAGGAAAGAAAACCCATCAATCGTTACGAAGGTTTGGAAGTGATGAGTGATTCGGCTTATGACCTGATTAAAAATAAATTTTACTACGAAATATATTTTACCAATAAGGGCGGGCTTGTGGCTCCCATAATTATTCAATGGAATTTTAAAGACGGAACCAGCGAGGTTGAACGTATCAATGCGTATATCTGGCGTAAGAACGAAAATAACATTGTAAAAACCTTTGCAAAAGATAAAGAAGTACTTTCCATTCAAATTGATCCGTATAAAGAAACGGCTGATATAGATGAGAAGAATAATACATGGAATATCAAAGAAGCTCCGTCTAAGTTTGAAGTGTTTAAGGCTAAAACGCAGGGCCGGGGAGCAAGCAATCGTGATAACCCGATGCAGAAACTGAAAAAATAAATTAGTTAAGACGTATGAAGTAAAATTTAATTCTCATCGTCATTGATTTTCGACAGGCATTTTTTAATGAGATTTCCGTCGTGGTCTAACGTTAAGATAATTACCGTTTTTATAAATACCGAAGTAGAGATACCGAATATGACTACGTATTTATCTCCACGTTCAAGAGCTCTGTGAACTTCTAATATCGGATATTTACTGTTTTGCTTAAGTTTTTTGTTAACCGGAAATTTTTTGAGCTCATCATTAAATTTAAGAATCTTGCCTTTAAAGGGATTTGCAAAATTGCAGTTTGATTCTTTGTTTTTGTAACAGGCAGTCAGAGTATCATCGCCGTCAATAGGTGCTTCAAAAAAATGGCCATCGGCATAAAATTTCACATCACTGAACAAAGTATCAGCCTGTACCAGCAAATCCAAATGTTCAAGAGCAACTTGCTCCGGGCAAACATGGGTTTGTGCTTTACCGTTTATCGCAATCAAAATAAACAGAATAGGGAAAAGGATGAATTGCTTCATACCTCAAATATAGGGGTTTTGGGCGACGAAAATGCTTTACTTTTAGATAAAGAAATAATACGGGATAAAATATTTTTCCTACTTTAACGGCAGTATTTTACGAGCATGTCAACTATAATCAAGCCCTTAGTGAGTACGGAAGTCTCCATAGATATATTAAAAAAAGCATACAGCCTCATGTGCACCGCAAAAGCGATGACGGAATTGTATGAAGCCAACAAAGAAGTAACCGCAAAATATGTGCATGCCACTTCGCGCGGGCATGAAGCCATACAAATTGCATTGGGATTGCAGTTATTACCTCAGGATTATTTAAGCGCGTATTACCGTGATGACAGTATTTTACTTTCTATAGGTATGCAGCCTTACGAACTAATGTTGCAGCTGTTGGCAAAACGCGACGATCCTTTTTCGGGAGGAAGGACGTATTATTCGCATCCCGCACTGCGCAGGGATGATATGCCTAAAATTCCGCACCAAAGCAGTGCTACGGGTATGCAGGCTATTCCTACAACGGGAATTGCAATGGGATTACAGTATCTTGAAAAAGTATTTCCTAAAAAAGGAGTGACTGATCTTCCGGTTGCTGTTTGTTCATTGGGCGATGCAAGTATTACCGAAGGAGAAGTGGCGGAAGCATTTCAAATGGCGGTATTAAAAAAAATGCCGATTTTATATTTGGTGCAGGATAATGAATGGGATATTTCAGCCAACGCAAAAGAAATCCGTGTGCAGGATGCAACCGAATACGCAAAAGGTTTTAAAGGATTGGAAACACGTACCATTGACGGAACAGATTTTCAGAAGTCATACAATACAGTAAAAGAAGTTTTGGAGATTATCCGTAAAGAGCGCAGGCCGTTTTTAATTCACGCTAAAGTTCCGTTATTGAATCATCATACATCAGGTGTGCGTAAAGAATGGTATCGTGATGATTTGGAAGAAGCAGCAAAAAAAGATCCTTTACCCAAATTGCGTAACCGTTTAATTATTGACGGAGTTGGTTCTTCTGAAATGAAAAAAATGGAAGAAGATGCGATTGCGCTTGTAAAATCGGATTATGAAAAAGCATTATTAGCGGAAGATCCGCGACCTGAAGATTTATTTACTCATGCATTTGCACCAACATCTGTTACTGAAGAAAAAGGCGAGCGCTCTCCTAAGGGAAAACAACCAACCGTAATGGTTGATGCCGCTTTATTTGCCATCCGCGAATTAATGGCGAAGCATCCGGAGTGTTTGTTGTACGGACAAGATGTGGGAAGAAGATTGGGAGGAGTTTTTCGTGAAGCCGCAACTTTAGCTCAGCAGTTCGGCGACCATCGAGTGTTTAATACTCCTATTCAGGAAGCATTTATTATCGGATCTACAGTCGGTATGAGTGCGGTTGGATTAAAACCCATTGTTGAAGTTCAGTTTGCAGATTATATCTGGCCGGCGTTGAATCAGCTGTTTACAGAAGTTTCCCGCTCTTGCTATTTATCAAACGGTAAATGGCCGGTGAGCTGTATTTTACGTGTTCCTATAGGCGCTTACGGAAGCGGAGGGCCTTATCACAGTAGCAGCGTAGAAAGCGTTGTATGCAATATAAAAGGAATTAAAGTTTGTTATCCGAGTACCGGCGCGGATTTAAAAGGATTGATGAAGGCCGCTTATTATGACCCGAACCCGGTGTTGATGTTAGAACATAAAGGTTTGTACTGGAGTAAAATTAAAGGAACCGAAGAAGCAAAAACCATTGAGCCGGACGAGGATTATATAATTCCATTAGGTAAAGCGAGAATGGTACAAGAAGTAAGTAGTGGGCAGGAGGCAGGAGGCAGTGTGCAGACCACACTCACAGTAATTACTTATGGAATGGGAGTTTACTGGGCAAAAAATGCTTCTAAAAAATTCCCCGGACAGGTTGAGATTGTTGATTTAAGAACACTTTCTCCATTGGATGAAGAAATGATTTATACTTCTGCTAAAAAGCACGGAAGAATTTTGGTGTTGACGGAAGAACAAAAAAGCAACAGCTTCGCACAAAGCGTAGCCGCAAGAATTACCGAAAATTGTTTTGAATATTTGGATGCTCCCGTACGTGTTGTAGGCGCCGAAGATATGCCTGCTATTCCATTGAATTCTATTCTTGAAAAAACAATGCTGCCTAATGCTGAGAAGGTGGAAGCGGCGATTGAGAGGTTATTGGGATATTAATTAAAAAAATTCATTGCTTCGGAATATTGTTCAGGTAGAATTTCCAGGGTTTTTTATAGGGGTGTCGTCCTGAGTTGGGAAAATTTCCTTCAACATACCCACCCGTTGCAAAGTCTGGTGGATAATCAGATTTCGTGCCTTGCCTTGCATCCATTTCCCAAATCTCGGCGACCCAAAAACTAAAATCGTAATACAATGGGTTCTTAAAATCTTCCGTTCTTGAAATAGTAAGAAAATTGCGGAAGGCCTCCGGCGAATTTAATTCTTTGAAAGAAGCTTTGCTGATCACTGTTTTTTTCTTGCTGCCAGAGTCCCAGTTGACAGGTACTGTGTCCCTGCTTATTGTGTACTTGCTCATGTCAAACATTGTTGCATCGTGCACAAAATATTTAGAAACCAGGATGTTTGAATTTGGCGGAATTAAAACAATTCGTTCCTGTTTTGAAACGGTGGCGTGAATAGGATCGTTGACGCTGTAAAAGTGGGTACTGTTTCTAAAGGTCACATAACCATTTATTTGTTCGACATCCTGCCAGTATTCCAGTTTTTTATTGCCGGCCAGTATAAAAGAGTTCTTCCCATCAAAAAAAATCGGCTTATCAGAAATATTAGCGAGTATAAAAGTTATTTTGCCGCCGTTGGTATAATAAAAATATACGATTTTAACAATTGAATCGGAATACACCCAGGTAGTGTCTTTTCTTAATTTATTACAATCAAGTGACACCACTTGCATTTTACTTACTGTACAACTTGAAAAGAAATATATTGCGATCAGTACAAGAAAGAAACATTTGAATTTTGCAATTAAGTTCATAACCTTCTTTTAGCTTTTCATTATTTTATTCCGGTCTTGGGCGAAAACCTTTAAAATGATAAAGTATTATTTAATTAATTCTCATTCTGACCAAAAGTATATATTTTTTGCATTATAAAATGGGAGTTTGAGGGAACGGTAGCTTTTGTCTTCTGATGTGTGGGCTTTTGACGGACAACGGGATATTGTTGATTATCGAAACTTATGTTTAAATCGTTCATTTCTTCTTAAAAACTAAGCTTTTTACCCCAAAAATTCCCCCTAATTTGCGCTATGCATAAAAGATTTAACGTGCGGGTTTATGGTATCCTGGTGGAACAGAGCAAACTACTGGTAAGTGATGAATTTATTAAGGGCAAAGAAATATGCAAACTACCGGGAGGCGGACTCGAATTCGGAGAAGGGCCGGCCGAATGTATTGTGCGCGAGTTTAAAGAAGAAACCAATTTAAATGTGGCTGTGCAAAGTCATTTTTATACCACCGATTTCTTCGTTACATCTGCCTTTGATATAAAGAGCCAGGTAATAAGTATTTATTATACGGTTAAGGCTCTCGAAAAAATAAAACTACAAGTAAGTACTAAAAGATTTGATTTTAAGAAAAAAGTGGAAGGGGCACAGTCGTTCAGATGGATAGAAATTGATAAAATATCTGAAAATGATTTTACCTTTGTAATAGACAGAAAAGTGGCAACACTAATAGCTGAACAAAAGAAATTGTTTTTAAATGAAAAATAAAGAATTTGTCATGCTGAACTTGTTTCAGCATCCGTTGATTTTTTGGGATATAGGGACCCTGAAACGGATTCAGTGTGACGGAAGTAACTTATAGAAAATTAAAAAATATGATTCAACGGGTACAAACTTTATTTCTTTTAGTAGTGGTAGCGGCATCGATATGCCTGATGGTCTTTCCGTTTGTGAGTTACGAAAACCTTTTTAATAAATTTACCATTTCGACTTTTAATAAAGTGTACAGCGGCACCTGGCATTATATAGCGGGCTCGTTGAATATTGTAATACTGGCACTTTCGGTAATTTGTATTTTTCTTTTCAAAAAACGTACGCTACAATTTAAAATCGCGAATTTACTTGCGTTGCTGAATGTGCTTCTGCTTGTGGTTTTATTATTCACAAATCTTATTGTTGTAGAAGCGTTTTTAGGAGGAGAAAAGCATGTTTTATGGCCAAGCTATTTGCCTATCGCTTCTATGTTTTGTGCATTTTTAGCTGGAATATTTATTAAGAAAGATGAAAAATTAGTGCGCTCTGCCGATAGAATTAGATAATTACACGCCTTTGCGCTCTTTGCGTCTCTGCGTGACAAAAAAATAAATAAAAATGACTGATATCACAGAAACAACCCACAGCAACGAAAAGCTAACGCGTCCTTTCAATTTCATGAAATGGATTGACGATAATCGTCATCTTTTAAAGCCACCCGTGAACAACAAAGTTGTTTATAAAGACGCCGAGTTTATCATTATGGTTGTCGGCGGGCCCAACTCGCGCAAAGATTATCACTATAACGAAAGCGAAGAGTTCTTTTACCAATTAGAAGGAGATATTACAGTTCAAATTCAGGAAGACGGTAAAGCTGTAAAAGTGCCCATTAAACAAGGGGAAATTTTTTTACTTCCGCCAAAAGTACCGCATAACCCGATGCGCGGTCCGAATACCATTGGTTTGGTAATTGAACGTAAACGTCATGCCACTGAAAAAGACGGACTCATGTGGTTCTGCGAAAAGTGTAATCATAAATTATACGATGAATATTTTATGCTTACCAATATTGCCACGCAGTTTCAAACGGTTTTTGAAAAATTTTATAATAATAAAGACCTGCGAACCTGCAAAAGCTGCGGGCACATGATGGAACCGCCCCCTGTTATCAAGTAAAAAATAAACTTTGCGTTCTTTGCGTCTCTATTGAGACCAATCCATGAAACGAATTCTACTCTCATACTTACGCGATAAACACACCCTTTGGTACAAATTGGGATTAATGTTTTGTTGCCTGTTTTTTATTGTTTTAATACTTCCCGATCCCAATAAATCAGAATTTAAATACGAAATAAATAAACCCTGGGAGAATGAAGATTTAATTGCGCCCTTTGATTTTGCAGTTTATAAATCAGAAGGCGAAATTTCTTCCGAGCAAAACGTTATTCGTGAGAACACTCCGCTTTATTATACCGAAAACGATTCCGTCTTTAAAAAAAATATTAAATTGTTTTTCAGCGACAACCAATTAAACAAGCAGGAAGAACAAACTTGTCATGCTGCATTTGATACGCTTCTGCAAAAAAAAATTATTCAACTTCCTGATTCAGGCTCGCTTCTTTCGCCGGTATGGATTTTAAAAAATAAAACGGTTTCCGAAAAACATTTTCCGGATTTTTTTACGTTGGCCCGGGCCGATAGCTTTTTAACGGCTTATTTAGATAAGGGGAAATCTTCTATGTGGGTTACCGAAGCCGAGAACGCTTTGGTGCATACATTATATTTCAGTAAAGTGCTGACTAAGCAAAACCTTAACCAGGAGTTAGGCGATATGCCTTTGATAAAAGATAAACGCCTTAAAGGCCAGTCAATTATTAATAAAGGGGATGTGGTCGATGAAAGTAAATCATCCATAATTGGTTCTCTTAAAAAGGAACTGGAGAAACAAGACAGGTACAATAAGCACACTTTTCTCGCCCTTATGGGTAAAGTAGTTTATGTGGCGCTTTGCCTGGCAATGGTTTTTTTATTTTTAGGGTTTTTCAGAAGCGGCATATTCGGGCA
>Ga0210400_10003332_pt1 | contig 14268 bp, 12 predicted proteins | sample IncBWH26MmetaG_FD_155456 | JGI IMG/M metagenome (GOLD analysis project Ga0210400, IMG submission 155456) | Forest soil microbial communities from Barre Woods Harvard Forest LTER site, Petersham, Massachusetts, United States - Inc-BW-H-26-M | ecosystem: Environmental > Terrestrial > Soil >...
AATGGTGTTGTGCAAAGCGTCCGCCGGAGTGGATCCGACAGAAACCGGAGATTGATCAACGACCGAGAGCTTCAGAGAGATATTCCTTCCTGCATATTTGATTCGACAATTACTATTAAGGGACTATAAAAATTAAGGAACTATAAAAGTGCGATCTATATAAAAGTGTCATCCCGAGCGTAGCGCCGCAAAAAAGCGAGCGCAGCGCATCTGAAAGGCGCGAAGAGAGGGACCCCGATAATGTTTCGGACTTAAATGCAGATCCAGGGAGTTCTACCAATATCACTGGTGTGTGTTACCCCCAAATTGGCTCCAAGCTCGCAACGAATAACCCAAGCAAAACCTAAAAACACCTTCAGGAGCTCTTACGACTCGGGCGCTTCGTCAATGCGCTGATTCCGGAACAATATCTCGCGTCCCCAGCCTTCTGACAAATCTTTCCAGCGCGGGTTCATGCTTTCAATGAGCGCGATTTTCTTAGACCTCCGCCAGCCTTTCAATTGCTTTTCTCGATCAATCGCCACTGTCACGTCGCCATACGTTCAAAATAGACTAATCGGTTGCACTTATATTGGGCTGTGAACCCTTCAATTTCTCCCGATTTATGTTGCCTAACCCGACCTTCAATATTGTTGGTAATCCCGATGTAGAGGGTCCCTGTGGCACTCGCCATGATGTAGGTGTAGTACCAACGTTCCATGTGAAAACGCCTTATTACGGTATTGCGATATTTATAGTCCAACCATTAAATGAGTGTCATCCCGAGCGTAGCGCCGTAAAGAAGCGAGCATGACGCACTCTGAAAGGCGCGCAGAGAGGGACCCCGATAATACTTCGGACTTTAAATGCAACTTCAGGGAGTTCTACCCATATCATTGACGGGGTGTTGTCTTCAATTGGCTCCAGAACGGCACGACAAAGCATAAGACACCTTCGGAGAGCCGTTTATTGGGGCAACGCCTCACGGATTTGGGTAGAACGCTTGGATCTACATTTAAGCCCGACGCATTATCGGGGTCCCTCTCTCCGCGCCCTTCAGTACATTGTGCGCGACTTTTTCGCGGCGCTACGTTCGGGATGACACTTCTTAAATAAATGTGTCTTGCTCCCCGCCGTCGTGTTCATTTCCTCTTAACTGGCCACTGCGAATCCGTTGCTCAAGGTGACAATTACTCTTGATGTTTGTCGGCAAGGTTATTTCATTCCCGACGTAATGTTCACGGTCGCAGTGAACTTGATTTCATGGCCGTCATAGTAGCGCGAAATGGCCTCCAGCACGGCCGCATCGACTTCGTGGCGCAACTCCGGCGGAATTGACTTCAACAGGGGAGCAAACGGAACGGCCAGCTCCTGAAAATATTCCCAAAGGTCTTTGGGAATACCCGGCCAGACCCAGGGCTCCTTGGAGAATTTTTCCTCAACCGTGGTGAAGCCTGCATCAATCAGTTTTTGCGCAAGGGAGCGTGGCACTCCAAATGCGAACATCCCCTTGGCGGATTCGGGCATGTCCGCGCCGGGCACCGTCCGCAGCACCGTGCCGATGGTAGTTTCAAAATACGGCTGGTTCATGGGGCCCCAGGCAAGCAGAACTACCTTCCCACCTGGTTTCATCACCCGATGCATCTCACGAAGTGCACGCGGCAGGTCATTGAAGAACATTACGCCCAGGCGGCAGGTGACGCGGTCAAAGCTGTTATCCGGGAAGGGAAGCTGATGCGCATCCGCCGATTGGAACTTTATGTTGGTCAATTGGCGCTGCCGGGCACGTTCGGTGGCAATCCCCAGGGCGCCTTGCGAGAGATCTACGCCGATCACGCTTCCGCTACCGTTCAGCAGCGTGGCAATGGAGATGGCGGGTTCTCCGCTCCCGCAGGCTATGTCGAGTACCTGCATTCCCTGCGCAACGCGGGCAGCTGCGATGATTGCGTCCGTTACCTTCTGCCCCATGATTGCGGATTGTTTGCGCCACTGGAGGTTGGCTTGGGCGCGGCTGTGGTTGTCCCAGTTGGGTGTGGTTGAAGGAGTGCTCATCGTCTTATATTATCCGGGAATGGCCCTGAGGTATCGACATGCGCGCGCGAGGACGTTTAGGCTTTGAGATCCGGCTTCCGGTAATTCAGGCCCCCATGGCGGGATCAGGCATCAACACGCCGCAGCTCGCGGCTGCGGTATCCAATGCAGGTGGGCTGGGATCCGTCGCCACCGCCTATCTCAGTGTCCCGCAAGTCGAACAGGCCATCCGGCAGGTACGGGAGCTGACGCAGAAACCTTTTGCGGTGAACCTGTTTGCGCCCTCCGCCCGCGAGGCCCTTACGGGCAATGTGGAATCCCAGATTCGCCTGCTTGCGCCCATTCATCAGCGGCTGGGCCTTGGTTCTCCCGTCTTGCCTAAGCAAGTGAATGAACCATTCCAGGAGTTAGTGGAGCTGCTGATCTCATTGCATATCTCCATTGTGAGCTTCACATTTGGAATACTTCCTAAAGATACACTTGAACGCTTTAAAGCTGAGGGCGCGTATCTGATGGGAACCGCCACCACGGTAGGTGAAGCAAAATTGCTGCAGTCGGCGGGGGTTGATGCCGTGATCGCGCAGGGCAGCGAGTCCGGCGGACATCGCGGGAGCTTTTCTTCTTCGTCGCCATCCCTGGTTGGAACCGTGGCGCTGGTCCCGCAGATGGTTGATGCGCTCCAGATTCCGGTGATTGCATCCGGTGGAATCATGGATGGGCGCGGCATCGTAGCGGCCCTGGCGCTGGGTGCTTCCGCCGTGCAGATGGGAACCGCATTTCTCACCTGTGCCGAATCGGGCGCGCCTGAAGTCTACAAGCAAGCCGTATTGGACGCGGCAGATGATAGTACGGCCCTAACTCGTGCCTTCTCCGGGCGCTGGGCGCGCGGCATTCGCAACGAGTTCATGGAGCAAAGCGAGCAATCCGAATCCGAGCTAATCAGCTTTCCGTGGCAAAATGCGCTGACGCGTGACATGCGCAGTACAGCCGCCAAGAGGGGTGACAAGGAGTTGCTCTCGCTGTGGGCCGGCCAGGGAACGCGCATGGCCCGCCGCATGACCGCTTCCGAACTTATGGCCGCCTTAGAGTCTGAAATCCATGACACGCGGATTTCGCTCGCTGAGTAAGCGGAATTGCGCTATGGAATAAAAAGCGTCCTCAAAAACGTACACATGATCTGTTCCGCCCATTTGCTGCTTTTATAACACTTCCTTTGTCTCGGAGAAGTATCTGCCGCCTTCTTTTATAATTCAAAAGATGTGAATGCCTTCAAGGAGGATCAAAAATGCAAAAACTGAACAAGCTCACTCTCAACCAGGAAACCCTCGGAAATCTCACTGCGAACGATCAGCAAAACAAGGGCGGTCGATTTATTTCTCAGATCTGTAACACTCAGTTTCTGAGTTGCCCGGAATGCAATCCTCCGCGCGCTATACAAGAATAACCCTGAGCAGATACCCAGCAACTGATTCCTGGTTGAACTCCCTGCGGACGGTTTGCCAGTGAAACGCAGTTATAGCGTCGCTTTCAGAAAAGGTGGTCTCGCGAAAGGTGGTCTCGCGCGGCCTGAAAGTGCTGGACGGTCACCCGTCCAGCACTTTCAGGATCAGTTCATTCCATGGCGATGCAACAACCGGATGTGTCCGCAAACAAACGTGGCGATGGAGCAGTCTTCACCACTTCTGGAACGGATCGCCTCCGTGGTTCGGACCGCATCAAAGGGGAGCGGGTGAAGGACAGATTTGAGCTGGACAAGGCGAAAACTGCCAACGTACCTAAGTAAACGGCTGGTTGTCCGTCCCTATGCACTGGGCTGTTGAAAAAGGTGTGGTGTCTGAAATACGTGATACGCGACGTTCGCTCACCGAGTAGGCGTGAGGAGCGATGCGTTGAAAACATTGCGGTTATGGGTTACGAGCTGCTTTTTTATGACGACTAAAGGCCGATTTATGACGACCTGAGCGCTTTTTCTGACGACCTGAAATCGATTTCTGACGACCTGCAATCTGGTCATGACGACTTGAGGCTCCGACAGGGGAGGTTGATGGATTTGAATGCCGCAGATGCCAGAAATCGCCGCTACACCCGCTACGCCGCTACATTTCTTGTCGCTCTTGCCAGGAAGCCTTTTGTCTACCGTCAGTTACGGCCATAAATGGCTTTCAGAAATTGCACATTTTTGAGACGCTACATGCCGCTACAACCCGCTACATCCAGCAAATAGCAAATGGCAATTAGCAATTGGCCAGCCCCCTAAGAATTTGGACGATTGCAAATACTGGTTCCAAATGGGCGCATTCGGCACTAGTGTTGAAAACATTGGAGATATCTGGCTGACTTGGGCAATTTGTGCCGATTCGAGCCAATTTGTGCCGACTTGAAGTGCGTTTGTGCCAACTTGACGCTCGTTTGTGCCAACTTGAAGCCCGCCGGTGCCGACTTGAACCTCATTTGTGCCAACCTGAATTTGGCCACTCTCCAAACCGGTAACGGATCCAAACCCCTGCCGTTCTCCAGAGCCTTGGCTCTACGGGCTGACACACGCACGCAGCGTGGCCAGCCCGTGCATCTCCGAGAAGGCAGTCTACCTCAATTATTCAGTTGTCAAAGAGCTTTTTGCGGTAACCCTAGGGTTGTTCTTGCTACGGACGAGAACTTGTCGCTTTGTCAATTAAAGCTATCAATACTCCGGCGAGCGAACTTCAGCGCAAGCGCTTTTGATCGCGTCTTTGGTCTTTCGCATAGTGCCAGAGTTGAGCTGCGACAGCAACATTACGGGGTAAATTGTCCAAATTGGATCAGCGGATATCTAAGTCCCGGTTTGGGCGTAGAAAAACGCGAAAGTTGGGTCTGAGAAGTAACTCTACGGGCCTGCTTTGGCCGCCGCCGTCGGATTGGGAGCCATGGCCACGCCTCGTTGGAGCATATCGTTAACTGCTTCGGCGCTGTAGCCGATGCTCTGCAGGATCTCCATGGTGTGCTCGCCAATCTGCGGCGCCATGGCCGGCTTCACTTTCTTTACCCCGGCCACATTCAACGGGTTGTTGACGGTACGTAAGCCAGGGGCAATCTCGGCAAATACACCGTTGGCCGCCATCTGCGCGTCGTGAGCTACCTCCGCCGTGCTGAGTACCGGGGCCCAGATCACGTCAGATTGCCGGAAGATCTCTACCCATTCCGCCATGTCCCGGGAGCCAACAATTGCATCAATAATGGCCACCAGCTCGGCGGAATTGGCCAGGCGTAACTCCGGGGTCAGGAAGCGTGGATCATCAACAAGCTCAGGACGGTCCAGCGCACGGCACAGATTGCGCCAATCTTTTTTCGGATCAAGCAAGCATGTGAGAAAGCGCTTTTGATCGCGGGTCACATAGTGATTCACCAGTGGGTTAGACGGGGCCTTGCGGGTGGTCCTGGGCGCAAATTGAGCGTTGACCATGGCAGCCTGAATCCCGCAGGCATGGGACCATGCGCCGTTGGCCACCAGCGAGGTGAACAGTTTCATTCCTTTGCCTGTAATTGCACGCCGGTAAAGGCCCAGCATAATGCCCCCGAAGACGGTCATGGACGTTGGATGGTCCCCAAAGCCGGCGGGTGAGAGACATGGGTCGGCATCGCCATTGTGCATGATATTCATCAGCCCGGAGCGCGCCCAATAGGCCGTGGCATCATAGCCTGGCTTTTCGGCTTCGTCGCCGGTATCGCCGTACCCGGTGATATGGGCGTAGATGAGGCGGTCGTTCAATGGCTGCAGGTCGTCATAGGCAAGGCGGAACTTTTTGACCAGCGATGGCTGATAGTTGGTGATGAATACATCCGCGGTGGCTACCAGCTTCAATAGCACTTCGCGCCCTGCTGGATTACCCAAGTCAAGGGCTACGCTTTTCTTGTTTCGTGCTTCCAGGATCCAGCAGTAGAAAAGGTCTGAAACCGGCATACCCGGCACCAGGGAGAGATAGCGGTACGGGTCCCCATGGGGCGGGCGCTCGATCTTGATTACCTCGGCGCCAAAGTCAGACATTACCGTTGCCGCGGCGGGACCGGCGATGTAGGTCCCGCAGTCGATCACGCGAATTCCGGAGAGAAGGTTTTCAGGGTCGCTCATTTTTAGAGTTGATTCTTTCCAAACTCGATAAAGTAGCTCGTAGCTTCTATTTTTCCAGTCCCAGTTGGGTCAGCAGGAAAGCATAGTCGAAGGCCGCCTCCTTCAGGAAGTCGTAACGCCCGGACGCGCCGCCGTGTCCTGCGGCCATATTGGTCTTCAGCAGCAGGACGTTCTTGTCCGTCTTGAGCGTGCGAAGTTTAGCGACATATTTCGCCGGCTCCCAGTACATGACCTGGCTGTCATTGAACGAGGTCTTGACCAGTATGGACGGATACGCGCCTTTCTTCAGGTTGTCGTAAGGCGAATATTTCACCATGTAGTCATACGCGGGTTTCTCGTTGGGGTTTCCCCACTCCTCATACTCGCCAACCGTAAGCGGCAGAGAGGCGTCGAGCATGGTGTTCATGACATCCACAAACGGAACATGCGAGATGACAACTTTAAAGAGATCGGGACGAAGATTCGTGACTGCACCCATCAGCAGGCCGCCGGCGGAACCGCCTTCAATGGCAACCTTGTCGCGGGCGCCATAGTGGTTGGTCACCAGAAATTCAGCGCTGTCGATAAAGTCGTTGAAGGTATTCATCTTGTTCATCATCCGGCCGGCATCATGCCATGGCTTGCCCAGGTCACCACCGCCCCGGATATGGACATAGGCCATCACCACGCCCCGGTCGAGCAGGCTCAGGCGCGAGGAGTTAAAAGTGACCGGCAGGGAAAATCCATAAGAGCCATAAGCGTATACATACAGCGGATTCGATCCATCCGGCTTCTTGAGGTCCTTGCGATAGACCACGGAAACCGGGACTTTGACGCCATCTCTGGCCACTGCCCAAACTCGCTCGGAACCGTATCGCGAAGGATCGTATCCCCCGGGTACTTCGTTCTGCTTGAGTAAATGGGAGCTCTGTTTCTCAACGTCATAATCGAATACCGAACTGGGTGTGACCAGTGACTGGTAAGCGTAGCGGAAGAACTTCGTCTTGAACTCGCGATTGACCTGGGGCGTAGCGGTGTAGACCGGTTCGGGAAAGGCAATGCGGTGCTTGGAGCCGCTTGCCAGATCCACTATGGTGAGCTGGGGCAGTCCGTTTTCGCGCTCCACCAGAACATAGAAGTCCTGGAAGGGGTCGAAGTCGGAGAGCATCACGTTGTCGCGAGCGGGTACAACTTCTTTCCAGTTACTCTTGCCGGGATCGCGAACGGGAGCCGAAACCAGCCTGAAGTTGCGTCCTTTGTCATTGGTACGGATATAGAACTGGTCGCCCAGGTGATCGGCATAGTATTCAATGTCTTGCTGCCGCGGTGCGATCAACTTCCATTCGCCGGAAGGATTGTCGGCGTCCAGATAGCGCACTTCTGAAGTAGTATGGCTGCCACATTCCCAAAAGAGATATTTCTTGCTGCGCGACCTGGAGACGCTAACCTCGAAACGCTCGTCTTTCTCTTCATAGACAAGATCGTCGTTCTTGCTGTCGCTCCCCAACGTGTGACGGTAAAGCCGGTACTGGCGTTTGGCTGCGTCCTCTACGGTATAGAAAAGAGTCTTATTGTCATTGGCCCACGCAATCGATCCGGTTTTCTCCGCGGTATCCGGCAGGTCTTTGCCGGTGCGCAGGTCACGGACATGCAGGCGATACTGCCGGAATCCGGTATTGTCAGTTGAATAGACGAGCAGGTTGCCGTCGTCGCTGACGTCGTAGTGTCCCAGTTGCATGAACTTCTCGCCTTTGGCCAGTTCGTTCACGTCCACGGTGATCTGCTCAGGCGCATCCAGGCTCCCTTTTTTTCTGCCGAGGATGGGGTACTGCTTGCCGGCCTCCAGTCGCGAATAATAGAAGTAATCGCCGTACCGGTAGGGCACATTTACGTCTGTTTCCTTGATGTGGCTGACCATCTCGTCATAGAGCTTTTTTTGCAGGGGCTCCGTGGGTTTCATGATCCCGGCGCTGTAGGCATTCTCCGCCTCGAGATATTGAGCCACGTCAGGATTCGACTTCTCGCGCAGCCACCGGTAGTCGTCAACCAGGGAGCCGCCGTGGATGTGGTTCTCGGTATGGACCTTCCTGGCCACCGGCGGCGTTGCAGCACCAGGGGGACCCAAGGCTGGAGTTTCCGCTACGACAAAAGTTGTGGCAGCGACCAGAAAAGCAAACCAAAGGAGATGGATCATGAATGTAAAAACCTCAATAAATATTGGACGCAGAATAACCGCAAACGGCTCTTAACGTTGGGAATGATATCAAAACAAAGGACACAAGGCAGTACGAAAGGGATCCTGGTGCGGCCGTGTGTCCCGTGCGGTTAGGTTGAAGGAAAGGCCCACCTTAACTCAGCTTTAGTTTTCTAGTTTCGCATCCATCGTAATCTTCGTGTTAAGCAGGCGAGAAATGGGGCAGCCTTCTTTGGCATTCCTGGCGGCCTGATCGAACTTTGCCTGGTCGGCACCCGGAATTTTTGCGGTCACCTTCAGGTGGATGCTGGTGACGCTAAAGCCCGCTTCCACTTTTTCCAGGGTCACAGTCGCGGTAGTGTCAATGGCCTGGGCGGTCATGCCGGCGCCGCCAAGTTGCCCTGAGAGCGCCATGGTGAAGCATCCGGCGTGGGCCGCTGCGATCAATTCTTCAGGGTTTGTGCCGGGCTGCGATTCAAAACGGGTGCTGAAAGAATAAGGCGTGTCCTTGAGGACCCCGCTGGCTGAGCTGACCGTGCCCTTGCCGTCCTTCAGGCCGCCACTCCAATGTGCGCTTGCGTTTCGTTGCATTGATCTTGCTCCTAGAGAAGGTGATGAAAACGATTACAGAAAATGATAGCAGAACCACGAAAGTCCAAATTGAAACAGAGCACTGGCCTGACCGTCGATCTCCCGATTCACTGGATACCCCGATCTCGCCGCGCCGCTGCGTAGGGCAGATCAACCTCAACGTGCGTATCCAGCTTCAGGCCTGCGAGCTGTTCGATTTGGGAAACAACCCAGCGGGCTTCCTGGCGGGTGGGAATCAGATCCGCCAGAGTGATCTTGCGTCCAGTCTGAGTACGCAAGCGGATGGAATAATTAGACTGAGTGCCGCCTTGGGCGCTTACGACAGGGAGCACTGAGGCAATATCCGACGACTCAATTTCACGCCACCTGCCGATACCCAGGAAAGAGCGCCGAATTCGTACCCTCCCGTTTCCCACAACAATGCGCCAGCTGCCAAAGGCCAGCGTGAGAAAGAGGCAAATCAGCAGAAGATTAGCTAGGCCAAATATTACTGTAAAGAATAAGGGCGCTCTTCCCGCCATGAAGTAAACCGCCATGGTCCAGATCGCAGCGAAGAAGAAGGTACCCACGGCCTTGCCGAAGTTGCGGGCGGCGGAGAAATAGAATTGTGTCCCTTCGCCTGTGGTGGAGATGACAACTTGCGGTTTTGCGGGGGCAGAGACCTCTGAGGCGTCTGTTTCGGGCGTTAGGCTGGCCGCGGTAGCGATAAAGGCGTCGGCAAAGCCCGAGAGCCCTTCTCTTAAGGGCTGCTTCCGTGGCTGGGTCGTCCGGCTGTGGAACACAGGGACTTCAAAGTCATCGGAGTAGTCCACGCCCGGCACATCTGCCTTGGCGTGTAATCGCCAGAGAATCTGGTCGTTCGCGACTTCATGGTCAGTCGAGGCCGCGTTTGCTGGAATCTGGAAGCTCACCGGAATGGCGCTGCCCAGAGGCCCGGAGCTAATGGAGGCGGCACCTACGTTATGCTCGTCTTCCCACAGCGGAACTTCCGTGGTGTTGCTGTTCTTTCCGGAGTGGGTGACGATCCGGCGCACGCACCGCAGGCGGAGATCAATGCCATGCTCGGCAGTGGTGGGCAGATGCAGATGGATGCGTCCACTCAGGGTCCCCCCGGGAGAGAAGGGAGCCGAGGCAAATTCGAAGTAGGTCTTTCCAAAGCGCTTCCGCCGGATAGTGGCGCGAACGGCAGCGACCAGCAAACCCAATGAAAGAATACAAAAACCAATCAGAATGAGTGATCGCCCATTGAAAAGACCCTGCATTGGCGGTAAAGCTACCATCGCTATCGGGAGAATCAAGCAGTTCGCGAGCACCGTAATAATCCATAGCGAGATGGCCCGGTTCTGATTGTCGCTGACGGCGCGTCCCACGGCCCAGTCTTCTCTCCATAGCCAGGGCGATCCCGGCGCCTGTTCCTCACGGCTTGCCTGCTGGTTCAACTTCTTACGGCCATAAAAAGCCAGATAAATACACCCGATGCCCAGCAGGACAAACGGCACTCCAAGCAGTGCCAACCACGCGGGGGCCTTGCCCGTACCTTGTCCGCTGCCTGCCAGACCGGCGAAGGTCACCATAAGCCCCGCTCCCAAAAAGGGCACGGCAAACATGAACAGGAAGATCGAAGGGAACTTGGGCGTGCGCTTCATGGCGTAATTCTAATCCTGCTCCCGGCTTTGCCAAAAACCCGTCTTTCAAAGGGTCCAGAGCAAAACCCAAAACCTTTGAAACACAGCTCAGCTTAGCCGCAACCAAAACCCGTTCACCGCAAAGGACGCGAAGGCCGCAAAGGAGGAGGAAAGGAAGGAGGAACCCTAGACCATTTCACCACACAGTCACTACGTTCAGGGCAGGCTCCGGTCACGAAGGGAACGCGGATTGATTTTCAATGGGTTTCGGCCAGCGTGTATTCGAAATCGTAGGAGTGCTTTCCGTCAGCGATGATGATTGCCATCTTGCCCGTGAGACCAACAAGTTCGTCGGTACCTGACTCCGGCACTACAGTGATCGTCAGTTGCTGTGCGCCACGCGTCATGGTTCCGCTGTGTTGGAGAATGAATGTGCCTCGACGGCCCTGCAGCGTTCCACTGACCTTCTCAATGGCCACATAGCCGCCAGAGCCCTTAGCGACTGAGCCTGCTGTTAGCATCTGGCCGGTGCTGGTGGCCTCAAGATCGCCGTGGAATTGCTTGTCAAGGGACATCCTGCCGAGGTTTGCATCTTCAGCTTTGCCGTCCGATGCCAGAGGGGTGACCTTTACTTCAAATGTTCCGCGTGCGTGATTCGACATGGCTGCCTCTTTCTGGGCTGGGCTTTGGGCCGGAGAATGGGTCTGAGTATGGGCTGCAAAAGACAAAGAAGTGCATATTCCCACGATCATAATAGCTCTGGAGAGAGGCCGGTTTTTCATAATCGCTCCATTCATTCGCCTCCTCATCTTATCAGCGGCAATCAGTTCAAATCAGCGTCATCAGCGTCGAGGTTTGGCTTTAACTGGAATGCTGATTGAGGGGCAATTTAGACCCGATGACCTTTCCAACCGCAAGAACTTTGTTTGACTTTCCCCCATCCGAAGCGTACGGTCTTATAGAGTGTGCAATTCGGCGCTACTCGTTCGGCGGTTCCGGAGCTAAGCGGGATTACCGAGTCAAATGCCCTCCTTAGAGTCCTTCAAGGTGTCTTCTGTGCGCTCAGACCTAGTTTTTGCCGCTCATCGTAAAGTCGAGAACCGTTTTCTTCTGTGCCGTCTCACCTCCATTTCCGTTCCGCGACTGCATCGAGCTACGGCTCCCATTGCCAGCACGTTGAACCAGATCCTGCAATATCTGGGATCAGGCGAGTCCTCCGTACAGCCCCATCCACCTGCGACCGCGCCCGCATTGGAACACAACTGAACCTGCAGATTCCGGGGGATGCCGGCAGCGCACTCTTTATGAATTTGGATTAATTGTGGATGTGTGTTATCCTCTGCTTGCGTAGATTTAGCAGCGGAACACCAGTCTTTAAGTCTTCTTGCCTTTCTGACTCTCACCCCTAAACAGATCAACGTAAAATTCAAAGAAAGTAAGTGTGAAACGATAAATGGAACAAGGAACAGTGAAATGGTTTAACGATGCCAAGGGATTTGGTTTTATCTCCCGGCAGAACGGTGAAGATGTATTTGTCCACTTCAGCGCCATTCAGAGCAATGGATTCAGGAGCCTTCAAGAAGGCCAGGCAGTCCAGTTCAACGTGGTCAAAGGGGCAAAGGGATGGCAAGCTGAGAACGTTCAGGTATTGTAATCCTAAAGGTCAGCGCAGGCGGCCTATGCCGCCTGCTTTGTTTTTTCAGGACTCTCGGCCGGAGCGAAATAGGCTCCGTCCGATGGATTTGAGGCGAAACCTTATCAGTTAAGACCCAGGAGGATTGATGGCCGGAAACCCTCGTACCACCTTTGCGAAACGTCAGAAAGAGCGTGCGCGACAGGAGAAACAAGCAGAGAAAGCGCAGAAGAGAGCTCAACGCAAGCTGCAACAGGACACCCCGCCATCGGAAAGACCGGCAGACCTGGTAGTCAGCTACGATGAAGAAGGCCAGCCTCAAGGATTCGATTTCCACGATTTTCAGGCCGGCGATTCTAAAGAGTGATTCCTAAAGAGTAAAGACTCGAAAAGAGTGAAGACTCGAAAGAATGAAAGAAAAAGCCAGTTGGCCGCTGATTTGCCTAGAAATGCGCAGATCATTCACCGATTCCATAAGCCGGCCAGGAAGCAAAAGGGAATCGAACCCGTTAATGGGTAATTTACAAAGTACCAGCTACAATCAAGTGACGCTAATGCACATGGTTTGCTCGTGATGTGGTGGTTAGATCGAGTGATTGATCTCACAGCCTCCCGCCTTTCCGGCTCCCCGGTAATTCAGCGACAAAATTTAACAGAAAACTCAGGGCCGGATCCGGGGCATTCCCGCACAGCGCCCTCCAAAGAAAGCACAATATAAATGAAACAATTCTCAGAAATGCCACTGTCTGCCGGTCTTCAGCAGATGCTGGCCAAAGCTCAATTCACAATACCCACGCCGGTCCAGGCCGAAGCCATTCCGCACGCCCTAGCGAATAAAGACGTGCTGGCTACTGCCCAGACTGGAACCGGGAAGACACTCGCGTTCCTGGTCCCGATCATAGAGAGACTGCTGGGCGCCCAATCACGCAAGGTTGAGGCCCTGGTGCTTGTACCCACCCGTGAACTAGCCATGCAAGTGTTGGAGCAGTATGAGCGGCTGCGAGGCAAGACTCTTCCACCGGCCGCGTTAATCATTGGTGGAGTCTCGGAAAAAAACCAGATCCAGGCGCTTCGCTCCGGCGCGCGCATCGTGGTCGCCACCCCCGGACGTCTCGAAGACTTGCTCGGCCGCAGATTGGTTGACTTGCAGAACGTGAAAGTACTGGTGCTCGATGAAGTGGACCGCATGCTCGATATGGGGTTTCTACCTTCCATCCGCCGGATCATGGAGGTAGTGCCAAAGCAACGGCAGACCTTATGCTTCTCCGCAACCCTGGAAGCTTCGGTCGCCGGCTTGGTGCACGACTACGTGAAGAACCCCGTGCGTATTACCCTGGGCTCCGTGCTCAAGCCCGCGGAAAACGTGGAACTGCACGCATTTGAAGTAGCCGCAAGCGACAAGCATGAAGTCCTGCGCCGCCTTCTTTACGACGAAAAAGGGCGCAGCCTGATCTTTGCCCGCACCAAGCGGGGAACGGAACGCCTGGCCAAGAATCTCACGCGCGATGGCTTTGCCGCCGCCATGATTCATGGCGATCGCTCACAGGCGCAGCGTACCGGTGCGCTCCATGGTTTCCAGGAAGGCCGCTTCAAAGTTCTGGTGGCCACGGACATTGCTTCGCGCGGCATACACGTGCGCGACGTAGCTCACGTGATCAACTATGACCTGCCGGCCCTGCCGGAAGATTTTATTCATCGGGTTGGCCGCACGGGCCGCGCGGGCGCGCGGGGAAAGGCTTCCACCCTGGTGGCGGGCGCCGAAATACTGGAGCTGCGACAGATCGAGCGGGCCTTGAAACTAAGGATCGTTCGTCGTCAGATCGATTCCAGCGTGACCAATGAACCGCGACCGGCTCGTCAAAACTCCAACGCCAACCGGCGACTGAAGCCCATGCTGGGCGAGGTGTTCGTTTAGAGCATCAAGAAGGACTTGAAGTTGGGGCGCGAATTCACAAACTCGTGCCCCGAACGTCCGCATAGCCAGACACTCCTTCCCGCATTATTTTCATAGCTGATTAACATGCCTTGATCTGCAAAAGCCACTGTAAGGGCTCTCCCTTAATTCTTTTTCTTTAATTCTTTTCTTCCTTACTTTTGAACTTGAAACCGCCTGGAAACAGCGTGCCGAATA